>Ga0222427_101012_pt1 | contig 18183 bp, 15 predicted proteins | sample 2B20Ametagenome_FD_182890 | JGI IMG/M metagenome (GOLD analysis project Ga0222427, IMG submission 182890) | Enriched microbial communities from leaf-cutter ant dump, University of Wisconsin, Madison, United States - 2B20A (version 2) | ecosystem: Environmental > Terrestrial > Nest > Insects nest...
CTCCGGCCCAGACCCTGACCGACAAGGAATACCAGATCATGCGCAACGCCTCGCTGGCGGTGCTGCGTGAAATCGGCGTCGAGACCGGCGGCTCCAACGTCCAGTTCGGTATCTGCCCGGACACTGGCCGCATGGTCGTCATCGAGATGAACCCGCGGGTATCCCGTTCGTCCGCCCTGGCCTCGAAAGCCACCGGCTTCCCGATCGCCAAGATCGCCGCCAAGCTGGCTGTCGGCTATACCCTCGACGAACTGCAGAACGACATCACCGGCGGCCGCACTCCAGCGTCATTCGAGCCGTCGATCGACTACGTCGTCACCAAGCTGCCACGCTTCGCCTTCGAGAAATTCCCGAAAGCCGACGCCCGCCTGACCACCCAGATGAAATCCGTGGGTGAAGTCATGGCCATCGGCCGTACCTTCCAGGAGTCGATGCAGAAAGCCCTGCGCGGCCTGGAAGTCGGTGTTTGCGGCCTCGACCCGAAAGTCGACCTGGCCAACCCGGAAACCCCAAGCATCCTCAAGCGTGAACTGACCGTTCCGGGTGCCGAGCGTATCTGGTACGTGGCCGACGCCTTCCGTGCCGGCATGACCCGCGACGAAATCTTCGCCCTGACCAGCATCGACCACTGGTTCCTGATCCAGATCGAAGACCTGATCAAGGAAGAAGAGAAGGTCAAGACCCTGGGCCTGGCCGCCATCGACAAGCAACTGATGCTGAACCTGAAGCGCAAGGGCTTCTCCGACCAGCGTCTGGCCAAGCTGCTGGGTATCACCGACAAGAACCTGCGCCGTCACCGCCACAAGCTGGAAGTGTTCCCGGTGTACAAGCGCGTCGACACCTGCGCCGCCGAGTTCGCCACCGACACCGCCTACCTGTACTCGACCTACGAGGAAGAGTGCGAGGCCAACCCGTCGACCCGCGACAAGATCATGATCCTGGGTGGCGGTCCTAACCGCATCGGCCAAGGTATCGAGTTCGACTACTGCTGCGTACACGCCGCGCTGGCCCTGCGTGAAGACGGTTACGAGACCATCATGGTCAACTGCAACCCGGAAACCGTCTCCACCGACTACGACACTTCCGACCGTCTGTACTTCGAGCCTCTGACCCTGGAAGACGTGCTGGAAGTGGTGCGGGTCGAGAAGCCGAAGGGTGTCATCGTCCACTACGGTGGTCAGACTCCGCTGAAACTGGCTCGCGCCCTGGAAGAGGCCGGTGTGCCGATCATCGGTACCAGCCCTGACGCCATCGACCGTGCCGAAGACCGCGAGCGCTTCCAGCAGATGGTTCAGCGCCTGAACCTGCTGCAGCCGCCAAACGCTACCGTACGCAGCGAAGACGAGGCCATCCGTGCCGCAGGCGACATCGGCTATCCGCTGGTAGTGCGTCCGTCCTACGTACTGGGCGGTCGTGCCATGGAAATCGTCTACGAACTGGACGAGCTGAAGCGCTACCTGCGCGAAGCCGTACAGGTCTCCAACGACAGCCCGGTTCTGCTTGACCACTTCCTCAACTGCGCCATCGAGATGGACGTGGATGCGGTCTGCGACGGCACCGACGTGGTGATCGGCGCGATCATGCAGCACATTGAGCAGGCCGGTGTTCACTCCGGTGACTCCGCGTGCTCCCTGCCTCCGTACTCGCTGCCTGCCCATGTGCAGGACGAAGTCCGCGAGCAGGTCAAGAAGATGGCCCTGGAGCTGGGCGTCGTCGGTCTGATGAACGTGCAGCTGGCCCTGCAGGGCGACAAGATCTACGTGATCGAAGTCAACCCGCGTGCTTCGCGTACCGTGCCGTTCGTTTCCAAGTGCATCGGCACCTCGCTGGCGATGATCGCCGCGCGCGTCATGGCCGGTAAGACCCTGAAAGAACTGGGCTTCACCAAGGAAATCATTCCGAACTTCTACAGCGTCAAGGAAGCGGTGTTCCCGTTTGCCAAGTTCCCAGGGGTTGACCCGATCCTCGGCCCTGAGATGAAATCCACCGGCGAAGTCATGGGTGTCGGCGACAGCTTCGGTGAAGCCTTCGCCAAGGCCCAGATGGGTGCCAGCGAAGTGCTGCCGACCGGCGGTACCGCGTTCATCAGCGTGCGTGACGACGACAAGCCGCAAGTGGCTGGCGTTGCCCGTGACCTGATCGCCCTGGGCTTCGAAGTGGTCGCAACTGCTGGTACCGCGAAGATCATCGAAGCGGCTGGCCTGAAAGTGCGTCGCGTGAACAAGGTGACCGAAGGTCGTCCGCACGTGGTCGACATGATCAAGAACGACGAAGTGTCGTTGATCATCAACACCACCGAAGGTCGCCAGTCGATCGCCGATTCCTACTCGATTCGCCGCAATGCGTTGCAGCACAAGATCTACTGCACCACCACCATTGCGGCCGGTGAAGCTATCTGCGAAGCGCTGAAGTTCGGTCCGGAAAAGACCGTTCGCCGCTTGCAGGATCTGCATGCAGGACTCAAAGCATGAGCATTACCAAGTACCCGATGACCGTCCAGGGCGCTCGCGCCCTGGAAGACGAACTGACCTTCCTCAGCAAGACCGAGCGCCCACGCCTGAGCCAGGCGATCGGTGAAGCGCGGGAGCTGGGCGACCTCAAGGAAAACGCCGAATACCATGCCGCTCGTGAAGAGCAGGGCATGGTCGAGGCGCGGATCCGCGATATCGAAGGTCGTCTGCAGAACTCGGTGGTGATCGACGTCACCTCCATCGCCCATACCGGCAAGGTGATCTTCGGTACCACCGTCGATCTGGAAAATACCGAAACCGGCGATCAGGTGAGCTACCAGATCGTTGGCGAGGATGAGGCCGATATCAAGAAGGGCAAGCTCTCGGCGAGTGCACCTATCGCTCGTGCCATCATTGGCAAGGAAGAGGGTGATGTCGTCGTGGTGAAAACCCCAAGCGGCACGGTCGAGTACGAGATTGTCGAAGTCAAGCACATCTGATACCGGCGTGCGCGGCCCTACCGTCGAAGCCGTCCTCTGGCAACTGGCCCAGGTGTTCTGGGTCGGTGGCCTGTGGGTGTTTCATGTTGGCCTGGTGCCGGCATTGAAGGTCAGCAGCCTGGCACCCTTGCTGGTGCAGGACATCGCTGTGCAGATCGATCGCTGGTTGATCGGTGTGGCGGCGGTGGGATTGCTGACCCAGCTGGCGGTGCTGGCGCGGGTGCGAGGTGTGTCGGCGTGGTGGCGACTGTTCAGCGGCAAGCTGCTGCTGGTCGGTTTCACTGCGTGCGTCGGTTATTACACGCTGCGCTACGGTGTTTCCGCCGGGGAGCGCTGGCAGGTGTTCTGCTTCGTCGTGCTGGGGCTCAGCGGTATCGCGCTGGTGGCCCAGCCCGTCCCGACCAGGGCGCGCAAGGCGCGCCGCTGACCGGCGCCACCGTTACTTGTAGCGGTGGATATTGGACAGTTGCTTGTTCGGCTGTGGGTTGCGGCGGTACAGCAGCACCATCTTGCCGATGATCTGGACCTGCTCGGCACGACCGACCTTGGCCAGCTCGTCCATGACAGCCCGGCGTTCTTCACGGTCTTCGAGCTTGACCTGCACCTTGATCAGTTCATGATCTACAAGGGCGCGCTCCAACTCGGCGAGGACACCTTCGGTCAAGCCATTGCCCGCCACGATCAGGACAGGTTTCAGGTCGTGACCAATGGCTTTGTACTGTTTCTTCTGCTCGTTATTGAGCGGCATAATCTGACCCTTTCGTCTGGATTCTGTAAAAATGGCGGCCATTTTACCCGAGGGCCCGTGGCTCCGCCCAGTTAATCACGACGCTTAATCATCGAGGTGCCCAGTGGCGCAGCGTTCCAAGAGCAGCCATAACTGGCTGAGAGAGCATTTCAACGATCCTTTCGTCAAACAGGCGCAAAAGGATGGCTATCGCTCGCGCGCGAGCTACAAACTGCTGGAGATCCAGGAAAAGGATCGCCTGATCCGTCCTGGTATGAGCGTGATCGACCTCGGCGCTGCGCCAGGTGGCTGGTCCCAGGTCACCAGTCGGCTGATCGGCGGGCAGGGTCGCCTGATCGCTTCCGACATCCTGGAAATGGACAGCATTCCCGACGTGACCTTCATCCAGGGCGACTTCACCCAGGACGAAGTGCTCGCACAGATTCTCGAAGCCGTAGGTAATTCGCAGGTAGACCTTGTGATTTCCGATATGGCCCCCAACATGAGTGGTACGCCTGCCGTCGATATGCCCCGGGCGATGTTCCTTTGCGAACTGGCGCTGGATCTGGCCAGCCGGGTCTTGCGTCCGGGTGGGGATTTTCTGATCAAGATTTTCCAGGGCGAGGGTTTCGACACTTACCTGAAGGACGTTCGTCAGAAATTCGACAAGGTCCAGATGCGCAAGCCGTCGTCTTCCCGTGATCGCTCACGTGAACAGTACCTGCTGGCAAGAGGATATCGCGGCGAATAAGGCGTCAGCGCGGCAGCTTTCAGGGGCTTCGATAGTATTTTCCAATCGGCGCTCCTGCCTGATGTGGATGAATATCGTGTAGTCTGGATTCACAAAGGGTTACAGACGGTGCCAACAGCCGTTGTAGGTAATGTAGTAAGTTAAGCCGCTGATTATCATGCGAGGCACGGTTGCGCCTAAACCGGCTTCAGAGGGTAGCTAATTGAACGATATGGCAAAGAATTTGATCCTGTGGTTGATCATCGCAGCCGTCCTGGTGACGGTGATGAACAACTTCTCCAGCCCGAATGAGCCGCAGACCCTCAACTATTCCGACTTCATCCAGCAAGTCAAGGATGGCAAGGTCGAGCGCGTCACGGTCGACGGTGCTGTCATTACCGGCAAACGCAATGACGGCGACACCTTCAAGACTATCCGTCCGGCTATCCAGGACAACGGGTTGATCGGCGATCTGGTCGACAATCACGTGGTGATCGAAGGTCGTCAGCCAGAACAGCAGAGCATCTGGACCCAGTTGCTGGTTGCCAGTTTCCCTATCCTGGTGATCATCGCGGTGTTCATGTTCTTCATGCGCCAGATGCAGGGCGGTGCTGGTGGCAAGGGCGGGCCGATGAGCTTCGGCAAGAGCAAGGCGCGCCTGCTGTCCGAAGATCAGGTCAAGACCACCCTGGCCGATGTCGCTGGCTGCGACGAAGCCAAGGAAGAGGTCGGCGAGCTGGTCGAATTCCTTCGCGATCCGGGCAAGTTCCAGCGCCTGGGTGGTCGTATCCCGCGCGGGGTGCTGATGGTCGGCCCTCCGGGTACCGGTAAGACCCTGCTGGCCAAGGCCATTGCCGGCGAAGCCAAGGTGCCGTTCTTCACCATTTCCGGTTCCGACTTTGTGGAAATGTTCGTGGGTGTCGGTGCCAGCCGTGTACGTGACATGTTCGAGCAAGCCAAGAAGCACGCTCCCTGCATTATCTTCATCGACGAGATCGACGCCGTGGGTCGCCATCGTGGCGCCGGCATGGGCGGCGGTCACGACGAGCGCGAGCAGACTCTCAACCAGTTGCTGGTAGAGATGGACGGTTTCGAAATGAACGATGGCATCATCGTCATTGCTGCTACCAACCGTCCTGACGTACTTGACCCGGCGCTGCTGCGGCCTGGTCGCTTCGACCGTCAGGTAGTGGTCGGCCTGCCGGATATCCGTGGTCGTGAGCAGATCCTGAAAGTGCACATGCGCAAGGTGCCTGTTGGCGAGAACGTCAACCCGGCGGTAATCGCTCGTGGTACCCCAGGCTTCTCCGGTGCCGATCTGGCCAACCTGGTCAACGAGGCTTCCCTCTTCGCGGCACGTGGCGGCAAGCGCGTGGTCGAGATGAAGGAGTTCGAGTTGGCCAAGGACAAGATCATGATGGGCGCAGAGCGCAAGACCATGGTCATGTCGGAGAAAGAGAAACAGAATACTGCGTACCACGAGGCGGGCCACGCTATTGTCGGTCGCATCGTTCCCGAGCACGACCCGGTCTACAAGGTCTCGATCATCCCGCGCGGTCGCGCACTGGGTGTGACCATGTTCCTGCCGGAAGAGGATCGCTACAGCCTGTCCAAGCGTGCGCTGATCAGTCAGATCTGCTCGCTGTACGGCGGTCGTATCGCCGAGGAAATGACCTTGGGCTTCGACGGCGTGACCACCGGTGCCTCCAACGACATCATGCGTGCCAGTCAGATCGCGCGGAACATGGTGACCAAGTGGGGCTTGTCGGAAAAGCTCGGCCCGCTGATGTACGCCGAGGAAGAAGGCGAAGTGTTCCTGGGGCGTGGCTCTGGTGGCCAGCACACCAACGTGTCCGGCGAGACCGCCAAGCTGATCGACTCCGAGGTGCGCAGCATCATCGATCAGTGTTATGCCACCGCCAAGCAGATCCTCACGGACAACCGTGACAAGCTCGATGCCATGGCCGATGCGCTGATGAAGTACGAAACCATTGACGCCGATCAGATTGACGACATCATGGCAGGCCGTACTCCGCGTGAACCACGCGACTGGGATAACGACTCCGGCACTTCGGGCACCACTGCTTCCCAGGGTGACCGTCCGGAATCCCCGATCGGTGGTCCCGCTGCGCAACACTAAGGGCTGACATGACCTCACAGCAGTACCTAACCCGGTTGCCTTGCGGCAACCGGGTTCTTGACCTTTCTCGTACCCATGTCATGGGTATCCTCAATATCACTCCGGATTCCTTCTCCGATGGTGGGCGCTTCACCCAGCGTGATGCAGCCTTGCGCCATGCCGAGCAGATGGTTGCTGCGGGTGCCACGCTGATCGATGTCGGTGGCGAGTCCACGCGCCCTGGTGCGCGTGTGGTCACTGCGCTTGAGGAGCTCGAGCGCGTCGCGCCGGTCGTTGAGGTGCTGAATCGCGAGCTGGATGTGGTTATCTCCGTGGATACCTCGACGCCAGCAGTCATTCGTGAGTCGGCTCGCCTGGGGGCTGGACTGATCAACGATGTTCGCTCCCTGTCGCGGGATGGCGCTCTGGATGCGGCCGCATCCACCGGCTTGCCGGTGTGCCTGATGCACATGCGCGGCGAGCCCGGAAACATGCAGGACGACCCGTACTACGAGGATGTCACTGCTGAAGTGGGCGGCTATCTTGAAGAGCGTATGGCTGCCTGTGCGGCGGTGGGAATCGGGGCAGAACGGATTGTTCTCGATCCGGGATTCGGCTTTGCGAAGACCCTGGAGCATAATCTGAGCCTGTTCAAGCATATGGAACGCTTGCAGCGCCTGGGGCGCCCTTTGCTGGTGGGCGTTTCACGCAAGAGCATGATCGGCCTGACCCTCAATCGGCCAGTAAACGAGCGGATGTACGGCAGCCTGGCGCTGGCTGCCTTGGCGATGACCAAGGGGGCGAGCATTCTGCGTGTTCATGATGTCGCCGAGACCGTCGATGTCGTACGCATGATCGCCGCGGTACAGAACGCCGAATAAAGAGTGACGGAGCATTTATGAGCAGAAAATATTTTGGTACCGACGGCATTCGTGGCCGTGTCGGGGAATACCCGATCACGCCTGATTTCATGCTCAAGCTCGGCTGGGCGGCGGGCATGGCCTTCCGCAAGCAGGGCAACTGCAGGGTCCTGGTCGGCAAGGACACGCGTATTTCCGGGTACATGTTCGAGTCGGCCCTGGAGGCCGGTCTCTCTGCGGCAGGCGCCGACGTCATGCTGCTCGGTCCGATGCCTACGCCGGCCATTGCCTATCTGACGCGCACCTTCCACGCCGAGGCTGGCATCGTGATCAGCGCTTCGCACAATCCGCACGACGACAATGGCATCAAGTTCTTCTCCGGCCAGGGCACCAAGTTGCCTGATGAGGTCGAACTGATGATCGAGGAGTTGCTCGACCAGCCCATGACCGTGGTCGAGTCCAGCAAGATCGGCAAGGTTTCGCGGATCAACGATGCGGCAGGTCGTTACATCGAGTTCTGCAAAAGCAGCGTTCCGAGCAGTACCAGCTTCTCCGGTCTCAAGCTGGCCATCGACTGTGCCCATGGCGCTACCTACAAGGTCGCTCCCAGCGTATTCCGCGAACTGGGCGCCGAGGTGACGGTTCTGGCCAACCAGCCGGACGGCCTGAACATCAACGAGAACTGCGGTTCCACGCACATCGAGTCGCTGCAGGCGGCGGTCCTGGTGGGGCATGCCGATCTGGGCATTGCCTTCGATGGCGATGGTGATCGCGTGCTGATGGTCGATCATACCGGTGCCATCGTCGACGGTGATGAGTTGCTGTTCATCATCGCTCGCGACCTGCATGAGCGCGGCAAGCTGCAAGGTGGTGTGGTCGGGACCTTGATGAGCAATCTCGGCTTGGAGCTGGCGCTGAAGGACCTGGAAATTCCCTTCGTACGAGCCAAGGTGGGTGACCGCTATGTGATGGCCGAGCTGCTGGAGCGCGACTGGATTATCGGTGGCGAGAACTCCGGGCATGTCGTGTGCTGCAGCCACACCACGACCGGTGACGCGATCATCGCTGCGTTGCAGGTGCTGATGGCGCTCAAGCGCCGTGGCGAGACCCTGGCACAAGCGCGGCAGGCTGTGCGCAAATGCCCGCAGGTGTTGATCAACGTGCGCTTTGGTGCGAGCAAGGTCGACCCGCTGGAGCACCCGTCGGTCAAAGCTGCGTGCGAGCGTGTCACCGAGGAAATGGCTGGGCGCGGTCGGGTGTTGTTGCGCAAGTCCGGAACAGAGCCTCTGGTGCGTGTGATGGTCGAAGGCGACGATGAAAGTCAGGTCCGTGGCCATGCCGAAGCCCTGGCAAAACTGGTAAGTGAAGTTTGCGTTTGATTTACGCTTGCCAGTGATGATTTGGTTGGGTAACATCTGCGCCCACTTTGACCCACGAGGTAAAGCATGCGTCGCCCAATGGTAGCTGGTAACTGGAAAATGCACGGTACCCGCGCCAGCGTCGCTGAGCTGATCAAGGGCTTGAGTGATCAGGTTCTGCCGAGCGGTGTCGATGTCGCGGTGTTCCCACCGAGTCTGTTCATCAACCAAGTGGTCGATGGCCTTCAGGGCAAATCGATTACGGTAGGTGCTCAGAACTCCGCGGTAGAGCCCCAGCAGGGTGCTCTGACCGGAGAGGTGGCAGCGAGTCAGTTGATTGATGCCGGTTGCAAGCTGGTGTTGATCGGTCACTCGGAGCGACGTCAGATTCTAGGTGAGCAGGATTCGGTCCTGGTCAAGAAGTTCGCGGCAGCACAGTCCTGTGGGCTGAAGCCAGTGTTCTGTGTAGGGGAAACCCTCGAAGAGCGCGAAGCGAACAAAACGCTCGAAGTAGTAGGGCGTCAGTTGGCAAGCATCATCGACCAACTGGGTATTTCTGCTTTTGCAGATGCGATTATCGCCTATGAGCCTGTATGGGCCATCGGCACCGGCCTCACGGCCACTCCGCAACAAGCGCAGGATGTGCATAAGGCCATTCGCGAGCAGTTGGCGGCTAGTGATCCAGAAGTTGCGCAACATACGCGGCTTCTATACGGCGGCAGCGTGAAGGCGGCCAATGCGGCTGAGCTGTTCGGCATGCCGGATATCGATGGGGGGCTGATTGGTGGGGCCTCCCTGAACGCAGACGAATTCGGTGCAATTTGTCGCGCCGCAGGAAACTGAAAAATGCTGGAAACAGTTGTTGTCGTTCTTCATCTGTTGGGCGCACTGGGTTTGGTAGTGCTGGTTCTGCTGCAACAGGGTAAAGGTGCGGAAGCGGGTGCATCTTTCGGCGCAGGTGCTTCAAATACTGTGTTCGGAAGCCAAGGTTCTGCTACCTTTCTGAGTAAGTTTACTGCTATACTAGCTGCCTCTTTCTTCTTAACTGCTCTTGGGTTAGGATACTTTGCTAAAGAGAAAGCTCATCAGCTGACTCAAGTAGGGTTGCCAGATCCAGCAGTGTTGGAAGTGCAGCAGAATAAACCGGCAACAGATGATGTACCGGTGCTCCAGGGGCAACAACAGAAGAGCGAAGCTGGTAACAACAGCGATGTTCCTCAGGCTCCAGAGCAGAAGTAACGGGTTTCAAAGTAGTATTGCCGAGGTGGTGGAATTGGTAGACACGCAACCTTGAGGTGGTTGTGCCCATAGGGTGTAGGGGTTCGAGTCCCCTTCTCGGTACCAATTGAAGTAAGGAAGCCCGCATTAGCGGGCTTTCTTGCAGGTGGAGGTTGATTGACCCTCCCAGGGTTCGGTCGTATACTTTCGCCCCAGCTTTGTCGCGGGGTGGAGCAGTCTGGTAGCTCGTCGGGCTCATAACCCGAAGGTCGTTGGTTCAAATCCAGCCCCCGCAACCAGTTTTAGCGGAGCCCCTTTTCAGGGGCTTTTTGTTAGCTAAACAGTTCTCAGGCGCCATATTCCACGGCGCATTTCATGATGGGCGCTTGCCCATTTTTTATTTGCACAGCATGCACGAGGGGGTTCAGGTGTCGAGCAAGCTAGAACAGTTGCAGGCCTTGTTGGCCCCGGTAGTCGAAGCGCTTGGCTATCAATGCTGGGGGATCGAGTTCATCTCTCAGGGCAAGCATTCGGTACTGCGTATCTATATCGACAAAGAGGACGGCATCCTGGTGGACGATTGCGAAGTCGTCAGTCGCCAGGTCAGTGGCATTCTGGATGTTGAAGATCCCATCAGCACCGAATACACCCTTGAAGTCTCCTCTCCTGGCATGGATCGCCCGCTGTTCACCCTTGAACAGTTCGCTTCGCATGCCGGTGAACAAGTGAAGATCAAGCTGCGTACGCCCTTCGAAGGTCGTCGTAACTTTCAAGGCCTGATCCGTGGTGTGGAGGAGCAGGATGTCGTGGTCCAGGTGGACAATCACGAGTTCCTGCTGCCGATCGACTCGATCGACAAGGCCAACATTATTCCCAGTTTTGACTGAGACATGCCGGAGCTGCGGTTGACGCGGTTCCAATGGCTTGCGAAAGGCGAGGCGTACGATGAGCAAAGAAGTACTGCTGGTTGTTGAGTCGGTATCCAATGAAAAGGGTGTACCGGCAGGCGTGATTTTCGAAGCGCTGGAAGTGGCCCTGGCTACTGCAACCAAAAAACGTTTTGAAGACGAAGTGGACCTGCGTGTGGAAATCAACCGCCACACCGGTAACTACGAGACCTTCCGTCGCTGGACCGTGGTCGAGGACGAGGATCTGGACGACCCGGCGATCGAGCTGGCGGTAGACCAGGCCCAGGCCAAGAAACCGGGTGCGGTCGCTGGCGAGATCATCGAAGAGAAGATCGAGTCCATCGAGTTCGGTCGTATCGCTGCCCAGACCGCCAAGCAGGTCATCGTGCAGAAGGTTCGCGAAGCCGAGCGCGCACAGGTGGTCGATGCCTATCGCGAGCGTCTGGGTGAAATCATCTCCGGTACCGTGAAGAAGGTGACCCGCGACAACGTCATCGTTGACCTGGGCAACAACGCCGAAGCACTGCTGGCACGTGAAGACATCATTTCCCGCGAGACTTTCCGCGTCGGCGTTCGCGTTCGTGCGCTGCTCAAGGAAATCCGTACCGAAAACCGTGGCCCGCAGCTGATCCTGTCGCGTACCGCACCGCAGATGCTGATCGAACTGTTCCGCATCGAAGTGCCGGAAATCGCCGAAGGCCTGATCGAAGTGATGGCCGCATCCCGTGACCCGGGTTCCCGCGCCAAGATCGCCGTCCGTTCCAAGGACAAGCGTATCGATCCACAAGGCGCCTGCATCGGCATGCGCGGTTCGCGCGTCCAGGCCGTTTCCGGCGAGCTGGGCGGCGAGCGTGTCGACATCGTGCTGTGGGACGACAACCCTGCGCAGTTCGTCATCAACGCCATGTCGCCGGCCGAAGTGGCGGCGATCATCGTTGATGAAGACGCTCATGCGATGGACATTGCCGTAGCTGCCGACAACCTGGCCCAGGCCATCGGCCGTGGTGGCCAGAACGTGCGCCTGGCGAGCCAGCTGACCGGCTGGACCCTGAACGTGATGACCGAATCGGACATCCAGGCCAAGCAGCAAGCCGAAACCGGCGACATCCTGCGCAACTTCATCGAAGAGCTGGAAGTCGACGAAGAACTGGCCCAGGTGCTGGTCGACGAGGGCTTCACCAGCCTCGAAGAAATTGCCTACGTACCGCTGGAAGAAATGCTCAACATCGATGGCTTCGACGAGGAAATCGTCAACGAGCTTCGCGCTCGTGCCAAGGACCGCCTGTTGACCAAAGCCATCGCTACCGAGGAAAAACTGGCAGACGCCCACCCGGCCGAAGACCTGCTCTCGCTTGAGGGCATGGACAAGGACCTGGCAGCGGAACTGGCGGTGCGCGGCGTGGTTAACCGCGAAGACCTGGCCGAGCAGTCGATTGACGACCTGCTCGACATCGACGGCATCGACGAAGAACGTGCCGGCAAGTTGATCATGGCCGCCCGAGCCCATTGGTTCGAGTAAGCAGGCTGGCCTGAGGAGAGAAGTGCATGACGCAAGTCACGGTGAAAGAACTGGCCCAAGAGGTCGCTGCACCGGTAGAGCGCCTGCTGCAGCAGATGCGTGAGGCAGGTCTGCCGCACACCGACGCCGGTCAGCTGGTGAGCGATAGTGAAAAGCAGGCTCTGCTGACCCATTTGAAGAGCAGCCACAAGGCGAAAGTGGAAGAGCCGCGCAAGATTACCTTGCAGCGCAAGACCACCAGCACCCTGCGTGTTGCCGGCAGCAAGAGCATCAGCGTAGAAGTACGCAAGAAGAAGGTTTTCGTTCAGCGCAGCCCGGAAGAGATCCAGGCCGAGCAGAAGCGTGAACTGGAAGAGCGCCGCGCCGTGGAAAATGCCGCGCGCGAGAAGTCCGAAGCCGAAGCGCGTCAGCGCGCCGAGGAAGAAGCCCGTCGCCAGGCTGCCGAGAAGCCTGTGGCTGCTCCAGTCGCTGCGGCGCCAGCTCCGGCTGCACAGCCAGTGGCTCAGGCTCCTGCTCCGGCTGCCGTCGAGGCTGCGGCTCCTGCTCCGGCCGGCGAGCGCAAGAAAGACGACAACCGTCGCAACGATCGTGCCCGTGACGACGACCGTCGCGGTGGCGAGCGTCGCAACGAAGCGCCGCGCGTTTCGGTCAAGGTCAAGGAGAAGGAAAAGGCTCCGACCCCACGTGCTGCCCCACGTACTACCGACGAAGAAAGCGATGGCTTCCGTCGTGGCGGTCGTGGCAAGGCCAAGCCGAAGAAGCGTAACGCTCATGGTTTCCAGAACCCGACCGGTCCGGTTATCCGCGACGTGACCATCGGCGAAACCATCACCGTTTCCGAACTGGCACAACAGATGTCGGTCAAGGCCGCTGAAGTCGTCAAGTTCATGTTCAAGCTGGGCACTCCGGTGACCATCAACCAGGTGCTCGACCAGGAGACCGCTCAGCTGGTCGCCGAAGAGCTGGGCCACAAGGTCACCCTGATCAGCGACACCGCCCTGGAAGACTCCCTGGCAGAATCGCTGAAGTTCGAAGGCGAGAGCGTTTCCCGTGCGCCGGTTGTGACCGTCATGGGTCACGTCGACCACGGCAAGACCTCGCTGCTCGACTACATCCGTCGTGCCAAGGTTGCTGCTGGCGAGGCCGGTGGTATCACCCAGCACATCGGTGCCTACCACGTGGAAACCGACCGCGGCATGGTCACCTTCCTCGATACCCCGGGTCACGCCGCGTTTACCGCGATGCGTGCCCGTGGTGCCAAGGCGACCGACATCGTGATCCTGGTGGTTGCGGCGGACGACGGCGTGATGCCGCAGACCGTCGAGGCCGTCCAGCACGCCCAGGCTGCCGGTGTACCTCTGGTCGTTGCGGTGAACAAGATCGACAAGCCGGGTGCCGACCTCGATCGCATCCGCAACGAACTGGCCGTCCACGGCGTGACCTCCGAGGACTGGGGTGGCGACACTCCGTTCGTCAAGGTTTCGGCGAAGATGGGTACCGGTGTCGACGAACTGCTCGAAGCCGTTCTGCTGCAAGCCGAGATCCTCGAGCTCAAGGCCATGCCGAGCGCTCCAGGTCGTGGCGTGGTGGTCGAATCGCGTCTGGACAAGGGCCGCGGCCCGGTCGCTACCGTGCTGGTTCAGGACGGTACCCTGCGTCAGGGCGACATGGTCCTGTGCGGTTCCAACTACGGCCGCGTCCGCGCCATGCTCGACGAGAACGGCAAGCCTGTTAAGGAAGCCGGCCCGTCGATCCCGGTCGAGATCCTCGGCCTGGATGGCACCCCGGATGCTGGTGACGAACTGAGCGTTGTGGCCGACGAGAAGAAAGCCCGTGAAGTCGCCCTGTTCCGTCAAGGCAAGTTCCGCGAAGTCAAACTGGCTCGCGCGCATGCTGGCAAGCTGGAAAACATCTTCGAAAGCATGGGCCAGGAAGAGAAGAAGACCCTCAACATCGTCCTCAAGGCCGACGTTCGTGGTTCTCTCGAAGCTCTGCAAGGCTCCCTCGGTGGCCTGGGCAACGACGAAGTACAGGTTCGCGTGGTCGCCGGCGGTGTCGGTGGTATCACCGAGAGCGACGCCAACCTGGCGCTGGCTTCGAATGCGGTCCTGTTCGGCTTCAACGTGCGTGCCGATGCCGGTGCGCGCAAGATCGTCGAGCAGGAAGGTCTGGATATGCGTTACTACAACGTGATCTACGACATCATCGAAGACGTCAAGAAGGCCCTGACCGGCATGCTCGGCAGCGATGTTCGCGAGAACATCCTGGGTATCGCCGAAGTGCGTGACGTGTTCCGTTCGCCGAAGTTCGGCGCCATCGCCGGTTGCATGGTCGTGGAAGGTACGGTCTACCGTAACCGCCCGATCCGCGTACTGCGCGAAGACGTGGTGATCTTCGAAGGCGAGCTGGAATCGCTGCGCCGCTTCAAGGACGATGCCTCCGAAGTCCGTAACGGCATGGAGTGCGGTATTGGCGTCAAGAGCTACAACGACGTCAAGATCGGCGACAAGATCGAGGTCTTCGAGAAAGTCCAGGTGGCTCGTACGCTCTGATGCGCGAGCTTGGAAGCGCCAGGCCGGCGGCTGCAAAGCCCCGCTGGATGCTCTGAACGCAACGCCCGGTCAGGCTTCATGCCTGACCGGGCGTTTGCCGCTTTAGTTACAGGTAGCAAGACATGGCAAAAGAATATAGCCGTACCCAACGCATCGGCGATCAGATGCAGCGCGAGCTGGCCCAACTGATCCGTCGTGAAGTGAAAGATCCGCGTGTCGGCCTGGTGACCATCACCGCCGTCGACGTCAGCCGCGATGTTGGCCATGCCAAGGTGTTCATCACCGTCATGGGCCAGGAAGGTGACGATGCGATCCAGCAAAGCCTGAAGGTCCTCAACTCCGCAGCCGGTTTCCTGCGCATGCAGCTCGGTCGCGAAATGAAGCTGCGCAGCGTGCCGCAACTGCATTTCCACTATGACGAAAGCGTCAGCCGCGGTGCCCACCTGTCGGCCCTGATCGAGCGCGCCGTTGCCGAGGACAGCCTGCACCAGAGCGCCGACGCTCCGGACAGCGACAAGGAGTAACCGGTGGCCCAGGTCAAACGCATCCGCCGTAACGTCAGCGGCATCATCCTGCTCGACAAGCCGCTGGGGTTCACCTCCAACGCCGCGTTGCAGAAGGTCCGCTGGCTGCTCAATGCCGAGAAGGCCGGTCACACCGGCAGCCTCGACCCGCTGGCCAGTGGCGTGCTGCCGCTGTGCTTCGGCGAAGCCACCAAGTTCTCCCAGTACCTGCTCGATTCCGACAAGGGTTACGAGACGGTCATGCAACTGGGACAGACCACCAGCACTGCGGATGCCGAAGGCGAGATCCTGCGCACCCGCGACGTGACCGTTGGTCGCGCGGATATTGAAGCGCTGCTGCCACAATTCCGTGGTGAAATCAGCCAGATACCGCCGATGTACTCGGCGCTCAAGCGTGATGGCCAGCCGTTGTACAAACTGGCTCGTGCAGGGGAAGTAGTGGAGCGTGAAGCGCGTTCTGTTACTATTACCCGCTTGGACCTGCTGGAGTGCGAAGGCACTCGGGTTCGCCTGTCCGTCGGTTGCAGCAAAGGCACCTACATCCGCACCCTGGTCGAGGATATCGGCGAGGCTCTGGGCTGTGGCGCTTATGTCGCCGAACTGCGCCGGACCCAGGCCGGACCGTTCGAGCTGGCCCAGACCGTGACCCTCGAAGAGCTCGAGGCGGCTCATGCCGAAGGTGGCAACGAAGCGATCGACCGCTTCCTGATGCCATCCGACAGCGGTCTGCAGGACTGGCCGTTGCTGCAGTTCTCCGAGCACAGTGCTTTCTACTGGTTGCATGGTCAGCCAGTACGTTCGCCGGACGCGCCGAAATTCGGCATGGTCCGCGTTCAGGATCACAACGGTCGCTTCATCGGTATCGGTGAAGTGAGCGAAGACGGGCGCATCGCGCCGCGTCGACTGATTCGGTCGGAATGATCGAAACCGTCAGTGCAGGGCCCAGGCCAGGTACTGGTGGACACGAGGGTGGCTGTCAACAGGCATGGTCACACCTCATTTTCTTAAATACAGGGCTTGTCCCTGGCCTGTTGGAAGCCTTCGGGTTTCCGTTGATTTGGAGAAAGCCAAATGGCACTCAGCGTTGAAGAAAAAGCTCAGATCGTTGCCGACTATCAGCAAGCCGCCGGCGACACCGGTAGCCCGGAAGTGCAGGTTGCTCTGCTGACCGCCAACATCAACAAGCTGCAAGGCCACTTCAAGGCCAACGGCAAGGACCACCACTCCCGTCGTGGTCTGATCCGCATGGTAAACCAGCGCCGCAAGCTGCTGGACTACCTGAAAGGTAAAGACACCACCCGTTACAGCGCCCTGATCGGTCGTCTGGGTCTGCGTCGCTAATAGCGGCCTGACCAGTGGTGTGCGCGGCGTGCTGCGGTCGTCGGCCGGGGGCTTCGGTTCCTCGGCAGGTGAACGCACCCCGCGTATCCGAGAGGTTGGTTGGCTGTTCCGCCGGAGCGCTTTGCGCGAGGGCAGGGCAGGCTCCCAACCTCTAGTTTTATCTGGACGGTCAATGGGGCCGATTCCCCGTTCTGCCCAAGAATTCGCAAGAAACCAGTTCCCCCAAGTAACTGAAAAAAGGTAGGAAACCGTGAACCCGGTAATCAAGAAATTCCAGTTCGGTCAATCGACCGTAACCCTCGAGACGGGCCGTATCGCTCGTCAAGCATCCGGCGCTGTGCTGGTCACCGTCGACAACGATGTCACCGTGCTGGTGACCGTGGTCGGTGCCAAGCAGGCTGATCCTGGCAAGGGCTTCTTCCCTCTGTCCGTGCACTACCAGGAAAAGACCTACGCTGCCGGCAAGATCCCTGGCGGTTTCTTCAAGCGTGAAGGTCGTCCTTCCGAGAAGGAAACCCTGACCTCGCGCCTGATCGACCGTCCGATCCGTCCGCTGTTCCCTGAAGGTTTCATGAACGAAGTGCAGGTCGTCTGCACCGTCGTCTCCACCAGCAAGAAGACCGATCCGGACATCGCTGCGATGATCGGTACCTCGGCTGCCCTGGCTGTCTCCGGCATTCCGTTCGAAGGCCCGATCGGCGCCGCTCGCGTTGCCTTCCATGAAAGCACCGGCTACCTGCTGAACCCGACCTACGAGCAACTGGCTGCCTCCAGCCTGGACATGGTCGTGGCCGGTACTTCCGACGCTGTTCTGATGGTTGAATCGGAAGCCAAAGAGCTGACCGAAGACCAGATGCTGGGCGCCGTACTGTTCGCCCACGACGAATTCCAGGCCGTCATCCAGGCCGTCAAGGAATTCGCCGCCGAAGCCGCCAAACCGACCTGGGACTGGAAACCAGCGGTTGCCAACACCGAACTGCTGAACGCTGTTCGCGCTGAATTCGGCGACGCCGTTTCCCAGGGCTACACCATCACTGTCAAGGCCGACCGTTACGCTCGCCTGGGCGAACTGCGCGACCAGGCCGTCGCCAAGTTCTCCGGCGAAGAGGGGCAGCCTTCGGCTTCCGAAGTCAAAGATATCTTCGGCGAAATCGAATACCGCACCGTTCGCGAAAACATCGTCAACGGCAAGCCACGCATCGACGGCCGCGACACCAAGACCGTTCGTCCTCTGAACATCGAAGTTGGTGTTCTGCCGAAGACCCACGGTTCCGCACTGTTCACCCGTGGCGAGACCCAGGCCCTGGTCGTTGCGACCCTCGGCACTGCCCGTGACGCACAGCTGCTGGACACCCTGGAAGGCGAGAAGAAAGACCC
>Ga0222427_101015_pt1 | contig 18097 bp, 16 predicted proteins | sample 2B20Ametagenome_FD_182890 | JGI IMG/M metagenome (GOLD analysis project Ga0222427, IMG submission 182890) | Enriched microbial communities from leaf-cutter ant dump, University of Wisconsin, Madison, United States - 2B20A (version 2) | ecosystem: Environmental > Terrestrial > Nest > Insects nest...
TTCCGCATCCTTTTTTGGTTTCGTCACCTAAAAGCATGCACCATGCGCGCACCTTCTTGCTCATTCCCCAGTTAATTTATTGATTTATAAAAACTATTCCTGGGGAAACCTCAGTGTCTGACACCCGAGGCATTCACCAGGCGCCCGCTCCGCCTTGCCGCCTGTCCTGGAAGTGATCGACCAGGAAATCGATGAACACGCGCACCTTGGCCGACAGGTGATTGCGTTCTGGAAACACGGCGTGGATATCGGCGGGCGGCAGCGCGTAGTCTTGCAGCAGCAGCTCCAGGCGTCCCGAGCGCAGGTAGCGCGCCAGGTCCCATTCGGCGCGCTGCAAAATGCCCAGCCCGGCCAATCCCCAGGTCAGCGTAACCTCGCCGTCGTTGCTGCTCAGGTGTCCGCGCACCTTGACCGTTTCGCTGTGGTCACCGCGCGTGAAGCGCCACAGGCCGTAAGTGTCCTCATTCTGGCGCAGCACGATGCACTGGTGGCGCGCCAGGTCTTGCGGCGCCTGCGGGCGGCCGTGCTTTTTCAGGTAGGCCGGCGCGGCGCAAACCAGGCGGCGATTCGGCGCGATGCGGCGGGCGATCAGCCGGGCATCGGGAATATCGCCGAAGCGGATGGCCACGTCGAAGGCGTCCTGCACGAAATCGCCAGGCGCGTCGGTCAGCTGCAGCTGCACTTCGACATCGGGGTAGCGGCGCGCGAACAGCACGATGGCCGGGGCGATGTAGCTGCGGCCGAACCCCAGCGGCGCATTCACTTTCAGCAGGCCGCGCGGCTGGGTCTGGCGGTTGGCCATGAGCTGGTCCAGGTGCTCGATATCGCCAAGAATGCGGCGCGCGTTTTCCAGGTATAGCTCGCCTTCGGCCGTCAGGCTGATGCGGCGGGTATTGCGGTTGAGCAGCCGCACGCCCAGGCGGTCTTCGATCTGGGCCAGCCGCTTGCTGACCGCGGCGGTGGTCACGCCCATCTCGCGCGCGGCCGCCGAAAAACTGCCGGCGCGCGCCAGTTCGACCAGCAACTGCAGTTCTTGGGACTGGCCCATGGCATGTGGCATTTTGCGGGGAATGGCGGCCATAGTAGCCCAGCCCCCGGCCGTCCGGTAGACTGGGGCGGACGGGAGCAGACTTGATGAGCAACAGCTTGTACACCGAACGGGCCGCCGAACTGCCGGCCCTGAACGACGCGATGGGCACCGGGCCGCGGCTGCCGCAGGCCATCCGTACATTGAAGGAGACCGATTGTGTCGCTCGCCAGGGCCGGCCGTCTTACCCGGCCGGCTAGGCGCGCCGCGCCGCCCGCGGTGCTGGCGGGCCTGGGCGCTGCGGCCCTGCTGGTGGCGCTGCTGGCCGCGCTGAGCGGCGCGGTGCACATTCCGCTGACCGATGCGCTGCGCGTGCTGGCCGTCGGCGTTTCGCAGCCCGACGACGCGCTGTGGCGCAATGTGCTGCTCGACATCCGCCTGCCGCGCGTGCTGTTCGCCGCGGTGACGGGCGCGGCGCTGGCCGTTGCCGGCGCGGCTATGCAGGCGCTGTTCCGCAACCCGCTGGCCGAGCCGGGCCTGGTGGGTATCTCGGCCGGCGGCGCGCTGGGCGCGGTGTCGGCCATTGTGCTGACCGCCGGCGGCTTTGCCGTGACCGCGCCGGCGGCCTTTGCCGGCAGCCTGCTGGCCACCGGCGCCGCCTACGCCGTGGGCCGGCGCGTATCCGGCGTGGCCGGCCTGCTGCTGGCCGGCATCGCCATCAATACTGTGGCGGGCAGCCTGATCGGCCTGCTGACCTACATGGCATCTGACGCGCAGCTGCGCGACCTGACATTCTGGAGCATGGGCAGCCTGGCCGGCGCCCGTTGGTCCCTGCTGGTTTTCCTGGCGCCCTGGACCCTGCTGTGGTCGGCCTGGCTAATGCGTCAGTGGCGTGCCATGAACGCCCTGCTGCTGGGCGAGCGCGAAGCGCAGCACCTGGGCTTCGCGCTGGTCACCGTGCGCTACAAGCTGGTGCTGGCCACGGCCCTGATCGTGGGCCCGCTGGTGGCCGCCACCGGCGGCATCGGCTTCGTGGGGCTGGTGGTGCCGCACTTGGTGCGAATGACCCTGGGCGCCGACCACCGCTGGCTGCTGCCGGCATCCATGCTAGCCGGCGCGCTGGCGCTGACGCTGGCCGACTGGCTGGCCCGCATCGTGGTCATTCCGGCCGAGCTGCCGATCGGCCTGGTCACCAGCCTGGTGGGCGGGCCGTTCTTCCTGTGGCTGCTGGCGCGGGGGCGCCGATTCTGATGAGCCTGCGAACCACCGACCTGGCCCTGTCGCGCAACGGCGCGCGCATCCTGTCCGGCGTGTCGCTGGCGGTCGAGCCCGGCCAGGTGCTGGGCCTGCTGGGCGCCAACGGCGCAGGCAAATCGACGCTGCTGGCCGCGCTGGCCGGCGAACTGCGCGCCGACAGCGGCGCCATCGAACTCAACGGCGCCGCCCTGGCCAGCCTGCCGCCGCGCCGCCAGGCGCGGCAGCGCGCAGTGCTGCCGCAAAAACCGTCGCTGAGCTTCGACCTGGGGGTAGACGAAGTGGTGGCGATGGGGGCGTATCCGTTTCCGGAGCTGGATCCGGTCGAAGTCGACGAACTGACAGGCAAGGCGCTGGCCCTGGCCGGCGTGCCGCAGCTGGCGCGGCGGCGCTACCCCGAATTGTCGGGCGGCGAGCAGCAGCGCGTGCAATTCGCCCGCGTGCTGGCGCAGTGCCAGGCGCAGCAGGACCCGGCCACGCCGCGCTATCTGCTGCTGGACGAACCGATCTCCAGCCTGGACCCGAAGCACCAGATCGAGCTGCTGCGCACGGTTGCCATGCTGGCCCACGAACAGGGGCTGGGCGTGCTGGTGATCGTGCACGACGTTAACCTGGCGGCCCGCTGGTGCGACCGCCTGGTGATGCTGGGCAGCGGCACCGTAGTGGCGGACGGCCCGCCGGAAACGGTGCTGACGCCGGCCAACCTGCGCGCGGTGTACGACATCGAAGCCGACGTGCTGCCGCACCCCACGCTGCCGGGCAGGTTGCTGGTGCTGCCGCATTGATGATGCGGCAGCCAGGTATCAGGCTCCGCAGGTGCCAGACACCGAAGTGTGCACAGGCTATCTCAATAGCACGGTGTCCGGCACCCTTCGGGAGCCTGACACCTGACTACCGTAGTTCAACTGGCCAGCGCCTTCATCTCGGCATACAGATCGGCCTTGCCTTCGAACCCGATGCCCGGCAGTTCCGGCAGGGTGACGATGCTGTCTTTCACCTGCACGCCGTCCGGGAACCCGCCATAGGGCTGGAACAAGTCCGGGTACGATTCGTTGCCGCCCAGGCCCAGGCCGGCCGCGATGGCCAGCGACATCTGGTGGCCGCCGTGCGGAATGCAGCGCGCGGCCGACCAGCCGTATTCCTTCAGCATGTCCAGCGTGCGCAGGTATTCCACCAGCCCGTAGCTGAGCGCGCAGTCGAACTGCAGCCAGTCGCGGTCGGTGCGCATGCCGCCGTAGCGGATCAGGTTGCGGGCGTCTTGCATGGAAAACAGGTTCTCGCCGGTGGCCATCGGCTTGTCGTAGTGGCTGGCCAGTTCGGCCTGCAGGGCGTAGTCCAGCGGATCGCCCGCTTCTTCGTACCAGAACAGGTCGTACTGCGACAGCGCCTTGGCGTATTCGATGGCAGTCTTCAGGTCGAAGCGGCCGTTGGCGTCGACGGCCAGGCGCTGGCCCGGGCCCAGCAGCTTCAGCACCGCCTCGATGCGCTCGCAGTCTTCGGCCAGCGACGCGCCGCCGATTTTCTTCTTCACCACCGAATAGCCGCGGTCCAGGTAGCTTTGCATTTCGCGCCGCAGGCCGTCCAGGCCCTGGCCCGGCCAGTAGTAGCCGCCGGCGGCGTACACGAACACGTCGCGCCTGGCCTGGCCATTGCCGTAGCGTTCGGCCAGCAGCTGGTACAGCGGCTTGCCCTCGATCTTGGCCACCGCGTCCCATACCGCCATGTCGATGGTGCCCACCGCCACCGAGCGTTCGCCGTGGCCGCCGGGCTTTTCGTTGGTCATCATGGCGGCCCAGGCCTTGTGCGGGTCGATGTTGTCGCGCGCTTCGTCGCGCAGGCTGGCCGGATCGGCCTCGAGAATGCGCGACGCGAAGCGGTCGCGGATCAGGCCGCCCTGGCCGTAGCGGCCGTTCGAGTTGAAGCCGTAGCCGATCACGGGCTTACCGTCGCGCACCACGTCGGTCACCACGGCGACCAGGCTGAGCGTCATCTTGGAAAAATCGATGTACGCGTTGCGGATATTGGACTTGATGGGACGCGTGGATTCGCGGACTTCGACGATCTTCATGAAACGGGGCTCCGGTGGCAGGGGCGGCGCCGGCGTGCCGGCGGTAATGCAGCGTATTATCAGGGCCGTGCGGCACGCTTGCCCAATGCCGTTTTTTTCTGCTTTCATGCTTTGTAGGCATCGCCCATGAACCTGTCGTGGCTGGAAGACTTCCTGGCCCTGGCCGCCAGCGGCAATTTCTCGCGCGCCGCGCAAGACCGCCACATGACGCAGCCGGCCTTCAGCCGCCGCATCCGCGCCCTGGAAGACTGGCTGGGCGTGGCCCTGTTCGACCGCGCCACGCATCCGGTGGCGCTGACCGAAACCGGCGAATGGTTCCGCGCCACGGCGCAAGACATCCTGGGCCGGGTCGCGCGGGTGCCCGACGAGGCGCGCGCCGTGGCCGCCGCCGGGTCGGCCACGCTGCGCTTCGCCGCCACCCATGCGCTGTCGCTGACCTTCCTGCCGCAATGGCTGCGCGGCCTGGAATCGCGCACCCCCATCGGGCCGATCCAGCTGGTGTCCGACATGCTGCAGCAATGCGAAGCCTGGATGCAACAGGGCCGCGTACAGTTCCTGCTATGCCACAGCCACGCCCAGGCCCCCGGGCGCCTGGACACGCCGGCTTACCGTTCGCTGAAAGTGGGCACCGACACCCTGGTGCCGGTATGCGCGCCAGACCGGGCCGGACGGCCGCGCCACGCCTTGTCAATGCGGGCCCGCAAGGCCGTGCCCCTGCTGGCGTACAGCGCCGAATCGGGCCTGGGCCGGCTGGTGCGCGCGCTGCTGGGCGCCTCGCTGCCGCAGGCGCGGGTCGAGCCCGTGTTCACCGCCCACCTGGCCGCGGTGCTGAAAAGCATGGCGCTGGACGGACGCGGCGTGGCCTGGCTGCCGCACAGCATGGTCGACGCCGAACTGCGCGACGGGCGGCTGGCCCAGGCAGGCGACGCATCCTGGCGCCTGCAGGCCGATATCCGCCTGTTCCGCCCAAACGAGGCGCTGGCCCCCGCCGCCGAAGCCTTCTGGCAGGCGGTGCAGGCCGCGCACGGCGGATAGCGGGAACTATTCCCTTGTGCGGCATCTAATTTCCAGAAGAACAAGATACGCACGATATGGACCTGAACTGGCATCAGCAACTGGGCAGCAGCCTGCTATGGCTGCTGGGCAGCTTTGCCATCGCGGGCCTGGCCTCGGCGGCCCTGGTGTGGGCCCTGGCGCACGGCACGGCCTGGGGCCGCCAGTTCTGGCGCCTGGCCTGGCCCTACCTGACGCCGCGCCGCAGCTGGCGCCCGCTGGGCAGCCTGGCGCTGCAACTGCTGCTGACGCTGGCCGCGGTGCGCATGACGGTGCTGTTCTCGTACTGGTACAAGGGCTTCTACGACGCCCTGCAGGCACTGAACACGGCCGCCTTCTGGACCATGCTGGGCATCTTCGGCGTGCTGGCCACCGTGCACGTGGCGCGCGCCCTGGTCGACTACTACGTGGGCCAGGCATTCGAGATCGACTGGCGCACCTGGCTGAACACCCACCTGACGCACGACTGGCTGGCGGGCAACGCGTATTACCGCGGCCAGTTCCTGGACCGCCCGGTCGACAACCCCGACCAGCGCATCGAACTGGACATCGCCTCGTTCGTGACCGGCTCGCGCACCCTGGCGCTGGGCGCGGTCAGCGCAGTGGTGTCGCTGGTGGAATTCACCGCCATCTTGTGGCACCTGTCCGGCCCGCTGCAGCTCGGCAGCCTGGAAGTGCCGCGCGCCATGGTGCTGCTGGTTTATCTGTACGTGATCATGGCCACGTTGCTGGCCTTCAAAGTGGGGCGGCCGCTGATCGGCCTGAACTTTCTTAGCGAACAGCTGACGGCAAACTTCCGCTACGCGCTGGTGCGCCTGCGCGAAAACGCCGAGAACGTGGCCTTTTACCAGGGCACCGAAGTCGAGCGGCAGACACTGGGCACGCGCTTCGCCGCGTATATCGGCAACCTGTGGGCCCTGATCCGCCGCACGCTGAAATTCTCGGGCCTGAACCTGGCGGTCAGCCAGGTGGCGGTGGTGTTCCCCTTCATTTTGCAGGCGCCGCGCTTTTTCAGCGGCGCCATCAAGCTGGGCGATGTCATGCAGACCTCGCAGGCCTTCGGCCAGGTGCAGGACGCGCTATCGTTCTTCCGCACCTCGTACGACGCCTTCGCCCAGTACCGCGCCACCCTGACCCGGCTGGACGGTTTCCAGGACGCCAACCGGCAGGCCCGCCAGTTGCCCGGCATCCGCATCGACACCCTGGCCAGCGGGCTGCGCATCGAAGGCATGACTGTGCAGCGCCCCGACGGCCAGGTGCTGCTGCAAGACCTGCACCTGCAGCTGGCGCCCGGGCAGGCCCTGCTGATCAAGGGCCCGTCGGGCAGCGGCAAGACCACCCTGCTGCGCGGCCTGGCCGGGCTGTGGCCGTACGCGCGGGGCCAGGTGCAGCGCCCCGTGGGCGGCCAGGCCTTGTTCCTGTCGCAGCGCCCCTATCTGCCGCTGGGCGACCTGCGCACCGCCATCGCCTACCCCGCCACAGCCACCCCGGCCGACGACGCGCGCCTGCAAGAAGTGCTGCGGCAGACGCAGCTGGGGCACCTGGCGGGCGCGCTGGACCAGGCCGGCGACTGGTCGCGCATTCTGTCGTTGGGCGAACAGCAGCGCCTGGCCTTCGCGCGCGTGCTGTTCAACCGGCCGGCCATCGTGTTCATGGACGAAGCCACCTCGGCCACCGACGAAGGGTTGGAACACGCGCTGTACGGCCTGCTGCGCAGCCAGCTGCCCGACTGCATGATCGTCAGCGTGGGGCATCGCAGCACGCTGGATGCCTTCCATGACATGGGCGTCAGCCTGGACGGCCGGTCGGGCTGGAAGCTGGCCAGCATCACCACCCCGCCGCTGGCCGCGGCATAGCGGCGGCCGGCGCTTGCCTGCCGGCAGTCAACTTGACTGATTTACCCTGGGCAGCGGAGACTGTCGCCCCGACAGTCGGCTTCGGCCGCGTGTAGCGTCAGTTGCCTGGAGTCACGATGGGAGAATTTGCAAAAGAAGCACGTCACGGCAAGATAGCCGGACCCAGCCAGCCAGGTTTCAGGCGCGAGGCCTGGGAAAAGCGGGTGAACGATCCCGCCCTGGATGATGACGACAAACGCATCCTGGTGGCCGGCCTGTTCCTGGACGATCTTCTATCCTTTCTGCGCGCCCAGATTCGCCTGTCCGACATCGACATGCGCCCAGAGGCCTTGATACGCCTGACCATCGGGCTGGCGACTCACAGCCTGTTCAAGCTCCATGAAGCAACCCGGATCGCCAGACCGCTTCCGGGAACACCGGCAGAACTGGATTTCCCGTCGCTGCTTTCCGCCACTGTCAGCGTGCCAGGCGGACAGGCGTTCGCGCCGGACGAACTCATCACCGGCGCGGGAGACGGGATGAAGCACATGTTCAGACGGCTGCTCGCGAGCAAAGCCAAGCCCGGCGACAGGGATGAGCATGATATCGGCGCCGGCGACATCGACCATATCAACACCGAATTGAACCATGCCGTCCTTTACGACTGTGCCGTCGGATACTGGCACGCGTGCCTGGGGCACGGGTACGGCCTGGCCTTTCACGAAGCAGGGGTAATGATCCATTCCGCCAGGCCGGATTTCGAAATCGCGCGCTTTGTGTCGATGTACCGACGCCAAAATATCTTTCTACAGAACAACATGGAGATCGTGGAATGGTGGCTGTACAAGTGGCCGGCCGCTACCAAGAAAGCGCTCTGCGGCATTCCACTGGTGCGCAGAATATACGGATCGGAACGTATCGAACGCATCGAACTGGGCCTGGACGACAAAGTGCTCGATACAGCCGTCACGAGCGTCGCGGCGATGCTGTGGCTTCAGCACGGCTATTATCGGAAATTCATGGATGAGCCGCTGCCAGGGCTGGGAACATTCACGCTCAATCAGATCGTCGCGGGCTGGCGCATCTTGCAATCCCTGGCCATGGCCATATTCGATTCGCCGGGCCCGGTCGCCGCGGACAATCTTCGGGAATTGCTTCGCTTTTCGCCAAGAATCTCAGGCAACGTGCTCCGCACCACGTTCGCCAAGGCACTGGCGCTGGACGCCGAGCGGGCCGCGCAGCTGATCGATGTATTCGTCTTTCAGGGGCGGGCCTCGCAAGACCTCTGGTCGCAGCCATTGATGAGTGTCGGAGAAGACTACTGCCTGGTCGTGCCGTGTATTCATTCGGTCCATCTAGAGCGGATCATCGAATCATGGATGAGACAAGGAGGCCTTGACCTGGATCGGCGCGGCGCGGAGTTTGAAAAATTCTGCCGTCACCAACTGCACTTGTATGCCCAAGAATCGCCCATCGCGCGGTCGGTGGCGATTCTCGATCAAGGAGTGAAATTCACGCCGGCCGGCGGCCAGCCGGAACAGATTGATGTTGTGGTCCTGGTGGGCGACGCGGTGTTGCTTGTCGAAGCAAAATGCATCCTGTGGCCCGATGATGCGCTGCAATTCTCGAACTACCGCGATACGGTCGAGAAAGCGGCGGCGCAGATACGCCGGAAAAGGGACGCAGTCGCGTCGAATTACCCGGCATTCGCGCACCGCCTGCGCGGCCTCGGCCATATCGCGCCCGCGCAAGGAAAGGTCATCGGCTGCGTACTTACCAACTCGGCCGTTTACGCCGGGTTTCCGATCGACGGTATTCCGGTCATCGACCTGCCGATACTCGGCGCGTATCTTGAAAACCGGTATGTAAAGGCAGATGTGCGTCAGGGAAGCCAAAGCCTGCATCAGCATGTCCTGCAGTTCTATGACGATGCCCTGCAGGCTGGCCTGCGCCTCGACAGCTATCTATCTGATCCGCCGCAGCTGTCAGACATGAAGCGATTCGTCAAACCGCGGGATATCGTCTTTCCGGTTGAAAGCCCGGCCTTTGGCAAGCTGGTGCATCGAAGTTACAGAGTGGAAGTCGATTCAGAAGAAATGAAGCAGCGATATGGCTCGCGCGCGGCTTTTCCCGGCCAGGCGTTGCCGCGCTAGCGGGTTTGCACCGGAAACCTCATGTCCCCATAACGCACAAAGCGCGACCCGCGCGCCAGCCGATAGCCGGCCCAGATCAACAGGAATACGGGAATGCCGATATACGTGGCCGCGGCGCCCACCCAGTCGATGCGGTCCTGCAGAAAGGCCTGGTAGTTCTGGCCCAGCGTAATGACCAGGCACAGCACGAACGCGAAAATCGGCCCGAACGGAAAAAACGGCGATACATAAGGCAGGTCGGCCAGCGGGTTGCCCTGCGCCACATAGCCGCGGCGAAAGCGGTAGTGGCTGATGGCGATGCCCAGCCATGCAATGAAACCCGTCATGCCCGACGTATTCAGCAGCCAGATGTAGACTTGGTTGGGGCTGAACACAAACGACAGAAAGCACAGCGCGGCCAGCGCGGTAGTAGCCAATAGGGCCAGCACCGGCACGCCGCTGGCCGAGACCCGCCCGAAAACCGCCGGGGCCTTGCCTTCGCGCGCCAGCGCGTACAACATGCGCGTGGCCGCATACATGCCGGAATTGCCCGCCGACAGCACCGAGGTCAGCACCACCGCATTCATCACCGACGCGGCCGCCAGCAGGCCGGCCCGGTCGAAAATCAGCGCAAACGGGCTGACGCTGATGTCGGTAACGTCATTGCGCAGCAGCTGCGGGTCGGTATAAGGAATCAGCAGGCCGATCACCCCGATGGCCAGCACGTAAAAAAGCAGAATGCGCCAGAACACCTGGCGCACCGCACGCGGAATATTGCGCGCCGGGTCTTTGGATTCGCCGGCGGCGATGCCGATGAGTTCGGTGCCCTGGAAAGAAAAACCCACCACCATCGCCACGCCGATCAGCGCGGCGAACCCGCCGGCAAAAGGCGCGTCGCCCACCGTCCAGTTCTGCCAGCCGCCGGTTTCGCCGCCGCGGATAATGCCCAGCAGCATCAGCACGCCCAGGGTAATGAACGCCAGCACGGCAATCACCTTGATCAGCGCGAACCAGAATTCCGCCTCGCCAAAGCCGCGCGCCGACAAGGCATTCAGGCCGAACGTAATGGCCAGGAACAGCGCACTCCAGTACACGCCGGGCACATCGGGAAACCAATAGGCCATGACCAGCTGCGCCGCCACCAGGTCCACGGCCACCGTCACCGCCCAGTTGTACCAATAGTTCCAGCCCAGCGCGAAGCCAAAGCCCGGCTCGACATAGCGCGAGCCATAAGTGGAAAACGAGCCGGCCACCGGCATGGCCGCGGCCAGCTCGCCCAGGCTGGTCATCAGAAAATAGACCATCAGGCCGATCAGCGCATAGCCCAGCAACGCCCCGCCCGGGCCGGCCTGCGCAATGGTGTTGCCCGACGCCACGAACAGGCCCGTGCCGATAGAGCCGCCCACGGCAATCATGGACAAATGGCGGGACGCCAGCGTGCGCCGCAGCCCGCCGGGCGTGGACACGTCTTGGCTGGGCATGCCGGCGGCGTGGCGGGTATCGGATTCGGCCAAAATGGAGTTCCTGTGAATAACGGGGTGCCCGCAAAGGCTGGAAACCCCGCAAAACCAGGAAGAATAACGCGTCCCGCCCAAGCCCAGGGCGGCGCGCGGGACTAGTCCTGTGCGGCGACCCGGTCCAGCGCCGCCATGGCGCCGGCCGGCAGCGCCAGCGAGCCGGCGGCAAGGTTTTCCTGCAAATGCGCCAGCGACGACGTGCCCGGTATCAGCAGAATATTCGGGGCACGCCGCAGCAGCCAGGCCAGCGCTACCTGCATGGGAGTGGCGCCCAGCTCTTGCGCCACTTGCGACAGCCCGGCGGACTGCAGCGGGCTGAAGCCGCCCAAGGGGAAGAACGGCACATAAGCGATTCCATCGCGCGCCAGGGCGTCGATCAACGCGTCGTCCCCCCGGTGCACCAGGTTGTAGTGATTCTGCACGCACACGATGGGGCACAGGCCGCGGCCCTGGGCGACCTGCGCGGCGGTCACATTGCTGAGGCCGATGTGCCGGATCAGGCCCTGTTGCTGCAAACCCGCCAGCACCGCCAGGGGTTCCTCGATCGACCCTTCGGCCGGCCCGTGGACGTCGAACATAATGCGCAGATTCACCACGTCCAGCACATCCAGGCCCAGATTGCGCAGATTGTCGTGCACCGCCTGCGTCAGCGCCTGCGGCGAATATGCAGGCAGCCAATTGGCCTTATCGTCCCGCACCGCGCCCACCTTGGTCACAAGGGTCAAGTCCGGGCGATAAGGGCCAAGCGCCTCGCGGATGATCTGGTTGGTAATGTGCGGGCCGTAGAAATCGCTGGTGTCGATATGTGTTACCCCGCTTTCCACCGCCGCGCGCAGCACCGCCACGGCGGCGGCGCGGTCTTTCGGCGGACCGAAGACGCCGGGGCCGGCAAGCTGCATAGCGCCATAGCCCATGCGGGACACCTTGCGTTCACCAAGCAGATACGTGCCGGCCTGGTCGATATGGTTCATAGCAATCACCTTTGAATAATGACGCGCCCAGTCTAGGCCTTGACCCGCCGCTCGATAAGTACGCACAATCAGCACAGTTTGTGCGGAAATCCGGACAATGAAAACCAACCTCAGCGACCTGAACGCCTTTGTCGCCGTCGTGGCGGCCAAGGGCTTTCGCGGCGGCGCTCGGCAAAGCGGCGCCAGCGCATCGGCCGTCAGCGAAGCCGTGCGCCGCCTGGAAACCCAGCTGGGCGTGCGGCTGCTGCACCGGACCACGCGCTCGGTCGTGCCCACCGAAGCCGGCCAGCGCCTGCTGGAACGCCTGGCGCCGGCGCTGAACGAAGTCGAGGCGGCGCTGGATGTGGTGAACCATTTCCGCGACCGGCCGGCGGGCACGCTGCGCCTGAACGTGCCCGTCAGCGCCGTGCGCCTGGTACTGCCCGCCATCGTGCCCGGCTTTCTGGCAGCTTATCCCGACATCGTGCTGCACGTAGTGGCCGACGACAACTTTGTCGACGTGCTGGCAGAAGGCTGCGATGCCGGCATCCGGTATGACGAGCGGCTAGAGCAGGACATGATCGCCGTCCCAATTGGTCCACGCGTGCAGCGCTTTGCCTGCGCGGCGGCGCCGGGTTATCTGGAACGCAGCGGGCGGCCCGAACACCCCAGCGATATCCTGGCGCATGCGTGCCTGCGGTTTCGCTTTCACAGCGGGGTGATGCCGCTGTGGGAATTCACGCGGAAAGATGAAGCGTTGAAGGTGGATCCGCCGGCGAAACTTATCGTGCAGGCTGGCGCAGCGGTGGATCTGGCTATCGAAGCAGCGGTCGCCGAGGCGGGAATGATTTATTTGTTTGAAGACTGGCTGCGGCCGTATCTGGACCGAGGCGAACTGGAGCCGGTGCTGGAAGAATGGTGGCCGGAATTTTCCGGGCCGTTTCTTTATTACCCGGGGCGGCGGCTGGTGCCGGCGGCGTTGAAGGCGTTTGTGCAATATGTACGAACGTGCACATAAGCACCGCGAATTTTTATCTGGAAATTGGCGCGACGTTGGCATCGGTAAAGCCACCACTTCAAGACGGCAAACGATCTATCTTTCGTTGCAGAGGCCACGTACATACGGCCAGGAAAAGGCACTGGTATGACCACTTCAAGTGGGCGAGCCAACCGTTCAGAACGCAAATCTCCGTTTACCCGGATTGACATTTCCAGGCCTTCGGCGCAATGTCAGCAACGTTTCAACGCGGGGATTAATTTCGACTTATTGGGGTCGTCGGTCTGTAGATTTATCAGCAAGCACTGATAAACGCGGCCCACGACAGCTCGCCACAACTGGAGACGCTTCTAAATGAACGACAAAGTGGACGACACACGCAATTCGAAAGTAATCAGCCGCCGCACCATCCTGAAAATGGCAGCGACAACAGGAGCCGCCGCGATAGTATCGCCACGCATTGTCCTTGCGGCCGGCGAACAACCCGTGAAATTCGGCGTAGATAATCCGGTGACGGGAACCTACGCAATCACCGGCAGGAATGAGTTGCAAGGCATGCAGCTCGCCATCGAGGAAATCAATGCCAAGGGCGGCATCCTTGGGCGCCAGGCCGTGCTGGTGGTTGAAGATTCGACCAGCGGCGACGCCGGGGTGGCAGTACAGAAAGCGCGCAAACTCATCGAGCGCGACAAGGTCGATTTTCTGATCGGCAACGTGAACTCGGGCCTGACCGAAGCCATTTCCCAGGTGGCGCACGCGAAAGGCGTATTCATGCTGGACCCGGGCGGGCACGCCGACCCCATCACCGGCACCGAATGCCACTGGAACGTGTTCCAGACCTGCCCATCCACCACCCTGCTGGTCAACGCGATCGCGCCCGATCTGATCAAACGCTTCGGCAAGAAGTTCTACTTCCTGGTTCCCGATTACGCGTTCGGCCATGGCCTGCTGCAAGCCTACGACGCCAACCTGAAAAAGTATGGCGCCACCAACGTCGGCGCCGATCTCATCCCCCTGGGTACCGCCGACTATTCCTCTTACCTTATCAAGGCGCAGTCGGCCAGCCCGGATGTAATCGTCATTCTGCAGAACGGTGACGACCAGACCAACGTCCTGAAGCAAGCCGTGCAGTTCGGCCTGGACAAGCGCTTTCATATCGCGGGCGCGAACATCGAGCTCGAAACCCTCGAAGCGCTGCCGCCGAACGCGCGCATCGGCAACTGGGTAATCGAGTGGTACTGGAACCAGCCCGACGTGCCCCATGTGAAAGAGTTCGTCGACGCCATCAAGAAAAAGACCGGCCGGGTGCCGACCGCGCGTACCTGGTTCGGCCACACCTCGATCCACGCCTGTGCGCTGGCAGCTGCAAAAGCAAAATCGCTGGACGCGGTGAAAATGGCCAGGGCACTGGACGGGCTTGTGTTGCCGCCCGAGATCTCCCTGCAGCCGGGCGAGGCCGTCTACCGGGCCGACCAGCACCTGCTGATCGGCACACTGTGGGCCGGCCACGCGCAGACCCAAGGCAAGGGCGACGACGACCTGTTCCATATCGATACCATCATCGATAGCAAGACCATCGCGCCAACCATCCAGGAAGCCGGCTGCAAGATGACCTGGCCCACCTGACGGCCTGCGCCATTGCACAACCGGGCCCGTCCGCGCGCTAGCGCGGGCGGCCCGGTTCGCATCAATTCCGTCATACCTTGAGCCAGGCAGATGCGCCCCTGCCGGGGACGAATCTTGCCGCTTTAACGGAGAGCTGGCGTGACCCAGTTGATCCTTTTCAACATCTTCAACGGGTTGGTCATCGGCGCCTTCTATGCACTGATGGCCCTGGGCCTGTCCCTGATCATCAACCTGACCAACGTCATCAACTTCGCCCACGGCGAATTCCTTGCACTGGGCGGCTACATCGCCTTTACGCTGGACCCCTACCTGGGATTCTGGTGGGCGCTGATCGTGTCGCCGTTCATCACGGCGCTTATAGGCCTGCTTGTCGAGCGCGTGCTCATACGCCCCCTGTACAACCGCGATCCGCTCTACAGCCTGCTGCTCACGTTCGGGCTGGCCTACGTGCTGCAAGACTCGATCCGCTTCATCTGGGGCGCGCAGGGCTTGCCGCTGCAGACGCCCGCCGTCCTGAATTCGCCGCTCAGCCCTACGCTGTTCTTCCTGACGGGTTACCGGGTCTTCATGGTGGCCCTGGTGGCGGCGGCCGTGACGGTGCTGTTCTACGTCTTGAAGAAGACCCGCGTGGGCATGCGCATACGCGCCGGCACACTCGACCTGGAAATGGTGTCCGCCCTGGGCGTGGATGTGCGCATCCTGCGCAATCTCAACTTCGGCCTGGGCATCTTCTTCGCGGGCCTGGCCGGCGTGCTGGCGGCCGGCATGCTGGGGCTGACGCCCACCATCGGCGAAGCCCTGATCATGCCCAGCTTCGTGGCGGTCATCGTGGGCGGCCTGGGCAGCCTGGTCGGCACCCTGTTCGGCGGCCTGGTGATAGGCGTGGCGGCAGGCGTCGTGACGGTGTTCTACCCGTCGGCCTCTGAAGCTTCCATCTACGTCATCATGGCGATCGTGCTGTTGTTCCGGCCATACGGCCTGTTTGGCGAAAAAGGCGGGACCAAACTGTGAATCAACGCATCAACCTATCAAAGCACCATCAGTGGATCCTTTGGGCCGTGCTGCTGAGCATGCCTTACTGGATGACGCTGCTGGGCGGGTATACGGATCTTGCCACGCGCCTGCTGGTCATCGGGCTGGCGGCCATGGCAACCAACCTGCTGGTGGGCCATACCGGGGTCAATTCGTTCGGCCATGCCGCCTACTTCGGCCTGGGCGCATACGCCACGGGCCTGACCTTGAAGTACCTGATGCCCAGCACACCCGCGGCCTTCGTCGTGGGCGTGCTGGTCGGCACACTGGGCGGCATGCTGATCGGCGCCCTGATCGTCAGGCTGCGCGGCATCTACTTCGCGCTGGCCACCATCGCCTTCGGCCAGGTGTTCTACTTCATCGCCTTTCGCTGGAACTCGGTCACCGGCGGAGACAACGGCCTGCGGGGCTTCCACCGCCTGGCCATAGACCTGGGCTTCATGGAGTTCGACATCACGTCCAGCCTGGCCTTCTACTATGTCGTGCTGGCCGTCCTGGCGCTGTGCGCGTATGCCATGGCCACGATCCTGCGGTCTCCGTTCGGGCATACGCTGCAGGCCATCCGCGAAAACGAACGGCGCGCGCAGTTCCTCAGCATTCCCATCAACCGCCACATCTGGATCGCCTACACCATCTCGTGCTTCTTCGTGTCGGTGGCGGGCTCGCTGTACGCCCTGCTCAACAACTTCGCCAGCCCCCACGACCTGTACTGGACGCAGTCGGGCGACTTCGTGCTGATGGCAGTCATCGGCGGCATGCGTTCTTTCTGGGGCCCGCTGCTCGGCGCCGCAATCTTCGTGCTGGCGCAGGACTATCTTTCGGGCGTTACGCAAGACTGGATGTTCTTCATCGGGATGATCTTCGTGCTGGTGGTGCTGCTTATTCCCCGCGGCATCGCCGGACTTTTCCAGCGGAGGGCCCAATGAGCCTTCTTCAAGTCCACAACGTTTCCCAGCACTTCGGCCAGCTGGTGGCGGTAAACGACGTCTCGCTTACCGTCGAACCCGGAGAACTGCACGCGATCATCGGCCCCAACGGCGCGGGCAAGACCACCTTCTTCAACATGATCAGCGGGTTCTACCGGCCAACGCGGGGCCGCATCATGTTCGACGGCGCCGACGTCACCAACGTGCAGCCGCAAGACCGCGTCGCCATGGGCATGGCGCGAACCTTCCAGATTACCGAGGTCTTTCGCGAACTGACCGTACGGGAAAACCTGCGCGTTGCCGTCGAAGTCACGCAGGGCCTGAGGCTGAAGCTGTTTCGCTCGCGGCAACAGGCCCGCGAAACCGAAGACCGCATCGACGAACTGCTGGATATGGGCGGGCTGACGGACAAGGCCGAACGCCACGTCGGCGAACTGTCGCACGGCGACCAGCGCTCGGCGGAAATCATGATGGCGCTTGCGTTGAAACCCAAGCTGCTGCTGCTGGACGAACCCGCGGCGGGCATGGGCAACAAGGAAACCTACGAAACCGCGCTGCTGATACGCAAACTGCACCGCACACAAAAGCTGACGATCGTTCTGGTCGAACACGACATGCGCGTCATTTTCAACCTGGCAGACCGCATCACGGTGCTGACCGAAGGCGAAGTGCTGGAACAGGGCACGCCCGAGCAGATCGCCGCCAGCGAAAAAGTGCAAGTGGCTTATCTGGGGGAATCACATGAAGGCGCTTGAGGTACAGCAACTTAATACCTTCTACGGCAAAAGCCACATCCTTCACGGCATCGATATTGAAGTCAACGAAGGCGAACTGGTCACACTGCTGGGCCGCAATGGCGCGGGCAAATCCACCACCCTGCGCAGCATCATGGGGCTGACACCGGCCCGCGCCGGCCACGTGAAAATATTCGGCACAGACTCCACGCACCTGCCGCCATTTCGCATCGCCGGCCTGGGCGTGGGCCTGGTTCCCGAGGGGCGCCGCGTCTTCTCGAACCTGACCGTTGAAGAAAACCTCAAGGTGCCCGTAGACCGCCCGGGGCCATGGAATATCGCCCGCGTCTACAAAGCCTTTCCGCGGCTGGCCGAACGCAAGGGCCACAAGGGCGGGCAGCTATCCGGCGGCGAACAGGAAATGCTGTCCATCGCCCGCGTCCTGCTGCTTAACCCCAGGCTGCTGATGCTCGACGAGCCATCCCAGGGCCTGGCGCCGCTGATCGTGCAGAACGTATTCGACATCATCGTTGCCGCGCGCAACGAAGGCGCGGCGGTGTTGCTGATTGAACAGAATGTGCGGGCTGCAATTGGGGTGGCAGATCGCGCTTACGTGCTGGACCGGGGCACGATTACGTATAGCGGCGTTGCGTCGGAGTTCGGCAAGGATGAGCAGCGCGTGCAGGAGCTGGCGGGGGCTAGCGCGCAGAAATGGGAGTTTCCGGAGGATTGATTGTGCTGTCTCAGTCGGACAGCCATGACACTACCTTAAGGTCGGTACCCCGCTTTCCCGGCTATTGCCACGTGTCTGACTCCCACCAGGGTGTCAGACACTGAGGTTTCCCCAGGAATAGTTTTTATAAATCAATAAATTAACTGGGGAATGAGCAAGAAGGTGCGCGCATGGTGCATGCTTTTAGGTGACGAAACCAAAAAAGGATGCGGA
>Ga0222427_101025_pt1 | contig 17527 bp, 15 predicted proteins | sample 2B20Ametagenome_FD_182890 | JGI IMG/M metagenome (GOLD analysis project Ga0222427, IMG submission 182890) | Enriched microbial communities from leaf-cutter ant dump, University of Wisconsin, Madison, United States - 2B20A (version 2) | ecosystem: Environmental > Terrestrial > Nest > Insects nest...
TGGGTCTTCTTTCCGAAAACCCGGTAGGCCGGTCAATTCGTCATCCCGGTCTGTCCACCCCAAGGGGCGCACTCCAGCTTCTGAGGAAAATTCGCGCGGCATTGACAGATGAGCAGTGGCGCACGCCTCTATCCCGATCAGACAAGGAGAGAGCTGATTGAAAAAGCTGACGACCTCTGTTCGCCGGAGCTTCCTCCGCAAAACGGCGTTGCCATCTTGATCGACGCCATGGACCTGAAAAACGTGCTTGGCGATATCCAGGCCGACTGTGGTAACTTCCTTCATGGACGGTTCTCCCGATTGTGACCTTTGACAGCCACAGTATGGCACAGCGATGCCGGGTGCGGAGGCCGTCCACCTCATCACTCCAAGCGGCGGTGCAGAAATAACTTCCGCTTCCCTCGCCCGCAGGTAGCTATTTGCGTTCGTAAACGTTCATTGCTTATCCTGCGAAGGCCAACGACCACACGGAAATCCGCAAGAGCGGATTCTATTTATGCGTTCAGTGCTGGCGATTAGCAGCGATTTACCGTATTCACGCGCGCATTGAGTTTCGTGAGTTCAGTTCGGGTCAGTCATCAATGCTTTTGAAGCGAGCATGCGACATTGCCGGCGCCCTCCTGGCGTTGGCCGTTTTCGCCTTACCCATGGCCGCAGTGGCACTTGCCGTCCGCGCCACGTCGAAGGGACCCGCACTCTACTGGTCGCGGCGCGTAGGCCGGGGCAATCGCCTTTTCTCCATGCCGAAGTTCCGCACCATGCGGATCGACACACCCGTCGTCGCCACCCATCTTCTCGGGGATGCCGCACGGCATCTCACGCCTATCGGCAGTTTCCTGCGCAAGACCAGCCTGGACGAACTTCCACAACTCTGGTGCATCCTGAAGGGAGACATGAGTTTCGTCGGCCCTCGCCCGGCGCTTTTCAATCAGGACGACCTCATCGCCGCGCGCACGGCCCAGAATGTGCATTCGCTACTTCCGGGCCTCACAGGCTGGGCCCAGGTAAACGGCCGAGACGAACTGGCGATCCCGGACAAGGTCGCGCTAGACGCCGAATATCTCGAGCGTCGGAGCTTCCTTTTCGATTTGCGCATTTTAGGCCTGACCGCCATAAAGGTAGTGGGCGCGGTCGGCGTCCAGCACTAGTGAGTTCAGTGGCGGGATCATGCTAGCCTCCGATTGGATCGACCAGCCTCTGGTCAAGCGTATCAGGGAGAGAATCATCAAGACGCCCCGCTTCTGGAAGCGGGTTGTCATGATCGGTCTCGACGTAGTGGCTCTGATGATCGCCCTTTGGGCGAGTTATTCCATCCGACTGTCCGTATGGACGCCGGCGATCACGAGCGAGCGCCTGCTTCTTGCCGCCTTCGCTCCCGTGGTCGCCATCCCCATCTTCATTCGGCTGGGTCTTTATCGATCCGTAATCCGCTACCTGCCGGAAGCCGCGATCTGGACCATCATCAAGGCGATGCTGATCGCCACGATGAGCTGGGTCATCATCATCTTCCTGATGGAGATGGCGGGCCAGGGTATCGTCCCTCGCTCCGTCCCCTTCCTTTACTTCATTCTCGGAACGCTGCTGATCGGCGGCATGCGCTTTGCCGCCAAGTGGATTCTTGTATCCGGCACGGGCCTGCGCCGCGACGAAGAACCGATCTTTATATACGGAGCGGGGCCTGCTGCCGCTCAGCTCGCACGCGCTCTCAGAGGTCACGGCAATCGCTACGTGATGGGCCTGATCGACGACGATCCCACCAATCAGGGGCGCGACATCGGCGGCTACCGCGTCTTTCCGTCCAGCGAGCTACCGTCATTGATCGATCGCTACGGCACTACGGAAATTGTTCTCAGCATGTCGTCCATTCCGATGGACAAGCGGCAGGCAGTGCTCGGGCGCGTGACGGGTCTTGGCGTGAAGGTGCGCAGCCTGCCGGATATTTCGGATCTAGTAGATGGCCGCTATATCGTCAGCCAGATCCGAGAGATCGAAATTGACGAACTGCTCGGCCGCTCTTTCGTGCCGGCTGACACGGAGTTGCTCGACAAGGCGCTCGCCGGCAAGATCGTCATGGTCACCGGCGCCGGCGGCTCCATCGGCTCGGAACTTTGCCGCCTCATCATCCGCCGCAAACCGGAAAAGCTCATCCTGTTCGAAGCGAGCGAATACGCGCTTTACCGGATCGAACAGGAGCTGCAGGCTGCGGGAGACCATCCGGTCGTCCCGGCCCTCGGCTCCGTGACGGACGCCAAGGCCGTGGAGCGGGCCATCCGGACCCATGGCGTCCAGGTTCTCTATCACGCCGCGGCCCACAAGCATGTCCCGCTCGTCGAGGCGAACGTGCTCGAAGGCATCCGCAACAACGTTTTCGGCACGCTGACCGTGGCGACCATCGCCGCCGAGCAGAAGATCGAGAGCTTCGTGCTGATCTCGTCCGACAAAGCGGTCCGGCCGACCAATGTCATGGGCGCGACGAAGCGCTGGGCCGAGCTTATAGTGCGGCAGAAAGCGATCGAGGCTCGCGCAGCCGCGAAAAATCAAGTTTTCTGCGCCGTCCGCTTCGGCAACGTGATCGGCTCAAACGGCTCGGTGGTGCCACTCTTCAAGCAGCAGATCGCCAAGGGTGGCCCAGTGACGATCACCGATCCGGACATGACCCGTTACTTCATGGCGATCCCTGAAGCCGCAGAACTGATTGTCCAAGCCGGCGCGCTTTCCTTCGGAGGCGATGTATTCTTGCTAGACATGGGCGAGCCAGTACGTATCGGGGACCTTGCGGAAAACATGATCCGGTTGGCCGGTTTCAACATCAGGGACAGCAGGAACCCGGACAACGGCATCGCCATCGAAGTGATCGGCAAGCGGCCAGGGGAAAAGCTCTTCGAAGAACTGTTCTACGACCGCAACAACGCCAAGCCGACTAGTCATCCGAAGATAATGCGCGCCGATTCGGCGGCAATCGCCAGCTATGACATGATCACTTGGCTTCGTGACCTTGAGCAGGCAATCTCCATCGAAGACGAAACGCAGGCTAGGAAACTTCTGTTTGCCCTGATTTCGGCCGACAATCCGTCGGAGCAAATGGTCGTCGATGTTTGACCGCAGACACGGGACGCGCGCGTGATGGGAATGACATTGGTTACAGGGGCTTCCGGATTCGTAGGAACCCATCTCATGACTGAGATGGCGCGGCGGGGGTTGCCTACTCGTGGGATCACTCGAGGAATGGTGCCGGGCGTTTTGACAGTGCCTTCCTACGGCCCCAGCATGGACTGGGCAGAATATCTAAAGGGTATCGATACCGTCGTGCATCTTGCGGCGCGCGTTCACGTTATGCACGAGACGGTCGTGGACCCACTTGCACTATTTCGCGAAGCCAACGTTGCAGCCACTGTAAATCTGGCCCGTCAAGCGGCCGATGCCAAAGCTCGCCGCTTCGTCTTTGTCAGTTCCATCAAAGTTAATGGAGAGCGGACCGAACCCGGAAAGCCTTTCACTGCCGCCGATCCACCTAATCCGCAGGACCCTTACGGGGTTTCAAAAGCTGAGGCGGAAGCGGCACTGATAGAGTTGAGTAGGCAAACCGGGCTAGAAGTCGTGATTATCCGCCCTCCCCTTGTTTACGGGCTTGGTGTTCGCGGTAATTTTCGCGCTCTGATGAAATGGGCAACCAGTGGTATTCCTTCAATTTTTCCTAAGATTCGTAACAAACGTTCCTTCATCTATGTGGGGAATCTATGTGATCTCCTGATCACTGCACTGGATCACCCAAACGCAACAAATCGAGTGTTTCTCGTAAGTGACGGACACGACCTTTCAACGCATGAACTGTTCACGCAACTGACAATTGCTTCGGGGGGGTGTCCAAGGAGCATTCCTCTCCCTCCCATCATCCTCGATAGCCTCGGTGTGCTCACCAGACGTAGGGATGCAGTAGCGCGGCTCACAGAGAGCCTTCAAATCGATACGACGTCAACTTGCCACTTACTGGGATGGCAGCCTCCATCGTCTGTAGACGAGGCCTTAAATTGCATTGCGGCACCCGTGTTCACAGGAAAGAAAGCCAGCGCTAATCCTTATCAATAACTGAGTTTGCTCCTCGAAGCGACGAGACAACCGCCTTCCTGTAGTCCTTGTTGTTTTTACGTGCTTCAGGAGTAGAACTGAGCTGCCATTTTCAGTATCTGAGCGGGTGTGAAACTCCCGATGCCGATGCTGAGCAACTCATGATCGCATGCCCAAAACCAATCAATGGCGATCTCCCGCACCGCAATTGTGTCGTCAAGAATATACACATTCAAAAGCCTGAACTGGTGCAAATCAAGTTATCATTCGGACATCTAAAAGCATAAAATCAAAGGCGAAGTCCTTCATGTCCTCGCCGATTAGCAAGGACGCTCAGCCACGCCTCCAGCCGGTCCAGCAGCATACCACGTTCAAACTCGCGGGCGTAAAGCGCCTGTCCTCGGGCTCCCATCGCCTCGCGCTCCTCTGGCGCCGTCATCGCCAATTGCCGCGCAATCGCTGCAAGGCCTTCCCCGTCACCCGCGGCACAGGTAAGCCCTGCCCCCGCCTGGCTAAGAATTTCGGCTCCCTCTCCGTTCAACATGGCAAGAATCGGCTTGCCGGAGGATAGATAGGCTTGGACCTTCCCAGGAATTGTCATGGCAAAGATCGGCTCGTCCTTAAGGCTGACGAGGAGAGCGTCGGCATGAGCAAAGAATGACGGCACCCGCTCCAGTGGACAGCGGCCCAAAAGTACGACCGTGTCCTCAAGCCCGCGCCGGGCCAATTCCCCAGCAAGCCATGTCGACTGGCGGCCATCACCAAGAATCAGCCAGCGGATAGTAGGATCATTCTTAAGTCGCGTTGCCGCATCAATGATAGCGGGAAAATCCTGCGCTTCGCCAATGTTGCCGGCAAACATAATGTTAAACGCACCGGGCTTCGGCATCACTTCTGACGCGGGTTCCGGTATACTACCATCAAAGATCGATTCAGCCCAACTTGGAAAATATTCGATGCGTGCTTTTTGCTCAGCATAAATGCGAATCTGGCTAATGAAGGCATTCGACTGAGCCAAAACTATGTCGCAACGCCGATAGATGAAAGATACTAGCGCCCCGATTGCCTTCAATATGAAAGGGGACTTAACGACACCAATGGCCGAGAGTGTGTCAGGCCAAAGATCAAGCACCCAGAAGGCGATGTTCGCCCCTTTCAGCCATTTCAGAACGATGGCCGGCAAACCAACAGTGATCGGCGATGGTTCATACACAAAGATTACGTCAAACGGCCTTCCCTTCAACCGCCAGGCCCCAATCACAGTAGCGGAGAGCGCGAAGGCGGCATAGTTGATCATCAATTGCAGGCCACCTTTGCCGCGTGGCACAATCGGCACACGCACGATGTCTGCGCCTTCAAAGTAGATGTACTTTCCGGGGCTTTCGACATAGTCGGGGAACAAGCTACCTGCCGGATAATTCGGCTCGCCGGTCAGCACTGTCACCTCATGACCGCGCGCGACGAAATCAGCAACCAGATCATTGATACGGAAATTTTCCGGCCAGAAATATTGCGTCACCACAAGGAGGCGCATGCGGGACACCTTCAATATTTCTTCCAGACAACCCGGTTCACATAATCGGTATAGCTAATGATGATACGCAGAACCTTTTCGGAGACATTCGGCATCGAATAGTCGGCAACCGGGCGTAGCGTACGCTCGCTGCCGCGCTTCTGCTCGGCAAGAACTGCGAGGCCCTGGCGTACGCGGTCGAGCGAAAGTCCGGTCATCATCACGGAGGCCTCTTCCATCCCCTCAGAACGCTCATGCGCTTCGCGGATGTTCAGCGCCGGAAAATTCAGGATCGAAGACTCTTCCGTGATCGTGCCGCTGTCGGAAAGCACCGCGCGGGCCGAAAGCTGAAGCCGATTATAATCATGGAAGCCAAGCGGTTTCATAAGTTGGATATTCGGATGGAAGACGGTTCCGGTCTGGTCGATACGCTTTTGCGTGCGCGGATGGGTAGAGACGATGACTGGCAGACCGTAATTTTCGGCAACACCGTTCAATACTCCAACCAGGCGAGTAAAGGACTGCGTGTTGTCAACATTTTCCTCTCGATGGGCGCTAACCACGAAATAGCGATATTCGGCCAGATCGAGCCGATTCAGCACGGTCGAAGACTCGATCTGCCGGTGATAATGCGACAGAACCTCAAACATTGGGCTGCCGATCTTAATTACCTGATCCGGGGGCAAACCTTCGCGCATGAGGTAATCGCGGGCAATCGAGGAATAAGTCAGATTGATGTCGGCGGTGTGGTCGACAATGCGGCGGTTTGTTTCTTCTGGCACGCGCTGGTCGAAGCAGCGATTGCCGGCTTCCATGTGAAAAATCGGGATTTTTCGGCGCTTGGCCGGAATAACGGCAAGACAGCTGTTGGTGTCACCAAGTACAAGTAGTGCTTCCGGGGCTTCCTGCTCTAGCACACGGTCAACGGCAATAATCATGTTGCCGATTGTGTTGGCAACGCTCATCGAATTGGAGGCGACGTTAAGGAAGTGATCGGGCATGCGCACGCCGAGATCATCGAAAAAGACCTGATTGAGTTCGTAATCGTAGTTCTGTCCTGTATGCACCAGAAGGTGATCGCAATGACGATCCAAAATCGCCATCACACGGGACAGGCGGATAATCTCCGGCCGCGTCCCGACCACCGTCATCACCTTCAGCTTCTTCATCGTTAACCTCTCCGACCCATTTGGCACGGCTCCACTCAGATGGGATTCGTAATTGTATCAGGCCGCTCGCGATCAAATATCTCATTAGCCCAGAGCAGGACGAGCATCTCTTTGGACCCAACATTGGTGATGTCATGCGCCCAGCCGGGAACAGATTCAACTACCTGCGGGCGCGCGCCGCTTGTCAAAAGCTCATGGCGCTCGCCGGTCTGCATATGGCGAAAGCCGAAACGTGCCTCGCCTTTCACGACGAGGAATTTCTCAGTCTTGGTATGATGGTAATGCCCACCGCGAGTGACACCCGGATGGGCTGTGAAATAGGAAAACTGACCGGAATCCGTGGTCTTCAACATCTCGACGAAAGTGCCACGTGAATCGGTATGAGCCGGAATATCATAGGAAAAATCATCCACAGGTAGGTAGCTAACATAGGTCGCATAAAGCGCGCGCGTCAGGCCCGTGCCGACGGGGTCAATCACCAGCGTCTTCCGGCTCGAACGGAACGACTTCAGCGATTCGACCACCTCACCAACTGTAGCTTGATAAGTCACCGGTACTTCCGCGAAGAATCCGGCAGCAGGGGCCGATCTCCTGCCTGAAAGAATGGCGAGGAACTCCGTCATGACATCATCCACGTACACTAGCGTCAGCTGTGCTGCCGGATTGTTAACGGTGATCGGCAGGTCACGGGCGATATTATGGCAGAAGGTGGCGATTGCCGAATTGTAGTTGGGGCGCGACCATTTGCCGAAGACATTGGGGAGACGGAAGACGAAGACTGGATAGCCATAGGCGCGCGAAAGGTCAAAAAGTGCCTCTTCAGCCCCAAGTTTGCTCGCCCCGTAAGGATTGTCGAGGGTAGCTTGCGTGGACGACGTATAGACCACTGCCGGAAACGTGCCGCCGGCCGTCGCTTGATCGGCAAGGGCTTTCGCAAGCGATTCGGTTAGGCCACGATTTCCGGTAGCAAATTCATCCGGATTTTCAGGGCGATTGACACCCGCCAAGTGGAAGATAATGTCGACCCCAACAAGGTGATCGCCAAGGGTTTCCGGCATGTCATCACGGGTAAAGAGGCACACCTCGACATCCGGAATTGCAGCCAGATGCAATTGGAGGTTCTTGCCAATAAACCCGTTTGCCCCAGTAATCAGAACCCTTGCCACATCATTCCTCAGCTTCGGCATGTTCTCCGGCAACGATGCGGCGCATGAAATCCAGCTTCAGCAGCAGCCTTTTCATGCCTGCGACATCCAGACGGGTCGTGTTGTGCGAATTGTAGTCGTCGCCGTGGCTGCTCTGGGTCAGACGCATTTCGCCTTTATCGAAGAACTTGGCATAGTTCAGGTCGCGGCCGTCCGGAGGAACGCGATAGTAGTCGCCGTGATCCTCGGCACAGGCAAGCTCCTCGCGGCCGAGCAGCACTTCGTAAAGCTTCTCGCCATGGCGTGTACCGATCTCCCTGACCGGGTGATCCGGCTTGCCGAGTAAATCTAGTATGGACTGGGCCAGAACCTTGACAGTGGCAGCCGGTGCCTTCTGCACGAAAGTATCGCCGTTGTTGCCATGTTCGAAAGCATAAAGCACGAGATCGACAGCATCATCGAGTGTCATCATGAAGCGTGTCATTGCCGGATCGGTGATCGTTAGCGGCTGGCCCTGACGGAACTGGCTAACGAAAAGCGGAATGACCGAACCGCGAGAAGCCATGACGTTGCCGTAACGCGTGCCGCAAATGACGGTATTCGTATTTTCCAGATTGCGGCTGGTGGCCACCATCACCTTTTCCATCATCGCCTTGGAAATCCCCATGGCATTGATCGGATAAACAGCCTTGTCGGTCGAAAGGCACACCACCTTTCGCGCACCGGCGGCAATGGCGGCTTCCAGTACGTTTTCGGTGCCAAGCACATTGGTGCGTACGGCTTCCATCGGATGGAATTCGCAGGACGGCACCTGCTTCAAGGCAGCAGCATGAAAGACAAAATCCACACCGCGCATCGCGCTTGTAATTGCATGACTGTCGCGCACATCGCCGATATAGAATTTCAGCTTGGAATTGGCATAGCGCTTGCGCATGTCATCCTGCTTCTTCTCATCGCGACTGAAGATGCGAATCTCGCGCAGACCTGAATTTAGAAAGCGGCGCAATACGGCTCCGCCGAAGGAACCTGTGCCCCCCGTGATCAACAGGACTGAATTGTCCATGTTCGAGTTTCCGCTCATCGGGTGCCTTTTTCTCTTTATGCGTCGTTGCGGGAGAAGACGAAATGCCTGTTCAGCAGAAATGATGTCAGCGTGAAGGTCGAAACGCCCCCAAGCTGCGCAGCATCACCAGGTATTTCCACGAACCTGATCAATGCCACAACCGTGGCCAAATTCAGGGAGTAAGCAATCCCGGTCATGGTTACATAGCCGAGAAGATCGGCGATCTTCAAGCATTGACGGGAAAAGGTCCATTTGCCGTTCAGCACGAAGCCGACGCAGATTCCGACAGCGTAACCCAGCATATTGGCGGGAATATCGCCCCAGCCGGCCAACCATTTCAACGAGTAGATGATGGACAGGCTCATGACGGTGTTGAAGGCGCCGACCCCTAAAAATTTTAGGAGCTGCACATAGCCAGACTTAAGCGTAAGCACGGACATAGTATTGTCCTCCTAGCGGCAGCCAGGTCAATGCTCCTTCGAGGAAAGCGAGGGGCTTGAGAAAGCCCGGGAAGAACACCCGATAATGAACGCTTACATCGTGAAAACCGGCCTTGCGGCAACGCTCAGCCATCTCCGCCCCACGAATCAGTCTTGCATTCGCGTCAAAGGGGCAATTGTTGACAACGCGCACCGTCAGCGGGTTAAGCGGATTGTGTTCATAGATCATCAGCATGCCACCAGGATTTAGCCGCTCATGGATCGCTGACAGCATATCGATATGCATATCCCAATCGATATGGTGGAAGACGCACATGGCATAGGCGGCATCAATTCCGGAAATCTCGGCCGACAGGCCATCGACTCCAATTGCGACAAAGCTAGCCTGTCCATCATAGCGCGTCCGAGCGACGTTGAGACTTTCCTCCGAGACATCAACCGCGGTAATTTCCGGTTTGCGGAAATAACGAGCAACGTAAGGCACCGATTCACCGACACCACAGCCGAAATCGAGGATCTTCAGCCCTTCTACATCACCCCGGCTTGCGACAACCTCGCGATGAAGATCACGAATCTTGTATTCGGCAAAATAGGCATGGTCCCCGCCGACAAAAGCGATACTCTCATCCAGCACCTCGGTATAGGTGCGCGCATGACCATCAAACTCATGCTCTTTCAAGACACGCCCTCAAATGCGCTGGCTACGTGAATTTTGCGCTCGGCATACAGCAGAATTGAGACTCCTTCAATCAAGCTGTGCCGGGGTCGGCGATAAGCTTCCGGCAACCGGCTGAGACTACGATAAGCGATACGCGTAGTGTAGAGCGCGCTGAGGCCATTGCGGATCAAGACGACCCGCACACGCCGCTTCAGAATACGGTTTAAGGTACCAATAACTTCCGAGATCGTCACACTCTGTTCGGCCGCGATGATGCGCACCAGAGACTTCAAACCATGGTCGCGGCTATAGGCCATGGAAGCGATGAAGTCGCCCGCCGCGTCCGCCGCCAGGATATAGTCGCGGGCTGTATCAAGTGGTACAAATATCTCGACCGGCGTCTGCCTCAAGGCCGAACGCACCAAATGCGACAGGAGACCCTGCCGCTTGCCCTTGGCTTGGCCCGGACCATAAAGCGTCGAGAAGCGCGCAACTACCAGACTAGTGAGCGGCTCTTGCTCGACGAATTCCTGAAGCAGGTTTTCCTCGACGAATTTTGCGCGTGCATAGTCGGTGGTAATGGTGATTTCCGACTCTTCGGTGATCAGGAAGTCACAACTCATCGAATAGAGTGCGCCTGCGGAACTAGCAAAACCGATGGTTCCGCGTGTCGGGTTCTTTGCAAGCGCCCTAGACAAGGCAGAAAGCAGGGCCGAGAGACTTGCCTTTTCGGCATCGAATGCGGCAAGGTCGGTACCCATCGTGCCGATACCGGCAGCCCAGTAAAGTGCCCAGTCATCCCCTTCGGACAGGCTTTGCAGAAAACTCTCCGCTGCCTCGTCGAACTGGCAGGATATACGCTCAGCATCCTGCCAATAGAAAGCCTCCTTGTGCCGATAGAGCGATACTCGTTCCCGCTCCAGCGCTTCGACAAGCGCCGAACCGAGCAATCCCCCGGCACCGATGACCCAGGCCTTTGTCATAGTCAGTGCAATCTGCTGCTACGCGTGCCGATGACGTAGAGCGGCTTGCCCATGGCAATACCCATGGAGACGGCGAGATATTCGGCGATCATTCCAAGCGATACAAGAATGCAGCCGGAAAAGAAAGCTACGACGATCACGAGCGAGGCCCAGCCCTGTATCGCGACATTGCCGGTGAACTTACCATAGAGAGCATAGGCGCCGATGAGAATGGCTAGCATGAAGGAGAAAAAGCCGACCAGGCTGATGATGCGCAGCGGCCGCGTGCCGGCGGTCAACATCATAGTCCAGAAATGGGCAAATAGGCGGCTGTAATTATAACCCGACGGACGACCATTCTCTTGGCGCAATGCAATCGGGCAGCGGCCGGTGCGGCCCGCAACCCAGAGCAGCCCGACATCGAGATAGACGCCGTTACCGCAATAGGCGGCAAGACTACGGGCAATTTCGCCGCGCACCAGACGGTAGCTGTGGAAATAGCCGACTATGTCCTGTCCCATCACCATCTTGCCAATCCACTTCGCAAGTTTGCTCGTCAGATTGCGAAGGAATGGATGGGCCGGCCTAGTGATCGGCGCGGCATAGACCACCTGAAGATCATCCTGCATGGCAACGTCGAGCATCGCGGCCATGTCCAACGGATTGTGCTGGCCGTCCTCATCGATGGTCACGATCCAGTCACCGGTCGCCGACCCCATGCCGGCAAGCGTTGCTGCATGCTGGCCGAAATTGCGCGTAAGCCAGACCGGCTTGATCACATCGGGCGCGCTTTCTGCCGCAGCCTTGATGACAAGATCGGACCGGTCGGGGCCGCAATCATGAACGAGCAGCACTTCTGAGACGACCATTTCCTGACCACCAGGCGTGGTGAAAGTTTCGAACAATGGACGGATTTCCTCAATCAGCGGCGCGATCGACTTCTCCCCACGGTAGACCGGAATGACAACGGATATATGTTGGCATGTCATACTGAGCCTGTCCTTCTTGCCTGAACCCGGCTCACAACACCCGTGAACCAGACCGATTGTACGATCCATTCAAGGATGTATCCGGCAGCGAGAGCAATCAGCGGGAAATTTCCAAACATGTAAGCCGGGATCGGCGGAAAATAGGCAACGAAACCGGCAATCGAAAAGAACATGATGGCTATGAGGCCGTAAAGCCGCCGGTAGAGCATCAGCCCAAGCATCACCAGTCCAAGAGCAGCATTGATCAAGCTCTGGGCAAGCGAGCCGACAAAATAGCCGACGCTGAACCCCTGTAAGGTATTGAGGCCGGCATTGCGCAACATCTCGAATGGATGGGCTTTGGCGTACGTCATGAAGGCGTCCTTCATGACGCCATAGTAAGCTTGGCGAATCACCGGATCATAATAATTGCCCTTGGGGGGCGCAGTATTGATAGCGATACCGGTCTCGTCGAGGAAAACCTTGTAACCGGACTCGTCATCAAGCTTTATATGGTCGGCATTCGAATAGGCGCCGATACCAACATAGGCCGTATGCCAAGGCTCTGACGGATTTTTTGCGGCAACGGTCAACCCGATGAAGGCGACCAGCACCAGAAGACCCAGGAAGGTACGCAATTGCCAAGCGGCCAGTGCCAAGATTAGCGCAGAGGCCATCATAGTTGATTGGCGAATGAAATAGGCGCCAACGAGCACCAACGCCAGGAGGATCAGTCCGCTGATAGTCGCTTTGCCGCGCTTCGTTTCCCAGATGAACCAAGCGAACGCCGGCAAGACCTGCCAGTAATAGAGATAGGCAAAAGTCACGAAATGCAGAACCAGGGGATTGAGCGCATAAAATAGGATAAAAGCTAGCCGCTTCGGCCCGCTGTCGAGTCGCCCCAGAACGAAGAGGCTGGAGGCAGTGTGAAAGGCGATCTGCAGCCAGATCACCGCTTTGATTTGCGGCATCCAGAACAGCGCCTTCTGTGCCAACCAGACAACGAAAACATAGCCGCGGTCGAGAATATCATACGGCGCCAGATCGGCAGGGTTTCCGGCGGCGAAATGGTACTTCGCCAGTTGCTCGGCATAGGGGAGCGCCGCGAAAGCCGGATAGGCTGCCGAATCGACCCTCCACTGCAGATCGAACCCGAGATTGGCGGCACCGGAAAAGAAGGGATAGATCCAAGACGAGGATTGCGAATTCGGATTCCAGAACAGAAGCGCGCCGAGCACGACGGCAATAGCCAGCGGCAGAGCAAGTTTCAGCGAAAGACCGGTGATTTTTTCAGTCTTGCCCGCGGTGATCATAGCGCACTCCTCTGGCTCGGTCCGTCATGCTCGCCTCGATGAACGAGGCGAGCATTTCATAGTCATTGTCGGCAAAGAAAGCATCATCGGGCAGCGCTTCAAAAGCCGCCTGGAACCGCGGACGGTCCTTGCGGCAGGACTCAATCGCAGCGCGGATCTGGCCAGTATCGCCGCAATCAATCTCGTAGCCGATACCGGCCTCAAGCACACGCTCGGCGAGGTAGGTCAGGCGGCTGGCGACCAGCGGGACACGAAAATACATGGCTTCATAAAGCTTGTTCGGCAAAGCCAGCCGATTGTTGTGCATAGTCGGTGCGGTGTCATAGGACACATAGAGCAGATCAAGGCTGCCATAAATACGGGCAGCATCCTGGAAGAAATCATACTCACCAAGGAATTTGACATTGGGAAGCCGGGCACAGGCCTCCTCGACTAGCGCTTTGCTGCCCTGCGTTTCATAAAGGCGCCCATAAATATGGACCTCCACATTTTCCATGTCTTCGACAGCTTCGAAAAGAGCTCGAACAGGTGCGGCCTGGTAAATCAGCCCGACCACGCCCACAATGATCTTGTCGCTGTCATTGCGCACCGGACCACGGGCAGGTAGCATACTTTTCAACGGCTTGTTTTCCAACTCCATCGACGGACCGCGGAAAAATGTGGCGTAATAGTCGTCATAATATTTGCGCGAGGTCACAATCAGCCGTTCGACGAAATTGCCGTAAAGCAGACGATCGAGACCTTTGCTCACCCTCGCGCCCAGCCCACCTTCGAAGACATACTGAAGGAGATCTGAAATCTCGAGGATGACCGTTGACCGCTTGGTGAACATGGCCCTGGAGACAAGCTCCAGCGCCAGAACATCGATATTGTTGATAATGACGACATCTGCGGCAATCTTACGCCGAGCCGTCCACAAGACTCCGAAGGCTTTCAGATAAGTCACAAGCCGCAACAGATACTGCCCACTGGAAGCAATTTCGCCCAATGACAGGACACTGACATTTTTAGCGATGTTAGCCCCAAGATCGGGCAGCGCAGCACGGCGGAAACATAGAACATTCACCTCATGGCGCTTGGCCATGTAGTTGATCTGCTTGATGAAGCGTGGATTGGGTTGGTGCGACAGAAAAAAGAGGACGTTCATCGCACACGGCTCCTGCCTGTTGCATCTCTTGCCGCGATGCCAGGAGTTATGATTGCTGTGGACATCGGGATCAAGCCATCGCCGCCAAATCCCGCGAACCCACGGTGCGATGGTTTTGAAGAAGGAAGTCGAGATTTTCAAGCGCTTCGGCAGTCATAATCTTCGGATGGGAGGCAAAACTGCGGATTGTGCGCTCAGCTGTTGCTGCAAGCGAGGCATTCAGCATCGGGCGCGAGCACATATCGAGCGTCAGCTGGCGGATAGCACCGGCCGCAAGCACCTTGCCCGCCAGTTCGCGGAACCGCCCTCTGACGACGCCGCGCCCATCGCCATAGACCGGCCCGCCACGCCTGATCGCCAAATGATTACGGACAAGGGCCGGAAGTGCCGGCCGGAAAGCCGTGACCGGCACTTCGACCAAATCGCCGCCCGGATCGGGCCTGCAAGGATCCGTTGAAAACTTCCAGACGGCACGATCCTTCGGAGCCTGCCTATAATCGTAGAAATGGGCGGGCAGACGCACCTTGTGAAAGCCCGGTGTCACACTGAAATCCATGGCAATACCATACTTTCGAAAAAGCTCTCCCAGCCGATCAAAAGGCTGTAGAGACCAGCCACCGGCGCGAAATGTGGTGATTGAGGCAGCTTGCCCTGCCCGCTTCGCAGCGCGGGTAAGGCTTTCCAGAGAGGTCGCAAAGACATGGGCTAGGGTCTCGTTGTCCAGGGCATGGAGCCGGTAACGGCTGACATCCTCCAAGCACCAGCCTTGGCAGGAAGAGGCAACGGCATCTAGCCAGTGGGGGTGAAGGTGAAGGCCGATCTCGCAACCGGCATCGAGAATAGCACCAATCTGGTCGCTGACCTTGGCATAGGCTGCCGGATCATCCTTCTCGACGCGAGTGAGATAGGTGGAATCGACGAAGAAGATCGCTGTTGCACTGTGCTTGCGGAAAAGCTCGATGATACGGTTGCCCGGCTCGATCATGCAGCGCTCAACCGAGCCACTGTAGGGGCCGAGAAAAAGTTCGTGATCGAATGTATGGAGGATGCGGTCAACGGCCACCAGCATTCTCCTCATCGATAATATCGCCGCGATAGATGGTGCCATGGACAAGCGCATTGGCGTAAGCGACGAGCTGGAAGGCCCGGTAACGCCACGGACGTAGCGACATCTTCCATAGATGGCCTTGGCGCATAGTAGCACCAAAGCGTTCCTTGAACCGCTGGATGGTGGCAAGTTTTGATTCTGGATCCGGACTGATGCGCGCGCCGACGAAGTCGTAAGTGCGGACACCACGCGCCTTCATGTCATTCATGGCTCGCCAGTGTAGAAGATTCATTGCACCACCATAGGGCTGATCAGACGTACCACCATGGAGATAATAAGCGGTGTGGCCCTCGCTCCAGACAAGGAAGGCCGCCCCTTGCGGCTCGCCATTAAGACTTGCAACATAAAATGAGGCATTATTGCCGAGAGAATCCCGCATACGCCGCATTTCCGACAGGGTGACATGGAGCTTGCGATTACGCCTCATAGTCTGAGCAATCAGGCGATAGCAGGTCTCGATATTATCGGGATGATCGGAAATGACAATGCCGGCATCGCGAGCCTTGCGGATAACATTGCGATGCTTGCTATGGACATTCTGCCAGAGTGCCTCTTCGGACAAAGCCAGGTCCACGATATAGGAACCGAAGCGGGCCGAGGCCGCGCCATCTGGAACAGCTGAAAACACAGCCGTGGCATGCGGCTGGTAGATGAAATCAACACCCATTTTGCGCGCTGCCGTAACCACACTTTCCAGAAAATCCTTTTCGCGCGAACGGGCATCCTCGCTACCGGTCAGGATCGTTTCATGTGTAAAAACCATGCGATTAAAAATCGCCTTACGCTCGATGATGTAAGGCAGCAAGAAGTTGCGGTCGCGAAACCAGCCATAGCGTACAGCCTTGGCGGATAGATAGGCCTTGGTGCCCACAACCGGCAGCAGGAATTCAAGACCGTCGTCCGAGGTTATGCACTCAACTATCGATAAATTTTTGGACGACATCGAACATGTACTCCATTTTTGTCCCGTCATCCTCGATCGGCAGCTCCACGATCTGGCCGTCGATCCGCGCCGCCTCGGGAAGCTCGGCGAGATTGGTCGAAAGCAGCGGATAGCCGTCTCCGGTATAAATTTTCCGCTCTCCAGCATAGGAGCGGAAAACAAGGGCGGCAGAAGCCGAGGCAAAGTGTAGAACAATCTTGTGGCTGCTAGGCTTGCCCCGCAGCGGCGCGACCACTCGGAAGCGGTCAGACGAACCAAAACGCCGGGCAAAGGTATCCGCCTGCCGCTGGCGAAACGCAAAGGCACCATCCCGCAAAGCCTGCAGCAGTCCCCCTATAATCTCGACCTCAAAAGGCGCGATATCATCGAGGCTTTCGTCGGCAAGCTTGGCCACCAAGATGGTAGCGATTTCAAGGCCTTTGTGAAAAAAGGGGATGGATTGTGTGTTATAGGCGTGAACACGGCGCAGCCAGTAATCGATCCACTTAATTCGGTGAAGAAGGTCATGGTGCGTCGAGGCCGACACCAAAGTGCCCGTTGTCCAGAAGAAGGCTCCCATATGACCGGCAAGCGGCTTTCCGGGGCCGACCGAGAAAAAGCCTGCATCGCCAAACGAACCGACTTGGCGGCCATCAAGCGTCGCGCCAAGGCTTTGAGCAGCATCGTCAATCAGGAAAATGTCACGTTCCTTCAGGCGTATTTCGGCTTGTGCCAGGTTCGCAGCATTGCCATAAAGACTAGGAAACAGCGCTACTGAAGCGTTATGTTTCTCTGCCATGTACAACAGCGAGGAGAGGTCGGGATTGAGATCGGCCGGATCAATGTCGTAAAAGACTGGCTCGATGCCGAGCTTGCGCAAGGGGATAAGCACCGTTGCGCAAAGATAGACAGGCAACAGAATCTTTTTCCAGCCTGGCCCACCGGAAAGAATTCGGTAAAGTGCCGACCGACCATTCGCTGCATAGGCGAGTTGCTGGCCGAATGACTGTTCGATATCGGAAAGATCAAGCATTGACCGCTCGAAACGCGGCGG
>Ga0222427_101033_pt1 | contig 17336 bp, 19 predicted proteins | sample 2B20Ametagenome_FD_182890 | JGI IMG/M metagenome (GOLD analysis project Ga0222427, IMG submission 182890) | Enriched microbial communities from leaf-cutter ant dump, University of Wisconsin, Madison, United States - 2B20A (version 2) | ecosystem: Environmental > Terrestrial > Nest > Insects nest...
GGAGCCGTTCTGCTCATGACTGGAAGCAGGCCATGAACCAATTCGCCATCCTCTACGAAGAGCGATTTAGCTGCCGTTCCGTGTAATGCTCAACCCGCCTCAAACACGGAATTTCTGACACCCCCGTAGCGAGGGTTCCAACCAGAGGTCGCAGGGGTATTGATCCGTAGACCCTGCCGGCGCCGGAACCCCGTGGTGTTTGCCCATCAGGCACCCTCGGGCCTATCCCTGCTCACGCCACCCCTTCAGCCTATCTGCGAGGTGCCTCACTCAACCATTCCTCCTGGCCATAGGAATAACCGGGAAATTCCTGTGCAAGGGTAGTCTCGAACCGCAGGAGTCTGCGCACGAGGTCTACCGTCCGCTGGATATCCTCCAGCCGCCGGATCTCTATGGGCGTGCATAGCTTCACAAAGACGGACCAGGAGGTCCGTTCGCGCTTCAGGCTGGGCACAACCGTGTAATCAATTCCGTGGGTATACAGCCGTTGACGTTCTGCTTCCACCGCGTCAGAACGTGCTTGTTCGTCTGCGGTTTTCTCGCGCATCTCTGTGCCCACGAGTTTTTTGCGTGAACGGCCCACCTGTTTGTAGTGGCGTTTGCCATCGAGCAGGCTGAGCAGGTCCGGCTTGGATTGCAGGTCGACGACATTCCAGGAGCGGGAATCAAGCTCGTCTTGATAGGCCTGGCGGGGGTGGTGCCAGCAGACATTGATGCGGCGCCCGGAGAGGATGAACTGGAAATCACACCAGGAGAGATCGTGGTCGGCTATTCCCACGAAGGAGTGCACGCTATAAAGGCCTCCGTTCCCACGCCACGGGGTGCGCTGGTGATACAGACGCTGTGAGCGTGCCAGGGCTTCCATGCGGGGGCTTTTCACCAGTAACACCTCTTTTGGCAGATCCTGCCGGATTCGTCTGCCATATGGTATCTGCTCTTTGCTGGCATAGGAAGCTTGCGGTGGCGTTATCTGCCTGGATGGACCAGTTCAAGGCGAGTGATCTTTCCGAGAGGAAAGCTGGAGGACGGAGGAAGAAAAGGGGGCCTCAGCCTCCTTGATACAAAAAATTCTTTGCTTGACTCGAAATGTGCCAGGTGACACTAGGCCTATTGTGACCAGCCGGGGCCTCTCCTATGCTCGATTCCATGGAGGACATCATGACCAATGAACGGAAAAGCATGAGCGCCCGGATTGGCCACATCAAGCGCCGACTCCTGAGAGACGAGGTTCTGACAGGGAAGCACCTGGAGCTTGCGTTAGAGATCCTGGGCAATGGCAACAGTGAGCACAATCAGATAGACCAGATTGCTCACAAGCTGGAGGCAGGTGAGAAGCTGAATGCCTACGAACGCCACATCATGGTGGACGTCATCTTGCTTCACGCTAGACTGGGGTGCGCCAGCAGGTTGAGCTAATCCTCCGTCAGGAGGGGGAACCGGGGGCTAGGTGCTCTAGCGAAAGCGTGCGGGATATTGAGTTAGAGGGGATCCCAGGCTTTCACCAGCATCGCCGTTATCGTAGACCAGTACGTTCACAATCGGCAGATTTATATTTTCGAGATCGAAAATGGTGGCTTTATCAAGCTGCCCACCTTCGCCGCCGTTGGCTTGGCAGCCATCCTGAACTATGGAAATGCCTGTGGGTGTATAGATTTGCTGTCCGTTGCTGCTAACGAGTCCCGTCTGGAATCGAAAGCCGAGTGCGGAGATGTACTTGTTTTCAGAGTCGGCATAGTGTGCCACGCCGTTGCACAGGCCGACATAGCGTTGTTTGGCGGTCGTTGACACAGATCGGAGAGCAGCAATTTGCGCCGACGTAAACTTCAGGCCGAAGTCGTGCGGTAGCCAACGAGGCTTGTTGATGTTATCGATGGGCCAGTACGCTGCAAGTGGCAAGTCTTCAGCATATTCCACAAGAGTCCATCCACCGCCATTGGTGGCCATGTCGCACTGGACATCGAACGGTGTGCTCCCGGTGGGTGAGATTCTGTATATCCCATCTCCTGTCGCGTTTTCATAGTGATAGGCTGCATCTTGAGGGCGAATGTACTCTTCACAGCTTTGTGCAAATGTGCCATCCGCCCAAGCACGGTAATCACCAAAATCAGAAATTCCGATGGGCTTAGCGGGCTCTGCGGCTCTGGTCTTTGCCAGGGGTAGAACAACATGGTATGCGGAGCTAGCTTGTGCGCCTCCTGCAAAAAGAGAGGTCGCTAAAGCAAGAGCTCCGGCAGTAAGACGGAGCGAGTTTTTGAGGTTTGCTTGCATAAAAATAACTCGCAAAATTTGCGTGGTTTTTTGGGTGGATTTCATTCTGTATAGCGATTTTGTCGCAGCGCGTATTTCCCTATAGCGGCGCCCCCCACAGCCCCCGCATACTGCGGTCCAACGCATGGTCGCGGAGCTGGATGGGCCGGCCCGGGCTGATGCGAAAAGGAGCTGCTATGGCTGTGGTACCGCCAGAGGATTTTCCGCGCCGCACAATGGCGAGCGGGCTGGGTGGAGCCGTGAGGAAGTTTTCTGCCAGGCGACTGGAGGATGGGAGTTTCTCAGCGCTTGTGCCGGATGAGGAGCATCAGCAGGCATACGAGAATGCTGAGGACCTCGCCACGCAACTCGTCGGATACGCGCTGAGGAAGGAAAGGGAAAATCCCGATTGGACGAGGGAATTTAATCTGCAGCGGATCAGGGATGGAATTGCGGCGAAGGTGAAAGGCCGTGAGTGGGACTTCACACCGGATGAGCAGGAATGGGTCATGAAGAGATTGATCTCGTTGTTGGAGCAGCCTGAGGGTGGCGCTCCGGCGGCTGGCGCAGCACAGTAGTTTGAGTGCATACGCGAGGACGATATGCATGCAGCGCTGCGGCCAGAAGGAATGCGGACTTACCGGAAGCGGCTGTGCACGCTGCTGGGACTCCCGGAGAGCGTTTCAGAGCTGGAGATTCATTGCCTGATCGAGAGCGGCCTTCCAACCCCGCGCCTCGTGGAACTGTGTGAGCTGGGGGTGATACTCCCCCGGGAGAGAGACTGGATTGTCCCGCCGCGTATGCTCAGGAGGCGTGTGGGTGCGAGGCAGCAGCTGACAGTCGAGGAAAGCGATCGGCTATTTCGGGTGATGCACGTCACTGCGCTGGCAGAGACGATCACTGGCGGGCGTGAAACGGCAAGGCGCTGGCTGGAAAAACCGCAGGTGCAATTCAATGAGCGGGCGCCCCTGGATATGCTCACTACGACAGCGGGTATGTGGGCGGTGGAGAAGTGTCTTTTGCATGTGGCTGAGTGCGCACAGAAACGGCCTGACTAAGGAGGCGAGATGCCGCTGTTGGTAGCGATTGATGAGTATGAAAGCGCGTTGAGGGCAATCGCCGTGCATGCAGAGATCGGGCTCTCTGCTGGCCCGGGCCAGGCAGAGGCGGCACTGCGGGCGATTCGGATGGTCTGCGAGAAGACGAGCGAGACCATCGGAGAGGTGCTCTCACATCCGGATGCTGTGTCCCAGGCCAGCGCTGTGAGTTTGGGGGCAGGTGCGGTGCCGTGATGGAAGCCAAGCGCGATCAGTTAAACCTTGGCCTAGCCGAGTTCTGTCGGATAGATAGAGTGTTCCCGATCCCACCAGATGAAATGAAAATGTGCCTGCACGATGAATCCCCAAGCACGCCGCTGGCCTCCTAAGCGGAATCTAAACACGGAGTCATATTGCTCTAGGCCGAGCTCACTCCATCGGGCCTGTGCTTCCGGAATCAGGTCTCCTACTTCATGCCCATGATGCATTTTGTGTCCAGTTTCAGAGGAGAACTGATCAATTTCTCCCCAAGTGAGCCGACTAAACTCCAGGAATGGGGGATGAATGACTCCATCCCATTCCTCTTGGCTCCACTGGCGAGCCTCCCCCCAGGACCAGTGCTCTTTTCTATCGGCCTTGGTGAGGCACCAAGTTACGCGAGCACGAAAGCGGCTCCCATCCTTGATGGCTTTGGGGGATCTTTCTGCTTCTAGGGCTGCCAATCGTTGCAGGTGGGGAGCAAGACGAGGGGCTTCATTTTTCGGCGGGGAAACGATCTGCCGGGGTGACCGAGCTATGACAACTTTGGCAAGCAAAGCTGCCTTACTACGCTCAAGTTTTTCGTGCTTAAGCTTTTGTCTCTCTGCACGTCCCTCGCTTTTCTTACCCACAGGCGAGGTCAGAGCGAAGAGTAGTACTCATGCATCGCAGCTTGCGGTATGAAAGCATCCGATGCGGCTCCAACAGGGAGTTCACCCCGCGCATCAAGCCACGGATTCTCTTGATGGGTGAGGTTGCTTAGCCATTGAGCGGTTTTGTCGCCATAAAAGGACAGCACCTTATCGACGTTGCTGCGTTCAATGTCTGTCAGCTCGTTGCTATTTGCTTCATCGAACAAGGCCGCACTAACCTTGAACATGCCGCGGTGTCGTGCATACAGATTCGGTAGCACGGGGCCATTCGCCCATGCTTGAAAATCGTCGGCAAAAAGAGGCTCTTCTTCCCACACCAAATTCCATGCCTGGGCGTAGTACATGAGCTTTTGGAGCTTCATGGCTGACACTTCACCCGTGTGCTCAGTGATGTACTTTGCGACGTCAAAGATGGTTGCCATATTGTTCTCCTTACCATATGCGGCTTCGTTTCAGCCAAAGCTGCAACCATTCAGTATAGTCTCATCGGTGCGGTGTGTATACGAATCGTCTGTGTATATATTGGGCCCCGCTGGGGCAAGAGTGTGTTGTCTCCGCAACGTGAGTTCTAGGCTGTTGGGCGCGAGAGCTACTGGTCGCAGGGAACTGAGCGCGATCAGTCAAACCATAGCGGCGTGAGCAAGCAATCGCTAGTGAAGGGTCCGCGTCGTTTTTCTGTTCTTTAGCTGAGGGCTTTCAGCCGCGCACGGTAGTCCATAGCCTCCAACTCCAGGTTCGACGCAAGAGCTCCCCTGAGGATGAACAACTGCGGCTTGCTGGAAAACTCAAAGAGCCGGTACAAGCAGAAGGCATCCTCAGTTTCCTCGGAAAACTCCAGCTCATTCCTGGTGACCACGAATGGGGTAAGGCTACCGCCATTTGTGGTTTTGACTTCGATGAACCGCGCCTGTTCATCGTCTTCGAATGACAGGATGTCGTAACCGGTGCCGTCCCCCAATCGGTCCGATACCCAGTCAATTTTTTCAGCGAGGTCAGTCCTCGTGGCTTGCGTGAGCCTTTCCCTTTCGAAACTCAGAGTCCAGGCTTCCCCGCTGTGACCGAGGCGGCGGTTGTGTTCGTCTCGCTGGGCATAATCAAACTTACGGGCAAACCGTTCGCGCTTGCCCCTTACCGGTAGCGCTTCAACTGTGGGGGGAGTGACAAGGGCCCCGAGGAACTTCTGCCCGCCGGCGGTCGTGTGGGCGTCCAGATCATCCATGACGCTGGCCAGTTTGGTTTGATGCTGGTCGATATAGGCGACAACGACCTGGCGCAATAGCTCTTGGAGATTGGATCGCGGTTTGTAGCCTCGAATGTAGGGAAGGCCTAACTGGTCCAGGACGGCGGAGATATTCTGGTGCTTCAGTTCGATCGATGCTTTGCTCCGCGTAATGAGCTTGGTGCGGAGGTGCTCATTGTGCTCTGTCTTGCTGTAGGGCAGGCCCGCAGCTTCTTTGTGGAGCATGTCAAAGTAATCGCTGACAGTTGCCTCGACTTCTTCAGCGGTCCAGTCCTGACCGATGCGTACGACTTGAAAGCCCAGCTCTGTCAGCAGGTGCTCAACGGTCGCTTCACCCCCTGAAAAATCTGCGGATGTGAGAGGGCCTTCATCCGGGAAAGCATAGCCATAGGCCGCGCCAACGATGGCTTTGGAGTCGTATAGCTTCCCTGTAGCAGGCTCTCGAAGCATGTATTCGCGGGCCTTGCCAAAGCCGTATTTCTCGAGAAAGTAGACGCGACCAACACGGTCAAACTCTTCGATGGCCTTTCGGATTGCGATAGGTGATTGAAGCTTTGTGAGACGCATGGTCGGAGCTTGGGAAAGATTCGGCGCGTAGGGCTGAGATAGGAGGGCTGCTTTTGGCTGCGAGCAGCCAGCGATAGCGAGCGCTCGGCCTCAAGGTGAGAGGCACTGAGTAGGCAAAGCTTGCGGAGCGTCTCGCTCAATCGAAATGTTAGGCTTCACCCGTACGCTTGACTTGGCGTTGTATCTCAAGTGCACGCTCGCGCCCCTTTTCAGTTAGGGAAATGAGGTCGTCATCCCAATCATTGATGCGTACCAAACCTTTCCGCTGCAACCCTTTTGCCAGCTGATGAAACTCTAGCTTTGTTCCAAAAGCGCGCGAGTAGTCAATGTCGTCGAGATCGATGGGCTTCGAGGGATTCCTGGCAAGGAGAAAGAGAAAGGCTTTCTCTGTATCAACCAAGCTGGGGTTGGTTAGCGTCTCAGCTGTCTTTTGAATCCCGGCACGCGACGCATGCCAGAGGCCGGTCGATCCTCAGAGCACAAGCAAGCAGCCGGTGAGCACCATTGTGGCAAAGAGGTATGGTAAGAAGTCCCTTGGTAGTGCGGGCACATGTGCAGGCGCAAAGATGGGTCCGAAGTACATGACAACCGCGGTAACGAAGATCGCCGCGATCAGCGCCTTCGATATTGCAAGGTCTTTGATTATGTCTTTGAGCCAGTCCATAGATCGATTTGTACGGCCTAACGTGTAATGTGTCCCGCAGAATTTGTGGGATAAGTTGAACTATGCGGGGTATGTAAGTAGCCCGCAGTTGAGATTTTCAAGCGTAGGGCGGTTCTGACAGTCGCCTTTGGTGGGATGCTGGGCCATTACGAGGGCCTCTTATCACCGGAAGAGTCCCTAGTGCTGACTGCAAGTTCCTCGGTCTATGCGCCTGTCCATTTCGGCTTAGATGCACGTGGGCCGAAGGCCATCCTATGCATGGTTATCATGCCCTCGGCTATCGGGATGTTGACTGCTTCGTGCACTGGCGACACTCCAGCGTACTCCGCAATTAGCTCTTCCCACCCAGGTTCATTGGTGATGACTGGATTTGCCCCCGTAACACCGGACACCAGGTCACCCTTGGGTTAATAATTCCTGGTGCTGCCTGAACTCCCTGGGGGAGCGGTATTTCAAGGCGCTGTGCGGGTGCTGCTCGTTGTAATGCTCGAAGGCAATCGCAAGATTCTGCATCGCCGTGGGGACATCCGGCTTGGGCATGAAGGCCACATAATCGCGTTTGATCGTCTTCACGAAGCTCTCGGCCATGCCGTTGCTCTGGGGGCTGCGCACCGGCGTAGTCACGGGTTTCAGGCCGATCTGCTGGGCGAACGCCCGCGTTTTGCCAGCGATGTAGGCTGACCCATTATCGGTGAGCCACTCGATTTCTGCGGGCGCCAGGTCAGCGTCACCGAACCGGTGCTCCAGCGCGGCCAGCATCACATCGCGCACCACATTGCCGCTGTGGCCCGCAGTTGTTGCAGCCCAGCTCATGGCCTCCCGGTCGCAGCAGTCCAGGGCAAAGGTCACTCGCAAGGGGCTGCCATCATCGCAGCGGAACTCGAACCCGTCAGAACACCAACGCTGGTTGCTTTGCAGGACAGCGACCTGACCGTCGTGGCGGCGTGCCGGCATGTGAGGCTGCCTGCGGCGCGACAGCAGCAAGCCGTGGTCTCGCATCACCCGATAGACCCGTTTGGCGTTCACAGGCGCTGCATCATGTTTAATCCGGTCCCGGCGCACCAGCGCCCAGACCCGGCGATAGCCGTAGCTGGGCAACTGACCAATATGCCGCTGGATTTCCTCGACCAGGCCACTGTCCTGGGGTGTGCGAGCCTTGCGACCATCTCGCCAATCCGGCGACCTGGCCAACCGCACTGCCATGTTTGAGCGCGCTACGCCGAGGACTTCACAGACCCGTTTCACTGGTCTTCCCCTGGCAACGAGGGCGAGCGCGCAATCCATTTTTTTGACCGACCGTACTCCACCGCTTCGCGCAGAATCTCGTTCTCCATGGTCTTCTTGCCCAGCATCCGTTGCAGTTCCCGGATCTGCTTGAGCGCGTCGGCCAGTTCCGAGGCTGCCACCACCTGCTCACCGGCCCCCACGGCCGACAGGCCGCCGTCCTGGTACAGTTTGCGCCAGTGGAATAGCTGATTGGGATTGACGCCATGCTGGCGCGCCACCATCGACACCGTCTTGCCAGGCTCGTGGCTCTCCCGAACCATGGACAGCTTCTCTTCCACCGACCAGCGACGCCGACGTTCCGGCTGGGTCAGTAATTCCATCACTTCCTGCTTGTTGTTGGTCATAAACACAGTCGTATGCCTACCTTCTATTTTAAGAGGGTGACTGTGTCCGGTGTTTCAGGGGGCTAGTCCAATGACGGCTTCGTAGGCGAAGCGGCAGACCTGACTGTTAATGGCATAGATCATACCTTCGTCTGGCACGTCGCTGTGCTGCAGGCCGTGGGTTCTGAAAAGCTCCTTGTACTGCGTCGAGCCGATAATCGCGAGCTTCGGGCTGACCGGAAACACGAGGAAGACAGGCCCACCCGGCTGAAGAGTGTACGGGCGTTGCTCATCGAACGGTAACGACGGATCAAACCACAACACTGGATTGTCGCTCGTGATGAATGGCACACCAGTGTTGTTGTGGACTGCAGCCAAGCCGATCAGCGAAAAGAGTTTCCCCATGCCGCTCAACATCGACACCATGGCGTGAATGGACATGTGTGGATCGATGGAGACCTGCACCCGGTTCGGCAAGTCCTCGAGGCCCTGAGGTGGAGGCGGCATCTTGCCGCTGGCCAGCATGGACTTCATAGTGTCCTTAACGGTCTGGGCGAGCATCGACTCGGCCATGTCACGACTTGCTGGTACCCGAACGCGCTGCAGGGCGATGAACTGGAAAATGTTCTCTAGTCGGTCGTTCACATCGCCACGAGCAAGCAGCTTAGCTACTGTTTCTGGCCAGTGTGTCTCGATAGGGGAAAACGCCGCTTCCAGTGTGTTGTTGTCCTGGCTTCCGTCAGGAACGGGCTGAGAATAATAATATTTTCGGAACTGTGTCGCGTCAGGCGCCTGGAGCAAAGGCTTGATAGGCGCAGTCTTGCGATACACGTAGAGCTTGCCCTGGTCGTTGCAGAAGGCCTTCAAGTAGGCCTTAGGGACGTAATGGTGGCGTTTTGTCTGTTGCATGGGCACAAAGTAGCTCAGCAAGCTAATTATTCCGGTATCCGGAATCCACAGGGGAAAGGGGGGCTGTTTACCCGATCTGCAATATTCCTTCATTAGATGATACTTCCGTCTCTCCTGTGCTGTAGCGACGTAGAGCATGGATCGATTTGTACATAGCCCCGGGCGGACTGAGCGAAATGAGCTCCCGGTCCGGCACGCCCAGGCAGGGAGACCCAGGTAGCACCGCCCTCGATCCGTATCAGCCTCAGGTGCGCCCCAGCCTTGGCGAACGCGGGCCATCCACAAAATATCGCTTTAATGCCTATACGTTTTTCAGAACACTCTGGAGAACGTATTCATGGGAAAGGAACAAGGCAAGGAACAATCTTGGGCGCTGGGCACAGTCGAGGGGAGCCCACGAGAAATCGAGATCCTCGGCAGCTCCGGAGAACGGCGCATTGTGCCGCTTGAGCAAGCGGTCAAGTTGGGAATCCCCAAGCCGGAGAAAACACAGCGACATGTTTTCGAAGGGAACTTCGCTTCGTGGAGGCTCGAGGAAGCGGAGGCCTACCTGGCCGGGGTGGGCCTGGGGCTGGAGATACCGCCTGATGCGGAGAGCCGCCACGACGTCTTCACATTCGCTATCAATGAGAAGCTGACCGCCCACGTCCCCGCGCTAGCCCTCATGCGTGCGCTCTTCAAGCCGCACAGCCATGTATTGCCTGCAGTTTTTCATCCACTCAGCTTGAACCTCATTTCCTTCGTCAATCTTTGCGAAAGTCCTCCGGCGGTTGTCGTCGATAAGAGGGGGAGCTTCCTCAAAATGGACAGTTTTCGCGCGCAGAGTTCCGTCAGCAGAGAGCGTGCAATCCAGTGGTGCCAACTGTCAGTTTCAGCGCGCGCCATGTCGTGGAGCGTGTTTCGCAATGCACTCGTGGGCCGGCTAGGTATGACCCTGCCTCAGGGACAGGTACGGCTTGTGCTGCATGGGGTTCGCAAGGAGGGAGAGCTTTTCGTGACTCAGGTAGCGCTGATCCAAGTGGACGTGTCCGCAGAAGACAGCCTGACAGGGCGGCAGGAGCAGTACATCTTTCATGCCGCAGCGAATCAAGGTCGGCAGCGCTACGCCTCGGTGAAGGGGCTATCCGTCTCGGCTAGACCCGATGGGGAGTATCGAGTTAGCGATGCAGAGTGGGAACGGTTGGAGCCTAAGATGTACAGGGAACATCGGAATCCACGGTATCCGCACAGGGTAGTGCTCGATTCGATTGTGCAAAAAATGCACATTGGTACGTCCTGGCAGAACCTCTCGGATGATCCGAAGCTTGTGAACGCGGTCAAGGCTGCGTTTCGCAAGTGGAGCGCAGATGGGCGGCTGGGCATCGCCTTGGAAGTGCTGACTGCGGAGAGGTGTGCTGGGAAGGGATGACGGGATGGGAGGGCTGAGCGGCTTGTGCTTGGCCAGGGCCAGAAGGAGGTGGTTGGCACAGGCGAGCAACCGAGGATTTCTCGGTGATTGGCTAGAACGACTGGGTTGGCTGGAAAGAGCGCTTTATGGGCGATTACCGGCCAACTCACCTGACATCAGCAATCTGCCGCAACGCTTGCTCAAATACCTCGGGCGGCTGGCCGCCCTGGATCAGATGCCGGTCATTCAGGATGATGGAAGGGACGGAATTGATGCCCAGCTGGGTGTAAAAGCGTTCACGCAGTCGGACTGCTGCCGCGTACTCGCCAGAGGCCAGAAGTTCACGGGCGCGGTCCGGGCGTAGCCCCAATTCGAGGCACAGCTGGATCAGCTTCGCGGGATCGCAGGCTGACTTCTGTATGCAAGTACAGCTCGGCTAGTAACAAGATATGATTAAACTATGTCTTCTGATTAGCAACGCTAAGCAATAGGAGGGGACATGCGACCCACTATTCGTAGACTCGGCTCGTCGCTTAAGCTGATTTTGAGGTCCGTAGTATGAGTCAGACAGCCTCTTCGCTTGTCAAGCACGCTGCCGCTGGACCGTATCTTGGATTTGCACTGCAGCAGGTCAGGCTGTGCTATCACTTACTGAGTAGCCCGCGTGATTCAAGTGTGTCGCTCGAGTATCTTGATGATGTGGCGGTTCACTATGCAAATGGATCTCTACTACTGGAGCAATGCAAAAGTGCTCTGGCACATAATCCGCTGTCTGACTGGTCCGATGATCTTTGGAAGACAGTTGCTAATTGGCTGGATGCCGTGGAGGAACAGAAGGTTGATGGGGAGAAAACCTCATTTCAGCTCTATGTAACGCCGCCGAAGATCGGCAAACTGAGTGCGGCTATACACGCCGCAACTAACGCTGAAGAGGTCGAGGCATTTACCAAGCAGGTTCAAGACAAGCTCAAGAAAAGGGTCACTGCCCCCAGATGCGTTGGGAATGTGCAGAAGTTTCTTGAAGCTACAGACGCGCTACGCTTGGCTGTTGTCAGTAAAACGACAGTTGTTGCGGCTGATACAGACCCAGTGGAACCTCTTCGTGAACTGCTGCGGCCTACTGTCCCAGAGGCTTCACTGGATATTATATGCGCATCAGCAATTGGCCAAGCCAAAGAGGCCGCTGACAAGTGTATCCGCCGGAAGGCTCCAGCGTTTATAAGCGTTGCAGAGTTCCGAACTAACTTCCATGCCTTTATCAGGCAAAACAACATGGCGGGCTATCTTCCAACGTTTACACAAGCCCCATCCGAGGACGCCGCAAAAGCGCTATTGACCAATAGTCCAGTCTTCGTGCGGCAGTTACAGTTGATAAAGGCTCCGGAGGAGCAGCAACTACGGGCAGCCAGTGATTTGATGCGCATGTCTGGCGACAAAGTGAAATGGGCGGAGCAAGGCCTTGTTTTTGATGGTGCCTTTGAAGACTGGGAAGGCACTTTGATACGCAAACATGATGCAACGCATAGCGAAGTTCAAGAGGTCTACTCGGAAAAAACCAAAGAAGCACAGGGTCGGATTGTCTACGCCCGTTGTGCTGCAATGGACGTACCAATAGACAGCCGTGTAGTACCTGGGTATTTCACCCATGGGGGATTCAACAATCTGGCTAACAAACGAAAGTTAGGGTGGCATCCTGACTACAAGGTCCTTCTGGATGAGGAGGACAAGAAGTGACGGATAGCATTTATACAGAGCCCCTCAGTGAGGCTGCAATCGTTCAGAATGAAGCGTTAGGAGCGTATGCCATCTGGCGATTCTGCCTTGGGTTTCAGGAGCGCGAGGAGCAGCCTGTAATTCTGCCGTTAGTGTTCTTACTCTTACCGCTTGTCTTGCACGCACCAACCTTGGCGATGGTTCTTGGAACGCAGAAAGCGTCAGGTTTGCATCTCCTAGCAGGTAAGCTTGGTGCACAGCGGGAGGATCTGTTAGCAGTCCACGGCCGTGCCTTGGCTCTCCGGCAACTGACTCTCAGGTCACTCATCGTGGCGGAGCAGTCTCGGCTGATTCATATCGAACCGAGTGCGGCCACTGTTCGGGCATTTGGTTTACATCCTGGGCTACGTGTTCCAGTGCTGCCTGAGAGAATCCGCAAGATTTTTCCAGCTTGCGAAAAGGTGGGGTACTGGTTTTCTGAATTGACGGATCAACAGATTGTTAACACATTAAGAGTGGCGTTCTAATGCACTTCAAATTGTTGAATGTTATTTTGTGGCCACGTAACGGCGATGAGCCGAGAATAGTCAAATTCGAGGCTAACAAGGTAAATGTTATCAGCGGTGCTTCAAAGACTGGAAAGTCGTCTGTCATCCCGATCATTGACTATTGCTTGGGGGCGGAGAAGTGTGCAATTCCTGTTGGTGTTATTAGGGATGCATGCTCTTGGTTTGGCATTCTGGTGGACACGCTTGAAGGGCAAAAACTGATTGCTCGACGGGAGCCTGGCGGACTTAAGGCATCTGGCGATATGCTACTTCTAGAGGGGGACGGTATTGAAATCCCCCCTAAGATAGAGGGAAAAAATCAGAATGTTGATTATGTGAAAGCCGTTTTGAACAGACTTGCGGGTCTGTCGAGTCTGCAGTTCGAGCCTGGCACGGATGAGAGGTTCAAGTCACGTGTGAGCTTCCGCGACTTGATGGCCTTTCTTTTCCAGCCACAGAACATAGTTGCAAATCCAAATGTGCTTTTTTTCAAAGCGGACACTACCGAACATCGGGAGAAGTTGAAGACCATTTTTCCTTACGTTCTCGGTGCAGTGAGCCCCGAATTACTTCAGGCGCGGCATGAACTCGATCGGCTGTCACGTCTCCTTCGTCGCAAGGAGGGAGAGTTAAAAGCACGTCAGGAAACAGGCGTCGCATGGCAGCGTGAAGGGTTTGCTTGGGCTCGTCTTGCTATTGAATACGGGCTGCTGCCAGCACATACGGTTGTACCGGATGATTGGTCTTCGACCGTTGACCTACTGCGAGAAGCGCTACGCAGTGACGCCCAGTCTGCGATGCCATCGTTGGAGGCTATGGATGTCATTATGCGCAGAATCACGGAGCTGCGGGCAGACGAGTCGAAGTTGGCGATGGAGCTAAATCAGGCACGTCAGCGCCTCCATGAACTGCATCGCCTTGAAGAAAGTAGTGATGAATACCGTGATGGTCTTCGTATTCAACGGGACCGTTTGAGCCTATCTACCTGGATTAGAGACCTCGCCTCTGAACATCCTGCTGCTGTTCTTGAACCCAGTGAAGAAGGCCTTGAGCGTATCGATCAATTGTGCAAAGTGCTGGAAGGGGTAGAGTTACGGCTACGGTCTTATCCGGAAGTCACCGAATCACTCGGGAAGGAGATCCTACGTCAGCGAGAGTTGGTGGGCAACTTGCTTAGTGACTTGGCCGCTGTGCGAGCGGAGATTCGTGCGCTAGAGGGGGAGTCTGATGAGGCGCGGAGAATCACTACGCGAGGAGAGGACGTTTCTAGGTTTCTAGGACGTTTGCAAGAGGCCCTCAGGCTATACGAGGCCGCAGACACTTCCTCGGAGTTGAGCCAAGAGATTTCAGCTTTAAGGGCTGAGGTACAAAATCTAGCTGAGCAGGTGTCTGAGCATGAGATTGGGCGGAAACTAGAGAACTCGCTCAACACCATCCAGAACTTCTGTAGCAAGCTAATTCCGCAGCTTGATGGTGAGTGGCCTGAGGCACCGATTCGACTTGTCATCAACGACCTTACAGTGAGAGTCATCCGAGAAACACGGGACGACTTCCTGTGGGAGATTGGCAGTGGCGCGAATTGGTTGGCATATCACATAGCCCTCAGTCTAGCTCTACAGGGGTACTTTTTGCGACTTCCCCAGCATCCTGTGCCGGCGTTGCTAGTTTATGACCAGCCGAGTCAAGTCTATTTTCCATCTCCGGCCCCTGCTCGTCGCGCACGCAAGGATGCGGAGGAGGAACTCGACCCAACTTGGGATAACGAAGATGTGGCCGCTGTCAGGAAGGTTTTTGTTTTGCTTGATAAGGTCGTTGAAAAGACAGAGGGACGCCTCCAAATCATTGTTCTCGATCATGCGAACGAAGGCGTTTGGGGAGGGTTGAATAATGTTCACTTAGTCGAAGAGTGGCGTGGTAAGGGATTAGTGCCGGAGGCATGGGTTCAGGCACTATGAATCGGCATTGGTTGCCTGAACAGGCTCAGTTTTCAAAAATGATGTATTTCAAATTCTATTGAAGGCGCAGTCACCACTGTGGTTGTTCAGCCTCTTTCGGCTGTAAAGCATCTAAATGTGATAGAAAATATCGACACAAGCCTGCTCCTAGTGATTAAGGTTTCAGCATTTTTACCATTGCCTAGGCGAGAAGCAGTGAGGCGAGGTGCTGTGGTTTTCTGAGGAAGATGGTTACTTGGTTGAGGGGGGTTTAATGATGATTTCCTGGCTATCTCAAGCTTGGAGCAGTGTCTCCCCGGTCTTTGGTGGGTTGACCAGTTTGCTAACGGTTGTTATCGCATACTTTGCACTTGTGTGGCCTCTTCGTTATCAGAGAAGTGCTGCTGTACTTGCACAAGCGGTACTGTCGCTCGAGCGGGCTTACGACGCTCTAACCATTGATGGAAGCCAAACAGCTCCGGTTCCAGCGAGTCGGCTAAATTGGCTGACAGCGGCACGGAATATTGAGACGTACAAGGCGCTGAAAAGAAAGATTCGAGTAGGGGCGCACATCCTGATTGCCGACGGCCACGAAGAGTACTGGCGCCACCGTTTCTATCGAGCGCTGCAAGCTCCCGCATATCACCAGCCTTCTTATTACTACCCGCAGGGCCGAGTCCATGGTGCCCCCCAATCTGAACAGATTGAACCGCGGTCGGCCATTATCGTTCACGCATTCGCTAAGTGGCCGGAGGGTCGTCGTGATCCGATAGATCATGCGGATTTCCATCGCATCTTCAGTGAGACGGACCCTCGCCCCGGAAATGTTGGGCTGAAAATCTATCTGGACGATCCTGAAATCCTAGGAAATGCACTTTTTCGTGACCTGCCAAACCCTTATTCCAATCTCACATGGCTGGATCGGTTCTTAGGGCGTTCTACCTTACTGCGGCAGTTGCGATCGAGGCAATGATGTTGTGCATTACAACCCTAGAGGATAGTGTGAAAGCACTTCAATTTTTGAAAGCAAGCATCCACACAGGAAGATAGATATGAAATCCAGTACATTAAAATTGCTTGTTAGTGATGCACGGAAATTTAATCGGATCTACGATGAGCAAAGGGAGGATGAGGCAGGCATACAGCGAGAGGATTTTCTGAGGCGTTTCCCAATTGATTCGCTCTCATCGTTGACACTTCGTCAGTACGCGATTGGGCAGAATAAGGGTGAAACGTTTTGCCACTGGGTAGAGCATGGTACGGACAAGTGGGCGCGCATTACAGGGGCAACAGCTAATAAGTTTGGAGTCTATTTCGGCTTTGAGGGGAAGGATTCAGAAGCGCGATATCGTTATACGAAGAAATTCGCTGGAAATTTGCCGCTCCAAGGAGCAGAAAAACGGGTTTTTAAGAATATCAAAGCCCAGCTTTTGAAAGTCGTTCAGAAGGGGCGAGAGCTTGATTTTCGGGCAATTGACTTAAATCCACTGTCTCAGATGTTGAAGGCGAAAATTATTAGCCTCTACTTCAGGGATCACTACCTGCCGCTTTGTAGCAGCGATCTTCTGTATGATGTCGCCCAGATGCTCGAGTTTGACAGTGGGTCACTGAGTGAGATACAGCATGAGGCTCTCTTGCTCAAACAAAAATCTCCTATCTTCAGTGATTGGAGTAGCTTGAAACTGGCACGCTTCCTACGGAGGCGATTATTGGGAGATTTTGATGGAGATAGTCCGAGTCCGTCAGAACAACCTTCTAGACAGCAGAGTTATCAGAATATCGATTACAGTCCAAACTTTGAAGAGTTGGCGAGGAAGGCTCGAGAAAAAGGAGAAAAAAGTGAAGCTTTTGCATTGGAGCGTGAAAAACTGAGGCTGAGATCCAGAGGCCTGGAGGCGCTGATCCCTATGATTAAGGATCGTACGAAGCAGCCAAGGTACGGCTACGATTTTGAGTCGTTTTCAAGCCGAGGGCAGCCTCGCTATATTGAGGTAAAGACCTTTACTGGTTCACGGTTCTTCTTGTCAGCCAACGAGTTGCGTAAGGCGCAGGATGAGAAGACTGGCAAGAACTACTTTTTCTACTTGGTCACGTATGACAAATATGAGGAACCAGAGGACTGCCTGATTTATAAGGCGGAGGAGGTTCTTAGTTGGTGTGACCTTAAGCCCCAGAATTTCTTAGCCCTTGCCCCCAAAGGTTTTGATAAGCATATGGAGCGCAACTCCTAGCCAGGCTGATTGAGGGCTAAGTATCTGTGCCGGACGGGGCATAGATGGCTTTCCATCCCTCTCTCTGTTGGGAACAGTTTTTTAATGTCATTCGTACCAACAAAATCGCTGTATCTGGAACAGAACTTTAATGTCACTGCTGTCTGTGGATAACCCGTAGGTGCTTGATTTTTCAGGGTGTTACAGAACAGATTTTTAATGTCAGTGACCAGATCACGCCCTCGGTCGAACGCAACGGGACGGTGCGCTCGCGCATCGAGGTCGAGGTGAGCTCCGTGGACACCGCCTTGTCCGTGCCTGGCGGGCCGTCGCTCAAGACGCGGCGCACCGCGACGGAA
>Ga0222427_101038_pt1 | contig 17191 bp, 14 predicted proteins | sample 2B20Ametagenome_FD_182890 | JGI IMG/M metagenome (GOLD analysis project Ga0222427, IMG submission 182890) | Enriched microbial communities from leaf-cutter ant dump, University of Wisconsin, Madison, United States - 2B20A (version 2) | ecosystem: Environmental > Terrestrial > Nest > Insects nest...
CCGCGAGCTGCGCACGGGTGCCGCCACCGACAACGGCCGCGAAGTGGTGCTGGGCACCGTGTTCATGCTGATCGGAGAGAACAGCCGCACCGTTTCCCAGGCCGTGGACAAAAAGATGGTGGAGATCAACCGTAACCTGCCCGAGGGCGTGCATGCGGTGACGGTGTACGACCGCACCGTGCTAGTGGACAAGGCCATCAACACGGTGAAGAAGAACCTGCTCGAAGGCGCGATCCTGGTGATCGTGATCCTGTTCCTCTTCCTGGGCAACATCCGGGCGGCAGTGATCACGGCGACCGTGATCCCGCTGTCCATGCTGTTCACCTTCACGGGCATGGTCAACTACAAGGTCAGCGCCAACCTCATGAGCCTGGGGGCGCTCGACTTCGGGATCATCATCGACGGTGCGGTGGTGATCGTCGAGAACTGCGTGCGGCGATTGGCCCACGCGCAGGCGCACCACGGCCGACCGTTGACACGCGCAGAGCGCTTCCACGAAGTCTTCCTGGCCTCCAAGGAATCGCGCCGGGCGCTGCTGTTCGGCCAGCTCATCATCATGGTGGTGTACCTGCCGATCTTCGCGCTGACGGGCGTCGAAGGGAAGATGTTCCACCCGATGGCATTCACGGTGGTGGCGGCACTCGTGGGCGCCATGATCCTGTCGGTGACCTTCATCCCCGCGGCCGTGGCCCTGTTCATCGGCAACCGCGTGAATGAGAAGGAAAACTTCCTGCTCGGCCATGCCAAGCGCATCTACGCACCGCTGCTGGACCGCGTGATGTCGGCCAAGGCCCTGGTGCTGACCATCGCTGCTGTCGCCGTGGTGCTGTGCGGCCTGATCGCCACCCGCATGGGCAGCGAATTCGTGCCCCAGCTCAACGAGGGCGACTTCGCGATCCAGGCGCTACGCATCCCCGGCACCAGCCTGTCGCAATCCGTCACCATGCAGCAGCAGATCGAAAGCACGCTCAAGGCTAAGTTCCCGGAAATCGAGCGGGTCTTCGCGCGAACTGGAACGGCCGAGATTGCCTCGGACCCCATGCCTCCGAACATCTCCGACGGCTACATCATGCTCAAGCCCATGGACGAGTGGCCCGAACCGCGCAAGACACGGGACGAGTTGCTCGCAGGGATCCAGGAGGTGGTCGGCAAGATCCCGGGCAACAACTACGAGTTCTCGCAACCCATCCAACTGCGCTTCAACGAGTTGATTTCCGGGGTGCGCAGCGATGTGGCGGTGAAGATCTTCGGCGATGACATGGAGGTCCTAAACAAGACTGCGGAAGAGGTTTCCTCGATGCTGCAGAAGATCCAGGGCTCGTCCGAGGTCAAGGTCGAGCAAACCACTGGCCTGCCGATGCTCACCGTGAACATCGACCGCCAGAAGGCTGCACGCTATGGCCTGAACGTGGCGGACATCCAGGACACCGTGGCCACAGCCATCGGCGGGCGCGAGGCAGGCACCATGTTCGAGGGCGACCGGCGCTTCGACATCCTGGTGCGCCTGCCCGAGTCGATCCGCAACGACCTGGAAGGCATGAAGCGCCTGCCCATTCCGCTGCCCCGGTCATCCGGAACGACAGAAGCCCGCACGAACTTCATCCCCCTGGCAGAAGTGGCATCGTTTGAACTGGCACCCGGTCCCAACCAGGTGAGCCGCGAAAACGGCAAGCGCCGCATCGTGGTCAGCGCCAATGTGCGCGGGCGCGACGTGGGCTCCTTCGTCGCCGAAGCGGAGCAAGGCCTGGCGCAGATCAAGATCCCCACGGGCTACTGGACGACCTGGGGCGGCACCTTCGAGAACCTGCAGTCCGCGTCCAAGCGCCTGCAGATCGTGGTGCCTGTCTCCCTGCTGCTGGTGTTCGTGCTGCTGTTCGCCATGTTCGGCAACGCCAAGGATGGCCTGCTGGTGTTCACCGGCATCCCCTTCGCGCTGACGGGCGGCATCCTAGCCTTGTGGCTGCGGGACATACCGATGTCGATATCAGCCGCCGTCGGGTTCATTGCCCTCTCAGGAGTAGCAGTGCTTAACGGTTTAGTGATGATTTCGTACATCCGCACGCTGCGGGAAGAAGGCGTTGGGCTGGACGCAGCGATACGGGACGGTGCGCTGACCCGCCTGCGCCCCGTGCTCATGACCGCGCTGGTCGCTTCTCTGGGCTTCATTCCGATGGCGATCGCCACTGGAACGGGTGCCGAGGTGCAGCGCCCGCTGGCCACCGTGGTGATCGGGGGCATCCTGTCTTCAACGCTGCTGACCCTGCTGGTGCTGCCCATCCTGTACCGCCTGGCGCACAAGCCCGACGAACAGGACGAGGACGTGTCCGCCGAGCCGGCACACCCCGCCACCCCCCATTCCGCCTAGTCCCCCAAGGGGCCCCGCTCACGCGGGCCCCTTTTTTGTTCCCATCCCAACAAGGAGATTCCATGAAATTCAACCATGCACTGCTCGCCCTGGCCATCTCGGTCTCGGGAACCGCGTTCGCCTCCGAAAAGGATCACGATTCCAAACCGGTCCACGGCGGCGTTGTGACGCAAGCGAAAGACATCGACTATGAGCTGGTAGCCAGCGCAAGCAAGCTGCAACTGCATGTGCGCGACCACGGCAAAGCGGTGGACGTGTCCGGCATGACGGCCAAGGTGACGCTGCTGGCCGGCACCGAGAAGCAGGAAGTCGAACTGAAGCCTGCTGCAGCCGCGCTCGAGGCCTCAGGCAGCTTCAAGGTGGGCGCGGGCACCAAGGTGGTGGCCGCTGTTTCCAAGGCTGGAAAATCTGTCGCTTCGGTGCGCTACACACTGAAGTAACTCACCATGGTCGAGACCGTTGCCGCTCTGGCATGCCGCGGCGATGATTTCCGTCAACACAAGCCAGCGCGCTCAACACGCACGTCCGTTGCTCGCCAATGGCTCATGCAGTAGCGGCCAAGCTCATCTGGATCTGGATCAGCTTCCTGGCCACCGTACTCGCCTTCTGGCGACTACGGTCGCTCTGGATAAGGCGTCACCCTGAACGGAACAAACACCTCAAGTACACCACGCGCCTGGCCGAGCGTTTGAGAAGCCGCCAGAGGATGCGTATGGAATCAGGGCGGAGAAAAATTGCACGCAGGCGAACTCGCCACTGAGGGGCGACCTGTAACGCTTAGCCCAACACGGCAAAGGCATAACCTACAGTAAAGAGACGGGCATCAAGCCAACGGTCAGAGTACGAATTTGTAATCGGCAAACCGCCCTGCCTATCGGAAAAACACCGGATGAAAATCCTTCTCATTGAAGATGAGGTCAAGCTCTCCGAGTACTTGAAAAAAGGCCTCGGCGAAGCAGGCTACACCGTGGACGTGGCCCACAACGGTGTCGATGGACTGCACATGGCCCTCGAAGGGGGATATGACCTGTTGATACTTGACGGCATGCTGCCTGGTATCGACGGCTTCACACTCCTCTCAGCATTCCGCAAGACCAAGCAGACTCCGGTATTAATGCTCACCGCCAAAGTCAGCGTGGAGGACAGGGTGCGCGGTCTGCAAACCGGCGCTGACGACTATCTCGTCAAACCTTTCGCCTTCTCCGAACTCTGCGCCCGTGTACAGGTGTTGCTGAGACGGAACCTTGGCGCAAGGTATTCTGGCGAACCAACAGTGCTTGGAATTGCCGACCTAGAGATTGATCTGATACGCCGTAAGGCGACCCGTGCAGGGCAGCGTCTGGACCTCACTGCCAAGGAGTTTCAGTTGCTCGCACTGTTCATGCGAAGGACCGGCGAGGTGCTTTCGCGCACTGAGATTGCCGAACAGGTGTGGGACGTGAACTTCGACAGCGATACCAACGTGGTGGAAGTGGCGATACGCAGGCTGCGCACAAAGGTGGACTTGCCATTCGACAAGCCACTGCTCCACACCGTACGAGGCATGGGTTATGTCGTGGAAGTGCGACCGTAATGGAAGTGGCAACCTATCCCCGTTCATTGCGGGCGAGGCTCTCGTGGTGGCTCGCTGTGCAGAGCTTCGCTGGTCTTGGAGCTGTCTGCCTAGTTGTCTATTTGGTCACTGCGTGGAACCTCAGTGAGCGCCAGGGGGATGTGCTCATACAGAAGGAAGCCATCATTCGGCATTTGTTGACAAACCCTGACGGTGGACATGTGCGCGGCGCGTCCAAAGAGCATGCACTAAGCGATTTCCTTATAGGGCATGACAATTTCCGACTGATCGTCCGAAGCACTGATGGGCAGTTAGTTTTCCCCCCGGCAGAGCCACAGCCAGACAACATCAAGCTCAAGTCGAAGCAGTTCGATGTCCAGACGATTGGTGACACCCGCCCTCGCTACAAGGTTACGCTGGCAATGGACGTTGGTGCCGACGAGCAGCACCTTTACCGCTTGGCGCTGACTTTGGCCATCGCAGCAATCGTGGGAACGCTCGTGGTGTCGGTCGGCGGATTCTCTATTGTTCACTACGGTCTCTCTCCAGTGCGCAAACTTGCATTGCAAGTCCAGTCCCTATCTGCTGACAAACTCAGTGAGCGGCTCGACGCAGCTGGTCAACCCGCTGAATTGGCACCTCTCGTTGGGCAGTTCAACGACCTTCTGGGCCGGCTTGATCAAGCCTATAGGCAGCTAGAAGGATTCAATGCCGATGTGTCCCACGAGTTGCGCACGCCGCTGGCAACATTGCTGGCAAGTAACGAACTCGCGCTGCGCCGACCCGAGAGCTTCGACATGGCAGAGGTGTTGTCATCGAATCTGGAAGAGCTCCATCGACTGACCGGGATCATCAACGACATGCTCTTCCTCTCGCAGGCGGACCGAGGGGCTACTGCGAGGCGCACATTCATCCCCAGCCTGGCAGGCGTTGTGGAGCGAGTCGCTGATTACCATGAAGCTTCATTGGCGGACGCTGGCCTGGAGCTCAAAGTGTCAGGGGATACGGCGGGCTACTTCGACGAGCCTCTGCTTCGGCGTGCGCTCTCCAACCTGATCGGCAACGCGACCCAGTACGCGAAGGTGGGGACATCTGTTTTGGTGAAAATTTCTCCGGTATCGCAGACCCGGGTGAGTGTGATTGTTGCCAACCAAGGCGAAACGGTTTCGAAGGATGTCTTGGAACGCATCTTTGATCGGTTCTTCCGTGCCTCGGCCTCCCGCGAGCATGGGCAGAAGAACCATGGACTCGGTCTGGCGATCACGGCCGCTATTGCGCGAATGCATGGCGGCAGGACCACTGCACGCAGCGCGGACGGAGTTACTGAAATTGGGCTTGATTTGCCCAAGACACCTGAGTAACGGAGGTCCGGTGGCGCACGGAACCCGAAACAAGGGAGCGCCCTGGCAGCGCGCAGCCATGGTTTCCGAGGCTTCACGCAGGCCCATTGGAAATGGCATTGACCCGACGTCCCCCCGTTTTCAGTAGCACTGGGCTTTGGAGTCCGGGGGTTAATTTAGCGGGTTTTGCGCCAGCCTTTGGGCATGTGCAGCTGGGGTCAATCCGCCGAGGGACTTCTTCGGACGCTCCTCGTTGTATTCCCGGCGCCATGCCTCGACGATCACACGGGCATGAGCCAGGCTGGTGAACCAGTGCTCGTTCAGGCATTCATCTCTAAAGCGGCCGTTGAACGATTCGATGTAGGCGTTCTGGTTGGGCTTGCCAGGTTCGATGAGGAACAACTGAACGCCCCTGGCTTGCGCCCAGTTCAGCATGGCTCGACCACAGAACTCCTTGCCGTTATCGGTACGGATCGCCTTTGGCAGGCCCCGTGTGGTGGCGAGCTGATCGAGAATCCGCGTCAACTGGTTGCCACCCATCGCCCGCTCGGGCACGGCGGCCACCGCCTCGTGAGTCGCGTCATCGACCACCGTCAGGTTCTTGATGCTGCGTCCTTCGGCCGTTCGGTCATAGACGAAGTCCATCGACCACACCTGGTTGGCCGCCATCGGGCGCCGCAGAGGGTGGCGATCGGCTTGCGGAATCTTCTTGCGCTTTCGCTTCCTGACCTGCAGACCTGCCTGGGCATACAGGCGCTCGACGCGCTTGTGGTTGACGATCTCACCGGCCTGGCGCAGCTTCAGGTAGATCATGCCCGCACCGTAACGGCGATGGCGTTGCGCCAGGGCGATGATCTTGTCCTTGAGGGCACCGTTGCGGTCTGCAGCGGGCTCATAACGGTAAGCGCTGGCGCTCATGCCGATGATGCGCAGTGAGCGGCGTTCGCTCAGTCCGCAGCCGACCATGTGGCGCACCAGCTCACGCCGTGCGGGTGCGCTCACCACTTTTTTCTCAAGGCTTCTTTCGTCACCTCGTTCTCAAGCATCGACTCGGCCAGCAGCCTTTTGAGGCGAGCGTTTTCAACCTCGAGTTCCTTGAGGCGCCTGGCATCCGAGACGCTCATGCCACCGAACTTGTTGCGCCAGAGGTAGTAGCTGGCTTCCGAGAAGCCATGCCGGCGGCATAACTCGGCCACCGGCAGACCCTTCTCGGCTTCGCGCAGGAAGCCAATGATCTGTTCTTCTGTAAATCTCTTCTTCACATCCAATCTCCTGTCTTCGGGATTGGACTCCAGCGTCAGCCGCTACTCAATTCCGGGGGGACGTCGCACCCGTCCCGGCAAGAAATCAATCCCCGTGCGTTCGACCAACTCTGCATAGCTGATCGGCCGCGACACGCGCTCCCCCTCGCGGTTGGCTTGCCAATGGGCCCAGGCATAGCCCGTGACTGCGTCGTAGACCAGCTTGTAGAGGTAGGTGGGCACCCTCACGCCACGAGGACCGATGCGCTCACTCTCAGGAGTAAAAACCGGCCCCGTGATGACGAATACATCGCCCTGGGCACGCAGTACATAACGCCGCGTGTCCTGCTCGATCTTGGCCCAGGCACCGCTGTTGTGCTGGATGTTCTGCGGCACCATGTTCGCCAGAGAGAAGCTTTGGGCCATGGCCGAAGGGGTGGGCATGTCGCCAGCTGGGGCCATGTGCCCGCGGGAGTACCCCGAGCCTTTGTAATCCTCCAGTTCCGCACGCTCATCGCGGGGCAGGCGCGCATCGGCGAAGAAGCGGTCGGCGCGCTTCTCGTCAGCGTCTTCAATCAGGCGTCGGTTGAGCCGCTGGGCCACGTAGACCGGGGTGCGGGTAGCCCCACTGTGCAGTACCGCAAAAGCTTCGTAGCAAAGCTCGCGCAGCGCGGGCTGATGCGGCACCTGGGGTGGCTGGCCATTCGCGAAGAACTGTGGGCATTGCGCGAAACGCGTCGGCAATTCAACACGCAGTGGCTCGCCCCGGCTGGAGCGCGCATCAGCGGTGGAAACCGTAAAAAGAGAAGCGGCAGCAGTGGCAAAGGCCAGTGCTGCGAAAGCGGGGCGCAGCATGTGCACCCGAAAAGAAATCCAACCCACGGCAAACAGGCAAAGCGGTGGATTGCATCACACCGCGCCAGTGTCTTGGTGCAAGCCCGGCAAAAACCTCCTTGAGCCTACACGTCCTGCTGCTTTTGCCTCAGAACGGAATATCTTGGTCCATGTCGTCAAACCCAGGGACTGCGGGCGGCGCAGGTGGCGTAACCGTAGCCCGCGCTGGACGTGCACTGCTTCGTGCGCTGCCCCCTGGTGCTGGAGCTGGGGGTTCTGGCGCTTCGTCCACCCCCGCCCCATCCAGTGCTGTCTTCAGTGCTGCCTCCACCGCATCGATACGCTGCTTGCAGACCTTGTACGCATTCACCGACTCGGTAACGATGGTCAGCAGGTCGTCGATGTTGGGCTCGTCCTGGTTGCGCAGCGTCTGGGCGTGGCGCTGCAGCACGCCGTAGGCTTCACGAAAACTCTCCATCACTCATTCCTTCCGTTTTTCTCGCCCGCATGGGCGCAAACCACCCCATCGCGGAACTGGATCTCCAAGGCGGGCTGCACGCGTGCCTGGGCCTGGGTCGTCACGGGCTTTCCTTCGGGTGTTCGCACGATGGCAAAACCTCGGGCAAGGGTTTTTTCTGGCCCTTGGCCGGTGACTTCACGCATGAGTGCCTCGGCCTGGCTTCTGGCCGTGTGCAGACTCCCCTGTGCCCGCTCCACAACGCGCTGTAGCTGATCTTCTGTTGCGTGGTGTGCCGCTCGGGCTGTGGCGTGGCCACGATCCACTACCGCGTGAAGGGCCAGTTCCGCGCTGCGGCGTGCCTCGGCCGCCCTGGCCTGGGCCTGCGCATGTACGTCATGCAGCAGGGCTGGCACCTGCTGCCGTGCAGCGGCCAGATGACGCTGGGCCTGGCTTTGGGTGTGGCTCCACAGCCCCTGGCTGCGCGCCACAGCCTCGTGTACCTGTCGCATCGAGGCGACCTCCACCTGGGCCATGGCCTGGGTGCTGCCATGGCGGGCACGGGCGAGATGTGCCTGTGCATCGGCGCGCACCTGGGCTTCGCTGCGATCAACTTGTGCACGCACGCGCTGGGCGATGCGGCCTGCCGCCGTGAACACGGCTTCGGCTGCCATGCGGGCCTCGCGTGTACGCTGCAGAATCTGGTGCTCAATCCCCGCGATCACCTTGCTGGGTGTATCGAAGCGCTGGTGGGCCACTTCGTCTGGCAGCGTGTTGTCGCGCTCATGGCCGATGCCCGTGAGCACGGGAATGTCCTGGTCGCAGATGAAGCGTGCCAGGTCGTAGTCATTGAGCCATGCCAGATCGTTGACGGCACCACCGCCGCGAATCAGGGCAATCGCATCTGGCGGCGCCCCTTTGGGAAACGCCTCCAGCGCCTGCACCATCGCGGAGACGATTTCCCGCGCCGCACCCTCTCCCTGGAAACGGCTGTGGGCATAGACGAAGCGGCAGACCCCGAAGCGCTCCAGCCGCTCAGACTCCTTGCGGAAATCCCCCAAGCCCGCGGCATCCTCGGGCGCGACCACGAGCACACAACGGTAGTCCCAGGGCGGCGCCAAGCGCCGGTTGTGTTCGAACACCCCTTCGCGTTGCAACCGCTCGCGGATCTCACGCTTGCGCGCTTCCAGATCCCCGAGGGTGTATTCGGGATCGATGGCTTCGATCTCCAGACTGAAACCGTATTGCGCATGGAACACCGGCCGGGCCAGCACCAGCAGCTTGATGCCCGCGCCGATGACGGCACCCGTAGCTTTCTCAAACTCCGGCAGGATGCGCGCGGCCGTTGCGCTCCAGATCATGGCCCGCGCCTTGGCGATGGGCTGGCCGCTGCCATCACGCTCAGACAGTTCTAGATAGACATGGCCGCGCACCCGTGCCTCGACCACTTCCACCAGGGTCCACACGCCTTTGGAGAACGCCTGGGCCACGGCACTGGCGACACCGCCGAGCAGGCGTGAAAGCGGGATGCCTTTGGCGCGAGGCAGGGCGAGCGCTCCCTCAGAAGCAGGCAGAGCTACATCCGTGGAAGAAGTCGAGGATGGGGCTTCCACAGGTGCAGGCAGCCATGGGGCGAACGCAGTCAGATCGCGCCCCTCTTCGACATACCAGCGCTTGACCGCACCATCAAAGCGTGCGCCAAGCGACTTGGCGGCATCTTTCTGTGCGAAGGGAACGTTCAGGTACTGCCGGGGCATGGGGATCAACGGGGCGGCGAGGCAGCGCCATTGTGACTGAGGAGCGGGCGGAACTGCGTCACCAAACGGCAGTCTTTGAACTCTGGGAGCTAGCGTTCTCAGTCGATGGCGTGCTTGGGGCGGCTTCTGTGCGGCATACGGCCAAACTTGGTACGCTGTTTGCAGGATGTCAATTGCTGGAGACCGTTGCGGCTCCGCTTCTTGATGGACATGCCCGACTCAGCCTGACGTAGAAATCCATCCAAAGTCATCCAACCGAAGTCAATGTGTCATGGCATACCAGATGGCATACCGAAACATGCAAAAAACAAAAAACCCCAAGTGAATCAATCACTTGGGGTTATATATTGGCGGAGAGGGCGGGATTCGAACCCGCGGTGGGGATTAGCCCACACACGCTTTCCAGGCGTGCGACTTAAACCGCTCATCCACCTCTCCGATGAGTTTTCAATTATAGCCACAGGAACGGGACATTCCGTGGCTTGGCCGTAACCCGAGGCAAAAAGATGGACTCGCCATGAAAGAGTTGGTCGTCCAGAACGGGCATAGCGCGGCCGTGTTGAACCTTTTCCGCAAACGAGCACCACCTCGAGATTGCGCGGGCCGCCAGTTGTTCGGCAGTGGATTCTCGCCAAGGTTCGAACCAGTGCTGAAGTTCATCGGTCGCTCGGACGGGGTGCAGGTCGGTGCGCTCGTGAACAGCAAGTGCCGGTCGCTCTGCACCTTCCAGTGCTTTTACGACGAACCTCATGGTTGTCGACTTTCCGGACCCCATGATTCCCTCGATGATGACGAGCCCATGGTTCTCGGGTGACGGGCCGTCTGGCAGTGCGACATGCTGCATGCGTATGTTGTATCCGATTCAACCGGCGGGCATCAGTGTCTGCTCATGGCCGATAACCCTCATTTAAGGCCCCATCGCCACCGGCTACACTCTTGGCCCGCATGACCGCTAAGCAGAAAAAGAAGCCTCGCAAGCGCCGCGCTCCCGTCGCCCCTTCTCTCTCCTCCCGACTGCGCCGCTTCGGCGTCTGGCTGCTCACCAGCGCCATGCTGAGATGGATCGGTCGGCATACTGAGCCGCGCGTTCTCGACCTCGAGCTCACGCATGCGAGTCAGGTCCGACACGCTGGCACCTGCGTACTTGCTCTTCCAGCCATACCAAGTCGCCGCGCTGATGCCGTGCTGGCGGCACACCTCCGCGACCGGCAACCCGGCCTCGCCTTCCTTTAGAGCGGCTAACACAACCCTGTCATCGCCAATCGCGTGATGTTCGTTTGGCGATGCATGGGTAGAAACAAGAACAAAGAGATCAGCGCGGCACTGTTCAACAAGATCGAGCCGTTGCTGCCGGCATTCGTACCCTCGGCCAAGGGTGGGCGCCCTCGGGTGAGCGATGAGATGGCCCTGAACGGCATCCTGTTCGTGCTGCGCACGGGCATCCCATGGGAGGAGCTGCCGCAGGAACTGGGCTTCGGCAGCGGCATGACCTGCTGGCGGCGACTGCGCGATTGGCAGGCAGCAGGTGTGTGGCGCGAGTTGCACCTGAAGCGGCTCAATGACTGCTCAAGGCCGGCAAGCTGGACTTCAGTCGATTCAGCATGGACGGGGCCAGCGTGCCCAGTCCCCGGGGGGGGGCCGTACACCGGCCCCCCCCCACGGATCGGAGCAAGCTCGGCAGCAAGCGCCACATCGTCACGGACGCCCAAGGCATCCCCGTGATGTTCTGCGTCACCGGGGCCAACAGGCATGACTCGGTGGTGTTCGAAGAGTTGGTCGACGCCCTGCCGGCGGTAGGTGGCCAGCGGGGCCAGCCACGCCGCTGGCCCGGGAAATTGCATGCGGACACGGGCCATACGGTGCAACTGGCTTGGGCTGACCAAGGCTACACGGGTGATGCTGCATCGAAGGCGGCGCAGGACAATGGTATTGATCTGCATAAAGTGAAGCTGCCCGAGGCGAAGAAGGGCTTCGTGCTGCTGTCGCGGCGCTGGGTGGTGGAGAGAAGCTTCGGTTGGCTGGCAAGATTCCGCAGGCTCTCTCGGGACTACGAGGGACTGCCCGAAGTGCTCGGTGGGTTGCATTTCCTAGCGTTTGCGGTGCTCATGTTGCCCGCCGCCGCACGGATACTCGTTGGGGCGGGAAGTTCATAACACGCCCTAGCCCGCGCACCCGGGCAGGTGCAGCCCGTCGGCCGTGGTGATGCTGCGTGCCGCCAGCGCCGCGCGAACGGTGGCGCGGGCCACGGCCTCGGCTGCCATGGTGGCCAGCACCACCAGGTCGGGCGTGCGCCCGGCAGCGCCGGTGGCCAGGGCGAACAGTGTGTCGCCGTCCATCTGCGTGTGCACCGGGTTGATGGCACGCGCCAGTCCGTCGTGCCCCACCACGGCCAGGCGCTGCGCCTGCGGCTTGGTCAGCACGGCGTCGGTGGCGATGACGCCGATGGTGGTGTTGCTGCCGCCCAGCAGCGCGCCGGGCAGTTCGCCGCGCAGCAGGGCGCGGCGCATGTCGCGCAACTGCGCGCCGTCCTCGGTGCGCGCGCCGGCCAGCGGGCGGCCGGTGTCCGGGTCCACCACGTCGCCCACGGCGTTGCAGGCGACGAGCGCGCCCACGGTGATGCCGTCCACGCGCACCGAGGCGGTGCCGATGCCGCTCTTCATCGCGTACTGCATGCCGAACAGCTTGCCCACGGTGGCGCCGGTGCCCGCGCCCACGCTGCCCTCGGCCGGGTGCGTGCGCGTGGCGGCGGCGCAGGCGGCGTAGCCTGCCGCGGCGTCGGGGCGCACGCGCGCGTCGCCCACGTGCAGGTCGAACAGCACGGCGGCCGGCACCAGTGGCAGGCGGCCCACGCCGATGTCGAAGCCCACGCCTTGCTCCTCCAGCCAGCGCGCGGCGCCGCTGGCGGCGTCCAGCCCCCAGGCGCTACCGCCCGAGAGCACCACGGCATGCACGCGCTCGACGAAGTTCGACGGGTGCAGCAGCTCGGTCTCGCGCGTGCCGGGGGCGGCGCCGCGCACGTCCACGCCGCCCACGGCGCCCTCGCGCGCGATGACGACGCTGCAGCCCGTGGGGCGGCGGGTTTCGGTGTAGTGGCCGACTTCGATGCCGGCCACGTCGGTGATGGCGCCTTGCGCGCCTTGCAGGCGGGTGTGGTTCATGGCGCCGATTATGGGCGTGCGGCGCCGATGGCTGGCGTTACCGGTAGCTGGTGAAGACGTGGGTGGACACGTCGCTGTTCATCAGGTTCCTGGTCACCAGCAGCACGTCGTACGGGTCTTTGCGGCCGTTGTAGGCTGGTCCATCCATGCCGGGGCTGCCCACGGGCATGCCGGGCACGGCCAGGCCCAGGGCCTTGGGCTTTTCAGCCAGCAGCTTCTTTACATCGGCGGCCGGCACGTGGCCTTCGATCAGGTAGCCGCCGGCGAGCGCGGTGTGGCACGAGCCCAGGCGTTCGGGCAGGCCCAGGCGCGCGCGCACGGCAGCGTTGCCGCTCTCGTGCACGGTCACGCGAAAGCCTTCGGCCTGCATGTGCGCGATCCAGTCGGCGCAGCAGCCGCATTGCGGGTCTTTCCAGACCTCGACGGCGGTGTCCGGGTGCGCGGCCCAGAGCTGCGGCGCGGCCAGCGCGGCGCAGGCGGCGGCCAGCCACTGGCGGCGGCGCAGGGGGGAGTGCATGGCGGTCATGGGTGCTCCTTTCACGGCTTGACGGTGATGGTGCCCTTCATGCCGGCCTCGAAGTGCCCGGCCACCAGGCAGGCAAAGTCGAATTCGCCAGCCCGGTTGAACTGCCACACCAGCTCGCCTTTCTGCCCCGGCGCCACGTGCGCCATGTGCGGGGCGTCGTGGGCCATGCCGGGGTGCTGCTGCATCATCTGCGCGTGCCCGGACAGCGAGCCGGGCGTGCCCAGCACGATCTCGTGCATAACCTGGCCCTGGTTCTGCACGCGCAGCCGCAGGGTTTCGCCCCGCTTCACGGTGAGGTGGCTGGGCGTAAAGCGCATGTCGTCCCCCATGCGCAGCGTGATGGTGCGCTGCACCTTGCGCGCGTCGCCCGCGATGCCGAAGGGCGTTTGCTCCGCCGGGGCCGTGGCCGTCGCGCCGCCGTGGTGGGCATGGGTGTCCGGGGCAGCGCCTTCATGGGAAAAAACGGCACCAGCGCTTGCCAGCAAAGCGCTGGCAGCTATGAATTTGATAGTTTTCATGGAAGGAATACGAAAAGTCTGACGGCATGCGGCCACCGCCGCGGGCGGGCTGCATGGTACGGAAGGGGGCCTGTGGAGCGCGCGGCTCAGGCGATGGGCGGCTTGAGGGCGGGCGCCTGCGGCGCGCTGGCGAATGCCGCGCCGGGCCAGGCGCGTGGCGGCGCGGCGGCCACGGGGCCGGCCTGTGCCGCCAGGCCGGGCAGGAACAGCGCCGTGTGGCAGATGTCGCAGACCGCGCAGGGCACGGCGGTGGCGTCGTCCTGGGGCGTGCTGGCGCCGTCGTGGCAGTGGGCGGTGTGCCCGTCCGCACTGGCGGCGTGCAACATGGGTGCGGGCGCGGGCGGCGGCACGCTCTCCATCGCCATGGCGCTGCCCAGCAGGCCGCGCAGGGCCAGCAGCAGTGCCATGAGGAGAACGAGCAGACTGCGGGGCATGTCAGGGCAGAGGCGGCAGCGTGGCACGAAGTTCCCGTGGTGCCAATTCAGTTTTCCATGGCGCTGCGCACGAAACCGGCGCGGCCCAAGCGTGGGCAGCCGCGCAAGGGCCGCCCCGCCGCGCTGGCTGCGTCCCCCTCCCGTAGCGCGCAGCGCGTAGAGAGAGGGGGAAGGCGCCGAAGGCGACTCAGGGGGTGTTTCACTTCATGCCGCCATGTAGCGGCCCGGGCGGTGGTTCATGGCCAGCACCAGGTTCAGCGCCACGGCACCGGCCACCGACCACAGCACGCGCTGCGGCTCCACCGTGACCAGCGCCGCCAGCACGATGCAGCAGTCCACTGCCATCTGCACCTTGCCGGCGCGCCAGCCGTAGCGGTCCTGCAGGTACAGCGCCAGGATGCCGACGCCGCCCAGGCTGCAGCGGTGGCGGAACAGCACCAGGAAGCCGATGCCCATGATGAGTCCGCCGGTGATGGCGGCATACGCCGGGTGCAGCTGGCTGATCTGCAGGAACTGGCTTTGCAGCCCGACGAGCGCCGACAGCAGCGCCACCGCCGTGAAGGTCTTGAGCGTGAAGCCCGTGCCCAGCTTGCGCAGCGCCAGCCAGTAGAAGGGCAGGTTGAGCACGAAGAACAGCTTGCCGAAGCCGATGCCCGTGGCGTAGTGCAGCACGAAGGCCAGCCCGGCCATGCCGCCGGTCAGCAGGCCCGCGCTGGCCAGGAAGGCCACGCCCACCGAGATCAGCGTCACGCCCACGCCGATGGCCACCGCGTCCTCGGTGCGGGAGTGGGGAACGGCGGCGGAAGCGGCGGCGGTGCGGGAGGACATGGCGTGTGTTGCGGGCGCGCGATTGCACCACGGCGCGGCGGCGGCCTGCCTTGCGGTGGATCAAGGCGGGCCGCCGACAGGGCGCCGGATGCTATGGAAAGGAGAGCTGCTTGCGCTTGTGGAATAAGCGCTAGAGGCGATTTTATTCCGAACCCGCCCAGCGCCGCAGGCGCAGCCCGTTGGCCACGACGAGCAGGCTCACGCCCATGTCGGCCACCACCGCCATCCACATCGTGGCCTGGCCCATGAGGGCCAGCGCGAAGAACACCGCCTTCACGCCCAGCGCCAGCGCGATGTTCTGCCACAGCACGCGGTGGGCGCAGCGCGAGAGGCGCACGGTGTCGGGGATGCGGCGCAGGTCGTCGTTCATGAGCACGACGGAGGCCGTCTCCATGGCCATGCCGGTGCTGTGCGCCCCGCCCATGGCGAAGCCTACGTCTGCGCGGGCCAGGGCCGGGGCGTCGTTGATGCCGTCGCCCGTCATGGCCGTGGGGCCGTCGGTGCGCTGCAGCGCGGCCAGGGCGTCGAGCTTGTCCTGCGGCAGCAGGCCGCCGCGCGCGTCCTGGATGCCGGCCTCGCGCGCCACGGTCTGCACGGTGGCGGCGTTGTCGCCGGAGAGCACCACGGGGCGCACGCCCACGGCCTGCAGCTGGGCGACGGCTTCGCGCGCATGGCTGCGCAGCGGGTCGGCCACGGCGAAGAGGGCGAGCACGGTGTCGTCCCGGGCCAGCAAGGTGACGGTGCGGCTCTGCTGCTCGTGCGCCAGCAATGCCTGCTCCAGCGCGGCGTCGGCCAGCCCCATCTCGCGCACCAGGCGCAGGTTGCCCAGCACGTGGCGCCGGCCGTCGATGGTGGCTTCCACGCCGCGCCCGGGCAGGGCGCGCACGTTCTGCGCGCCGTGCGCCTCCTGCGCCGGCAGGCCGGCGGCGATGGCGCGGGACACGGGGTGGTCGGAGCGGCTGGCCAGCTGCCATGCGGCGGCGGCAATGGCTGTGCCATGGGTGCCGTCCTGGCCGCCCAGCACCTGCCAGTCGACGAGGGTCGGGCTGCCGGTGGTCAGCGTGCCGGTCTTGTCCAGCGCGATGGCGCGCAGGCTGCACGCGGCCTCCAGCGCGCTGCCGCCCTTGATGAGGATGCCGCGGCGCGCGGCGGCGGTGAGGGCGCTGACCACCGTCACGGGCGTGGAGATGACCAGCGCGCAGGGGCAGGCGATGACCAGCAGCGCCAGCGCCTGGTAGGCGGCCTGCAGCCAGCTCCAGCCCAGCAGCGGCGGCGCCAGCAGCGCCAGCAGCAGGGCCAGCACGAAGACGATGGGCGTGTAGACGGCGGCGAAGCGGTCCACGAAGCGCTGGGTGGGCGCGCGCGAGGCCTGCGCTTGCTCCACCGCGTGCACGATGCGCGCCAGCAGCGTGCCGCCAGCGCGGGCGGTGACCTGCATCAGCAGCTCGCCGTGCTGGTTGACGCTGCCGGCGTACAGCGGGTCGCCCGGCGCCTTGTCGGCCAGCTGGCTTTCGCCGGTGATGGGGGCCTGGTTGACGGCGCTCTCGCCTTCGGCCACGGTGCCGTCCAGCGGCACGCGCGCGCCCGGCGCGATGCGCGCGCGCGCGCCCAGGGGCACCTGCTGCACCGGCGTGCGCACGGCGGTGCCGTCCGGCTGCAGCACGTCGGCGGTTTCGGGCGCGAGATCCAGCAGGCTGCGGATGGCGTTGCGCGCGCGGTCCATGGCGCCGTCCTCGATGCGCTCGGCCGCCACGTACAGGGCCATGACCATGGCCGCCTCGGGCCACTGTCCGATCAGGAAGGCACCCGTGACGGCCACGGCCATGAGCGCGTGGATGCCCAGGCGCAGCCGCGCCAGGTCCTTGAGCCCCGCGCGGTACACCCCCAGGCCCGCGAGCGCGATGGCCGCCACGGCCAGCAGCATGCCCAGCGTTTCCTGCTGCAGCCAGTGCGCGGCCTCGGCGCCCACGGCCAGGGCCAGCGCCGCGGCGATGCGCGGCCAGCCGGGCAGGGCGCCGTGGTCGTGGCCGTCATGGCCCGCGCCGGCGCTGCAGGCGCAGCCGCCGCAGGCGGCGGCGGGAGATGCGGCGGCCTCGTGGCCGTGCGCGTGCCCATGCGCGTGGCCCGGGGAATGGGGGGGATGGGAGGAGTGGCTTTGGGTCATGCCATGATTGGAAACCT
>Ga0222427_101042_pt1 | contig 16929 bp, 15 predicted proteins | sample 2B20Ametagenome_FD_182890 | JGI IMG/M metagenome (GOLD analysis project Ga0222427, IMG submission 182890) | Enriched microbial communities from leaf-cutter ant dump, University of Wisconsin, Madison, United States - 2B20A (version 2) | ecosystem: Environmental > Terrestrial > Nest > Insects nest...
TCTGCTCGTCGGTGAATCTGCTCTTCTTCATGTCCGTTCCTTCTCTGAAAACGGACTCTACTAACTCTCAGCTGGTACACCCTATGGGGGGCAGGTCAGTATGAACCGCTTGCCCGCCATCCTGTCTGTAATCATCGGATTGCCGCTGCTTGTCGGAGCCACTTTGTTCATCCTTCTTGCCACAGGCATGGGCGCACTCGAATCGAGGCGCACATCAGCTACAGTGGCAGTGACTTTTTTTACAGTTCAAGCAGTAATTGCTAGCATTTTGCTTAGCAAAAAGAAGTACCTTCACACGATCTTCGTTGTTTGGGGGCCAGTCGGAATTGCGATAGCCACGATGGACTTAGCCTCGCTCCTTACTCGCATAGTGAAATAGATCCGACACGAACATCCCCAATTCAATGCACATGACATCTCCTGACCAGATCCTTCATTTCTGGTTCACCGAACTCACTTCCCGGCAGCACTTTGCCAAAGATACGGCCCTGGACGAAGCCATTCGCACCCGCTTCGGCCCCGCGCTGGAGGCTGCGGCCCGCTGTGAGCTGTTTACCTGGCGCAGCGCACCCGAAGGCCGATTGGCAGAAATCCTGGTGCTTGACCAGTTCTCGCGCAATGTGTGGCGCGACACGCCCCGCGCCTTCGAGCAAGACGCCTTGGCCCTGGCGCTGGCGCAAGAGCTCGTGGCCAGCGGACAGGACCGTAACCTGCCCACGGCGCAGCGCGCTTTTGCCTACATGCCCTACATGCACAGCGAATCAGCCCTGATCCACGCGCAGGCCATAGAGCTGTTTGCGCAGCCGAGCATGGAAAACAACCTCGACTTTGAGCGCCGCCACAAGGCCATCATCGACCGCTTTGGCCGCTACCCGCACCGCAATGCCAGCCTGGGCCGCCAATCCACGCCGGAAGAGCTGGTGTTTTTGAGCGAGCCAGGGTCGTCGTTCTAAGTTTCTGGCTGGTTGCTACACGTTTAATAGCTGCTAACGCTTGGCTATAAAGCGCCAGAGGCTATTTGGATACAGATTCTTTACGCTGTACGGCGTGCCAAGGTGGCCTGCCCCAGGGGCTGCAGGGTGCGAGCCACGTTCTGTCGTCACCCCATGGGCGTTGGGTAAGGCGCGCAACCTACACTCAGAGCCATGTCTTTTACCCGCCGCCCCCTGTTAGGCGCACTGCTGGCCAGTGCAGCGCCGTTGCTTCTTTCCAGCCGCGCCTGGGCAGCCCCGCCCCCCGCCGAAACCGGCCCCTGGCCCCGCGCCCTGGCCGTGCCCGGCGGCGTCGCCCGGCTGGCGTTGGGCCCGGCCAATGCGCCCCCCCAGGCCTTCACCGAAGTGGGCGGCGAGCGCGTGCCCGTGCTGGTGCAGGGCGACGCCATCGCCTGGACGGCGCTGGTGGGCATTCCCCTGGCCGCGCCCGTCGGGCCCGCGCACCTGCGCGTGGTGCCGGCCGAGGGCAGCGAGCGCGATCTGGGCTACACCGTGGCCCCCAAGAAGTACCAGGAGCAGCGCCTCACGGTGGCGCCGCGCACGGTGGATCTGTCCGCCGAGGACAACGCCCGCTACGAGCGCGAGCGCGCCCACCAGCAGCAGGTGATGGCCACCTTCACCACCCCGCTGCCGGCCCAGTTGCGCATGCGCGCGCCCGTGCCGGGGCGGCGCTCCAGTTCCTTCGGGCTGCGGCGCGTGTTCAACGGCCAGCCGCGCAATCCGCACAGCGGCATGGACATCGCCGCGCCCACAGGCACACCGGTGGCAGCGCCGCTGCCGGGCCGGGTCATCGACACGGGGGACTATTTCTTCAACGGCGGCACCGTGTGGCTGGACCATGGCGGCGGGCTGCTGACTATGTACTGCCACCTCAGCCGCATTGGCGTCCAGGTGGGGCAGACGCTGGGCACCGGCGAGCCCCTGGGCGACGTGGGCGCCACCGGCCGCGTGACCGGGCCGCACCTGCACTGGGGCGTGATGCTCAACCGCTGCATGGTCGATCCGGCGCTGTTTCTCTGAACTCTGCCACCCGCTCCGAGTCCAAAACGCCTATGTACACATCCACAGCCAAAACCCTGACCGCCCTGGCCCTTGCCAGCCTGGCTGCAGCCTGCAGCAGCACACCGCCCGCCGCGCCCATGCCCGCCTCGTCCTCTGCCGCACCGCAACTGCAAGCCTACGACTGGGATCTGGCCGCCGCCTTCGACAGCAGGAACCAGCCGGCCACCCAGTGGCAACTGCCAGGCCAGAAGCCCGCGCGGCTGCACTTTGCCGGGCAGCGTGTAGCGGTGCAGAACCTGTGCAATGCCGCAAGCGCCGGATACCGGATCGACGGCGAACGCCTGCAGGTGGAGCGCCCCATGTCCACCCTGCGCGCCTGCGCCGAGCCCGGCCTGATGCAACTGGAGCAGCGCGTGCTCCAGCAGTTGCCACAAGCGCAGCGCTACACCCTGCAAGGCGGGGCCGAAACGCCCCGCCTGGTCCTGCACTTCGCCGATGGCAGCCGCTGGGAAATGGCCGGCACGCCCACGCCCGAAACGCGCTTTGGCGCGGCCGGCGAGCGCATGTTCCTGGAAGTGGCGCCCCAGCGCGTAGCCTGCAACCACCCGCTCATGCCCCAGGCCCAGTGCCTGCGCGTGCGCGACGTGCACTACGGCGACAACGGCGTGCGCCAGTCGGTGGGCGAATGGCGCATCTTCCATGGCGAGATCGAGGGCTACCAGCATGAGGCCAGCATGCGCAACGTGCTGCGCCTGCAGCGCTACCCGGCCACGCGCCCTGGCCAGCCGCAGCCGGCCGATGCGCCGCGCCACGCGTACCTGCTGGACATGGTGGTCGAGACCGAGCGCGTGGCCCCTTGATGCGCCAGCAACCCGCGCCCGCGCCGGGCGCGCCGCGCCTGATCTGCTTCAACAAGCCCTACGGTGTGCTCAGCCAGTTCACGCCCGAGGGACGCTGGCAGGGGCTCAAGGCGTTCATCGACGTGCCCGGCGTGCACGCCGCCGGGCGGCTCGACGCCGACAGCGAGGGCCTGCTGCTGCTCACCAGCGACGGCGCCCTGCAAGCCCGCATCGCCGACCCGCGCCACAAAATCGAAAAGACCTACTGGGCACAGGTCGAGGGCCTTCCCACGGAAGAAGCGCTGGCCCGCCTGCGCGCGGGCGTGCTGCTGAACGACGGCCCCACGCGGCCCGCACAGGCCCACCTGCTCGACCCGCCCCCGGCACTGTGGGAGCGCGATCCGCCGATCCGCACGCGGCGCGCCATCCCCACGGCCTGGATCGCGCTGACCCTGCGCGAGGGGCGCAACCGCCAGGTGCGCCGCATGACCGCCGCCGTGGGCCACCCCACGCTGCGCCTGGTGCGCGCCGCCATCGGCCCCTACACGCTCGACGGGCTGGCGCCCGGCGAATGGGCCGCCGTGGAGGAAGCGACACCCCCCTGAGCGGCTGCGCCGCTTCCCCCCGCTCTCGCAGCGCTACGCACTGCGGGCAGGGGGACGCCGCCAGCGCGGCGGGGCGGCCCTTGCGCGGCGTCTGCTGGCCTGGGACGCGCCGGTTTCATGGGCTGTGACGGCGCGCGGCACCATGCCGAGCGTATAGTGGCGCCCTCCACGCAAGGGGCATCCCAGCCCCTGCGGGTGTTTTTCCGGTTCCATCCCGCGTGCCAGCCTCCGTCCTTTTCTGCCTCGTCATCGCCATTGCCGATGGCGACACCCTCACCGCGCGCTGCGGCCCGCCCGGCGCCTCCCGCAAGATGCAGGTGCGCATTGCCGCCATCGACGCGCCGGAGCGCCGCCAGGCCTACGGCGAGCGTTCGCGCCAGCACCTGGTGTCGCTGTGCTACCGGCAGCGCGCCGCCATCCAGCCCCTGAACAAAGACGCCTACGGCCGCACCGTGGCCCACGTGCGCTGCCGCAGCATCGACGTGAACGCCGCGCAGGTGCGCGCGGGCATGGCCTGGGTGTACACGCCCTACGCCAAGGACTCCCCGCAGTTGGCGCCCCTGCAGCGCCAGGCGCGCGCCCAGGGCCGGGGCCTGTGGTCGCAGCGCCGGCCCATGCCACCGTGGGAGTACCGCCACCGCTACGCCACGGCGCGCTCCAAGCCCTGACCGACCCACCCCCGGCCCATGCACGAGCCCCTCACCATCCTCTGGCGCGACGCGCACGCCATCGCCGTGTACAAGCCCGCGGGCTGGCTGGTGCACCGTACGGGCCTGGACGCGGGCGAGACGCGCTTCGTGGTGCAGACGCTGCGCGACCAGATCGGCCAGCACGTGTACCCGGTGCACCGGCTAGACAAAGGCACCTGCGGCGTGCTGCTCCTGGCCCTGCACGGCGCGGCGGCGCGCCAGTTGGGCATGGCGTTCGCGCGGCATGCCGTGCGCAAGCGCTACCTAGCGCTGGTGCGCGGCTGGGCGCCCGAGGCCGCCGAGGTGGACCACCCGCTGCGGCCCGACGATGCTCCGCCGGACGCCCCGGCCCAGCCCGCGCACACGCGCTTGCAGTGCCTGGCGCGGCTCGACTGGCCCGAGGCGGCCGACCCGCGCTTTCCCACAACGCGCGTGTCGCTCGCCGAGGCCTGGCCCACCACGGGCCGGCGCCACCAGGTGCGGCGCCATCTCAAGCACCTGGCCCACCCCATCATTGGCGATGCCACCCACGGCAAGGGCCCGCTGAACCGCTGGTGGGCACAGCGCCTGGGCCTGCAGCGGCTGTGGCTGCATGCGTGGCAATTGGAGGTGCCCCACCCGGAGACGGGCGCGCCGCTGAGGATCGACAGCGGGCTATGCTGGCCGCCCGTTCCAGTGCCCTCCACGCCAACGCCGCCGCCCGGTGCGCAGGACTGGCAGCGGCTGCTGTGCCTGCCCGGCTGGGAGCGCTGGGGCGGCTGAGGACATGCCACGCACGATTTTGGTGAAATCCGGCTCCAGCGCTTATCTGGAAAGCGCTGGCAGCTATTCTTTTTGAAGCTCCATCGCAAGCCTAGCGGGCAGGCACCCGCGCCCGCTGGACCCCAAAGACCGGGCTACCCCCGCCCGCGCCCCTTGTTCTTGCGCTCCCGGTCGCGCTCGGCCTTGCGCGCCTTGCGCTCTTCTTCCTGGGCCTCGCCCGCGGCCAGCCAGGCCGCGAACTCGGGCGGCGTCTCCAGCGTCACGCGGCCAATGGCGCCCGCGCGCAAGTCGGTCAGCACCAGCTCGGCGGCCTTCTGGATGTTGACGCGCCCGCCCGACATGACAGCGCCGCGCTTGCGGCCGATGGCGGTGAGCAGTTCATCGTCGTGCAGTTGCGCCACGGCCTGCGGCGCCATGTCCAGCCTGTAGCGTTCCACCAGCGCCTGCGCATAGTGGCGCTGCAGGTAGCCCAGCAGCTCCAGCGCCACCAGTTCCTCGTCATAGGCGTTGCGGCCCACGGCGCCGCTGGCGGCCAGGTTGAAACCGCTTTGCGCGACGATGATGCGCGGCCAGAGCATGCCGGGCGTGTCCCAGAGGTAGAAGTCGTCGGCCACGACGATGCGCTGCTCCTGCTTCGTGATGCCGGCCTCGTCGCCCGTCTTGGCCTGCGCGCGGCCGGCCAGGCTGTTGATGAGCGTGGACTTGCCCACGTTCGGAATGCCGCAGGTCAACACGCGCATGGGCCGCGCCAGGCCGCGCCGCTCGGGCGCCAGCTCCTGGCAGGCGGCCAGCAGGCGCCGCGCGGGCGCGCGCTCCGAGGCGTCGAGCGCGATGGCGCGCGTGCCGGGCCGGGCGTTGTACCAGTCGAGCCAGGCGGGGGTGCGCGCGGGGTCGGCCAGGTCCTGCTTGTTCAGGATCTTGAGCGTGGGGCGGTGGCCCGTGAGCTCGGACAGCAGCGGGTTGGCGCTGGAGCCGGGCAGCCGCGCATCGAGCAGTTCGATCACCACGTCGATGTCTTTGATGCGCTCGGCGATCGCCTTGCGCGTGAGGTGCATGTGACCGGGGAACCACTGGATGGCCATGGGGAAAACCGCTTCGTGCTGACGTCAAAGGGCGCAAGGATAATCGCCTGCCCTTGCCCCACGCCGCCGCCATGCCATCCGAGCCCCCCTCCAGCGCCATCCCCGCCACCGACCTGGCCAGCGCCCGCGCGCTGTTCGCCGCGCTGCAGGCACGGGCCCAGGCGGGCGGTGTGGCGCTGCGCCCGCCCCCGCCCGAGCCCGCGAGCTGCTGCGGCCGGGGGTGCAACGGCTGCGTGTGGGAGGGGTTCTTCCACGCCACCGAATACTGGCGCCAGCAGGCGCTGCGGCAACTCGAGGGCCCGGAAACGCACGCCCCCCGCATGCGCGGCGATGCATGATCCAGCACCAGGCAGCACCCATGCCCCATGACACGCGCCCCCTCTCCCTGCCGGGGTTTCTGATCCTGATTACCACCGCCGTCGGCCTGATGCTGGCGCTGGTGCTGGCGCTCGATGCGGCGGCACGGCGCACCGGCGGGCTGGAGCTGGGAAAGGGCATCCCCATGCTGCAGCACGTGGACCGCGCCGGCACACTGGACATCGCCGACGTGGCCGCCCTGCCCGCCACGGCCTTCACACCAGTGGCGGGGCCGCTCAACGAGGGCTACACGCACGACGTGTACTGGCTCCAGGTGGCCCTGCCGCCCCCGGGCGCCGCACCGCGCTGGCTCGAAATCCGGCCCACCTACCTCGACCGCATCACCCTGTACGAATTCGACGGCCAGGCGTGGCAGGCGCGCAGCAGCGGCGACACCATTCCCATGGCCGAGCGCCTGCGGGTGCGCCAGCCGCTGTTCCGGCTGGCCGAGAGCGGCGGCACGCGCTACCTGCGCATCCAGACCAGCAGCGCCATGCAGCTGCACGGCACGGTCTGGCAAGAGGCCGAGCTGCTGGCCTGGCTCGCGCGGCAGGAATGGGCGGCGGGCCTGTACGTCGGCATCTGCCTGATGCTGGTGGTGTTCATGGGGGCCTCTGCACTGGCGTTCCGCAGCCGCAGCCTGGGCGCGCTCACCGCGCTGTCGGCCACCACCCTGGCGCACACCACGGCCCTGCGCGGCTACGCCCAGCTCTGGCTGCCCGAAGGGCTGGACCTGTGGGGCAGCGACATGCTCAGCGCGGGCACCTTCGTGCTGGTCGCCACGCTGGCCTGGCAAACGCGCGAGCTGCTGACCCGCGGCACCGCCTGGCGCCGCACCGACAGGGTGCTCGCCGCGCTCGGACTGCTGGCCCTGGCCGGCGTGGCCAGCGTCCCCCTGGGGCGCTACAACGCCTGGGCCTGGACGGCCAGCATCATCGCCTGGCTGGTGAACATCCTGGGCACCGGCGTGGCCGCCGCCAACCTGCGCCGCCACGGCGCCAGCGCCGAGCGCGTGCTGGTGTGCGCGCCCTATGCCGTGCACACCGTGGCGGGTACGCACCTGGCGGCGTACTTCCTGGGGCTGGCGCACGCGCGCTACGAGGCCGGGGTACTCTGGCAGATTGAGGCGTTCTTCTTCTACACCCTGATCACCGTCGCCGCCGCTACCGGGCTCATGCAGAAATACCGCGCCTCGGCCCTGGCGCAAAAGCAGCTGCTGGCAGAGCTAGCGCACTCCGAGCAGGTGCTGGAAGAGCGCGTGCTCCAGCGCACCAGCGAGCTGCTGCAGGCCCAGAACGCGCTGCACGCCGCGCTGCACAGCGAGCGCGAGATGCGGCAGGAGCAGCGCCACTTCTTCGACATGGTCAACCACGAGTTCCGCACGCCCCTGGCAGTGGTGGACAGCGCCGCCACCGAGCAGCAGGCCTTTCCCGGCCCGGAAATTGCCCCGCAGGTGGAGCGCGCCACCCAGATTCGCCGCGCCTGCCGCCGCCTGATGGCGCTGGTGGACAACTGCCTGCTCAGCGACCGCCTGGACGCCCAGGCCTTCAAGCCCCAGTGGCGCGACGTGCCGCTGGCCGACATCGTCGATGCGGCCGCCGAGCTGGTGCAGTGGTCGCGCCGCCACCACCTGCGCCTGGACACCACGCAGGCCCCGGCGTGCTGGCACTGCGACCCGACGCTGGTGCGCATCGCCCTGTCCAACCTGGTGGACAACGCCGTCAAGCACGCCCAGGCCGGGGAGATCGTCCTCAGCGCGCACAGCCCAGCGCCCGGCCTGCTGACACTGGCCGTAAGCGACCAGGGGCCTGGCCTGCCGCCCGAGGCGGCGCAGCACCTCTTCGAGCGCTACGAGCGCGGCGCGCGCGCCGGCCAGGCCAGCGGCTACGGGCTCGGCCTGTGGGTGGCACGGCGCATCGCGCGGCTGCACGGCGGCGACGTGCAGGCCACGCCGTCGGCGCAGGGCGGCACCTGCTTCACGCTCACCCTGGCGAGCGGCGGGGCCGTGTAGGGGCGTGTTCACCCCGCACGCCACGCAGCACGCCTGCGCGGTCGAACGTGAAGACGATCACACAGGCATGGCCCTCGCCGCATTGCGCCAGTTCCGGCCCGCCGTGGCCGTCCAACAGGTCGTCGCCCACCGCGTACAGCAGGGCATACACCGGGTCGCGGCGCAGGGCCTGTTCGTGGTTTTCGCCGCCCAACTGCATCACCAGCCGCCCCGTGGCGCGCACCCGCGCCCGCAGGCCCAGCGCGGCAATGCCCTCGGCCAGGCGCTGCTCGGCCTGCACCTTGCCGTTGTGCCAGTCCAGGCATTTATCTCGCGCCACCGGGCCGAAGAACTCCGCGCACAGGGCGGCGCGGCGGGCCGCGGGGGTGTAGAGGTGCGTGTCCTTCCACCGCACCAGCGCATCGGCGCGCAAGGCGTCGAGCAGCGCGGCTTCGAAATCGCCGGGGGCCTGCGCATGTGCGCAGCCACTCAAGAAGAACAGGGAAAACTGCCAGAACAAGAAACGGATTGGTTGCATAGGCTGGGCACCGTCAAAGGGGCTGCTCGAAAAGGAGAAAAAACAAGCGAAATCGCCTCAGACCCTTATCCATAAAGCGCTGGCAGCTATCAAAAATGAAACGCCTAGGGCAACACCATCACCCGGCGCAAGAAGCCCTCGAACAGCGCGCCCACATCGGGCAGCACCGCATTCAGCCGGTGATCGCCATCCAGCACATGCAGCCGGGCACGGTGGGCCTGCGCAAAGCGGATGCCATGCGTGACAGGGATCACCTCGTCACGCCAGCCGAAAACCACGCAGGTCTCGGGCGTGCCGGGCGCGGGCTCCTGCACCGCGTAGCCGGGCATGTAGAAGGCGGGTGCTATCAAAAACAACCCCTGCGCCGCCATGCCCTGCGAGGCCACGGTGGACACATAGCCGCCCATGCTGGAGCCCACCAGCACCAGCCGCTCGCAGGCAGCGGCATGGCAAGCAGGCGGGCCACGCGGGCATCGGGGTCGGGCAGGTCGCCGTAGTCAGGGCTCAACACCTGCGCGCCCAGGCGCTGGGCGATGGCGGCCAAGTGCTGGATCTTGGAGCCCCAGAGGCCGGATTCCTTGCCGTGGGCGAAGAGGACGAGGGGTTGCATAGCGGGTGCACTGAGACCAACTTTTGCAGCCTATCGCAGACGATCGCAATCTCGGTAGCAGTTGCCCTTGCCGTTCGTCCGGAGATAGCAACTATCCATTTCGACCTTGCATTGCTGATAGGCGCGATACGATGCCTCCCTGTTGGCGCTGTCGATACTATCCCTCACGCGGCTCTCATGCTCCCGATTACGGGCATATTCCGCTTCGGCGCAAATGTCGGCCACCGGCTTCTTCGGCCAGACCACTTGTTCGTCGGAGTTCTTCACGACCGGGGTGTCGCAGACGCTATCGTCATAGACGATTTTCCTGCCTTTAATATCGATCTTGGCGAAATTTTTCTCGTCCAATCTAACAAATGCCAGCCCGTTGGCGCCGAAGTCATTGGCATGTACGAACTGCAGGGGGATAACCATCTTCCCCTTGGCGTCGATATAGCCCCACTTGCTGTCTTGCTTAACACGCGCCAGACCATTGGCGGCGAAGTCATAGGCATACTCGAACTGCAAGGGGATAACCACCTGCCCCTTGGCGTCGATATAGCCATACTTACGGTCCTGCATAGCAAGCCCCAGCCCGTTGGCGGCGAGGAGGACACCCTTGACCACCTGCCCCTTGGCGTCGATGTAGATCCACTTGCTATCCTGCTTAACCTGCGCCAGACCATTGGCGGCGAAGTCACTGGCACCCTCGAACTGCAAGGGGATAACCACCTGCCCCTTGGCGTCGATATAGCCCCACTTGCTGTCTTGCTTAACACGCGCCAGACCATTGGCGGCGAAGTCACTGGCATCCTCGAACTGCAAGGGGATAACCACCTGCCCCTTGGCGTCGATGTAGCCATACTTACGGCCCTGTATAACACGCGCCAGCCCGTTGGCGCCGAAGGAATAGGCACCCTCGAACTGCAAGGGGATAACTACCTGCCCCTTGGCGTCGATATAGCCATACTTGTCGTTCGAGTTCTTCTGGATCAGTGCTAACCCGTTGGCAGAAAATTCAAAGGCATTCTCGAACTGAGGCGTAATAGCAAATTGTTTGCTAGTAGTGTCAAAGTAACCTTGGAGTCCATCGCCGCCAAATGGAACAAGATTCGATATTGCGCTCTTTTCCGGATTCAGCATGCTCGCCGTCTCCTGTTTAGGCATGGATGACACACTTCTTGCTGGCAATGATGCAGCCTCCGACCCAATATCCCCAACCTCCGTTTGATTCTTCTCCCCACATCCGGCCAATGCAGCCGCCACGAATATCAAAAATATGGTTTTTCTTTTCATCCATCACTCCTTGCGCGAGCATTTGTAGGTGCGATCGGCATAGCCGGAACCGGCTAGCAGCACTAGTGCGAAGGCAGGTACCCTGGGCCATATCCCCGGCATGGAAAGACAGGCCGCACCCACCACGACAATGACCATGCCATAGCCGCTGCAGCGGCAGGCCGGACGGGGAAAGCCAATACAGCACCGCCACTACAGCAGCAGACACCAGCCCCGCCAGCACCGGGTAGAACTCTGGTGCCAGAGGCAGCAAGCGGCAAAGCACCCAGGCCACAGCCAGTAACGCGGTGATACCCACAGCCGCCAGCAGCCCCCAATGGAGCAAAGCTGCCTTGGCAATGCGCAGACTGACAGGCGTGAGCAATGACCAGTCGAGCCATACTGTCATGGTGACGGCAAGGGAAGCCAGCAGCATGCGCGCCAGGATTTTTCTCATTGGAACCAGGCCTATATGATTTTTCGACTGCTGAATATTAGACTTTTATTTACAAAGATGCTCGGCCAATTGTCCGACCGACCACGAATCGTATTTGCTTCCCATCCCCATCCACGAACCGTGATACCACGTGCCATTTTTGTAATAGATAACATGACTCCCCCCTGAGCGGCATTGCACGCGATGAGAAGGAACGCCACTGAGCTTGCCATTGTCGGTAATTCTTTCCACACCGCGAGAAGACGAATTGCCTTTTGCAGCACCTCCGCTGGAAGTACGGCCCCTACTGGTGCTATTGGTAGGCACGTTCGCAGGAGCGACGCTCCCGGGGGTGCTCGATGAGGAAGAATAGGAAACAGCAGGCAGTATCCGATCCAAAGCCTTTGCAATCAAAACATAGGATGCCACGCCCGCCATCGCCCCAATCAGCGTTCGGTTTGATGAATCAATCGCAGCCTGTGACTGTTGATTTTCTCTGCGCAACCGGATGATTGTTTTGAACATCCATTGCGCCACCTTGGATGCCTCCGCTTGGAAATTGCCAAAATTACCATCCAGGATCATCTGGTTTCCTGAAAGCCTCATTGCCAGAGCAATTTGATGGAACTCAAAATCATAAATATCCTTGAGCACCCGCTCTCTTTTGGCATGCATCATCACAAAATCAATGGCTTGCTGGTATGAGTACACCGACTTCCCCGCATCCCGAACCTTGCAATTCATCTGGACATTGGTGCGCTCCATGATCCTGATATTCTCCAGAATCTCTTCAAACATTTTTCCGCCCGGGTTTCCCTTGAACTCCCAGAATTTTATTTTATGATTTTTTTTCATGTTCCCAGAAATATGGCGGTCACATGCATCCAGGGTGGTTGCCGCAGAAGCGGCCCATGCAGATGCCGTTGACACAGGAACGATGGCCGCTGTCTCTGTCCTTGGCATCGGGGGGGATTCGTTCCTGGCGTTGCGCGATTGCTGCGAATCGGCTTTGGACGCGGTCGCAGGCACGGATGAGGAAGCACAACCGGCCAATACCGCCAGAGCCAGGACAGCGAAGCTGCACTTCTTACATGAAATTCCAACAGATAAGCGATTATTGTTAACCAACATGCATTCACCTTTATTGCTGAAACAAGGACCGAAACGCGTTTCCAATCTGCCTCATATCGTTGTAATCTTTCAACCTCGATGACTGCCAACTTGGACTCCAATCCTTGAGCCTCCAAGTTTTACCGACATCGGATATGAGAATAATTCCATCAGCCCCATAGCCTGATTCACCAGGAATACTCCCAGACCACGTCATCTCGACCTTGAACCGACCCTCGGCCTGCGCCGCAATATAGCAAAGGCCGTTACCTTTGCAACAGGGTGTAAGCCAATGTTCGCGCTGTCGCCGCTTCGGGCGGGCGCTTTTTGGGGCTGCCTGCACACCTGTCACGCCGGTCATTCCGCTTAAAGTGTGTACACACCGATTCGCAAAAAGGAGTGCAGCCATGGAAGCCATCAAGGTAGGGATCCGCGAGTTCCGCGCGGACTTGGCGGGGTACATCGCGGCCAGCCGCCCGGTCGCCGTTACCCGCCACGGCCAGACGGTCGGCTACTTCATCCCCGTGCATGGTCAGGCCGAGGCGGATTTGGCGGCCCTGAAGAAGGCCAGCGAGTCACTCGACAGGCTGCTGTCTGTGCAAGGTGTGGATGCAGAGGACGTTGTGGCCGACTTCAAGAAGGCCCGCAAGAAGAGCGCTGGGGCCGCCAGTGCACAGGCCGAATGAGCCGCATGGCCATCGTTCTTATGGAGGGTTGCAGCAGCAGGCATTGCGCCGCATCGAGATGCGGGACGCCGATGACTGGCCGGTGCTGGCATGTGCAATGGTGCTTGGCTGCCCGGTTTGGACTGAGGATGCGGACTTTTTCGGTACTGGCGTGGCCACCTGGACTACGGATCGGATCGCGCTGTTTTTAGGCAGTACATGAGCCCGCACGACGCCGCCTCCAGCACGCGCCATGAGCAGCACCGCATTTGGGAGCATTCGGCAGGGCCTGCATGAAGCCATTGCACACGCCAAGGGTGAGGGCGCAGAGGTTCGCATGCACTACCCCCGAGCGGTTGGCGTGAAGGCCATTCGCGCCAAAGTGGGCATGACGCAAGTGCAGTTTGCTGCCTGCTTCGGGTTCTCTACGGCCACGCTGCGCCATTGGGAGCGCGGCGACCGCACGCCACGCGGGCCGTCCCTGGTGCTGCTGAAACGTGTTCACGATCTTAGAGAGCAGGCATCGCATCTTCCTTCATGCACGCATGGCACTCCGCCGCGAGCAGCCCCGCTAAAAAATACAAGCCAAATAGGGCTTCAGCCCTTACCCATCAAGCGCTAGCAGCTCCTGATTCGGGAGCACGCACGCGCTCGGCATCGGCACGCAGGCGCGCGGCTAGGGCCTCGGCCTGGGCCAGGCGACGCAGCAGCCAGGGCGTGAGGTCGTCCTGCGCCAGCGGCGGCAGGGGTTCGGGCTCGGTGCCCTGCGCGTCGGCATGGCCCGCCGCCGGGGCCGCGCCCAGCAGTTGCGCCTCGATGCGCCGGGCCGCTGCGTCCAGCAAGGGCTGCAGTTCCTCGACACGCAGATGCCCACGGCGCAGCAGCAGCAAGGTCTTGACGGCGGTGAGCTGCGCCAGCAACTGGTAGGCGTGCGTCTGCATGTGCTCCAGCGGCGCCAGGGGCGGACGCACGGCGCGCGGCTCCTTCCAGGCGCGCCCGGTGGCCTGCACCAGCGCGGAGAGGCTGTCGTAGGCCTCGCGCCGCGCCAGACGCCAGGCCAGTTCGGGCTGGTTGTCCACGGCCTGCAGTTGCGCCAGCCCCAGCGCCTCGCGCGCATGGCGCGCCTGGGCGGCCAGCGTGCGCCCGACCAGCGCCGGCACCTGGTGGCGCTCCCACGACGGCAGCACGTAGGCGAAGGCCCAGGCCAGGCCCGCGCCGATGAGCGTGTCGGCCATGCGCTCGAACAGCGCGAAGGCCGTGCTGTCGCCCGTGTGCAGCATGTGCGACTGCACCAGCCCCAGCACCGTGGCGGCCACCGCCGTGACCAGGTAGAAGCGGATGGCGAAGGCGTGCGCCACGGCCTGCGCCAGCGTCAGGCACACCACCAGGCCGAGCGGCGGCAGGTGCGCCGCCAGCACGGCCGAGGCCAGCACGCAGCCCAGCAGGGTGCCGCCCACGCGCGCATTGCGCCGCTCCAGCGTCTGCGCCAGGCTACCGCGCAGCACCACCACGATGGTCAGGATGATCCAGTAGGCATGCATGCGCCAGGGCACCAGCAGCGACACGGCGTAGCCCGCGCCAATGGCCAGCGCGGCGCGCAGCGCGTGGCGCAGCGGCGCGGCCTGCCAGCGCCACACGCCCCACAGCGGCTGCCAGCCCCAGCCCACGGGGCTGACGAACATCTGCCAGCTCGCGCGCACCACCGCCAGGTTCGGCGCGGCCTCGCCGCGCGCCACCGCCACGAGGCGGCCCGCCTCCTCGTGCAGGTGGCCCACGCGCTGCGCCAGCCCCTGGGCCAGCAGCGCCGGGGTGAAGTAGCCGGGCGGCGGCCCGGCCTCGGGGGCCGCGGGCGCCAGGGGCGCCAGCGTGAAGGGCGCGGGCCGGCGCCCGAGCAGCAGGGCATCCGCCAGGCGCTCGATCTCGCCGGCCAGGGCATACAGCATGGCCTGCAGGCGCGCCAGCGCCGGGGCCTGCGCGGGCTGGCCGCGCAAGGCGTCCAGGTCCAGGCTGCAGGCCAGGAGGTGGTCGCGCATCTCCAGCACGCACATCAGCATGTCGGCCAGGCGCAGGCGGCGCGCGGTGGAAGGGGCTTCGAGCACGATGTCGCGCGCGGCCTGTAGCTGGTCGGTCAGCGCCGCCTGGCTGCGCAGCAGGCCCGCCATGGGCCGCGCGCCCCCGCCCTGCCCGTCCGGCGGTTGCTGCGCGGGCGTGAACTGCCGCGCCTGCAGGCGCATCAGCGCCGCCAGCGACAGCAGCGCGTCGGCCAGGAACTGCACGCGGTAGCGCGCGTTGAGCAGCCGGTTGGCCAGCACGGCATAGGGCAGGTACAGCAGGGCCCCGATCCCGAAATGCAGCGTGGCGGTGAGCGCGGCCTGCGTGGTCTCGCCCTGCGGCGCCGGCGTGGCCATGGAGAACACCAGCGCGAACATGGCCGCGATGGCCACGGGCGCGCCGCGCTTGCCCCAGGCCATGGCCAGGAAGGCCAGGAACGTGGCCGGCACCAGCAGCAGGCCCAGCGCCCAGGGCAGGGCTTCGAGCCGCTGCACGGCGAAGAACAGCGGCATGCCCAGCAGCGGCGCGGGCAGCATGTGCCAGAACTTGCCGCGCCGCGGCGCCGGCATGTCGGGCGGGATGGCCACGATGGCGCCCACGGCGGCCACCGATGCCGCGCCCGCCCCCAGCCACAGGTGCACGCCCACGGAGACCAGCAGCAGCCCGAGCGCGGCGGCCACGCCGCTGGCGACGTAGTGGCTCAGGGCCACGCGCAGCGCGGCGCGCAGGTGCGGGCTCACCCGAGCTGGCGCGGGTCCATGTACTGCTGGCGCCATTCCTCGAACCCCAGCGTGTCGGCGGCTTCGATGGCTTTTTGCGCGGCCCAGGACTCCTCGGCCAGCGCCGCCTGGCGCGCCTGCTGCGCCGCGCTCCAGGGCAGCGCCAGCAGGTGGTCGCGCGCGCGCTCCGACTGGGCTTGCGAAAACGCCTGGAAATTGCAGCCGTGCGCCTGCGCCATGGCGGCCAGCACGCGCGCCGAAGGGGCGCGCGCCGCGTCGGCCAGCGTGGCCTGGGCGTCGCCCAGCGCCGCGCCGTAGACCTGGGTGCCGTGCGTGGCGTCGAGCGCGGCGGCGATCGGCGCGCACTGCGCCAGCACCTGCGCGGCCCAGTCCACCAGCGGCACGTTCTCGCCCTGGCGCTTGAGCAGCAGCCCCGGCTCGCGCCCGCGCTCGGCCGTCTGGTGCTGGTTGTGCTTGAGTTCGGCGATTTCCGCCGGGGTGTCGGGCGGGCTGTCGGACAGCAGGCAGTGCAGCAGGAACACGTCGAGCAGGCGCATGGTCTGCGCCGTGATGCCCACGGGCTCGAACGGGTCGAGGTCCATCAGGCGCACCTCCACGTACTCCACGCCGCGCTCGCGCAGCGCGTGCAGCGGGCGCTCGCCGCGGCGCACCGTGCGCTTGGGGCGGATGGTGCCGTAGAACTCGTTCTCGATCTGCAGCAGGCTGGTGCCGAGCTGGTTGTAGTCGCCACCGAGGTTACGGATGCCGATGGCCTCGTAGGGCGCGTAGGGCCGGGTCAGCGCCTCGTACAGCGAGTTGGCGTAGCCCTCCAGGCCGTTGTAGCTCACGTACAGGCTGGCCTGCGCGTCGCTCTGGTAGCCCAGGCGCCCCATGCGCAGCGAGGTGGCGTACGGCAGGTGCAGCGCCTGGCCCTGGCTGCCCAGCGGCTGCAGGCTGTGTTCGCGCCCCTCGACGAAGCACGGGCACAGCGCGGGCGAGGCGCCGAACAGGTACAGCAGCACGAAGGCGTGGCGGCGGAAGTTGCGGATCAGCGCGAAGTATTCCTCACTGCCCACGCCGGGCAGCGACCAGTTGTAGTGGATGCCCGAGATGGTCTGCATGCGCCGGCCATAGCGGTGGCCCAGGCCCATGCGGTAGATGCTCTTGGCGCGGCCGATGTGCGAATTGCCGTAGCGGCCGAGCGGAATGGTTTCATCGGTCGGCAGG
>Ga0222427_101044_pt1 | contig 16891 bp, 11 predicted proteins | sample 2B20Ametagenome_FD_182890 | JGI IMG/M metagenome (GOLD analysis project Ga0222427, IMG submission 182890) | Enriched microbial communities from leaf-cutter ant dump, University of Wisconsin, Madison, United States - 2B20A (version 2) | ecosystem: Environmental > Terrestrial > Nest > Insects nest...
TCTATCACCTGAACGAATCGGAACTATCCGTGGGGGATCAGGTCCGCATCACACGCAATGATGCCCGCCATGATCTGGTCAACGGCCAACTGGCCAAGGTGGTCGAGATCCAGGCCGACCGCATCACTATCGCGGCAGGCAACAGGCACATCACCCTGCCCGCCGACCAGCCGTTGCACCTGGACTATGCCTATACCAGCACCGCACACAGCGCCCAGGGGCTGACCTGCGACCGGGTGCTGTACAACGCGGAAAGTTTCAGCCGCACCACGGCCCAGGACACCTACTACGTCAGCATTTCGCGGGAACGGCATGCCGTCACGGTGTTCACCGACGATGCGGAAAAACTGCCAGAACGGGTGGACCAACAGGGATACAAAGGGTTGGCGCATGACCTGGTGCAAGCGCAGATGGCACACCCCGTCATGCAGCCACATGAACCACAAAGCGCCCTCGATGCGCAGCCGGCCCCTGCCCTCGAAATCGAATGACGACAGACTGTCTGCCATCCGTCCCCAGGCTGTCGTGCCGAAGTCTCCAGGCAGTATTGCCCATGTCCTGCGCGTGTCGCGGCAACGTCGCCGCCATGTCCCTCGCATGTCCCAAAGGTGTCTCTAACCCGGCATTTGCCCAGGTAGCACACCCGTCTACGGCGCTTTAGGCCACGCCTGTGGCCGCGATTTCCGCCGATAGACCAATGCTTTAGGTGATTCCGGTGCCCTATGCGTTCCACAATCCCGGAATCGGCCCAATCCCCGCAAACCCTTGATGGGCAAGGCTTTCCGGCTCCCCGCCAGGGGTGCGTCATGTGTGGGACGTTTAAGGCCACAAATGAGCGCCAGCGAATTTGGGGACAAACGGCCCAGCCTGACCGGAAACCGGGCAGGCTGCGTCACACGGCAGGGACCCAGGCGCAGCCTGGGACAAGCGCACCAGGCAGACAGAAACCCGCTACCAAAGCACGGCAACGGGCAGACACAAAAAGGGCCGCATAAGCGGCCCAGGGATGGAAGGTCAGACGGGATTAGAACGGGATGTCCATATCATCGGCCTGGTCGTTGGCCGCAGGTTGTGCGGCACCGCGTCCACTCCGTTTGCGCGACTGTGCGGGCTTGCTGGTCTTGGGGCCATCCTGGCCCGCATCGTCGCCCGCAGTAGGGCCACCGTCACGGCCACCCAGCATCTGCATCTGGTCGGCCACGATTTCGGTGCTGTAGCGGTCTGCGCCGGTTTCCTTGTCTTGCCATTTGCGGGTTTTCAGACGGCCCTCGATGTAGACGGAACGGCCCTTCTTCAAATACTCGCCCGCGATTTCGGCCAGGCGGTTGTAGAACACCACCCGATGCCATTCTGTTTCCTCGCGCTTCTCGCCCGTGGCCTTGTCCTTCCATTGGGTCATCGTGGCAATCGAAGCATTGCAGATCGCGGCACCGTCCGGGCTGTAGCGCACTTCGGGATCGCGGCCCAGGTTGCCGATGAGGATGACTTTGTTGACTGATGCCATGGTGTTTCTCCTTGCTTTCCGTGGTTGGGATTTCAGCGACAGCCGCTGTCAATGCTCCGCGCCGCGAAGCATTGGCCGGGGTTGTCAGTCCTCGTTGGGCTGGCTGATCGTGATGACCGGCTCACCGGCATCCCCGGCACCGATGCGCATGGTCAGCACCGCACTACGCGGACGGATGCCCCGGCCTTCGCGTGGCACCCGCAGCACTTCAAAGGCGCAGCACCCAGCCCCTGCCGCCCGCAGTGCGGCCCGGTGCGCCATCCACACCACATCCCACAAGCGCCCCGCCTCGTCCTGGCTCGTCGCCTTGCGCCGGTCGGTTTCTTCGGTCCACTCCACACAATCGGCCCAGGCAGCGCGGGTCAAAGCGACCGGCACCGTAAACCCAGCTTCGCGGGCCGTTGCGGTGACATCCACCAGCACACCATCTGCAATCGCATCGGCGCGGCTGTAGACATGGATCAGGTCTGATGCTTCAAACAGCTTGTTCATGGTTTCCATCCTTCAAAAAAGCCTTTTGGGGCTGGTTTTTCTGCTGACCGGATTCGAAGATTCTTGAGCCGGATCGTTGATGCGATGTGGGGGGATTGATCCTGGCTCCCGGTGTTGCCGCCGTCTTCGTGAGTTCCGTCGCCGTGCCGATCTGGACCATGCAGCGGCCTGCCGGAGAGGGTCGTGGAATAAATGGAGGGGACCCGCACAGCGGGGAGGCAGCCGTTTATGCCGCGAAAGCCCTCGGAGGCTGGACGCGGAGTGGTACACGTCGGCGGTTTAGGCGGCGGGACTCACGAAAGACGGGGGATGTCGGCAGTGGCGCGGATCTGTCGCCCCACATCGGCTGCGCGGCGAGCGCCCCTAGTCGCGCCCGCAGGGCGCGGCTCCATCTGCGGCCAGCGGCCGCCTGGCAAGCGAAGCGCGCAGCGCCGACCGGCGCGAAGGCGTGAGGGATGGAAGCCCGCCAGGGTCAAGACCCGGCACGGGGCTTGATGCGCAGCACGACAGCCCGGCCCCGACGCCCACGGCGGCGGGGACACGGACACATCATGCAAGGTGGATCGCAGTGATACAGCCGATCAGACGGCAGAATCGTCGGCTTCGCCAGCCAGGCTGATGGTGATGATGGGCATATCGTGTTCATCCATCCCGCTGTGCAGGGCCAGCGTCGTCACTTCGGCCACGGTGTGCTTGGCCCCTGCCGGAACCCGATAAAACCGCATCAACGCCACGCCTTCGGGGTCCAGTTCCGACGCCAGTACGGCGCGTTCGTTCAACTCGCGCAGCAAATCATGCAAGCGGCGGACTTCGGTTTCGGCTGATGCTGCGGTGTCCGCCCATTCCACGCAATCCTGCCAAGCTTCGCGGGTAATCGCCACAGGCACCCGAAAGCCAACGCGGCCAGCCTGGCGCGTAATGTCTATCAATCGGCCATCCCGGATAGCCTGCGCCCTACTGCTCAAACGGTCATCGTTGCTGACTTCATGGGTGCTCATGGGGTGATCTCCTGTTGAATAAGGAATGCGGGGCGGCCTGCCCGCCCTGGTACAGGGTGGAGCCGCTGCCCCACCCTGCTAACTGCCTTACACTTGGCCGCGTTCGGCCAGAGAAACCGCCTGGGTTGCTGCGACCACAACATGATCCAGCAAGCGCACATCCACCAGGGCCAGCGCCTGCTTGAGCTGCCGCGTCATGCTCACATCAGCGGCGCTGGGTTCAGCCAGCCCGGACGGATGGTTATGCGCCATCAACAGCGCGGCGGCATTCACACGCAAGGCCGTTTTCACAATTTCGCGGGGGTAGATGCTGGCATGGCACAGCGTCCCGAAGGCCTGTTCGATGTAGCGGATCGGCTTTAGCTGCGCGTCCAGATACAGGAACGCCGCACACTCATGACCCAGCCCGGCCAGCTTCGCCTGAAAAAACTGCGCCACCCGTGCAGGCTGCGCCATCGGGTTGGACACAGAAATCAGGCTTTCAGCCGCCACCCGGCCCGCTGCCAGCACCTGATCATCGGACGCCAGCCGATAGCGCCCGCTGGGGCTGCGGACATACAGCGTATGCACATCGTTCATGTTGTCGTAGCCCAGCGCGGCGGTGCTGATTTCTTTCATGGTGTTCTCCTTTCGGGGTTATCCGGCTACCGGGGCCGAAGATTCCGAGCCTTCTGTAGGTTTTGCGGTGTTCGCAGTCCTACTGTCTGGCCCGGAGTGCCACCGTTGCCGTGAGTTCGTCGCCTTGCCGCGCTGGATCACGCAGGGACGACCGGAAAGGGGCGGGCACGGAGGCCGCAGCCCGCAGGAGAACGAAGAGAAACGGAGGGACCGGGCGAGTACCCGGCGAAGCGCACCCCTTGCAGGAAGGAGCGCAGTGATACAGTCGGCGTTTTAGGCGGCGCACTCAGGGCAATGGCTGCCCGTACCATGGAGATGGACTGGGGACACTGGCCGCGCGGCGAGCGCCCCTACCGGACGTAGGACGGTCTGACCTATCATCAACGGCCGCTCAATAGGATGCCCCCTGTCAACCAGGGTTGGCCAAAAATGTCACACTCTGCCTTATCATTGCAAAGATTGTTCTTGTTACCACCCGTATGGGACTGCTGACCCGCCATGATCGACCAGATTGACGATATCTACACGCTCGACGAAGTCGCTCGATACCTAAAAGTCGGCAAAAGGACGGTATACCGTCTCGCATCCGACCAAAAAATTCCGGCATTCAAGGTAGGTGGTGCATGGCGTTTCTCCATGAAGGATATTGAGACTTGGATCAAGGAACAGAAAACAAACAGGGCCTGATTGATGTATCTCTGCAGCAGTAGAAATCATCAGAAGCGCTTACATAAGACGATGGGAAACGGTAAAAGATGCTCGGCCTAAAACTACGTGAAGAATTCCAAGGAAAACGCCTCAAAGGGACAGCAATTGAGCTGTCTAATGATCAGGAAACAGGCGCCACACAGATTAACGCCAGAAGCTTTTTAAATATCACCTATCCGACGCGGGATTTGCTTAAAGGCATTGAAGCGATCAGCCCCGATCAAGGGCGACCGGTGGTGGTCATTGGCGAACGAGGTCTGGGGAAATCGCACTTGATGGCCGCGTTGTATCACGCAGTCAATGACCCAATATCCACTGGCGCTTGGCTGCAGTCCTGGAGCGACACACTGGGCGATCCAAGCATCGGCCAGATTGCGTTGCGTGATGGCATGCTCGTCATAGGCGAGAGCCTGCACCGTCAGAGATACAAATTCCTATGGGATCTGATGTTCGAACGCCACCCCCATGGCGCTTTCATCAGAGGCAAGTGGGAAGGCATGGGTGAGGCGAAGACCGATGTTCCCTCAGACAAGCTTATTCTGGAACTACTAGAGCACACACCAACAATGTTGTTGTTGGATGAGTTCCAAACCTGGTTTGACGGCCTGACCAATACTAAGCAATACCCTTGGAAGCATTGGGCATTCAATTTCATCCAGATTCTTTCGGAAATCGCCAAAGAACGTCCTGATCTTTTAGTACTCGTCATTTCCGTTCGCAACGGCGGCAGTGACGCCTACCAACAGGTTCACCGCGTCAATCCGGTTCCCATCGACTTCAAGGCTGGAGGCAATGCCGAGCGGATTCAGCAAGATCGACGGCGAATGCTGTTACATCGCCTGTTCGAAAATCGCCTGCAAATTGCCAATGGCACCATTGAATCCCTGGCCGCCCAACACATTTCGGAGTCCTTCCGCTTGCTCAACGTACCACCAGCTGAGCAAGAACGAAAGCGCATTGAGTTCACCGAATCCTGGCCCTACGCGCCACACCTGCTGCGTCTCCTTGAGGAACAGGTGCTGATCGCCACCGATGCGCAAGAAACACGTGACATGATTCGTATTCTGGCGAATCTTTATAAAAGCCGTGGTGAAGCAGTACCTGTACTCACCGCAGCCGACTTCCGACTGGATGACGATGCTTCAGGCATTGGTGCCTTACTGGACTCCGTCTCCAACGAACACCATCGCACCCTGCGCGAAAAGGCACAGCACAATATCATTTCAGTGACCGAAGCTGTGTACAACCACGCCAGCCTAGCTCCTCACCTACAAGAAATCGTGAGTGCATTGTGGCTACGATCGATTGCCGTTGGCAATTTGGCAGGGGCTGAACCCGCCACACTGCAGGTAGACATCACCCGAGATCAGCCGGTGGATGACAACGCCTTCCAGGTTGAACTCGCGACGATTGTTGAAAACAGTTTCAATATCCATAAAGACGGTGCCAAGCTACTCTTTCGCACGGAGGAAAATCCTCGTGCCAAATTGATGGCCTGCGCTCGGAACGACAAGCTATTCACTGACGGTTCCGATATGGCACAACTGGCCAAACAAGTTCGCTATATCATTGGCGGCAGTGACGAAGTCGCAAAGAACTTCCGGGTGATCGCATTACCACGGTCATGGCAGACAAACCCATGGGCATCCTTGGATGAAACGGAACAGCCAGAACGCTGGGATGACCGCCTGCCCATCTTGGTTCTACCTGAAGAACCCGAAAAAATTGACCAAACGCTAGGCCGTTGGCTCAAAGATAATCTACAAAAGCGCCGTAACACCATTCGATTCCTGCTCCCCCGATCGGGTTCTAGCAACGCCTTCCAGGATCGTGACTTGCTCATTCTCGCTCGTGCTGAAATGAAAGCACAGGAGTGGAGCAATCAGAACCCAGAATATCGAAAGCTACACAAGGAATTCGAAAACGCACTGCGTGACAACCTAAAGAAGCGCTTTGACCGCTTCGCTGTACTGCTGCGATACGATCATCAAAACCCGCAACAATCCCGGTTCAGCGTAGAGCATCTGAGACAGCAGGGTGCTCAAATTCCTGGAGCCATCGAAGAAACGCTGACACATGATCTGTTCGTCCCTGAGGACTTCGTAGCCCTGGTGCTTGAAGCTGCCTCAGAGAATGCCCCCCTAGGAAAGTTGCTACGCGAATTACAGGAACCGCGCCCTGCGGGTCAAGACAGCATTCCCTGGCTGGGTGAAACGGCGATGAAGGAGCGTATTCTTCGCTTATGTGCACACGGAAAAATCGCTATTAATCTGCGCGGCCTGGAATATTTGCAGGCACAGCCAGGCGAAGACGAAGAATCCGCATGGCGGCGCTTGCGGCCCAAACTCTCATACACAGGCCGTCAATTGGATGAGGTATTCCTGTTGGAGCCGTCGGCTGCTCCCGCAACCGGTGGCACAACGCCACCTGCACCGCAACCGCCTGTTGAAGTGAACGGTGGCGATATCTTTGGTGGCAACCCTTCGGCCACAATGCACGAGCCTCAACCCGTCACGTCGTCCCCCTCCCCCCAAACGCCAAGCGGAATGTTTGGTGGGGCAGGCAATTCGACAAGGCCGCGTATCCCTCTGTCCACCCCTCCCACTTCACCACTGAACTTGATCGGTAAGCTCGAAGGCTGGAGCATTGGTCCTGCAACACCTGTAGCAGAAGTCTCGATCAAAGTATCGGCTGGCCAAAATACGCAGATCACGGGTGCACAACTCAAAGAACTCCTGAAAAAGCTGCCTGATGGCATGACCTTCGAGTTGAGTCTTGAGAAGGAGGACAATTGATGGCACTCGACGCTGAACTATTACAGCGACTGACACAGGGCTCCGCTACAGACGCGTGGCAGTTCATTATCGAACGCACCATCGGCATTGCTTCGCGCCCCTTGACTCAGGAGATTGCCTCCAGCGAGGTCGTCAAACGTGACCGTGAAATCGGTGAATTTGATTTATTCCTCGCATCTAGCGGCTGGGATCTATGGCAATGCTTTGGGCGCCCGGAGATTAGCGGCGTAGAACGCACTTCAGATCGTCTGGTACGTTGGTGGAACGAACCTGGCTATGGTCAAAGTGCAGCTCGTGCTGTGCTGATTCTTGATGCGCTCTCGTTACGCGAACTGCCGTGGCTGCTGCAAGGTGCCAAAGAACGCGGATTCACCCTGCACACCGTCGCAGCTACCGCATCCGAACTGCCCAGCGAAACCAATCCCTTTGCCCGTGCCTTGGGACTGGCCAGCCGTAGTCAGTTACAGGCCAATGGCGGCGGTTTGGCGCACAAGCTGCAACCCGCGCAGACCGAAACCGTCGACCTACCATGGCAGGACTGCGAAGCCCTAGTCAGCAACGCCTCAGGCGCGCAGAACTGGCTGTTTTGGCATCACTGGCCTGATGCAAAACTGCACGATTATGGCGCAGGGCAAGGGTTAGAACTATTAACTAAAGATGCTGCGCAGCAGCTTTCCGGCGACGATTTCTGGGCCTTTATTGACCGCCTCACCACCGGACGGCGCTTGGTCATCACATCGGATCACGGCTACGCTGCCACCGGCTACTTTCCGGATGCTGATGGTGAAGTTGCCATCCATCTCAAACAAATATTTTCTAGCGGGCGTAGTAAGGCGGGAAATGGTGACGCAGGCCCCTTCGTGCCTCCAGTCGCCATACAGAGCGATGGTCCTCACGGTGCACACCTCCTAGCGATGGGCCGCAGAAAGTGGCGCAGCCAAGGGGGATATCCGACGCTCACGCACGGAGGCCTATCGTTGCTGGAAGTGCTGTCCCCCTGGCTTGAGATACGCAGATGAGCGAGTTGGAACAATTTTTTCGGAGCATGAGCTAATGGCGCAAGCTGATTTATTGGTTGATTTGGTCAAGGCTGCGACCAACGGGGATCAGCTTGCCTTCCGCAAGGTTGCAGAAGGGTTGATCCAAGAAGAAAAACAAAAGGGGCACCGCTTGCTTGCGGAGCGATTAACAAAGGCATTGCAGCCTAATATGAATCAAAATCCACGCCCATCGGCTCCCAAAACAAGCACCAATAATCCAAAAACGGATCTTTTCTATGAAACAACCCCGGAACGCAGCCTGGATAGCTTGGTGCTTCCTGAGAAAATCAGCGATCAAATAAAAGAGCTTATTGAAGAGCAACATCGGGCAGAGCTACTCCACGCCCACAATCTGCAAGCAAGAAATCGAATTCTGCTTGCTGGTCCTCCGGGAAATGGAAAAACATCCCTAGCTGAAGCACTGGCGTTTGAACTGATGTACCCACTCATCATCATTCGCTATGAAACCTTGGTGGGTAGCTATCTTGGCGAAACATCCAGCCGACTAAAGAACGTGCTGGATTATGCAAGAACGCAGCGTTGTGTTTTGTTTTTCGACGAATTTGAGACGCTAGGGAAAGAGCGCGGTGACACCCATGAAACGGGGGAAATAAAACGCGTCGTCAGCACATTGTTGTTGCAGTTAGACGAAATGCCTGACTACGTTGTAGTGGTCGCAGCCAGCAATCATCCTGAGCTACTGGACAGGGCCGTCTGGCGACGATTCCAGTTGCGTATTGAGTTGCCAAAACCTACTCGAAACCAACTGACGCACTACATCGCTTCGATTAGTCAGCGATGCAATGTGAACTTTGGGTATGAACCTGCAACCTTGGCCAAACACCTGCTTGGATTGAACTTCGCAGAAACCGAAGAGTTCTGCCTTGGTGTGGTTCGTCGCGCCGTACTCGATATGAAAACAGATAACGCCCAGCAAGTGACCAAGCTCAAGCTGGAGCAATGGAAAAGTCGTTTGAAGCCAGCGACGAACAAGCAAACGGAAGCCGTCGATAACGTGACTGGAAAAGGGGCGAACCGCTGATGGCAACTTCTCTTCCTCTTCTAGTATTTCCACAGGCAAGAACTATCGCCCCCCCCCAGGGAATGGGCTTCCCTTCAAACCAGCCCCATGTTCCTGGCCACGGAAATCAGGTGGTTCGTCTCGAAGCACAATTGACTGCTCTACAGAAAGAGTTTGACCGCTATAAAGCCAATGTCAGCGGTTCCGTCGCTGGGCTAGAACCAGAAACCGTTCTAGTCATTGAAATCGCCGGGACTGTCGACGAGTTCAAACAGGCTGTTGAAGCGGTGGGGTTGGAATGGTTAGGCGAATGGGACGTAGATGACATTGAACCTGATTTTTATTTTTATATAGACCCAAAAATTGGCGTCGACTTTTTTAAAAATCATATCGAAGAAATCACCAGTCGCACACAATCCGGAGAGATTAGGAATGCCTTGATAGAGCAAGGATTCCTTGATCAAGACGGCTATGTGATTGCCGACGAACTATCGGTAGATAGCCTTCCGCAAGGCTACGCACATTTGGCCGACGACATAGCTGTAGCCATTGAGCAAGCGAAGAAAAAGAAGCTTTCCGGGAGATTTTTCGTATCCATAGGCAATGAAGCTGGGATGCGACAACTTCTGTCGCTGTGGAAGCAATGGAAAAACAATCAGACACTACCAACGGGAAAAACAAAATGGCGCGATGTGTTCAACCAGACCGTACAAATCCGCCGATGGGGAATTGAAGAGGCGCTGCGCGAGACAGGCATGCTGGATCGCTGGCAGGATTTACTGAACCCTATTGATCCAGCAGAGAAAATTCGCTTTCAGATCGAGTTGTTCTATCGCCGATCCGAAGACAAACGCAAACAGAGTGAACGCAATGTTGCCGCACTGCTGGAAGCGGCTGGTGGACGGACGCTGGGCAGCTTCATTGACATGCCGGAAATTGCCTTTCACGCGGTGAAGGCTGAATTGCCCGCAGAGCGTATCCAGCAGCTTTTGAACGACCTGGAATCCGAGAGCCACGACACCGACATCCAGCTATTCAAATTTCATGGCGTCATGTATTTCCGCCCCACCGGGCAAAGCCTTGCCGTCACGGAAGAAGGTGAGGGCGTCGATACAGAAATAGCCGGAGGGGTTGTTGATCTTCCCCCTATCGCGGCCATTCTCGATGGCGTGCCAAACGTGCAGCATCAGGCACTGAAAGGCCGTTTGCTACTGGACGACCCGGACAATCTTTCCGCGCAGTATCAACCGGGCGAACGAAAGCACGGCACGGCAATGGCATCTCTAGTGGTGTATGGCGAAATGGCCGACGGCCAAACCGACCCCTTGCCGCGTCTGGTGTACGTGCTGCCCATCATGCAGCCAGATCCTCACTCCAGGAACCGAAGTGAGCACGTTCCCGACGAGGTATTTTTCGAGGATCGCATCGCACGCGCGGTTCGGCGGATGTTTGAAGGCGAAGGCTCGGTGCCCGCACAGGCTCCCAACGTTTGTGTCATCAACCTCTCCATTGGGGACCCCGCACGCCCCTTCATTCACACACCCAGCCCTTGGGCAAGACTGCTGGATTGGCTGTCGTGGAAATACCGCGTGCTTTTCTGCGTCAGCGCCGGTAACTATCTCGACGCCATCGACATTGCATTGCCTGGAACGGACTACCTGGCTTTGACCGACCCTCAAAAGGTCGAGCATGTGCTCAAGTGCATTCAGGCCCAGTTATCGGGGCGGCGCATTCTGTCCCCGGCAGAATCCATCAATGCCATCACGGTCGGCGCCACCCACACTGATAGCGGCGGAACTTACCATCAGAGGCAGCGGACAGATTTGCTGCCCGGTGCAACGTTGTTCAGCCCCGCCACACGGCTTGGGCATGGCTTCCGCCGCTCAGTCAAGCCGGAAATCCTGTTCCCCGGCGGCCGGCAGTTGTATCGCACGCCCGTATTGAATAGCCAAACCTCGTATTCCTTGGATGGCTCACTCGGAGCGCCAGGGCAACAGGTGGCTTGGGACAGCAATCAAGCTGGCGCTTTGTCTCAAACCGTCCATACGCGTGGCACCAGCAACGCCACCGCCCTTGCCACGCGCAGCGCGGCACGCATTTATGAAGTGCTGGATGCCCTGCGCGGGGAACACGAAGACAGCATTCCGCAGGAGTTGGTTTCCGTACTCATCAAAGCGCTAATGGTTCATGGTGCCAAGCAGGATGATGACGCCTGCAAGGCGATCACTGCCGCGCTGAAAACGCGAGATAACTCGCGTCAGTTCAAGGAGGTGATGGCACGCTACCTTGGCTATGGCGCAGTGCAGATTGAACGTGTGCTGGCGTGTACCGAGCAGCGCGGCACGGTGCTGGGCTGTGGCGAAATCCGTGAGAATGAAATCCACGAATATCGCCTGCCTCTGCCACCCGGCCTGTCCAACAGTCAGGCATGGCGTCGAATGGTAGTGACCTTGGCATGGTTCAGCCCTGTCAATCCAGGTCACCGCAATTTCCGTGAAGCCAAACTGGAGCTGTCCCCCGCTAATAACTGGAGCACTTTGCCACTGAAGCTTGCGCGTCAAGACGGTGATCACAATCAGGTGCTGCGCGGAACGGTGCAGCATGAAGTGCTCGAAGGCACAGACCAAGTCGCGGCATTTCAGGACGGCGACAGCATCTTGCTGCACATCGCGTGCAAGAAAGATGCGACGGCACGTCTCGACGACGCTATTCCTTATGGCCTGGCTGTCACCCTGGAGGTGGCCGAAGGCATCCAAATTCCAATTTACGAGCAACTACGCACCCGACTCCAGCCTCAAGTCGCTGTCGGTGCAGCCGGGAGAAGACCTTAAATGGCCACAAAAAAAGAACTACTACAACAAGCAGTTGCTCAAGCTGTTGGCGCGGGGAGAGCTGTCGCGCTGGAAACGGTGAACTTCAACGACCCGAACCGTCCCAAGACTTGCCTAGAAGTGGATTTCCCAATTTTGCCAGTCAATCAGGTGGCGATCATCGAAGGCAATGCGGGCAAACCGATCTACCAGATGTCGAAATGGTGGGCACGGCGTCGATCCAGCGTGTTTCGCTCGATGCTGATTGCGGCGGCTACCAAGGCCCCGGAAGACAAATCGTATGCAGCCAAACTGGTGTGGGACAACTACTACGCTAATCATCAGAAAAAAGGCGCATTCAAGCACCTGAAGGTGGCGGACATCTTCATGGGCGGCGGCACCACGCTGGTGGAAGGTTCGCGTCTGGGCATGCAGATGGTCGGCAACGACCTCAACCCGGTCGCATGGTTCGTGGTCAAACAGGAACTGGCCAATGTAGATCTTGAGGAAGTGAAGAAACTCCTTGCCGACATTGAGGCCGAAGTCAAGCCGCAGATCATGCCGTACTACTACTGCGACGGCCCTGAGGGTGAGAAAGGCACGTGGACCTACCTGCCCACGGGCAAGGTCATGCCAACTGATTTCGATCCGCTTGTCATCCCGCGTGACGAGCGCAAGGACTATCAATACGAAGGCCCGGAGATCATCTACACCTTCTGGGCCAAGCACGGCCCCTGCCAGGTGACAGGCTGTGGTCATCGCACGCCGATCATGTCCAGTCCGGTGATGGCAGTGAAAACCCTCACCGTCAAGCACTGGGAGCACACCTGTGGCGAATGTGGAAAGGCCTTTGATGTGGAGGCTGAAGCCGCACGCATGGCCCCCGATGTACCGCTCTACGTGTCACCGGAAGAGCCACCGCACTCTGTGCTCAACCGCCAAAGAGGCGTCATTTGCCCGCATTGCGGCCATGCAGCAGCAGCCACAATTCGCCCCAAAGATGGTTTGGTGATTGAAGGCATGAGTGGGCAAATCAAACTCGGCAAGGGCAAGAACAAAAAGGTAGAGCTGAGCCTATTGGTACATCCAGAATGGCTTGCAGGCGAAGCGAAGCAGGACGCTACGGGCGCTCCTTACGGTGGTGCGGCGCAGGACGACGTGGCGGCGACCACGCGCTGGAACGCCGCACGCGCCGCAAAGATCCGCTTACTGGAGGTACGTGGCGCATTGTCGGATGAGGTGACCGACCCGGAAACGGGTGTTACCTTCGCCTCGAAAATAGGAACTGTCCCAAAGCGTTCCAGCTTTGCCTGTGCCGCCTGCGGCACGGTGCAAGACGTGATGCACTCGATCAAGGCTACCAAGAAAAGTGGACAGATGGCTGCCTATGCCATACAGGGCTACGCACCCAAGCGCGATGAGTCTGGTAAGCCTTACGGCGGCCGTTTCTTCGCTGCCTATGATGCATCACACGCTCAGCAATACGACGCTGCATTCACGGAGTGGGAAGCGCGAAAGGATACCGATCTGAAAGACTATTGGCCTCGTTCCGAAGTGCCTTACGGGTTCATGACGGCAGTAGCCAACAGCGATATCCGTGAAAACTACGGATTTACGCACTGGTGGACGATGTTCAACCCACGTCAGCTGCTGGTTCATGCGCAATTGCTAAAAGCCATTGCCGAGGTTGGAGACTATGACTGGAAGGTGCGTGAATATGTGCTCGGTACATTCCAGAACTACCTCCGTAACCAGAGCATGTTTGCCTTCTGGCACGTCAAGAAGGATCACTTCGTGCCCGCGCTTTCCAACAACAACTACCATCCCAAGTCCACGCTCATTGAGGTCGGTGTTTTTTCACCTATGGGCTACGGTCCCTGGAATTCTTGTGTTCCCATTCTTCTTGAGGGCCGTGATTGGGCTATGCAACCTTGGGAGGCTGTAAGCACAGAGAGCCTAAAGCGTAAGGATGCCGAACTTGCTAGTGGCATCAATGGCAAAAGCGAGAAGGTCTTTCCGAGTGACGCGGTAAATGATGCCGACATTTTCTGCGGCTCATCTACAGAGCTGGAACAGGTTGCCGATACAAGTCTCGATCTGGTTATTACCGACCCACCCTTCGGGGGCTTGCTACACTACTCGGAACTGTCTGACTTCTTCTACGTCTGGCTACGCCTTGCGTTGAGGGAGAAGTACCCCGACTACTTCACCGCTGACTACACGCCCAAGTCACTTGAGGCGGTTGCCAACCACGCGCGAGAACCAGAAGACCCAGATGGTTTCTACCAGCGCTTGCTCACCCAATGCTGGCGCGAGGCGCACCGCACACTCAAGCCCGGCGGCATCCTAGCCTTCACCTTCCACCACAGCGAGGACGAGCCATGGGTGGCGGTACTGGAATCGCTCTTTAGTGCAGGCTACTACCTTGAAGCGACGTACCCCATTCGTTCCGACGAAACCAAGGGCGATGGCGAGTTCGGCTCCAAGACCATCGAATACGACATCATCCACGTCTGCCGCAAGCGCACCGAAGAGCCCAAACCGGTGAGTTGGGGCCGCATGCGCCGCGAAGTGATGGCCGACGTACGCCAACTACAGGCCATGTTGGAAAACCACGCCAAGGAAGGGCTACCTGCCGCCGACATCCAGGTCATCCGGCGTGGCAAGGCGCTAGAATACTTCTCACGCCACTATGGCAAGGTGTATGTGGACGAAGGTCGTACCATCTCTGTGCGTGAAGCCCTGATCGGTATCAATCAGTTGATCGACGAGGATGCCAACAAGGGTGCAGAACCGCCGCCCGTTAATGCCGAACCGATGACGCGCCAGTTCCTGCGTACCTTCGGCGCGGCCACCGAATTGAAACGCGACCAATTGCAGAAGTTCCTGCGCGGCAGCATCACCACTACAGATGACTTCGTACAGCGCGGTTGGTGCAATGAAGTGAAGAAAGTCTTCACCCGAACCGCAGCTCTCGATTTCGCCCGCGAATGGCAGGGTAGGCATAAACGCAAACTCACCTCCGATCTTGATCAGGCCTTGGTGTTGATTGGTGCCTGCGTGGATGGAAGCGGCATCAATGCCTCAGACACCATCAAGAACGACAATTTCAAGCCACATGTGGCGCTCAAGCCACTACTGGAGTGGCTACACAGGAACGGCCCAGATCAAACCACCCGCAACGCGGCCTCACGTGCGGTAACGATCTTCTCCGCATGGCAGGCCAACCAGGCACCGAAGCCCCAACAGGCTTCACTGTTCGATGATGATGGGGAGTATGTGCAATGAGGCAAATGCTCGATACGGTATGGCAACGGCGCGGCACCAGTTGGCTGTGGGATGAAGAAGCCCGCAACACGGTTTGCTCGGCGGGCGAAGTGTGGAGCCTACGCCAGTTCTTGCGGGCTGCGGCCCCCAGCGTCAACGAATGGCCGGAAGACCTACCCAGCAATGATGGACAAACACTGGTAGTGGCTGGCTTGGAGGGCAGCCTGGATTTACTGCCCCCTGATCAAGGTGAAATCTGGCTGAGTGACACCGTCAAACGCGCCATCCTGGCATTTCAGGACGAATATGCCGGCGAAGCAGCGCTGGTTTTCTGGCTACCACAAGGCCAGGCCCGCCTACGCGTGCAAGCGTCCACCGATGCCGTGAACTGGCTGTGCGAGGCTCCCCATCGGGGTCAACAGCTAGACTTCGGCCGCCTGCTGTGGGGCGAGGCTAACGAGTATCCACAGGAAATTCTGCTGCGCGAAGGCGCGAAATCGGCAGGCCTCTTCCATTTGCGAATTACCTGAGATAGGCACATGGAAGCAGAAATTCAGTTTCAACCAGGCGAACGGATCACCCACCACGAATTTGGTCAGGGTGTCGTACTCGATCCAGGGCACGATGGCTACCTGCGCGCCTTCTTTGGTGTTGGAGAGCGGCGTGTACCTGTCGGCATGGTGCACCGCCAATCCTCCCGCACTGAACGAATGCTGTCTGCGGTAGACGGCAGTGCAGATCGTGCACGCAAAGCCTGGCTGACCTATGAGGCCCACACGCTACCCATCATGGAAAGCGCGTCCGCATTGACCTCTGCCAAAATTGACCTACTGCCCCATCAGGTGGTGCTCACCTACCGCATTGCCACCGCATCTCCCCGACGCTATCTAATCGCTGATGAAGTGGGCCTGGGCAAGACCATCGAAACTGCGCTGATCTTGCGAGAACTGGCCAGTCGAGGAGAATTGAGTCGTGCACTGATGGTAGTGCCAGCAGGCCTAGTGAACAACTGGCATCGCGAACTCAATGATGTGTTCAATCTTGACTTTGAAGTGTTCGGCTCTGAAGGTGACATCACCGACCGAAAAACCAATGCCTTTGCAAAGCATGACCGACTGATTGCCAGTATCGACACGCTGAAGCGCCCAGCACGTATAAAACGGCTGCTGGAAGCGCCGCGCTGGGATCTGGTGGTCTTTGACGAAGCCCACCACTTAACGGCCCATCGCACTGGAAACAAAGTCAAAAAAACAGAGAACTACAAGCTTGCCGAAGCATTAAAGGATCATGCCCGCGATCTGATCCTGCTATCCGCTACACCGCATCAGGGGAATCACTTTCAGTTCTGGATGCTGGCTCAGCTTTTGAACCCGACGCTATTTAGCAGCCCCGAAGAAATGCTGGAGAACCGTCATCGGCTCAATACGGTCATGTTTCGCCGCACCAAAGCCGATGCCTGCCAGCCCGACGGTTCACCACTTTTCGCACGACGCTGGGTACATACTGAATCCTTCCTGATGAACCAGGAAGAGCAATCGTTTTACGAAAAACTGCGCGAATATCTTGAGGACGGATTCGATCTCGCCCGCCGACAAGGGAACCAGGGGCGTGCGCTCGGGTTTTTGATGGCAATCTTCC
>Ga0222427_101047_pt1 | contig 16858 bp, 14 predicted proteins | sample 2B20Ametagenome_FD_182890 | JGI IMG/M metagenome (GOLD analysis project Ga0222427, IMG submission 182890) | Enriched microbial communities from leaf-cutter ant dump, University of Wisconsin, Madison, United States - 2B20A (version 2) | ecosystem: Environmental > Terrestrial > Nest > Insects nest...
GTACTCGATGGCTTCGGCGTAGTCGTCGATGGTCGAGTCGATGCCCTTGGCCAGGAACGGCGCGAACATGGTCACGCCGACGAAACCGCCGTGATCGGCGATGAACTTCAGCTCTTCGTCGGACTTGTTGCGCGGGTGTTCCTTGAGGCCCGAAGGCAGGCAGTGGGAGTAGCAGACCGGCTTCTTCGATTCGAGGATGACTTCCTCGCTGGTCTTGGAGCCGACGTGGGACAGGTCGCACATGATGCCGACGCGGTTCATCTCGGCGACGATCTCGCGACCGAAGCCGGACAGCCCGCCATCACGCTCGTAGCAGCCGGTACCGACCAGGTTCTGGGTGTTGTAGCACATCTGCACGATACCCACGCCGAGCTGCTTGAACACGTCGACATAGGCGATCTGGTCTTCGAACGCATGGGCGTTCTGGAAGCCGAAGAGGATGCCGGTCTTGCCCAGTTCCTTGGCCTTGCGGATGTCGGCGGTGGTGCGTACCGGCATCACCAGGTCGCTGTTCTCGCGGATCAGCTTCTGGCTGGCGGCGATCTGGTCGACGGTGGCCTTGAAGCCTTCCCAGACCGACACGGTGCAGTTGGCTGCGGTCAGGCCGCCCTTGCGCATGTCCTCGAACAGTTCGCGGTTCCACTTGGCGATGATCAGACCGTCGATAACGATACTGTCGGCGTGTAATTCGGCTGGGCTCATCAGGCAGTCCCCTTTTTTGGCAATCCCGCGCCGAATCGTCTGCCGGCGCTATTGGGGGTCAGCATATGCCTAGGGTGATTGTCGCCCCGATGCAAAAACGACAGGGGAATTGCCGAAAGCGTCAAAGGGCGACAAAGGGCTGCGGGACAGCGCTCCTGTGGGAGATTCCATGGTGGCAGGGAAGCAGATTGATGTTGTTCTTGTGGGCCTCATCGTCGGCAACGCCGACTCCCACAGGGTTCTGGGCCAGCCACGATACTTGTGCTCGACGCAATCCCTGTGGGAGCTGGCTTGCCAGCGATTGCGATACTGAATTCACCGACGCCATCGCTGCGGTTCGGCGGTCCGACAAGCCAGCTCCCACACGGGCAGCGCTGAGAAGCGAGGAAAGCCGTCCGCCTGCCGTTCGTGGCTGGAATCGCTAGTGTCGACGCCTTTCCAACACGACAGGAGTCACCCCCATGAACGACGTAATCGAGTATATCGACGGCCTGGAACTGCCCAAGGTCGGCCACCATGTGGTGCTGCGCAGCCCGCCGGACGAGGTGCCGGTCACCGGCGCCAGCGCGGCCATCGCCGGAGGCAGCATCCTGTCCTTCGTCGCCGGGCTGAGCCAGCAGGCCCGCGAGGACGTGCTCAACAGCACCCTGCTGATGCAACTGGCAGCCAGCAAGCGCTACAACAAGAGCACCGAACGGGAGGAATGGTTCAAGTTCTACACCGAAGGCCTGGGCAAGCTGGGCTGGACCCTGTCCAGCCAGGAAATGGAGCGCTACACGCCCAACCAGCAGGCTTTCACCATGGACGACGTGGTGCTGGACATCATGGAGCACGTGGCCGGCGGTTCCAGCTTCACCCCCATCGCCCGGCGCACCTTCGAGTCGCTGCGCAAGCAGCCCGCGCTGCTGGACGTGTTCATCAACCACAGTAACGACGGCAACGTCGGCACCTTCCAGATCATGCCCTGCACCCAGAACGCCAGCGGCGACGTGACCATGCTGTTGAGCTGCATGCAACTGGTGCGCAACGTCAGGGACGATCACATCCTGTTCTTCACCTTCCAGAAGAACGACGTGCTCATCTACCGCTCCGCGCAGACCTCGGTGCTCAACAGCCAGGTCTACAGCAAGGTGCGCGAGGCGGTGCTGGAAAAGCTGGGGCAGCATGCCAACCAGTTCGTGAACAACCTTTCCCTTTGACCTGAACCGATCAGTTAGTCGCTTAATCGCTATTTGGGGCTGCTTTGCAGCCCCAATTGACTGACAGGCATTAACCACTACAGCGTCAGGCTGGCAGAGCCTCCTCCTCCAGCACCAGCGTGCGCTCGAACAACCCCGCCAGCCCGGACTGATGGGTGATGGCAATCACCGTACAGCCCGGCAATTCCCGTTTCAGCGTGTGCAACAACCCCAGGGCGCTGTTTTCGTCCAGCTGGTTGGTGGCTTCGTCCAGGTACAGGGTGTCCGGCCGATACAGCAGGGCTCGGGCCAGACTGACCCGCTGCTGTTCACCCCCACTCAGCATCCGCTCCCATTCGCAATCCTCGTCCAGCCGGGCGGCCAGCGCCGCCAGGCCGACCTTGTGCAAGGCACCGACCAGACGGGCGTCGTTGGGCAACTCCGTCGCCGGATAGGCCAGCAGCTCACGCAGCGACATCTTCGCCAGATACGGCTGCTGCGGCAGCAACAGGCTGCGGCCGAGGGGCAGTTGCCAGTCGCCGCGGCAGTACGGCCACAGGCCCTGCAAGGTGCGCAGCAGGGTCGACTTGCCCAGCCCGCTGCGGCCGGCCAGACGCACCCACTGCCCCGGCATCACCCGCACATCGAGGCCATCCAGCAGCACGCTGCCATCCGGCCGGCACACCGCCAGGCCCTCGGTACACAGGCACGGCCCCGCCGACGCCGGCCGGGCCTGCGCCCGACTCGCGGCAATCGCCCGCTCGAACTGCTCCAGGCGCTGCAATGCTGCACTCCAGCGCACCAGCTTGGGATACAGCTTGATAAACCAGCTCAGCGAACCTTGCACCGCAGTAAACGCACTGCGGATCTGCATCAGGCCGCCGAGGGTGATGGTCTTGGCCAGGAACAGCGGCAAGGCGGCGAACACCGGGATGATCAGGCTGACCCGCTCGAAAGCCACGGTGAACAGGCTCAGGTTGCGCTCGCGGCCCATCAGTTGCCGCCAGTTGTCGGCGATGGCCTGGAAGCGCTCGGCCAGTTGCCGCCGCTCCACCGCCTCGCCGCGGTACAGGGCGATCTGCTCGGCATGGTCGCGCTTGCGCAGCAGGCTGGCGCGGAAGTCCGCCTCGCGGTGCTCGCGCTCGTAGTTGAGGCCGTGCAGCGGCTTGCCCACCCAATGGGTAATCAAACTGCCGAGCAGGGTGTAGACCAGCACCAGCCACACCAGGTAGCCGTCGATGCTGAAGGTTGTACCGAACAGGCTGAAGGTCTGGGTCCCGGACAGTTCCCAGAGAATCACCACGAAAGCCCCGACCTGGGCCAGGTTGATCACGAACGAGGCCACCAGTTCGATGCTCAGGTCGACCATCATGTCCACGTCCTGCGCGATGCGCTGGTCCGGGTTGTCCGGTTCGTCGCCCAGGCCCAGGCGGTAGAAGGCCTGGTCGCCGAGCCAGTCGGCGGTCAGGCGCTCGGTCATCGACTGGCGCCAGCGCATCACCAGGCCCTTGCGCAGCCAGTCGAGGTAGACGTAGATCAGCACGTAGCCGCCGATATACAGCGAGTACTGGCCCATCAGCGCATACAGCGCGTCGGTGTCGAAGGCGCCGAGGGTGTCGTAGAAGGTCTTGCTCCAGGCGTTGATCCAGACGTTGATCTGCACCACCAGCAGGCCCATGCCGATCACCCCGGCAAGCATCACCCAGGCCAGCCACTGGCTGCGGCTGGCCCAGAACGGCCGGGACAGCCGGTAGAAGGCGCGCAGGCTGTTCACAGCGCCTGCTCCTGCGCCGCCGGGGTCGGCAGCAGGGTCTGACGGACCTGGTTGGCGCGCGGGAACAGTTGCCCGGCGGTACTTTTGAGCGCTTCCAGGGTCAGGCCTTCCGGCAGTTGCGCCTGCTGGCTCAGGTAGCGCGGATCACCCCAATGCCGCTCGCTGAGCACCAGGCGGCGCTGCTGGGTTTGCGCGTCGTCGCGGCGCTTGCGCTCCTGACGCAGCAACTCGGCACGCTCGGCCACGACCCACTGGCCCTCGACGGCCTGCGGCAAGCGGCTCAGGGTGTCGCGGGCCAGGGCCCAGAGCTCGTCGACCCGGGCCGGATCGCAGGTAAAGCTCAGGCGGCTTTCGATGCGTCCGGTGTCCGGATTCAGTTCGCTGTCGAACTTCAGGCGATAGACCCCCGCCGCCTCGCCGCGCAGGCGCTGCTTGAGCTGCTGGCTGGCCAGGTCACGCAAGGCCGCGACCCGCGCTGCCGCCTGCGGGCTCCACGGCTGCTCGCTGTAGCTGCTGGCCTGGAATACGGCGCGGGGCTCCAGGGCGATGGCCAGCGATTCGCTGCGCTGACCGGGTTGCTGTACCGCTGCTTTCGGCTTCAGCGCCTGGCCCCGGGGAATATTGGCCAGCCGGGCAAGGACCGCCGTCTCCAGCACCTTCGCGTCGATATCGGCCATCAGGTAATAGGTCACCGGCGCGGCAGACAGGCGCTGCCAGTCACGATCCAGCTGACTGGCGCTCAGGGCGGCGAGCGCTTCGGCATCCGGCGACTGCCAGCTGTCGCGCCCGTACATCAGCCGGCGCCAGCTCGATTCTTCATTGCTGCGCACATCATCGGGGCGCTCTTGCAGGCGCTTGAGCAGGTCCTTGCGCGCGTCGGCGAAGGTCGCCGGGTCGATTCGCGTGTCGAGCTGGCTCAGGCGGTAGCTCTGCAGCAGGTCGGCCAGGGCACCGTCGGCGGGCGCCACGCTGAGGTTGAGTTGCAGGCGCTGGGGTTTCTGCTCGACGCCCAGCCCGACCTTGCGGGCCTTGCGCCAGTTTTCCAGAGCCTCGGCGGACACGCCTTGCGGCGCGCTGCGGGTGGCCAGTTGAGTAGCCATCTGGGTCTGCCACACCGCTCGATCGGCCAGGTTGTAGCCGGCCGTGGACTCGGCCTGCAGCGACCAGCGGCCATCCTCGGCATTGGCCTTCAGCCAGACCAGGCGATCACCGTTGCCGAGTTGCCAGTGCTCGACCTTCTCGGCAGCGAACAGCCTACGTTTGACCAGCGTCCCCGGCGCTGGCAACGGCGGCATGACCAACTCGGCCACCGGCTTGCTGTCAGCCTGCACCGCCTTGTCCCGAGGCGCACTCAATGAGGAGCTGGCGATCGAAGCCTGCATCTGCTCGACCTCGGCCACCGTCGGCAGCGCCAGTGGCGTCATGCCCGGTGCGCTCAGTTGCAAGACCCGGTCGGGGCTGCCGATCCAGCGCCACAGCCGCTGGTTCATCGCCTCGCGGTCGATGCTCGGCAGCACCTCCAGGTAACGCTGCGCCGCCGCATGCTTGTCCACCACCGGCTGGTCCTGGACCGCCGCGTTGTTCAGTTGCTCGACCCACTGTTCGAAGTTGCGCGTGCCGTCCTTGGCCAGGGTCTTGGCCCCGAGGTCACGGATCAGCGCGCTTTCGCGCTCGGCGTCAGCCTGGCTGAAGCCGTGCTGGCGCAAGCGTTCGATCTCCGTAAGTAACTGCTGCAAGGCCTGGCGATGCTGCATCCCCTCCACGCCGGCCGCGATGCCGAGCACCGTGGAATGCTCGCCGATCAGGGTTTTCTGCGGTGTCAGGCTGCGCACGCCGTTGGTCATTTCCTGGCGGCGCAACGAGGCTTGCAGGGCGGCCAGGGTCATGCGGTCGAGCAGGCGCTCGCGCATGGCGACGCGAGTGGTGCCACGGCTGTCCGGCTGGTGCAGGCGGAACAGCAGGGCCACCTGGTTACTGCCGGTCTGCGGGTCTTGCAGGCGGAAGATCTTCAGCTTGTCGTCCAGCGGCAGCTCGCGCTGTTCGCGGCTGGCCAGGGTCGCGGCGGCGGGCTTGGCGAAGGCCTGCTCGATCTGCCGCGCCAGCTCGCTCGGTTCGAAGTCGCCGACCACCGACAGGACCATGTTGTTGGGCACGTACCAGCGCTGCTGGTAGCGCTTGAGCGCGTCGAGGCTGGCGTTGCGGATCGCCGCCTCGTTGCCGATGGTGCGGTGCGCCGGATACTGCGAGCCGACCCGCTGGGACGCGGTGCGCTGCTCGTTCATGCGCTGGGCCACGCCCAGGCCGCCGCGCCATTCCTCGATTACCACCGGGCGCTCGCGCTCCAGGTCGGCGGCGTTGTAGTCCATGGCGAACACCAGGTCGGCCAGGGCCTCCAGCGCCTCGGGCGCCTGCCTGACCCCGGACGGCGGGCTGAGCAGGTACTGGGTGCGGTCGTAGTTGGTCATCGCGTTGAAATGCCGGCCCTGGATCCAGCCCAGCGCGGTCATGCGCTGGCGCAGGTTTTCCGGGGTGCCGCCATGGCTGTAGAAGGTCAGGTGTTCCACCAGGTGGGCGACGCCGACCTGGTCGGCCTCCTCGTCCACCGAACCGGCCTGCACGGTCAGGCGCAGGTCGAGGCGGTTGGCCTGGCTGGCGTCGCGTACCAGGCGGTATTCCAGGCCGTTGGGCAACTGGCCGCGAACCACCCCGGCATCCCAGGGCAGCGCGCTGTCGGGCTCGGGCATGCTCGCGCAGGCGCCGAGCAGCAGCGGGCCGAGCAGGCCCGCGAGGATCTTGTTCATCAGGTTCATTCCACGGTGAGGACGTTAGAAGCGGTAGCCGACTTCGAGCCAGTACTGGCGGCCGGTCTCGTAGGTGGTGCGGGCGGAGGTGGAAACGATGGTGTTGACCCGGTCGGTGACGTTGGTCACGTCCACCGCCATGAACAGCGCCTGCTCCTTGGCAGTAGGGATTTCCCACTTCACCCGCATGTCCCAGGTCGGCGCCCCGCCGACCCGCGCCACGTCGTAGACATCCAGCGACTCGCCATCGACGTCCTGGGTGCGGCCGGTGTTGATCAACTGGTCATACGCGCCGCGATACTGGAAGAAGTTGCTCACCGTCAGGTTCCACGCCGGGATCTCGGTAATGGTGCTCAGGCGCGCGGTCCACGGGCGGTTGAAGTCGCTGGCCGGCAATTGGCTGAACGACGTGCGGCTGCCCTTGTACAGCACGTCGCCGTCGGAGTACTCGTCGGCATCGATCGCACTGTCGTAGCTGCCATAGGCGTCGTAGGTACGCGACCAGTTCGCGGCGAATTGCAGGCTGGTGTAGCTGTTGAGGAAGCGGATCGGCTCGATCGGGGTGATGGTCAGGCTGATGCTGTCGGTCTCGCTGGAGCCCTCGTTGGTGTACTTGGTGTAGAGCGTGGTGTAGCCATCCAGCGGCTGTTCGCCGAGGGTGCGGACGTTGGCCTTGACCACCTTGTCGCGGCCGCTGCGGTGCACGTACTTGAGTTCGAAGTCGCTGTTCAGCCAGCGCTGGTCCAGGCCCAGGGTCCATTCGTCGTCATAGGGAATGTCGATGGTGGAGAACTTCGTGCTGTTCTGGTTGACGGTGCCGGTCCAGGCGCCGGTCTGGCTAGTGCGGCGATACAGCGTGTTCAGCGCCTGGCGGCCGTCGGCCAGGCGGTACTTGTACAGGTTGCGCCCGTAGTAGCGGTTGACGCCGAACACCAGCACGGTGCTGCGGTCGCCGAAGAAGTCGTAGTCACCGGCAAAACGCGGCGAGACGGTCTTCTTGTCCATGTAGTCGTCACCCTCGAAACGCACGCCGGGGCGCAGGCCGAGCTTGCCGATCTGAATGGCGTCCTGGGCGAACAGGGCCCATGAATTTTCTTCGATCTCGATCTTGCCGGCGTTGAGCTGGGTACGGGTGTTCGCCCACTGGCGGGTTGCGCCGTTCAACAGCGGGCTGACGGAACAGTAAGGGTCGCTGTTGGCACAACTGGTGCCGCTGTCACGGGTGAAGGCGGTCACGCTCTGCCCGGTGCTTTCCCGTTCCCAGGTGGCTTTTTTACTACCGAGTTCCATGCCCGTGGTGAAGCTGTGCTGGGTACCGGCGAACTGCAGGGTCTGCCACTCGGCCTTCATCTTGTAGTTCAGGCCGGTCTGGGTCTGGTCGATGTTGCCGAAGGCGCCTTCACCGCTGCGCGAGGTGTTGCTCAGCGGGTTGCCCCAGTTCTTCTCCTGGGAGTAGTACCAGGCGATGGTCTCGCTGGAGTCGGCGTCGCGCGAGCTGTAGAGGTCGGTGTAGGCCAGGGTCTGGGTCCACTTTGCCGCGTCGCCTTCGTAGATCGCCTTGATCGCCCCCTGCTGGCCACCGTTGATGTTGGTGTACTTCGAATTGAGGTAGTTATCGCGGAACATCACGCTTTCCTGCGGGGCCTTGAGCAGCGTGGTTTCCAGGGTCAGGCGGTCGTTGACGTCCCAGTAGGTCTTCAGGGTGTAGCTGTCGAGCTGGCGCTCCTGGTCCTGCTGGCTGTCGTTGTTGGGGCTGACGTAGCTGTTGTCGTACAGGTTCAGCGGGATGGTCGAACGGCGCCGGGAGAAGTTGAAGATCGCCCCGAAGTCATCGGTCAGATAGCCTTCCAGGGTGCCGCGCACCGTGGTTTTCTCGAATTCCGGGGTGTACTGCTCGTCGGTGGAGTTCTCGAAATTGCTCTCGTCGGCTTCGGTGATGTGGTACTTGGTCCACTCCGAACGGCTCATGGCGTAGGAGATCTTGCCGTGGAAGTCCTTGGTCGGCCGGCGGGTGATGGCATCGATCACGCCACCGTTGAAGCCGCCGTACTCGGCCGGCACGTTGCTGTCGTAGACCTTGACCTCTTCCAGCTGGTCGGCGTCCAGGGCGATGCCGTAGGAGCGGCTCGGCGCGGAGTCGAACTGACGGCTCTCGCTATAGCCATGGGCACCGGGGTCGAGGTCGTTGTTGATCGAGATGCCATCGACCATGAAGCTGTTCTGCCAGAACTTCGCGCCGTTGATGCTGATGTCCGCCGGATCGATCTCGCCGGGGGTGTTCGAGCTCTTCTGCGAACCGCTGAACTGCACCGCCGGGTGCATCTGCAACAGCTTGGTGATATCGCCGTTGGCGCCGGGGAAGTTCTGCACCGCCTTGTGGTTGATCACCGTGGCGCCCTGGTAGCTGTTTTCCTCGGTGGCGCCGAGGATCAGGGTTTCATGCAGTTCCAGCTGGCCGTTGCTGGCCTCGGAAAGCAGGCGGAAGCTCAGCACGCCGTCGTTGTAGTCCCAGGTGATGCCGCTGCCCGAGAGCATCCGCGACAAGGCGCCAAGGCTGTCGAACTGGCCCTGTACCGGGTTGGACTGCTGATCGCGCAGCCACTGCGCATCCACCGTCACCTGCAGGCCGCTCTGCTGGCCGAAGGCGATCAGCGCGCTGGACAGGGGCTGGGCTGGAATATCGAAGCTGTGCACCTGATCGGGCAGTTGCATGGTCGGCTCATCGGCCAACGCCGACGGCACCCCCGCCCCCATCACTGCCAGGCCCAGCAGGCCACCGCACGCAGCGCGTTTCAACGACAACCAAGCGCCCCGGCCTTGCGGCACCGGGCAAAACACCTGAGACATACACCGCTCCCCGACCCGGGAAATCCCCGGAAAAAATTAATACGAATCGATCTCATTGCTGCGCGCGGAGCAGAAGACGGGGTAGCGCGGGGGATTTTCAGAAAAAAGTGAAAAAAGTTTTTCGGGAGGGGGTTTTGCGGTGTTGCTGATGGCCTCATCGCCGGCAACGCCGGCTCCCACAGGGTTCTGGGCCAGCCACAGTCTCTGTGCTAGGCGCGGCCCCTGTGGAAGCTGGCATTGCCAGCGATTAGGCCCGAAAGAACAACGCAGACCAGCAAGATGGATATCGAGGCGGATGGCCTCATCGTCGGCAATGCCGACTCCCACAGGGTTCTCGGCCAGTCACAGTATCTATGCTCGGCGCAGACCCTGTGGGAGCTGGCATTGCCAGCGATGAGGCCCGAAAGAACAACGCAGACCAGCAAGATGGATACCTAGGCGGATGGCCTCATCGTCGGCAACGCCGACTCCCACAGGGTTCTCGGCCAGTCACAGTATCTATGCTCGGCGCAGACCCTGTGGGAGCTGGCTTGCCAGCGATGAGGCCCGAAAGAACAACACAGACCAGCAAGATGGATACCTAGGCGGATGGCCTCATCGTCGGCAATGCCGACTCCCACAGGGTTCTCGGCCAGTCACAGTATCTATGCTCGGCGCAGACCCTGTGGGAGCTGGCTTGCCAGCGATGAGGCCCGAAAGAACAACGCAGACCAGCAAGATGGATACCTAGGCGGATGGCCTCATCGTCGGCAACGCCGACTCCCACAGGGTTCTCGGCCAGTCACAGTATCTATGCTCGGCGCAGACCCTGTGGGAGCTGGCTTGCCAGCGATGAGGCCCGAAAGAACAACACAGACCAGCAAGATGGATACCTAGGCGGATGGCCTCATCGTCGGCAATGCCGACTCCCACAGGGTTCTCGGCCAGTCACAGTATCTATGCTCGGCGCAGACCCTGTGGGAGCTGGCTTGCCAGCGATGAGGCCCGAAAGGACGAATGCAGATTCAGCGCAGCACAATCACCCAAGGCCCATAGGCCTCGACCTTGCCGCCATGGGGCTGCAATACCGCGCGCAAGGCCGCCTGCGGCTTGCGCAGGTCATACACGCCAGTCACCCGCTTGCGCCCCAGTTCGTCGTTACGCAGCACCACCAGCCCCGGCGTATAGCGGCGCAGTTCGGCCACCACCTCGGCAATCGGCGTGTCGTCGGCGATCACCTGGCCCTTGCGCCAGGCCGCCGTCTGCCCTGGCGCGAAGGTATCGAGCCGGGCCTGGCCATCGTGGTAGTCCAGCCGGTCCCCCGGCTTCAACTGCGCGGCCAGGGCCTTGGCCGCACGCCAGTCATCGACCTTGACCGAACCTTCCTGCACCGCCACGCGCGTCTGCCCGGCGCCGACATCGACGTTGAACGCCGTGCCGGTGACCGTCACCTGCAAGGCGTCGGCCCGCACATGAAACGGCTTGCTCTTGTCCGGCATGACCTTGAAGAAGGCCTGCCCGCGGATCAGCTTCACATCGCGCCGATCCCCGGCGTAGTCGACGGCGATGGCGGTGTCGCTGTCCATCTGCACCAGGCTGCCGTCGGCCAGGGTGACATCGCGGGTCTCGCCCGCCGCCGTGCGGTAGTCGGCCTGCATGCGCAAGGACAGCGACGGCGCCAAAGCAACCATCAGACAGGCCGCCACCGCCCCGCCCAACCAGTAGCGCCGGCGTTTCGGCCGTACCGGCAGCGGCACCACCGGCGCCAGCACCGGCTCCACCGGCCATTGCGCCTGGGTGCTCGGCGCCAGTTGCGCGCTCAATTGCCAGACCCGCTCGGCCTTGCGATAGGCCTTGGCATTGGCCTCGTCGGCGGCGCACCACTGCTCCATCCCGGCGCGCAGTTGCGCGTCTTCGGGGGCCGCCTGCAGGCGCAGGAACCAGTCCAGGGCCTGATCGCGGCGCTGGGTGGCGCAGTCGGCTGACGTCATGTCCGGCAGATCTCCAAAGGCAGAAAAGGTCGGCAAGGGTCGCACACACGCCCCGTCTGCGGCAAAAGACGCGGCAGACGCCGATTTTTCCAGTACTTCGTCACGGCGCTCAGTCATCGTCCGGCTCCAGGCGCTCCAGGCAATGACGCAAGGCGTCGTGCACCAACTGATGGACCAGGCTGGTGGACACATTCAGATGGGTCGCCACCTGCTGCAAGGTGAAGCCGCCCAGGCGGTGCATCTCGAAGGCCAGGCGGGTGCGTTCGGGGAGTTCTTCAAGGGCGCGGCTGATGGCCGCCAGCTCGTTCTGGCCGCTGACCTCGCGCTCCGGCGAGGCGCTGCTGGAAGGCAGTTCGGCAAGAATCTCGTCACCGCCGGGCTGGGCTTTTTCCGTGGCGTGGCGGCGGGTCAGGTCGAGGGCCAGGTTGCGCACGATACGGTACAGGTAGCTGGCCTGATGGCGGATCGCCGCGTCTTCGTCCTGGCGACTGAAGCGCAACCAGGCCTCCTGCACCACGTCCTCGGCCCGCGCCCGGCAGCCGACGATGGGCGCCGCATAATCCAGCAGCGCCGCGCGATGAGCGAGGTAGAGCTCCAGCTTGTCGTCCGCCACGATTCGGCTGCCTGTCGATGAAGTCGCCCGGAGGCATGGGCGGGCGATGTTACCGGCAGTCGATAATCATTATCAATAACAACTGATAAAACCTTCATCTGTGCCTGCTGTTCAAGGCCTTGGCAAAGAGCGAGAATCCCGCCCCATAGTCCCTTGGGAGATGACTTTGATGAAATCGATGGTCTTGCTGATGCTGGCGGCCCTGGCCGTTGGCGCCCACGCCGCCGAAGAAGAAAGCACGCCGTGCGACAACGTGGAAACCGACCAGCAGAACTACGAATGCGCCCGCTACAGCCGCACCGCCTCCGAGCGCGAGCTGGACGCCGCCTTCGCCGACCTGCAGGACCGCATCAAGGAGCAATACGCCGGCAAGGCCGCGAAGATCAGCGAGCTGACCAAGCGCCTCAACGACGCCGAAGCCGTGTGGAAGCAACTGCGCGACGCCGACTGCAAGGTCGAGACCTACGACGTCCCGGCCGGCAAGGCCTTCGAGGCTGCGCAAAACACCTGCATGGCGCAGCGCAACGACGACCGCTCCGAGTACCTGCAATCCCTCGGCCTGTCCACTTCCGACTGAGCACTCCATGATCATTTGCGGTATCGAACTCAAGGGCAGCGAAGCCCTGCTGGCCCTGGCCAGCCTGGACGCCGGGCAACCGGTGCATATCGCCACGGCGATCAAGAAGATCGGCATCGAAGACGACGAAGACGCCGCGCAAGTCCGCGACTTCGCCGCGCGCATGCAGGCCTTTGTCGGCGAACACGGCGTCACCCACCTGGCGATCAAGAAGCGCAGCAAGAAGGGGGATTTCGCCGGCGGGCCGGTGACTTTCAAGCTGGAAGGAGTGTTGCAGTTGTTGCAGGGGTGTGAGGTGCACCTGGTGTCGCCGCAGACCATCACGGCGCAAGGCAAGAAGCATGATTTCACCCCGCCGGCGGCCCTTAACAAGTATCAGCACGAGGCCTGGAAAAGCGCCTGCGCGCTGATGTTCACTCGGCGCTGAAAGCTGGGCTCACCCCGGCGCCTGCCCCTCCTCTATCCCCCTCATCATCGACTCGGCCAGCGCCCTGGAAGCTTCCATGGTGTGCTGGGTCGCCCAGAGCATGCCCTCCAGATGGCGGTCCTTGACCGTGTCACAGGCCTGGAGATTGGTTTCGTAGGCGGAGCGCAACATGACGATGAGGTGGACCATGGCCTTGTCGAATCCGGCACCGGCACACACGGCGAAGAGCGGGGGATGATTGCTGTTGCAGGAAGCGAAGCGGGTGTGGACGGTGAGTCCGCGTGAAGATGGAGCGGGTGGATCGGGGACGATCTTTTTCATGACAACCCTCTATTGTTTATCCGGGCTGACATCCATTTGCTGTCAAACAAAGGGTGGCAGCTGTACGCGGGTTGACAGACCGAGAATAGAGGAACCCGGCGCGCAACGAGTGCGCCCCACGCACAGCCGCCATGGACTCCGGCCGTAAGCACGGAGGAGTTGGCACTGTGGATTCAACTATTAGTCGGTCTGTCAAAACCGGTCGCCAGACATCAACGACGGCAGCAAGACTAGGCAGCGTTTCCCCAGCACGCAACGGCTGATAAGCCGCGGAAGTATGCTTGGGAAATTGCCTACAAGAAAGTCGGAGATCGGTGAAGTTTCGTAGCCATTTATGGCGAACTCAGTAGGGCTGCTTTGCAGCCCTTCGCGACGGTTCGGCGCCCCGACAAGCTCGCTCCCACGGAGCCTATATACCGTGGGAGCGAGCTTGCTCGCGAAGGGCCGCGAAGCGGCCCCAATTGGCTTAACTGACTGGCATTAGCCAGATGGTGGCCCTTCGACTAGGTGGCCGCCGTGGCTAGTGCTATAGGTGGGAGTACTATTCGGTTCTCATGGAAATGCCTTTCCCAAGCGTATCAACCCCCGCCCTCTGATTTCGCTCCTGCCACTCGGCCAGGGCAGATTTGAAATCCTCCAGGAACTGCACGTAGCCCCGTGAATCTTTTCCTGGACACCGGAACGTCAACACCCAGAATTCCGACTTCGTCTTCAACCTGAAAGCTCTATCAAAGACGAAGCTCTCGATTTCACTGAAATGAATTGGCTTCCTGTGGTTGAAAACTATCTTGTCCCCCTCGATTCGTGCGGTCTCTGATTCGGTAAGAAACTCCAGCCCTATCATCATGAGCGCTAAGTTGATCATCACACTGCTAACGACCAGTTCTATGACAAGTAAATACCTAGGGAGAATAAAAATCAGAGCAATCAGAAAAAACGGAAGAAGAATCGGTGAAATGATTATAAACTGAGCCGGCTTGGTGCGAATCTTCAAGTTGATATCTTTCATTTTCTCTTCATCATTATTTTTGGGCAATGAGTCTGCGATCCGTCATCGACAACACGCTAATAACAGATTTTAGAGCGGGTGCTTCCAGTATTAATAAGCGTCGTCGCTATCTGGATCGAACCCGCACAACAAGTCGATTTCTTTGGGAAACCTGACTTCGGGAACCGTGTAGTCGAGATAGGCCCCGATGCTATCGGGGAACACCACGGTGATCAGCCACAGTACTTTGGCAGGAGCCCACAACACCGCCCAGCGTTTGCCTTTTGGGGTGGACAGGTCCTCACGATATTTTTTCGCCCACTCTCGGTAGCCATAGAGGAAGGTGTCTTCGCGGGACATCTTTGGAGGCGGGGGACTAGGCCTCGGCAGCCCTTGCGGACCATAGTCCATGAAATGCTGCATATAGCTGAACAATTCGCAGGCAGACTCTCCATTATCACGAATACCCACGTTGCCACATGAAATCGAAGCCTCTCGTGGAGGGGATTGAGTCCAGTCAATGCCAACTAGCAAAAGAGGATTGAAAACAGCTCCACCGGAAACAACAAAATTGCCCGCCATGGGTTGCATTTCCTGCCAATCCAGGGTGACCAAGCGAAATTCGTCCGGAATTACATAGTAGACCTTTCCTGTTTTTCGACTTATACGAACAGGGCTACCCGGCGAGCCTCGTCCTATTAGATATAGAAGACCTCCAATAGCAGCACTTAAAAATGGCATAAAAATGACTCCGAGCCACATATCTATTGGGTAAGGTCCAGGAAGCGTTGCAAGAGTAATCACACCAGAAAACACCCCCACCAGAAAAAGCACTCCGATAGCGCTGCTATACGCACTTTTTAAGGTTCTAGCCCCCTGATACACTTCTAAACAGTTTTCGTTAACCCTCCGCACGCCAAGGTATTCATTCACACAATCAGGACCAAGCTTCATCCTGAAGCGATTTGAATATGGACGACTTATAGGCCTGGCTCCCGACAGCACATAGGACGGTAACTTCTTTACCTCGAATCGCGACCTCATAGTGGTTTCCTTACTGATGCCAGTATTTCTTGAAAAATTGTTTCCGATAACCTTTCCGAAGATGCAAATGCCAACGGCTGTGGCGCTTCCCAGCCCCACAGCATTTGTTACAAGGTCAAATGGCTTCTTCAAACTTACGCTATCGACAGAACATGCAATGCGCTTGTGCGTTGGTGTTCGGATGACGCTGAAACCGGCTCACTCCACTCGCCAGTCATGGTCTCCTTCGACCAGCGTGCCACCATGGCTGGTGGTGTCGCCCACACGGGCAACGGCCTGGCCTTCGATGAAGGTATCGCTGGAACCCGTGCGGATAACCGCACCGCAACTGATCGAATCGCCAACCCGGGCAATGGCCCGACCATTGACGGTATCTACGCTGGAGCCGCTGGTTACGGTACCGGGGCCATGGATAGGGCAATCGTGGCGGTGGCCTACGAGAACGACTGGATTCATAAGGGGCTTTCCTTGTTTGGTTGGTTGGCGTTGATCACGCTTGCGAAGTGGCTCATGGCGCAGTCCTCGATTCCAGATCCATATCCGCAGGCCATTTCACCTTGGGCGCCAGAAGAAGGGCGATGTTTGCTCCCACATCGTTGTGATCTTTTGGCCGGCCAGGCGGTGGTAGTGCATCAGGGCCTTGTTGCATGTAGGTGCAGACATAGGCCCACGCATGCTCGTCTGCGCCCATGGTGGTCAGGGGGAAACGGTCGATGACTTCGTTGGTGCCGGGCTTGACGATGGAGAGTACAACGCCGCCCTTGATGACCACTCCATGCCCCGTTGCGCCGCGTTTCAACCAGCGTTCAGCCCGGACCTGGGACCAGTCGTAAGCCACCGGCTTCACCCGCCAGCGTTCGAACGGGTTCCACCAGCGGCAGTTAAAGTTGTAGGCGTAGAGGCGTTGGCGGGCTCGGTTAAACCGAAGAGGTTGATCTCGGGGAGGAGCCACCTCAACCTTCACGCTGAACCATAAAGACCAAAGTGCAACGAACATAGATGAAATAAAAATTAGCCAAATATCAAAATTTAGTTTTTGTTCAGCAGACAGCATAAGCCGTGACAAATCGATCAATAGAATGCCCATAACCGGAGCAAACCAAATGATCAAACCTCTGATCGCTGCTGATGCCCGTGGAAGCTCCAAATAAACACTGCATTGATAATTGGGTGCACCTAATCCGAGTGTAGGTATTAGGACCGGTGGTTCGTCAGGACTTGGAAGGTCTTCTTTCCAGCCTGAACAGGGAGGAACAAGTTTTGGGCTACTCATAAGTCCCCAACTCATGGCGCAGTCCTCGATTCCAGATCCATATCCGCAGGCCATTTCACCTTTGGCGCCAGAAGCAGGGCGATGTTGAGACCCGACACATCGTTGTGATCTTTTGGCGGGCCAGGAGGTGGCAGTGCGTCAGGGCCTTGTTGCATGTAAGTGCAGACATAGGCCCAGGCATGCTGGTCAGCGCCCATGGTGGTCAGGGGGAAACGGTCGATGACTTCGTTGGTGCCGGGCTTGACGATGGAAAGCACTACGCCGCCCTTGATGACCACTCCATTTCCCGTTGCGCCGCGCTTTAACCAGCGTTCGGCCCGGACCTGGGACCAGTCGTAAGCGA
>Ga0222427_101048_pt1 | contig 16858 bp, 14 predicted proteins | sample 2B20Ametagenome_FD_182890 | JGI IMG/M metagenome (GOLD analysis project Ga0222427, IMG submission 182890) | Enriched microbial communities from leaf-cutter ant dump, University of Wisconsin, Madison, United States - 2B20A (version 2) | ecosystem: Environmental > Terrestrial > Nest > Insects nest...
GTGTCGTCACCCCGTTCCAGCCGCCGGAAGAGAAGCGCGCTGCCTACGCCGCCGACATCACCTACGGCACCAACAACGAATTCGGTTTCGACTACCTGCGCGACAACATGGCCTTCAGCATGGAAGAGAAATTCCAGCGCGAGCTGAATTTCGCCGTGATCGACGAAGTCGACTCCATCCTGATCGACGAAGCCCGTACCCCGCTGATCATCTCCGGCCAGGCCGAAGACAGCTCCAAGCTGTACATCGAGATCAACAAGCTGATCCCGCGCCTGAAGCAGCACATCGAGGAAGTGGAAGGCCAGGTTACCCAGGAAGGCCACTTCAAGATCGACGAGAAGAGCCGTCAGGTCGAACTCAACGAAGCCGGTCACCAGTTCATCGAAGAGATGCTCACCCAGGTCGGCCTGCTGGCCGAGGGCGAGAGCCTCTATTCCGCGCACAACCTGGGCCTGCTGACCCACGTCTACGCCGGCCTGCGCGCGCACAAGCTGTTCAATCGCAACGTCGAGTACATCGTCCAGGACGGCCAGGTCCTGCTGATCGACGAGCACACCGGTCGTACCATGCCGGGCCGTCGCCTCTCCGAAGGCCTGCACCAGGCGATCGAAGCGAAGGAAAACCTGAACATCCAGGCCGAAAGCCAGACCCTGGCCTCGACCACCTTCCAGAACTACTTCCGTCTCTACACCAAGCTGTCCGGCATGACCGGTACCGCCGATACCGAAGCCTTCGAGTTCGCCCAGATCTATGCCCTCAACGTGATGGTGATCCCGCCGAACAAGCCACTGGCGCGCAAGGACTTCAACGACCTGGTGTACCTGACTGCCGACGAGAAGTACGCCGCGATCATCGCCGACATCAAGGAAAGCATGGCCTCCGGCCGTCCGGTCCTGGTCGGTACCGCGACCATCGAAACCTCCGAGCACATGTCCAACCTGCTCAAGCAGGAAGGCATCGACCACAAGGTCCTCAACGCCAAGTACCACGAGAAGGAAGCCGAGATCATCGCCCAGGCCGGTCGCCCGGGTGCGCTGACCATCGCCACCAACATGGCCGGTCGTGGTACCGACATCCTGCTGGGCGGCAACTGGGAAGTCGAAGTGGCTTCCATGGAAAACCCGACCCCCGAGCAGATCGCCCAGATCAAGGCCGACTGGCAGAAGCGTCACCAGCAGGTGATCGAGTCCGGTGGCCTGCACGTGATCGCCTCCGAGCGCCACGAATCGCGCCGTATCGACAACCAGCTGCGTGGTCGTTCCGGTCGTCAGGGTGACCCGGGCTCCAGCCGGTTCTACCTGTCCCTCGAAGACAGCCTGATGCGTATCTTCGCCTCCGACCGGGTGAAGAACTTCATGAAGGCCCTGGGCATGCAATCCGGCGAGGCCATCGAGCACCGCATGGTGACCAACGCCATCGAGAAGGCACAACGCAAGGTCGAAGGCCGCAACTTCGACATCCGTAAACAGCTTCTCGAATTCGACGACGTGGCCAACGAGCAGCGCAAGGTGATCTACCACATGCGCAACAGCCTGCTGGCCGCCGAGAACATCGGCGACACCATCGTCGAGTTCCGCCAGGAAACCCTCGACGCCACCTTCGCCCAGCACATTCCGCCGCAATCGCTGCCCGAGCAGTGGGACGTGGCGGGCCTGGAAGCCTCGCTGGCCAGCGACTTCGGCGTGAAGCTGCCGATCCAGCAATGGCTCGACGAAGACGACAAGCTCTACGAGGAAACCCTGCGCGAGAAGGTCCTCAACGAGCTGGTCACTGCCTACAACGAGAAGGAAGACAGTGCCGGCGCCGAAGCCCTGCGTACCTTCGAGAAGCAGATCCTGCTGCGCGTCCTCGACGACCTGTGGAAAGACCACCTGTCGACCATGGACCACCTGCGCCACGGTATCCACCTGCGCGGCTACGCCCAGAAGAACCCGAAACAGGAGTACAAGCGCGAGTCGTTCACCCTGTTCCAGGAGCTGCTGGAGTCGATCAAGCGCGACACCATCCGTGTGCTGTCCCACGTCCAGGTCCGCCGCGAGGACCCGGCCGAGGAAGAAGCCCGTCTGCGCCGCGAAGCCGAAGAACTGGCCCAGCGCATGCAATTCCAGCATGCCGCCGCGCCAGGCCTGGAAAGTGCCGAGCAGCAGGAAGAGGGCGCTGAAGTCGCCGTCGCCACCGCGCCGGTGCGCAACGATCAGAAGCTGGGCCGCAACGAGCTGTGCTGGTGCGGTTCCGGCAAGAAGTTCAAGCACTGCCACGGGCAGATCAACTGATCGAGCCGTGTCACGCTGAAACATGAACACCACGCCGCGACCGGCTCCTGCCGTCGCGGCGTTGTTCCATCTCAAGCACCGTCGGATCGCCGACGGTGAATTTTTTCTAGGAGCGCTTTCATGGCTGTTGGTCTTGGTCCTTTGCCAACGTTGCACCCGGTTCCCGGTTTCGAACTCGGTATCGCCTCTGCGGGCATCAAGCGCCCGGGGCGCAAGGATGTGGTGGTGATGCGCTGCGCCGAAGGTTCCAGCGTTGCCGGCGTTTTCACCCTGAATGCCTTCTGCGCCGCGCCGGTGATCCTCGCCAAGCAGCGCGTGCAAGGCACCGTGCGCTACCTGCTGACCAACACCGGTAACGCCAACGCCGGTACCGGCGCCCCGGGCCTGGCCGCTGCCGAGCGCACCTGCGCCAAGCTGGCCGAGCTGACCGGCGTCGACGCCAGCGCCGTGCTGCCGTTCTCCACCGGTGTGATCGGCGAGCCGCTGCCGGTCGAGAAGATCGAAGGCGCGCTGCAAGCCGCGCTGGACAACCTGTCCGAGAACAACTGGGCCGAAGCCGCCACCGGCATCATGACCACCGATACCCTGCCCAAGGGTGCCAGCCGTCAGTTCCAGCACGAAGGCGTGACCGTCACCGTCACCGGCATCAGCAAGGGCGCGGGCATGATCCGTCCGAACATGGCCACCATGCTCGGCTACATCGCCACCGACGCCAAGGTCGCTCCGGCGGTGCTCAAGGACCTGATGCTGGACGGCGCCAACAAGTCGTTCAACCGCATCACCATCGACGGCGATACCTCCACCAACGACTGCTGCATGCTGATCGCTACCGGCAAGGCCGATGTCGCCGAGATCACCGAAGCCAGCGGCCCGCTGTTCGAAGCCCTGAAAAAAGCGGTGTTCGAAGTGTGCATGGAAGTGGCCCAGGCCATTGTCCGTGACGGCGAAGGTGCCACCAAGTTCGTTACCGTCCAGGTCAACGGCGGCGGCAACCATCAGGAGTGCCTGGATGTCGGCTACGCCGTCGCCCACTCGCCGCTGATCAAGACTGCGCTGTTCGCCTCCGACCCGAACTGGGGCCGCATCCTCGCCGCTGTCGGCCGTGCCGGCGTGCCGAACCTCGACGTCAGCCTGATCGACGTGTACCTGGACAGCGTCTGCATCGCCTCCAAGGGCGGCCGCAGCGCTACCTACACCGAAGACCAGGGCGCCGCAGTCATGGCCCAGGAAGAAATCACCATCCGTATCGAGCTGGGCCGTGGTCAGTGCAACGAGACCATCTGGACCACCGACCTGTCCCACGAGTACGTGAAGATCAACGCGGAATACCGCACCTGATCGAACGCCGCCGTTGCGCCTGGCGCGACGGCGGCATCCTTTCATCAGACGGAGTTCAAAGTTGAAACGGATTCATGTCGCCGCCGCCGTCATTCGTGGCGCGGATGGCCGTATTCTCATCGCCCGGCGTGGCGAAACCCAGCATCAGGGCGGTCTCTGGGAGTTTCCCGGTGGCAAGGTCGAAGCCGGCGAAGCCGTACAGACCGCCCTGGCCCGCGAGCTGCGCGAAGAGTTGGGTATCGAGGTGACCGCCGCGCGGCCACTGATCAAGATCAAGCACGACTACCCGGACAAGCAGATCCTGCTCGACGTCTGGGAGGTCAGCACCTTCACCGGCGAGCCCCATGGCGCCGAAGGCCAGCCGCTGGCCTGGGTCGCGCCGCGGGACCTGGCCGATTACGAGTTCCCCGAGGCCAACCGGCCGATCGTCGCGGCGGCGCGCTTGCCGGGCGAATACCTGATCACCCCGGATGACCTGGAGGTCCCGCAGATGCTGCGCGGCATTCAGAAGGCCATTGCTGGCGGGATCAAGCTGGTGCAGTTGCGTGCGCCGAACATGTACGACCCCAAGTACCGCGATGTGGCGGTGGACGCGGTCGGCCTGTGTGCGGGCAAGGCGCAACTGATGCTCAAGGGACCGCTGGAATGGCTGGGTGACTTCCCGTCTGCCGGCTGGCACCTCACCGCCGAGCAACTGCGCAAGTACGCGGCCAATGGCCGTCCTTTCCCCAAGGACCGCTGGCTGGCGGCGTCCTGCCACAGTGCTGAAGAGCTGGCGCTGGCCGAGCAGATGGGCGTGGACTTCGTCACCCTGTCGCCGGTGCAGGCCACCCAGACCCACCCGGATGCCCAGCCGCTGGGCTGGGATGTGGTGCAGCAGATGATCGACGGCTTCAACAAGCCGGTGTTCCTGCTTGGTGGTGTCGGCCCGAACGAACGCGAGCGAGCCTGGCAGATCGGTGCGCAGGGTGTGGCGGGTATCCGCGCGTTCTGGCCGGAGATCTGATCAAAGGCTCCAAAGCATAACGCGGCCCCTGTGGGAGCTGGCTTGCCAGCGATGACTTTGGTGAATTCACCATTGCAATCGCTGGCAAGCCAGCTCCCACAGGGGCCGCGTTATGCTTCAAGGTTTGGCGGCGGCCTGCCAGAGGATTTCGCCGATGCCCTGGCGGCGGGCGATCAGGCGTGCGGCTACGAACAATAGATCCGAAAGCCTGTTGATATACGCCAACCCAACCCCCTCCAGCGGCTCCACCGCGTTCAACTGCTGACAACGCCGTTCTGCACTGCGCGCCAGGCTGCGACACACATGAGCCTGTGCCACTAGCGTCGACCCGCCCGGCAGAATGAAATTCTCCAGTGGCCCCAGTTCCTCGTTCCAGCGGTCGATCGCCGCCTCCAGCCGCTCCACCTCCGGCGCATCCAGCGCCTGGTAGCTGGGCATCGCCAGCTCGCCACCGAGGTCGAACAGGCGATGCTGACAGGGCGCCAGCACCTCGCTCAGCTCATCCAGACCTTCTGCCGCCAGCCCGGCAAGCAGCAGTCCCAGCTGGCTATTCAGCGTATCCACCTCGCCAATCGCTTCGACGCGGGGATGGTCCTTCGGTACCCGGCGACCATCGCCAAGGCCGGTTTCACCCTTGTCGCCGGTGCGGGTGTAGATCTTCGACAGGCGAAAGCCCATGGCTTATGACTCCAGTTTGCGTGAGGCGGGCAGGGGTGTGGCAACCAGCGGCAGGCGCAGGGTGAAGCAGGTGCCCTGGCCCGGACTCGACTGCACTTCCATCTGGCCCTTGTGGTTGTTGGTGATGATGAAGTACGACACGGACAGGCCAAGGCCGGTGCCCTGGCCAATTTCCTTGGTGGTGAAGAACGGCTCGAAGGTGCGTTTGCGCACGGCCTCGGGCATGCCGATACCGTTGTCCTCGACCTGGATTTCCGCCCAGGGCGGATTGAGCCGGGTGCGCAGGGTAATGCGTCCGGGCTCGCGGTCGTCCTCGCGCAGGTGGATGGCCTGGGCGGCGTTCTTCAGCAGGTTGAGCAGCACCTGCTCCAGTTCGTTGGCGGTGCCTGGGACCGGGCCGAGCTGCGGGTCGAACTGGCGGACGATGGCCTGGCCCTTGAAGTCGAAACCGATGGCCAGGTCGAAGTCGTTGCCGGCGATCTCCACCGCCTGGTCGATCAGTGCGGGCAGGTCGCAGGGCGCCATCTGCCGGTTGCTGCGACGGCTGAAGCTGAGCATGTGGGTGACGATCTTCGCCGCCCGCGCCCCGGCCTGCTGGATGCCATCGAGCAACTGCGGAACCTGGCGCTCCTCCAGATAGTGGTTGACCGTGCCCAGGTCGATGCCGGTTTCGCTCGCGGCTTCCAGGTTCTTCGGCAGGTCCGGCGACAGGCGCCGGCGGATGTTCTGCACGTTGTGCAGGATCGCCCCCAGCGGGTTGTTGATCTCGTGGGCCATGCCCGCCGCCAGACCGCCCACCGAGAGCATCTTCTCCGACTGCACCATCATTTCCTCCAGCGACAGGCGCTGGGTGATGTCATCGATGCGGATCACCACGCCACGGCCGCCGCCGCCCATCAGCGGGTAGAAGGTCAGGGCGTAGTGGCGGGGGTCGTCGTCGCGGGTCCAGGTGACCCGTTCGATCTTGGCCACCCGGTGCTTCTCGACGCTTTCCTTGAGCTGCGGCAGAAACGGCTTGAGCGGTTCGAAGGCAAGGAAGATCGGCTGGTTCAGCGCTTCGTCCAGCGGCGTCCCGGAAAGGCTGCTGGCCTCCTGGTTCCACTGGGTCACGTAGAGTTGTTCGTCGAGGGCGATCAGCGCCGAGGGCATCGAGTCGATGATGCTGTTGAGGTAGTTCTGGAAGCCGGTGAGCTTGCGCTCGATCTTGCCGCGCACCTGCACTTCCAGTTCCAGCTTGCGGTTGGTGTGGCGGGTTTCCTCGGCCAGTCCCTGGGCCTGGTCGTAGGCCTGCTGGAACTCGTCGCGGGCGCGCTTGAGCTGCTGCTCCCGGGCCTCGATACGCGACAGCATGGTATTGAAGGCCTCGGCCAGGCTGCCGATCTCGTCGTGGTTGCCGGGGCTGGCGCGCAGGGCGTAGTTCTCTTCCCGGGTCACCTGGCGCGACAGCTGTTCGAGCTGGTAGATCGGCTGGGTGATCAGGCGCTTGATCTGCCGGGCGATGATCATCCACAACAGCACGCTGAACACCAGGATGCCCAGGCTCGCAGTCAGGGTACCGGTGTAGAAGGCGGTGGGCAGTTCGCTGCTGGCGACCAGCAGCAGATGCCCGGGCGGGCTGCCGGGGCGGGACAGGCGCACCAGTTGGGTACTGCGGAATTCGGTCAGGCGCCAGCCTTCGATATTGCGAAAGCGCTTGGGCAGGGCGATCGGCTCACCGTGCTGCAACTGCGCCAGCAGCTTGCCGTCGGAGCCATAGAGCGCCGCGGCGCGCAGCGGGGTGTAGGTGTCCAGCTCGTCGAGCAGGCGATTGGCGGCTTCCGGCGAGTCGGTCGCCTGCTGCGCCAGTTGCGGGCTCGACACCAGCCGACCGATGGTCTGCAGGGCTTGGGGCGCCATGGCCTCCTGGGAGATCCAGTAGGCGGCGCTGATAAAGGTCAGGTTGGCCACCAGCAGGATGGTGATCAGCAGCACCAGCAGGGCGGCCAGCAGTTTCTGGCCGACCGGCAGGTTTTCCAGGCGTTCGCGCAAGGGCATGGTGAAGGCGTGGTCCTGTGGGTGAAGGGGCAGGGTAACGCTGCCCTCAGTCGCTGGGCAATCCGTGGCCGTCGAGGTATTCGACCAGGCGTCGATAGAGCCGTTCCAGATGCGGCAGCGCTTGGCCGTGACGGGTCGCGCTGCGGCAGGCGTGGCCGAGCAGGTAGTGGATCTCGGTGCGACGGCCGTTGCGCACATCCTGGTACATCGAAGAGTAGTTCGCCGCGGTGGCCTGGATCACCCGTTGCACTTCGCTTTCCAGTGCTTCGGCGGCCTGGGGCTGGCCGCAGCGCTGCAGCAGTTCGGCCAGCTCGGCGCACAAGGTGGCGACTTCGCAACGGTGTTCGGCCAACCCGCCGTTGCGGCAGTCGTAGAGCACGGTCAGCGGATTGATCGCGCAATTCAGTGCCAGCTTGCGCCACAGACGGGTGAGGATATCCGGGGTCCATTCATGGGCAATGCCGGCCTGGGTGAGGTCGTCGAGCCAGGTCGGGGCCAGGGGATTGGCCGGATCACCCAGCCAGTTGAAGCCGTGGCCGGCGAAATTCACCCGCCAGTCGTCCTCGCGGAAGGCGCCTTCGGTGCTGGAGGCGAAGATGCAGCGGGCCTGTGGCACGCGGGCGGCGACCTCGTCCTGGCTGCCCAGGCCGTTCTGCAACAGGATCACTTCGGCGTCCGGACTGAGGCGCCCGGCGATGCTGGCCACGGCCTTTTCCGCGTCATAGGCCTTGCAGGCCACCAGCAGGCGGCGGATCGGCGTGTCGGCATCGAGGGTTTCGGCGGGAATGTCGAAGGTCGTCGGTCGGCCTTGCTCGACCAGGGTCAGGCCGCCCGTCGCTGCGTAGGATTGCAGGCGTTGCGGGCTGCGCAGGATCAGGCGAACCGGCCTGCCAGCCCGGGCCAGGCGGCAGGCCCAGAGGCTGCCGAGGCTACCGGCGCCGAGAATATGCCAGGTGCTGCTCATCAGCGTTTCCCAAGCGTTTATAATGAGCCCGCATTTTAACCGTCAAACCCGGTGCGCTCCATCGCGCTCCCCACTGCAAGGGGCGCCAGCGCACCTTTTATTTTTTGGAGAGCAAGGTATGCCGTCGTTCGACGTGGTATCGGAACTGGACAAGCACGAAGTCACCAACGCCGTGGAAAACGCCATCAAGGAGCTGGACCGCCGCTACGACCTGAAGGGCAAGGGCAGCTTCGAGTTCAAGGAAAAGGACCAGACCGTCGTGCTCACTGCCGAAGCCGAATTCCAGCTGGAGGCCATGGTCGAGATCCTGCGTCTGGCCCTGGTCAAGCGCAAGATCGATGTCCAGTGCCTGGAACTGAAGGACGCCTACGCTTCCGGCAAGGAAATGAAGCAGGAAGCGGTGTTCAAGGAAGGCATCGATAAAGAGCTGGCGAAGAAGATCGTTTCCCATATCAAGGACGCCAAGCTCAAGGTCCAGGCCGCCATCCAGGGCGAGCAGATCCGCGTTACCGGCAAGAAGCGCGACGACCTGCAGGAATGCATCGCCGCCCTGCGTGCCAAGGAGTTCGGCATGCCCCTGCAGTTCAACAATTTCCGCGATTGATGGTCCCGGCTCCGGAACCTTGGCGTTTTGATGGCGTCCGAGGTTGCTGGGGCCGCTGAATCGTTTGCGGCACCTTTTTCACAGTTTTTTGCCGCACGGCGAGGAGAACACAACGATGGATTTGAACGCCGAGGTCGATCAACTGGTCAGGACTTCGCAGACCTGGATTCCATTGATCATGGAATACGGCAGCCGCCTGGCACTGGCGCTGATCACCCTGGCCGTGGGTTGGTGGGTGATCAACAAGGTGACCAACAAACTCGGGCGCCTGGTGGCGATCCGCAATTCCGACAAGGCACTGCAAGGCTTCATCAGCACGCTCGCCAACATCGTCCTCAAGATCCTGCTGTTCGTCAGCGTGGCGTCGATGATCGGCGTGGAAACCACTTCCTTCGTCGCCGCCATCGGTGCCGCCGGCCTGGCCATCGGCCTGGCCTTGCAGGGCAGCCTGGCGAACTTCGCCGGTGGCGTGCTGATCCTGCTGTTCCGCCCGTTCCGCCTGGGCGACTGGATCGAGGCCCAGGGTGTCAGCGGCACCGTGGACAGCATCCAGATCTTCCACACCGTGCTGCGCACCGGTGACAACAAGACGGTGATCGTGCCCAACGGCAATCTGTCCAACGGCATCATCACCAACTACAACCGCCAGCCGACCCGCAAGGTGGTGTTCGACGTCGGCGTCGACTACGAAGCCGACCTGCAGAAGGCGCGCAACGTCCTGCTCGACCTGGCCAACAACGACCCACGGGTGCACAAGGACCCGGCGCCGCAGGCGGTGGTCGCGACCCTGGGCGACAGTGCGATCACGGTTTCACTGCGTATCTGGGTGAATACCGCGGACTACTGGGATGTGATGTTCATGCTCAACGAGCATGCCCGTGACCGCCTGAAAAGCGAGGGGATCGACATTCCCTTTCCGCAACGGGTGATTCGAGTGGTGCAGGAGACTGCGGCCCAGTAAGCAGCCTTGTGTTGTTGCTGATGGCCTCATCGCTGGCAATGCCAGCTCCCACAGGGTTCGTCGGTGTACGCGGACCCTGTGGGAGCCGGCGTTGCCGGCGATGAGGCCCGCAAGGCATTACACTTCTTCACCTCTCCACACTATCGGTCCGACAGGCTTTTCTGGCATACAAGCCGGTCTCTTTTGCAACTGCCGACCGAATCATGACTCCGCTGCTCAATATCACGCCGTTCAGGGCCCTGTGCTTCGCCCTGACCCTGGCCCTGTTCGAATTGCTTACCTACCTCGTCAGTGACGTGGTCATGCCGGCCATGCCGCAGGTAGTGACCGACCTGCAGGCCAGCCCCGAGTACATTCCCCATGCCTTGAATCTCTACCTGCTGGGTGGGGTGGTACTGCAATGGCTGATCGGTCCGCTGGCCGACCGCTATGGCCGGCGACCACTGCTGCTCGGCGGCTGCGCATTTTTCTGCGTGATGTGCCTGCTCACCTACTGGGCCGATGGCATCGAAGTCTTCAACCTGCTGCGCCTGTTGCAGGGCATCGGCCTGGGCTTTGTGGTCACGGTCAGCTACCCGGCATTGAACGAGGCGTTCAGCGAGGCCGACGCGGTGCGGATGATGGCGCTGCTGGCCAATATCGCGCTGCTCTCGCCACTGCTCGGGCCGTTGGTAGGCACGCTGCTGCTGGAGTGGGTGTCCTGGCGCTGGCTGTTCGTGCTGTTCGGCATCAGCGCCGTGCTGACCTGGTTTGCCTTGTATCGCTTCATGCCGGAGACCCTGGGTGTCGAACGGCGTGATGGTTCACGCCTGGCGTTCCAGCCGATTCATCTGCTGCCGTTGCTGTCCGGCTATGCGCAGTTGCTCGGCAATCGCCGCTTCGTCGCCGGCAGTGCCGCCCTGGGCCTGATCGGCCTGCCGCTGATCGGCTGGATCGGCCTGTCGCCGGTGCTGCTGATCACTGACGAGGGCCTGAGCAAGATGGAATACGCCCTGTGGCAGTTGCCGGTGTTCGGCGGGCTGATCCTCGGCAATCTGATCATCAACCGCATCGCCGATCGCTATCCGCTGACGTCTCTGGTGCGTGGTGCCCTCTGGCCGTTCCTGATCGGGCTGGCGGCGGCGTTGCTGGCGACCTGGATCCATCCGAGCGTGCCGAGCCTGGTGGTCGGCCTGTCGATCTATGCGCTGGGCCTGGGCATCGGCAACGCCGTGCTGTACCGCATGACCCTGTTCAGCAGCGAACAGAGCAAGGGGCTGGTTTCGGCCATGCTGGGGATGATCACCATCGCCCTGCTGGGTCTGGGTGGCGTGGTGATGGCGATGTTCGGCGCCGGCGCCAGCCTGCTGGCCTTTGCCCTGGCCTCGGCGGTGGCGGGTGTGCTGGCGCTGTGGCCGCTGCGGGGAGTGTTGAAGCAGCAGCCTTGATCAGGGCTGCTGCTGTTCGCTGACGGGGGCGCTGGTCGGCTGTTCTGCCTGTTGCTCCGGCTCCTTGCCGCGGCGGATCTCCTGGTGCCAGTGCAGGGCGATCAGGATCAGGGTCGGCACCCCGAGCAGGGCGGTGATCAGGAAGAAGTCGTGATAGCCGAACTTCTCCACCAGCACACCCGAGTAACCGCCGATCAGGCGTGGCAGCAGGAGCATGATCGAACTGAGCAGGGCGTACTGGGTGGCGGAGAACTTCAGGTTGGTCAGGCTCGACAGGTAGGCGACGAAGGCCGAGGTGGCCAGGCCCGAACTGAAGTTGTCGAGGGAGATGGTCACCACCAGCATTTCCACGTTCGGGCCCATGTCGGCGAGCATCAGGAACAGGATGTTGGTGGCGGCCGAGGCAGCACCGCCGATGAACAGGATCGGCAGGATGCCGAAGCGCACGATCAGCAGGCCGCCGACGCCGGCACCGAGCAGGGTCATGATCAGGCCGAAGATCTTGCTGACGCTGGCGATCTGGTCCTTGGTGAAGCCCTGGTCGATGTAGAACACGTTGGCCATCACGCCCATCACCGTATCCGACATGCGGTAGGTGGCGATCAGGCCAAGCAGCAGCAGTGCCTGCCAGCGGTAGCGGTGGATGAAGTCGTTGACCGGGGTCAGCACCGGCGCCAGGCCGCGGCGGCCCATGGACGACAGGCACAGGCAGGTCAGGGTGGTGTAGAGGATGGCGCGCAGGAAGGCGCGGTCTTCCAGGAGCAGGTCGAGCAGGCTGACACCTTCGAACAGCACGCTGGCGAAATCGGTGTTGTACAACTGGGTGAACATCGCCGGGACCGAGACCAGCAGCACGATCAGCACGAATACCGACATCAGCTGATGGGTGAAGCCATAGCGGGCGGCCTGCAACTGGGTACGCAGCGATACCGGCGGTTCGCGCATCAGCAGGGTGGTGATCACCGCGGGCAGCATCATCACGCCGAACAGCACGTAGGTGCCGGTCCAGGCCTTGTGCATGTAGCTGAAACCGGTGGAGCCGAACCATTCGGCGAAGAACAGCGCGCCAGCAGTGGCGAGCAGGGCGGCGACCCGGTAGCCGGCCATGTAGCTGGCGGCGAGGGCGGCCTGGCGCTGATCGTCGGCGATTTCCAGGCGGTAGGCGTCGACGGCGATGTCCTGGGTAGCGGAGGCGAAGGCCACCAGCACCGCCAGGGCGATCAGCCAGGACAGATGCTTCTGCGGGTCGCAGAAGCCCATGCCGATCAGGCCGATCACTACCAGGATCTGCGACAGCACCAGCCAGGAGCGCCGCCGCCCGAGCTTGCCGAGCAGTGGCAGGCGCCATTGGTCGAGCAGCGGCGACCAGACCCACTTGAAGGCGTAGGCCAGGCCGATCAGGCTCGCATAGCCGATGGTCTCGCGGGCCACCCCGGCCTCGCGCAACCAGACCGAAAGCGTCGAGAACACCAACATGTAAGGCAGGCCGGCGGCGAAGCCGAGCAGCAGGAGCACCACGGTCGACGGGCTGGCATAGGCAGCGAGCGCAGCGCGCCAGGTTTTACGGGGCATGGGCCAACATCTGCCTCAAGATTACGAACACAAAGCGCGCACTCTAACTGTTGTGATCCATTGGGCGCCAGCCATGGCGCGACATATCGACGCGATTATTGCGCAGGCCGACCCCTTCGGCGCGCAGGCGCGCCCTTTGTTCCTCGCCCGATGGCGTTCCCGGCTGAAGACTGAGCCGGCCGCCAGCGCCCAGCACCCGGTGCCAGGGCAGGCGGGTATCGGCGGGCAACTGGCTCAGCGTGCGTCCGACCCAGCGCGCAGCGCGGCCCAGCCCGGCCATCTGGGCCAGTTCGCCGTAGCTGACTACCTTGCCCGGCGGGATCTGGTCCAGCACCAGGTAGAGCGCCGTTCGTCGGCTCTCGTTGTTTTCCTGGGTCATGTCGGGAGCCACACTCATACGCGTGTTTCCGCCGGGCTGGGGCATGCGGGGAAATACCTGGTAATTGAACTCATTGGCATTGATCGGGTCTTTCCTTGCTCTGGTCTCGGGCATCCGGATAATGCCCGACTTTTTTCGCGAACCTGAATTCCAGTATTGCCTATGTATTCTAGAACCCTGTTGTGCCTTGCATTGGTCGGCGCTTGCGCGCCGGCTCTCGCCGATACCGTATGGATGAAGAACGGTGACCGCCTGAGCGGCAAGATCAAGGTGTTCGATGGCGGCAAGCTGCTGCTGGAGACCCCCTACGGCGGTTCGATCGCCCTCGACTGGAAGCAGGTCAAGACCCTGGAAAGCGACCAGGAACTGCTGGTCAAGCAGGACGAATACAGCGGCGAGCGGGCCAAGTCCCTCACTGCGGCGGACGCCGGCAAGGTGACCCTGGCCAATGGCGAGGCGCCGAAGACCGTCGAGCTGGCCAGCATCCAGCAGATCATGAAACCCAAGCCGATGGTCGAGGACCTGATCTGGAAAGGCAACGTCGACCTGGCCCTGGACTACAAGCGCGCCGAGAGCAACACCGACGACTACGACGTCGACTTCAAGACCACCGCCCGTCACGGTCGCTGGCGGCATAACGCCGAGGGCGAATACAACCGCGACAGCAAGGACGATGTCACCACCACCAACAACTGGAGCGCCGAGTACGCCCTCGACCGCTTCATCACCGAGAAGTGGTTCTGGCAGGGGCGCCTCGAATACAAGCGCGACCATATCGAAGACCTGGCGCGCCAGCGTACCGTCGGTACCGGCCCGGGCTACCAGTTCTGGGATGACGAGCTGGGCGCCTTCTCCCTCGGCTCGTTGCTCAACCGCACCGACTACGAATATGCCGACGGCGGCAAGGACAACTTCTATTCCATCGGCATGAAGTGGAACTACAACCGCTTCCTGATCGGCAAGAGCGTCGAGCTGTTCACCAATGGTGAAGTCGGCAAGCCGCTGGGTGGTGTCGCCGACTACAGCCTGGATGCCGAAGTGGGCCTGCGCTACAAGGTCACCGAGTGGGCCTCGCTGAACCTCAAGGCGGAGAGGGACATCATCAGCGGTACTGACGACAGCGACCTGGAAAAGACCCGCTACACCGCCGGTTTCGGCGTGACCTGGTAACGCGGCAGGGGGAAACGGCCCCTTGGCATCGGCAACGATAATGATTAGCTTGTCGCTATCGCCGCCCGTGCCGGGCGGTCCGTTTTTCCAGGAGTGCACACGTGAGCGCCAACGTCGCCAGGCCAGCCCGAGAATTGCTGTTGAAAGAGTACCGCGGGGTGCTCTCGACCCATTCCAAGTCGATGCCCGGCTTTCCGTTCGGCTCCGTGGTGCCGTACTGCCTGGATGCCGATGGCAATCCGCTGATCCTGATCAGCCGCATCGCCCAGCACACCCACAACCTGCAGAAGGACCCGAAATGCTCGCTGCTGGTGGGTGAGCGGGGTGCCGAGGACGTCCAGGCGGTAGGCCGCCTGACCGTGCTGGCCGAGGCGCGCAAGCTGGAGCAGGCAGAGGCCATCGAAGCCGCCGCCGAGCGTTACTACCGTTACTTCCCCGAGTCGCGCAATTACCACAGCGCCCATGATTTCGACTTCTGGGTGCTGCAGCCGGTGCGCCACCGCTATATCGGCGGCTTTGGCGCGATCCACTGGATCGACCAGCTGACCCTGGCCAATCCTTTCGCCGGCAAGGCCGAGCTGAGCATGGTCGAGCACATGAACAGCGACCACGCCAAGGCCATCGCCCACTACGTCGAGCTCAGCGGTTTGCCGAGCTCGGTGCCGGCGCAACTGGCCGGAATCGACAGCGAGGGCATGCACCTGCGTATCGGTCAGGCACTGTACTGGCTGGCCTTCCCCGAGCCTTGCAACACGCCGACACAAGTTCGCGAAGCCCTGGTTTTGCTGGCCCACGCCGACAAATGGCCAGAGGCGCAGGCTGCCGAGGCTTGAAATCGAGAGCTAAAGTTACCATCTGGGGTCTATTGGAAGATGTCTTCCGCTGAGGAAACCTCGATGCGTGCCTTTCTACTGTTGTTTCTCGTTTTCCCGATCCTTGAGTTGTACGTCTTTTTCAAGGTGAGCAGTTCCATCGGCTTCTTTGCCGCGCTGCTGCTGATCTTCGCCGGCTCGGCCCTGGGCCTGCTGGTGGTGCGGGTGGCCGGCCTGGCCACCGCGCTGCGTACCCGTGACAGCCTGCAGCGTGGCGAAATGCCCGCCGAGGACATGTTCCACGGCCTGATGCTGGCGCTGGGCGGCGGTCTGCTGCTGATCCCGGGCTTTATCAGCGACGTGTTCGGCCTGGTTCTGCTGCTGCCGTTCGTCCGCCGTCTGCTCGGCCGCAAGCTGCGCCAGCGCGCGGAAGCCCAGGCCATGCGCCAGCGGGCGTTCGCCGATGAGTTCAATAATGGCCAGCCGGGCGCTCAAGGGCGCAATCCACGGCAGCCGAACGTGATCGAAGGCGAGTACGAGCACCGCGACTCCTGATCGTTGCACCGCTAATGAACACGGCCCCCGCAGGGGCCGTTTTTCATTCCCGGCCTTTCATTGCAAAAAAAATCATTTGCGAGCCTTGTAATCCTTCCACGTGCCCCTATGTATGGGTCACCGCAAGGTTTCTGGGCATCCGCACCAGGCAAAGACAAAGGTGGTTCGCCCACGCGAACCCCGACCGGCAACGCCGGAAGCATCCACCCGCCGGTACCGATACCGGCCGATGAAAACCACAATCAGGAGAGATCGACAATGAAGCTTCGTCCTCTGCATGACCGCGTCGTTATCCGCCGCAGCGAAGAAGAATCGAAAACCGCTGGCGGTATCGTTCTGCCAGGCTCGGCCACCGAGAAGCCAAACCGTGGCGAAGTCGTCGCCGTCGGCACCGGTCGCATCCTGGACAACGGTGAAGTGCGCGCGCTGGCCGTGAAAGTGGGTGACAAAGTGGTTTTCGGCCCTTACTCGGGCAGCAACACTGTGAAAGTTGACGGCGAAGACCTGCTGGTAATGAGCGAGAACGAAATCCTCGCCGTTGTCGAAGCTTGATTCCGCTGGTTTCCCGTTACTCCAAAGTATTCAAGGATTAAACGATCATGGCTGCTAAAGACGTAAAATTCGGCGATTCCGCCCGCAAGAAAATGCTCGTTGGTGTCAACGTACTGGCTGACGCGGTAAAAGCGACCCTGGGCCCGAAAGGCCGCAACGTGGTCCTGGCCAAGAGCTTCGGCGCTCCGACCATCACCAAGGACGGCGTTTCCGTCGCCAAGGAAATCGAGCTGAAAGACGCCTTCGAAAACATGGGCGCCCAGCTGCTGAAAGACGTTGCCTCCAAGGCCAACGACGAAGCCGGTGACGGTACCACCACCGCTACCGTACTGGCCCAGGCCATCGTCAGCGAAGGTCTGAAATCGGTTGCCGCCGGCATGAACCCGATGGACCTGAAGCGCGGCATCGACAAGGCCACCCTGGCCATCGTCAAGGAACTGAAAGCCCTGTCCAAGCCATGCGCCGACTCCAAGGCCATCGCTCAGGTAGGCACCATCTCCGCCAACTCCGACAACTCCATCGGCGACATCATT
>Ga0222427_101050_pt1 | contig 16787 bp, 16 predicted proteins | sample 2B20Ametagenome_FD_182890 | JGI IMG/M metagenome (GOLD analysis project Ga0222427, IMG submission 182890) | Enriched microbial communities from leaf-cutter ant dump, University of Wisconsin, Madison, United States - 2B20A (version 2) | ecosystem: Environmental > Terrestrial > Nest > Insects nest...
CACTTCTAGTGAGCACTTGATTTCTTGTGCTTGTGACCAACCAGGTTAAAAACCCAATCAATCACCGCACCCGCATCAAGCGCCCACACTTATCGGTTGTTTAATTGTTAAAGAGCGGTACTGCCAATTCGTACTACTTTCTGCACTATTGCCGTTGCAGCAAAAACCCGCTGCGCCGGCCCTAGCACCTGTCGAAACATCAGGGTAAACCCTGAATTTTCGGCAACTGCCAAGCCTGAAACTATAACACAACTTTTGCAGATTATGCAACCGGCTTCTGCCTAATTTGCATCCTATCTTGCAAAACCACAAAACGCTTGAACCACCCGTTTTGCGGCGACCTAGCGAGCAATCCTTCTGCCCCGCCAGACCTGCCATGTGCCGACCGCCACCCAGCATCACTGCCTTGCTGCCGCCGAACTCACTTCACTTGCTTTCCTTCCCCTTCGCTGCCGAACAAACTGTTTGAACTGCGAAGGAGCGAGACTATAGCACAGAATTTAAACGTGTGTCGTCAGCATGACACCTATTTTGCAGAAAAGTGAAGTTTTTTTGGGGTCCGTCCCTGACATGCCCCCCCCCGGCGGACTCAGCCGTCCTCTATATATAGAGCGACAATTCGGCGCCCAAGCCATCGACTGCCACCCGCCCAGGCGCAGCCCTCAGCTAGAGGCGCAGTTCGGTTGTTTCCTTGATCTGCTGAAGCGCAAAGAAGGATTTCATGTCGACCACCGCAGGATGGCGCATGAGCGTGTCCATCGCAAAGCGCGAAAAGTGCGCCAGGTCCGCCACCTGGATGCGCAACAGATAGTCCATGTCTCCGGACATGGCGTAGCACTCGACCACTTCGGGCCATAGCTGCACGTCGCGCGCGAAGTCGCTCATGGGCGCGTGGCTGGAACCACTGTGTTTGTTCAAGCGGATATTCACATAGGCCAGCAGGCCCAGCCCCACCTTCTCGGCGTCGATCAGCGCCACGTACTTCTTGATGAAGCCCTTCTCTTCCAGCCGCCGCACCCGGCGCAGGCACGGGCTGGGAGACAGGGAGACGCGGTCCGCCAGTTCCTGGTTGCTCAGGCGTCCATCGCGCTGCAGTTCCCCCAGAATCCTTAAATCTGTCCTATCCAGCTCAATGTCTGACATTTATAGCCTCATTTCTTATTTCTACGGCAATATTATTGCCCAGACACCCAGGTTTCGCGACATGTTTGCAATTGTCTGCCCGCCATTCCTTCCTACAATCTCCGTCTAGACTTGAAGAACAAGTCGTCCTTAAAACAATGCAAGGGAGCAGACTTATGAGTAGCGCTTTCCAACCCTGGGACAACCCGATGGGCACCGCCGGGTTCGAGTTCATTGAATATGCCGCGCCGGACCCCGCCGCGCTGCGCAAGGTGTTCGAGCTGCTGGGCTTCAAGGCCATTGCCAAACACCGCCACAAGGACGTGACGCTGTACCGCCAAGGCGGCGTGAACTTCCTGATCAACGCCGAACCGGACTCATTCGCCCAGCGCTTCGCCCGCCTGCATGGCCCCTCGATCTGTGCAATCGGCTTTCGCGTGCAGGACGCCAATGCCGCGTACAAGCGCGCGCTGGAACTGGGCGCCTGGGGCTTCGATTCGCACAGCGGTCCCATGGAGCTGAACATCCCCGCGATCAAGGGCATCGGCGATTCGCTGATCTACCTGGTGGACCGCTGGGCCGGCAAGGACGGCCACGGCGGGATCGGCGATATCAGCATCTATGACGTGGACTTCGTCCCGGTGGATCCCGCGAACGCGCAGGCGGACCTGAACCACCGCGGCGCCGGACTGACGCTGGTGGACCACCTGACGCACAACGTGCACAAAGGCCGCATGGCCGAATGGGCCGAGTTCTACGAGCGCCTCTTCAACTTCCGCGAAGTGCGCTATTTCGACATCGAAGGCAAGGTGACGGGCGTGAAGTCCAAGGCCATGACCTCGCCCTGCGGCAATATCCGCATTCCGATCAACGAGGAAGGCACGGAAGAAAAGGGCCAGATCCAGGAATACCTGGACCTGTACCGCGGCGAGGGCATCCAGCACATCGCCATGGCCACGGAAGATATCTACGACACCATCGAAGCGCTGCGCCAGAACGGCGTCGTATTCCTGGACACGCCCGATACCTATTACGAGCTGCTGGACCGCCGCCTGCCGAACCACGGCGAGGACGTGGCGCGCCTGCAGAAGAACCGCATCCTGCTGGACGGCGCCCCCGGCGGCGGCCTGCTGCTGCAGATCTTCACCGAAAACCAGATCGGCCCGATCTTCTTCGAGATCATCCAGCGCAAGGGCAACGACGGTTTCGGCGAAGGCAACTTCAAGGCCCTGTTCGAATCGATCGAACTGGACCAGATGCGCCGCGGCGTGGTCAAAACCGTCGACTGAACGGCCTCAATTCCTTCCCCGGCCAGGCCCACGGTGCCCAGGCACCGGCGCCGGCCTTGAAACCTCGCTTCGGCGAGGTTTTTTTTGCCTATTTCTTCAAGCGGTCCTGGAACTGCTTGCGGAACTTGGCCACCTTGGGCGCGATCACGAATTGGCAATAGCCCTGCTCGGGATGCAGGGCGAAATAATCGCGGTGATAGTCCTCGGCCTGCCAGAACCTGGCGGGTTCCAGCAGCTTGGTCACGATGGGCGCGTCGTAGACCTTCTGCGCCTCGACCTCGGCAATGACGGCTTGCGCCTGTTCGCGCTGGGCCTCGTCCTGCCAGAAGATGGCGGACTCATATTGCGGGCCGATGTCATTGCCCTGGCGCCCCGGCGTGGTCGGATCGTGGGTCGCGAAGAACACGCGCAGCAGGTCGCTGTAGGAGAGTTCGGCCGGGTCGAATTCCACGCGGGCGACCTCGATGTGGCCGGTGTCCTTGCCGCACACCTGCTCGTAGCTGGGATTGTCCACGTGGCCGCCGCTGTAGCCGGGCAGCACGCTCTTGACGCCGCGCAAATCGGTGAACACCGCTTCGACGCACCAGAAGCAGCCGCCGCCGAGTACGGCGACCTCATTGCCGGGGGATGCTTGTTCTGCCATGACGATTCCTTCTTTCTCGATGGACGGCGGCCAGCGCGTCCGGATTCCATGCGCAATGCGCAGGTGCAAAGACTACTGCTTGGGTGGCGCCAGCGACAAGATCCATTCGGCCAGCAGCCGGGCGTCTTCGGGGTTGACCTGGGTCTGGGCCGGCATGGGAACCGCGCCCCAGGCGCCCCGGCCGCCGCCGCGGATCTTGCCCGCCAGGTAATCCACCATGGCGTCGCCCTGCCCCGCGTAGCGCTCGGCCACGCTTTTCAATGGCGGCCCCACGCGCTTGGCCTCGACCTGGTGGCAGGCCATACAGGCCTTGTTCTTGGCCAGGTCCAGGCCGGTGGTTTGCGCATGCGCCGCGCATGCGCCCAAGGCGCAGGCGGCAGCCAACAACAGACTACTCTTCAAATGCATCGGTTACGGCCCCACGGCTCGCGGTGCTGGCGAGCTTGCCGAACTTGGCAAGCACACCGCGTGTATAACGCGGCTTGGGCTGGACCCAGGCCTGACGACGAGCCGCCATTTCTTCGTCGCTGATATTGAGCTGCAACAGCAGCTTGTGGGCATCGATGGTAACCGAATCGCCCTCCTGGATCAGCGCGATGGGACCGCCGACAAAAGCCTCCGGCGCGACGTGGCCCACGACCATGCCCCAGGTGCCTCCAGAGAAGCGCCCGTCGGTAATGAGCCCCACCGTTTCGCCCAGGCCCTGCCCTATCAGCGCGGACGTGGGCGCCAGCATCTCGCGCATGCCCGGGCCGCCCTTGGGGCCTTCGTAGCGGATGACGACAACGTCGCCATCCCGGATCTGCCGGGCCATGATGGCGGTCATGGCGTCGTCTTCGGAGTCGAAGACGCGCGCGGGGCCGGTGATCACAGGATTCTTCAGGCCGGTGATCTTGGCGACGCAGCCTTCGGGCGACAAGTTGCCCTTGAGAATGGCCAGATGGCCCTGCGGATACAGCGCGCGGTCCAGCGGCATGATGACGTCCTGGTCGGCGCGCGGCGCATCCGGCACGTCGGCCAGGGTTTCGGCGATGGTCTTGCCGGTGATGGTGATGCAATCGCCGTGCAACAGGCCCGCATTGAGCAGCAGCTTCATGACCTGGGGAATGCCTCCGGCCCGGTGCAGGTCCGTCGCGACGTATTTGCCGGAAGGCTTCAGGTCGCACAGCACCGGCACGCGCTTGCGGATGCGTTCGAAATCGTCGATGGTCCACGGCACTTCGGCGGCATGGGCGATCGCCAGGAAATGCAGCACGGCGTTGGTGGAGCCGCCGGTGGCCATGATGACGGACACGGCATTCTCGATGGATTCGCGCGTAATGATGTCGCGCGGACGCAGTTGGCGCTTGACCGCCTCCACCAGCACGCGCGCCGACTCCGCCGCCGACGCGACTTTTTCCTCGTCCTCGTTGGCCATCGTGCTGGAGTACGGCAGGCTCATGCCCATGGCCTCGAAGGCCGAACTCATGGTGTTGGCGGTGTACATGCCGCCACAGGAGCCCGAGCCGGGAATGGCGCATTTCTCGATCTGCTTGAAATCCGCTTCGGGCATGCGGCCCATCGTGTATTCGCCCACCGCCTCGAAGACCGAGACGATGGTGAGGTCGTTGCCCTTGTAGCGGCCGGGCTTGATGGTGCCCCCGTAGACGTAGATGCCCGGCACGTTGGTGCGCGCCAGCGCGATCATGCCGCCCGGCATGTTCTTGTCGCAGCCCCCGATCACGACCACCCCGTCCATCCACTGGCCCTGCGCCGCGGTTTCTATACAGTCCGCGATCACCTCGCGCGACACCAGCGAGTACTTCATGCCCTCGGTGCCCATGGACATGCCATCGGAAATGGTGGGCGTGCCGAACACCTGGGGATTCGCGCGGGACGCGCGTATGGCGTCGATGGCGGCATCGGCCAGCCGCTGCAGGCCGCTGTTGCAAGGAGTGATCGTCGAGTGGCCGTTGGCCACGCCGATCATGGGGTTGTCGAAATCGGCTTCCTGGTAGCCCAGGGCGTAATACATGGCGCGGTTGGGCGCACGCGCGACGCCTTCGGTGATATGGCGGGAACGTTCGTTGTGCGGCATGGTCTGTGTCTCCTGTCGGCCATCGGGACGCGGGCTCGCCGGTTATTATCATTCAACTTCATTGTGTCGGGCAGACCATGCTGCAATATCCAAAATTCGACCCCGTCGCCCTGCAGATCGGGCCGCTGGCCATCCACTGGTACGGGCTGATGTATCTGGCGGGCTTCGCGCTGGTGTACCTGCTGGGCCGCCGGCGCATCACCAGCGGCCACACCACCTCGTTCAACGTGCGCGACCTGGAGGACCTGATCTTCTACAGCGTGCTGGGCGTGGTGCTGGGCGGACGGCTGGGCTATGTGCTGTTCTACAAGCCTTCGTACTACCTGGCCCACCCTGTCGAAGTGCTGTACCTGTGGCAGGGCGGCATGTCGTTCCACGGCGGCCTGATCGGCGTGATCCTGGTGATGCTGCTGTTCGCGCGCAAGAAGAAACAGCCTTTTTTCGCGGTCAGCGATTTCATCGCGCCGCTGATTCCTCTGGGACTGGGTTTCGGCCGCCTGGGCAACTTCATCAACGGGGAATTGTGGGGCCGCCCCACCGACGTGCCCTGGGCCATGGTGTTCCCGGGCAGCGGCGACGGCCTGCCGCGCCACCCGTCGCAGCTCTATGAACTGGGCCTCGAAGGCATCGTGCTGTTCGCGCTGCTGTGGTGGTTCTCGAGCAAGCCGCGTCCGCTGGGCCAGGTAAGCGCGCTGTTCCTGATGGGCTACGGGACGTTCCGCTTCCTGGTGGAATTCACCCGCGAACCGGACAATTTCCTGGGCCTGCTCGCGGGTGGATTGAGCATGGGACAGTGGCTGTCCCTGCCGATGGTCGCCCTGGGCGCCATCATGTTCAGCCTTACTGCAAAACGATCGTCCCGTTGACCGCGATGCTGACCGTGACGTCTCCCGCCTCCAGCGGGACGTCCGGGCTATAGGCGGCAGCGGCGTCCTTGCTCATTGCCGCCCCCATCATGCGGGGCATGGGCACCGGCCCCGAACCGCCCGAACCGCCCAGCTCCAGCTTGCTCAGGCGGTAGCCGGAAAAACCGAAGGCATTGGCGGCCGCCAGCGCGCGATCCTTGAAGGCCTGCGCAGCTTCTTTGAGCAGCTTGCGCTCTTCGGCCTCGCGCGCTTCGCGCGACAGCAGAAAACCGATGTTGGAAATGGCGGTCTTGTCCGACAGCTTGGACGCCAGCGCGGCGGCCGCTTCGAAGTCCTTGGATTCGAGGATCACTTCGCCATGGCCGCGCCACGAAGCGATCTTGCCCTTGCTGCTGGTGTTGGGCCAGACGTTGTAGCCCCCCGTACGCACGTCCACGCCCTTGACGTCGCGCGCGCGCTTGACCACGTCGTCCAGCGCGGCCGTCAGCTTCTTCCCGGCGCCGGGCTGGTCCGGCGCTTCGACTTCGGCGGACAGCGAGATGCGGACGGTGTCCTGCTTGACCTCGGAAGACGCGGTGGCCTGCAGGGACAGCTCGGGAGCGCGGCTCGCGGCGGTTTCCGCGGCGGCAGGCGCCTGCGCCTGCGCATGGACAGGCTGCACGGCGGCGAGAGCGGCCACGGTTGCGCACGCCGCACCGAGTTTGGTCAGCGAAAAAACGGGGTGTTTGAACATGGACTGGTCCTAGGAGGGAGGACGATAGGGAGGGGTGAGGCGCCCGGCGCGGACCTGCGCTCGTGGCAGGCCCGCTGGGATAGATGCCCCGCCTGTGCCGTCAAGGCCGGCATCTCGAACCCTGAGGTTCAAGGTGGTCGCGTTCCGTAGAGCGTCGGGTTCGTCTACAGGAGACGATCACTCCAGCTCTGCACTCCCGCAACCAATATGCCATAAGACATAGGTTCAGAGAATGTATGGCCTAGTCACGAACACGGCAGGGACAAACTGAAAAATCTTGACTATGACTTGATGAACTACAGCTTGAAGAACGCTAGAGCAGTTTTTCCTGACCCGACAAGGCGTCATCGAGCACTGCGTTCATGTCCTCGATTCTACGCTTGAAGTCGCCGACCGCCAAACCACCCAGGGGACCGTCGGGCGCTTTCATCGCAAGCAGTTCGCCGGCGATCTGCAAGGCGGCCATCACGGCGATGCGTTCGTTGCTGGAGACCTTGCCCGTGCCCTGGATGCGCAGCATCAGTTGGTCGACGTGGCGCACGGCGGCCACCAAGGTCGGCTTCTCTTCCGCGGAACATGCCAGGGAATAGTCGCGCCCCAGTATGGTTACATCTACGCGTTCCATCAGTGTTGCTCTCCAGACGGCGCGCCCGGCAAGCGGGCCAGCACGGCGTCGATGCGCTCGCGGGCCGAAGCGGCGGCCACGCGCAAGCGCTGTAGTTCGGTATCGCGGGTGTGCAGGTTGCCCTGCAATTCGGTTTCCCTTGCGGAGAAACGCGATTCGAGCGATTGGCGCTCGGCGGTTTCACGGGCCAGTTGCTCGCGCAGCGCGGCTTCGGCCTGCTGGGCCTGCTCGAGCATGGCGTTGACGGCGCCATCGCGTTCCTGAAGCTTGCCCTGCAGCGTGACGATCTCGGCCTCGCGCTCGGCGGCGCGCTGCTTCAGCACGCGCTGTTCAGCTTCGGTTTCGTTCAGGCGGGCGCGCAACGCATCGCGCTCCGCGTGGAGTTGGCGGGTGCGTTGCACCAGTTGCCCGATGCGGGCAGCGAGTTGGTCTAGGTCTTGCAGCATGGGCGCTATCGTAAACCATCCTGGGTTGAAGAGGGCCTCTTCACGCAAGGTGAGAAACCCGGCAATATTCAGTAGGAATTACCGCCTTGGTCCACGGCAGCGATTCCGGGATGCGACCTTACCCGATTAGGGGCAGAAATCCCGCATCTGGCCGATCCTGCTTTCGCATTTCTTTCTATAAACTTTCACTTAGCTTTCAAAAAGCCCTCAAACGTCCTGCCCCGTTACAACTCGGGGTCGGGAGTTCCCCAATTTTAGGGAAAACCCCAGCCTTTCGTGGAGCTTACAGGGTTTGCAGCATGGCAGGCGTCCATTACCATTCGGCCTTTCAAGAATCCACGCCGTCGCTTTCAGAAGAATAAATGGCACCCTGAAGTGCCTTTTTTGTGCCTGTCACCCGCCTTGCAGCGGGTCCCTTCCGGCTACAAACCTTTTTTTATCTACATGCTGTAAACAGGAGCCAACCAATCATGCAGCTACGCAATCGACAGGACTTCTGGTCGGGGGTGATGTTCATCGCCCTTGGACTGGGATTCGCCTGGCAGGCCAGCAGCTACCAAATGGGTACTGCCGCACGGATGGGCCCAGGGTATTTTCCTTTCTGGCTAGGCATTGTTCTGGCATTGCTGGGCGCCATCGTGCTGCTTGGCTCGCTTTCCAAGAAAGCGCACGAAACGCACGTCGACAAGTTCGACTGGCGCATCGTCTTCCTGGTGGTCGGATCGGTCGTGCTCTACGGCTTCATCCTCAAGCTGCTGGGCATCTATATCTCGGTATTCATCCTGGTTGTCGTCAGCAGCCTGGCCAGCCACGAGTTCAACCTGAAGGTCGCCATCGCCAACGGCATCTTCCTGGTGGTCTTCTCGTATCTGGCGTTCGTCAAGGGGCTGGGGCTGATTTTCCCGCTGTGGCCGTCGTTTCTGGGCATGAACTAAGGAGCTATCGGCCATGGAATTGCTAGATCACCTGATGTTGGGTTTCTCGGTGGCGTTCACGCCCGAGAACCTGCTGTACGCCCTGCTGGGCTGCATTCTGGGCACGCTGATCGGCGTGCTGCCGGGCATCGGCCCGGTTCCGACCATCGCGATGCTGCTGCCGATCACGTACGTGCTGCCCCCGGTGGCCGGCCTGATCATGCTGGCGGGCATCTACTACGGCGCCCAGTACGGCGGCTCCACGACCGCGATTCTCGTGGCGCTGCCAGGGGAAACGTCCGCGGTGGTGACCGTGCTGGACGGGCACCAGATGGCCCGCAACGGCCGCGCCGGCGCCGCCCTGGCGATCGCCGCCCTGGGTTCGTTCTTCGCCGGCTGCGTGGCCACGCTGCTGCTGGCCGCCTTCGCGCCCCCGCTGGCTGAAGTCGCGTTCAAGTTCGGCCCCGCCGAATACTTCTCGCTGATGTGCCTGGGCCTGGTCGGCGCCGTGGTGCTGGCCTCGGGCTCGCTGCCCAAGGCGATCGCGATGATCCTGCTGGGCCTGCTGCTGGGCATGGTGGGCACCGACGTGAACTCGGGCGTCGCCCGCTTCGACTTCGGCATCCCCGAACTGCAGGACGGCATCGACTTCGCCATCGTGGCCATGGGCGTGTTCGGCTTCGCCGAAATCATGACCAACCTCGAGCAGAAGGAAAACCGCGTCGACATCACCGACAAGATCGGCTCGCTGTATCCCAACAAGCAGGAATTCAAGGAGTCAGCCCCCGCCGTGCTGCGCGGCACGGCCCTGGGTTCGGCCCTGGGCATCCTGCCGGGCGGTGGCGCGGTGCTGTCGTCGTTCGCGTCCTACACGCTGGAAAAGAAGATCTCGAGGAATCCGGAACGCTTCGGCAAGGGCCACCCGGCCGGCCTGGCCGGCCCGGAATCGGCGAACAACGCTGCGGCCCAGACCTCGTTCATCCCGCTGCTGACCCTGGGTATCCCGGGCAACGCCGTGATGGCGCTGATGGTCGGCGCGATGACCATCCACAACATCCAGCCCGGCCCGCAAGTCATGACGAGCCACCCGGAGCTGTTCTGGGGCCTGATCGCCTCGATGTGGATCGGCAACCTGATGCTGGTGGTGCTGAACCTGCCGCTGATCGGCCTGTGGGTCAAGCTGCTGAAGGTGCCCTACCGCATCCTGTTCCCGGCGATCCTGGTGTTCTGCACGATCGGTGTGTATTCATTGAACTACAACACCTTCGACATCTTCACCACTGCCATCTTCGGCGTCATCGGCTACGTGTGGTCCAAGCTCAAGTGCGAAGGCGCGCCGCTGCTGCTGGGCCTGGTGCTGGGCCCCATGATGGAAGAGAACTTCCGCCGTGCCCTGCTGCTGTCGCGCGGCGACTTCACCACCTTCGTCACGCGTCCGCTGTCGGCTTCGCTGCTGGCCATCGCGGTCTTCCTGGTGATCCTGGTGGCGCTGCCCGCCATCCGCAAGAAGCGCGAAGAGACTTTCGTGGAAGAAGAGTAAAGCCCGGCATGCCGCCACCCGGCGGCTGCCCTGCCCTGAAAACCCCCGGCCCGGCCCGGGGGTTTTTCTTTGCGCGGAGGGAATCTGACGTCGGGCAAAAGCTACTAATCAATACAACACAATACCGACTGTTCTGCGATTCAGGTCTTCTACGTTAAGCTACGGGTTTACCCCACGCGATGATTCGAGATGAATTTCGACTGGAACAACCCCTATCCCAGCACCCGCCGGCCGGTATTTGCCCGCAACGTGGTTGCCACTTCGCAGCCGCTGGCAGCCCAGGCCGGCCTGCGGATCCTGGCCCGGGGCGGCAACGCGGTGGATGCGGCCATCGCGGCGGCGGCCACGCTGGCCCTGACCGAACCGGTCAGCAACGGCTTGGGATCGGATTGTTTCGCGATCGTCTGGGACGGCTCGAAGCTGCATGGGCTGAACGCCTCCGGCACGGCGCCCGCAGCCTGGAACCTGGACTACTTCCGGCGCAAGCACCAGGGCCTGATTCCGGCGCGGGGCTGGGATAGCGTCACCGTCCCCGGCTGCGTGGCGGGCTGGGCGGCCCTGCACGAAAAGCTGGGCAGCCTGGCGTTCGCCGACGTGCTGGAGCCAGCCATCGAATATGCCGAACGCGGTTTTGCCGTGTCGCCGGTGGTGCAGGAAAAATGGGCGGCGCAGGCGGACGTCCTGCAGCCGCAACCGGGCTTCGCGGACCATTTCCTGCCGCGCGGCCGCGCTCCCCAGGTGGGCGAGCACTTCGTGCTGCGCGGCGCCGCGGCCACGCTCAAGCGCATCGCCGCCAGCGGCGGGCGGGACTTCTATGAAGGAGAAACGGCGCACAAGCTGGTGGCGCATGCGCAGGCGCACGACGCCGCGCTGACGCTGGCCGACCTGCGCGACTACGCGCCGGAATGGGTGGCTCCCATCAGCCAGTCGTACCGCGGCCACACGCTGCACCAGATTCCGCCCAACGGCCAGGGCATTGCCGCGCTGATCGCGCTGGGCATCCTGCAGCATTTCGACGTGGCGGCCCGCCCCGTCGATCATCCCGACACGCAGCACCTGCTGATCGAGGCGATGAAGCTGGCCTTCGCCGACGTCTACGAGCACGTGGCGGACGCCCGCCACATGCGCATGACGCCCGAACAGATGCTGCAGGCGGGCTATCTGGCCGAACGCGCGCGCCTGATCGATCCGGGCGCGGCCCAGGCCTTCGCCAGCGGCCATGCGCCGCAGGGCGGCACGGTCTACCTGACCGCCGCCGACAGGAACGGCATGATGGTGAGCTTCATCCAGTCGAACTACATGGGATTCGGCTCCGGCGTGGTGGTGCCCGGCACCGGCGTCAGCCTGCAGAACCGCGGGCACTGCTTCAGCGCCGACCCCGCCCATCCCAATACGGTGGCCGGCGGCAAGCGGCCTTTCCACACTATCATTCCCGGCTTCCTGATGCGCGACGGCGCGCCGGTGATGAGTTTCGGGGTCATGGGCGGCAATATGCAGCCCCAGGGGCAGGTACAGACGCTCGTGCGCATGCTGGACTACGGCCAGCAGCCGCAGGCCGCCTGCGACGCGCCTCGCTGGAAATGGAACCACGGACTGGCGGTGGACGTGGAAGCCGGGTTGGCGCCCTCCATCGCCCAGGGCCTGCGTGCGCGCGGCCACGTCCTGGAAGGCCTGGAGGACCCCTATATGGACTTCGGATCGGGCCAATTCATCTGGCGCCTGGGCGATCCGGCGGTGGATGGCTACGTGAGCGCCAGCGACAGCCGGCGCGATGGACTCGCCGCGGGCTTTTGATTGCGTTAAGGTTAGTGTCCTCAGACTGACCCTACCCTCATAGAGCGGAGTTCCCTGCATGGCAACGATCGGTACCAAAAGCTACGACGCGGTCGTAGCCCAGAAAGTCACTTTCCTCGGATTGGGCGTGATGGGCCTGCCCATGGCCGGCCACCTGGCCCGCGCGGGACACGAGGTCACCGTCTACAACCGCACGCCGGCCAAGGCCCAGGCCTGGGTGGCCGAGTTCGGCGGCAAGAGCGCCGCCACCCCGCGCGAAGCCGTCGCGGGCGCCCAGATCGTCTTCGCCTGCGTCGGCAACGACGACGACCTGCGCAGCATCGTGCTGGGGCCGGACGGCGCGTTCGCGGGCATGGCGCCGGGCGCCGTCTTCGTCGACCACACCACGGCGTCGGCCGACGTGGCGCGCGAACTCTACGCGCAGGCCAAGGACCTGGGCCTGAATTTCGTGGACGCGCCGGTATCTGGCGGACAGGCCGGCGCGGTCAATGGCGTGCTGACCATCATGTGCGGCGGCGAACAGGCCGTGTTCGACGCGATCAAGCCCGTGGCGCAGTGCTTCGGCCGCGCCGTGACGCTGGTCGGCCCCCCGGGCGCCGGCCAACTGGCCAAGATGGTCAACCAGATCTGCATCGCCGGCATCGTGCAGGGGCTGTCCGAAGCGATAGCCTTCGGCCAGGCGGCCGACCTGGACATGAAGCTGGTGCTGGACGTGATCAGCAAGGGCGCGGCGCAAAGCTGGCAGATGGAGAACCGCGGCGGCACCATGGTCGACGACAAGTTCGATTTCGGATTCGCGGTCGACTGGATGCGCAAGGATCTCGGGCTGGTGCTGGCCGAGGCCCGCCACAACGGCGCGCGCCTGCCGCTGACCGCCCTGGTGGACCAGTTCTACGGCGACGTCCAGAAGATGGGCGGCGGCCGCTGGGATACGTCCAGCCTGATCAAGCGCCTGCGCGGCTGAGCCCTGCGCGCGCCGGAAAAAATGCCCCCACGGAGGCGTTTTTTCGTCTTGGAGCGGCCCGGCGACAAAAGGCGAGCCCAAGGGCTCGCCTTTTTCCGTGTGCGGGCGTAAGGCTTACGCCGCCAGGCCGGCCGGCGCTGCGTCGGATATCAGCGCATCGATGCGCTGCTTGGCCTGCGCAATGCCTTCCAGCGCCGCGACCTCGCCCATGGCCATGCCTTCCGCGGCGATGAACGTCACGTCGTCCATGCCCAGGAAGCCCAGCATCTGGCGCAGGTAGGGCGTCAGCGTGTCGGACGGCGTGCCTTCGGCCTTGCCGCCGCGGGCCGTCAGCACGAACACCTGCTTACCCTTGACCAGCCCTTCGGGCACGCCTTCGGACGTATAACGGAACGTGACCCCGGCGCGGGCGATGTAGTCCAGGTAGCTCTTGAACTGCGCGGGCAGGTTGAAGTTGTAGACGGGCACGGCGAAGACGACGCGGTCGGCCTCCATCAGTTCGGCGATCAGCGCGTCGCCCAGTTCGACGATGCGGTGCTGTTCGACGGTGCGCGCGTCGGCCGGGGTGAACAGCGCGCCGGCGGTGTTGCCGTCGAAGTAAGGAATGGGCTGCGCGCCGATGTCGCGCACCTTGACGGCCGCGGCCGGGTTGGCGGCCTTGACGCGCGCAATCAGGTGATCAGCCAATTGCTTGCTGTTGGAACGATCGCCGAGAATCGAGGAAAGGATAACCAGGGTCTTCATTGCAAATTTCTCCAGTGGGCGGGGTGCCGAATGCATGGTCCCACTGTAGACCGGTTAATTATTCACATAAATACGGGTATGATGAACTGTTCGTTCCAGGTACAGAACAATCATGCAAGATCTCAATGACCTCTATTATTTTTCCCAAGTCGTCGAACAAGGCGGTTTCAGCGCCGCGGCCCGGGCGCTGGACATCCCGAAATCCCGCCTGTCGCGCCGGATCTCGCACCTGGAGGAAAGCCTGGGCGTGCGCCTGCTGCAGCGCACGACCCGGCGGCTGCGCCTGACCTCCGCCGGCGAACGCTATCTGCACTATTGCCGCGAAATGGCGGCTTCCGCCCGCGCCGCGGACGACGCCATGCGGCAACTGCAATCGGAGCCCAGCGGCCCCGTAATCGTGAGCTGCCCGGTCTCCATCGCGCAGGACGTGCTGGCGCCGCTGCTGCCCGAATTCCTCGATGCCTGGCCCGCCATTTCGGTGCAGTTGCTGGTGACCAACCGCCGCGTGGACCTGATACGCGAGGGCGTGGACCTGGCGCTGCGGGTGCGCACCAAGCTGGACACGGACGCGGAGCTGGTCGTGCGCCACTTCGGCACGGCGCGCGGCACGCTGGTCGCCAGCCCGGGCTATCTGCAGCGCCACGGGGTGCCCGACACCCCCGAGGACCTGGCCACCCACACCACATTGAGCTTCAGCGACCCGCAGCACGAAGTGCGCTGGCCGCTGCGCAACGACAAGGGCGTGGAGGTCCATATCGAATTGAAGCCGCAGTTGTCATGCAACGACTTCATCGTGCTGACCGAGGCGGCGGTGCGCGGGCGGGGCATTGCGCTGCTGCCCTCGATCGCGACGCATGAAGAGCTCAGGCGCGGCCAATTGGTGCCGGTGCTGCCCCAGTGGCAGTCGCCCGAAGGGATCGTGCATTGCATTTATCCGTCGCGGCGGGGCATGATGCCCGCCGTGCGCGCCCTGCTCGATTTCCTGTCGGAGCGCCTGCCCTCGATGTACCAGCGGCTGGAAAAGGCGCCGGCGCCGGCGGCTCAGTAGCCGCGCGAGCGCTCCACCACGCCGCTGATCGCTTCGCCGCGCCGCAATTGCGCGACCTTGCCCGCGATCTGCGCGATGCTTTCGTCGCGCAGCGTACGCGCGGCGATATGGGGCGTCACGTGCACGCGCGCGTCGTGCCAGAAGGGATGGTCCCGCGGCAGGGGCTCGGTGTGGAACACGTCCAGCGTGGCGCCGGCGATCTCGCCTTCCTCGAGCATCTGGACCAGGTCGTCCTCGACCAGGTGCTCGCCGCGGCCCACGTTGACCAGATGGGCCTCGGGCAGCAATTGCGACAGCCTGTCGCGATTGAGGATGCCGACGGTGTCCGGCGTCAGCGGCAGGACATTCACCAGGAATCGCGTGCGGGCCAGGAAGGCCGGCAGCGCGGCCTCGCCGGCGTAGGATTCGACCCCGGGGATGTCGCGCGGCGAACGCGACCATCCCGCCACGGGATAGCCGAAGCCGGCCAGGGTCTGCGCGACGCGCAGGCCGACCTGCCCCAGCCCCAGCACGCCCACCGGCCAGTCGGCCGGCCGGGTGCCTTCGCGGGTGTCCCAGTGCTGGCGCGCCTGGGCATGGTCGAAGGCCTCGAAATCGCGCGAGACGCGCAGCAGCGCATACAGCGCATACTCGGCCATTTGCACCGCCATGCCTGCGTCTTCCAGGCGCACGATGCGCACATGGGGCGGGATCTCGGGCATTTTCAGCAGCGCGTCGACGCCCGCGCCCAGGTTGAACAGCGTGGTCAGGCCGGTTTCGTGCTTGAAGAGTTCGGCCGGCGGACGCCAGACCAGGGCGACGTCCGCGCCCGACGGCGGGCCCTCGGGATCCCATACCGAAATGCGACAGCCGGGCATGGCGGCTTCCAGGCGGGGGACCCAGGCGTCGGGATCATGATGAGGGCAGGCAAAGAGTATGTGCATGGTGGCTTTCGTGTACGGGCTCGGGAAACCCCAAGCATGAGGGATGCCGCCTCACAAATCAAACGGCCCGGCTGAAGGCCGGGCCGTGTTCGAGGGGACGCGCGCTCAGGCCGCTTGCGGCACCTCGGGCTTGCCGCCGCTCTTGTTCCGGCCGCGGCGCAGGAACGCCCATACCTGCAGCAGGATCAACAAGGCGCTGGCGGCGATGAACCAGGCGCTGATCGGGCGCTCGACGAAGACCGCCAGATCGCCGCGCGACAACAGCAGCGCGCGCCGGAAGTTCTCTTCCACCATGGGCCCCAGCACGAAGCCGAGCAGGATGGGAGCCACGGAGAACTCCAGGGTCATCAGGATGGCGCCGATCACACCGAACGCCAGCACTTCCCAGATCTGGAAAAGGCTGTTCTGCGTACTGAATACGCCCACCGCGATGAAGAACAGCGCGGACGGGAACAGGTAGCGGTAAGGCACCTGCAGCAGTTTCACCCACACGCCGATCAGCGGTACGTTCAGCACCATCAGCAGCACGTTGCCCACCCAGAAGCTGGCGATCAGGCCCCAGAAGATGTCCGGGTGCTCGGTGATCAGTTGCGGACCGGGCTGGATGCCCTGGATCAGCAGCGCGCCCAGGATCAGCGCCATCACGGCGTCGCCGGGGATGCCCAGGCTCATCGTCGGGATGAAGTCGACCTGCGTCTTCGAGTGGGACGAGGCCTCGGGCGACGCCACGCCGGCGATCATGCCGGTGCCGAACTTCTCCGGCGTCTTGGAGATCTTGCGCTCCAGCGCGTAGGCCACGAACGTCGTGATCGTGGGGCCGGTGCCGGGCATGGCGCCGAACAGCGTGCCCACGGTGGTGCCGCGGACCATGGGCCAGAAGGCCGTCTTGAGCTCCTGCCGGCTGGGCCGCATGTCTTTCAGGCGCAGCTTGGCGCCGCTGCCGATGATGCTCATGCGGTTGACGCTCATCAGGAAGTCGGCCACGCCGAACAGGCCCATGGAGATCGCCACCAGTTCCAGGCCGTCGGACAGGTCCAGCAGGCCGAAGGAGAAGCGGAT
>Ga0222427_101056_pt1 | contig 16633 bp, 11 predicted proteins | sample 2B20Ametagenome_FD_182890 | JGI IMG/M metagenome (GOLD analysis project Ga0222427, IMG submission 182890) | Enriched microbial communities from leaf-cutter ant dump, University of Wisconsin, Madison, United States - 2B20A (version 2) | ecosystem: Environmental > Terrestrial > Nest > Insects nest...
TATCCGTTTCCCGCTTTCAAGCCGCCGGCCGGCTCAGGCGCCGTAGACGATCAGGAGGTCCTTGGCGTCGATCTGGTCGCCGGCGCGCACCAGCACCTCGGAGATCATGCCGTCCTTCTCGGCGTGGAGCGCCGTCTCCATCTTCATCGCTTCGATGGAGAGCAGCACGTCGCCGGCCTTGACCGTCTGGCCGGCCGCGACCGAGACCGTCGAGATGACGCCCGGCATCGGCGCGCCGAGATGGGCGGCGTTGCCGCTGTCGGCCTTGCGGCGCACGGCCGAGGTGGCCGCGCGGTTGCGGTCCGGCACCTTGATGAGGCGCGGCTGGCCGTTCAGCTCGAAGAACACCTTCACCATGCCCTTCTCGTCCGGCTCGCTCTTGGCCTGATGCAGGATGACGAGGGAGACGCCCTTTTCCAGCTCCGGCTGAAGCTCCTCGCCCGGCCCAAGCCCGTAGAAATAGGCCGGCGTCGGCAGCACGCTGACCGGGCCGTAGGTATCGACGGCCATCGCATAGTCGGTGAAGACCTTGGGATACATGAGGTAGGAGGCGAACTCGAAATCGTCGACCTTGCGTTCCAGCTTGTCCTCGATGGTCTTGCGTTCGGCATCGAGATCGGCGGGCGGCAGCAGCGAGCCCGGCACGGCCGTATAGGGTTCCTCGCCCTTCAGCGCCTTCTTCTGGAGAGCTGCCGGCCAGCCGCCCGGGGGCTGGCCGAGATCGCCGCGCAGCATGGAGACGACCGAATCCGGGAAGGCGATGTCCTTGGCCGGATTCTCGACGTCGGCGACCGTCAGGTCCTGGGAGACCATCATCAGCGCCATGTCGCCGACGACCTTGGACGACGGCGTCACCTTGACGATATCGCCGAACATCTGGTTGGCGTCGGCATAGGCCTGGGCGACGCGGTGCCACTTGGTTTCGAGGCCGAGGGAACGGGCCTGTTCCTTGAGGTTGGTGAACTGGCCGCCCGGCATTTCATGCAGGTAGACTTCCGAGGCCGGTCCCTTGAGGTCGCTTTCGAAGGCGGCGTACTGGAAGCGCACGGCCTCCCAGTAGAAGGAGATGCGGCGGATCCATTCCGGATCGAGGCCCGGATCGCGCTCGGTGCCCTTCAGCGCCTCGACGATCGAGCCGAGACAGGGCTGCGACGTGTTGCCGGAAAGCGCGTCCATCGCCGCATCCACCACGTCGACGCCGGATTCGACGGCGGCGAGCACGGTCGCGGCGGCGATGCCCGACGTGTCGTGCGTGTGGAAATGGATCGGCAGGTCCGTCGCCTCGCGCAGCGCCTTGAAGAGCACGCGCGCGGCGGCGGGCTTCAGGAGCCCCGCCATGTCCTTCACCGCGATCATGTGCGCGCCGGCCTTTTCCAGCTCGCCGGCAAGGGCGGTGTAGTATTTGAGGTCGTATTTCGGGCGGGCGGAGTTGAGGAGATCGCCGGTATAGCAGATCGCCGCCTCGCAGATGCGGTTCTCCTCGGCGACGGCGTCCATCGAGACGCGCATGTTGTCGACCCAGTTGAGGCAGTCGAAGACGCGGAAGACGTCGATGCCGCCCTTCGCCGCCTGCCGCACGAAATACTTCACGACATTGTCGGGATAGTTCTTGTAGCCGACGCCGTTGGCGCCGCGCAGCAGCATCTGGAGAAGCAGGTTCGGTGCGTCCTCGCGAATGCGGGCAAGGCGCTCCCACGGGTCTTCCGTGAGGAAGCGCATGGAGACGTCGAAGGTCGCGCCGCCCCAACATTCCAGCGAGAAGAGTTGCGGCAGGGCGCGGGCATAGGTACCGGCGATGCGGGCGATGTCATGCGTGCGCATGCGGGTCGCCAGCAGCGACTGGTGGCCGTCGCGCATGGTCGTGTCGGTGAGCAGGACGCGGCTTTCGCCGCGCAGCCATTCGCCGAACTTCCGCGGGCCGAGTTCATCGAGCTTCTGCTTGGTGCCGGCGGGGATGTCGCCGTTGATATAGGGAATGATGGGCTTGGCCACATCCGTCGGCGGCTTCGGCCGGCCCTTGGCTTCCGGATGGCCATTGACGGTGACATCGGCGAGATAGGTGAGCAGCTTCGTCGCGCGGTCCTGGCGCTTCACCTGCTGGAACAGCTCCGGCGTCGTGTCGATGAAACGGGTCGTGTAGGTGTTATCGCGGAAGGCATCGTGGCCGATGATCGCCTCGAGGAAGGTGAGGTTGGTGGCGACGCCGCGGATGCGGAATTCGCGCAGCGCCCGGTCCATCCGGTTGATCGCCTCCGCCGGCGTGCTGCCGGAAGCCGTGACCTTGACGAGCAGCGGGTCGTAATAGCGGGTGATATAGGCGCCGGTATAGGCCGTGCCGCCGTCGAGGCGGATGCCGAAGCCGGCGGCCGAGCGGTAGCCGGTAATGCGGCCGTAGTCCGGGATGAAGTTCTGTTCGGGGTCTTCCGTCGTGATGCGGCACTGGAGGGCATGGCCGTTGAGGCGGATGTCCTCCTGCTTGGGAACGCCCGATTCCGGCGTGCCGATGGCCTCGCCGTCGAGGATATGGATCTGCGCCTTGACGATGTCGATGCCGGTCACGACCTCCGTGACGGTGTGCTCCACCTGAATGCGCGGATTGACCTCGATGAAGTAGAACCTGCCGCTGTCGGCATCCATCAGGTACTCGACCGTGCCGGCGCCGACATAGTTCGTCGCCTTGGCGATCTTCAGCGAATAGGCCGCCAGTTCCTGCCGCTGCGCATCCGAAAGATAGGGCGCGGGCGCGCGCTCCACGACCTTCTGGTTGCGGCGCTGGATGGAGCAGTCGCGCTCGAAGAGATGCACGACATTGCCGTGCGTGTCGCCGAGGATCTGGCTTTCGACGTGACGGGCGCGCTCGACGAGCTTTTCCAGATAGACCTCGTCCTTGCCGAAGGCGGCCTTGGCCTCGCGCTTGGCTTCCGTCACCTCTCGGATCAGGTCCTTGGGGTCGCGGATGGCGCGCATGCCGCGTCCGCCGCCGCCCCAGGAGGCTTTCAGCATGACGGGATAGCCGATTTCGGCGGCAAGACGGTGGATTTCCGCCTCGTCGTCCGGCAGCGGCTCCGTGGCCGGAACCACCGGCACACCGACGGAGATGGCGAGGTTGCGCGCGGCGACCTTGTTGCCGAGCTGGCGCATGGTGGCCGGGCGCGGGCCGATGAAGGTGATGCCGGCGGCATCGCAGGCATCGACGAATTCCGGACTTTCGGAGAGAAGGCCATAGCCGGGATGGATCGCATCGGCCCCGGAAAGTTTTGCGACGCGGATCACCTCGTCGATGGAAAGATAGCTTTCGATAGGCCCGAGATCGCGCTCCAGATGCGGGCCGCGGCCGATCTGGTAGCTTTCGTCCGCCTTGAAGCGGTGCAGCGCCAGCTTGTCCTCTTCCGCCCATATCGCAACCGTTTTGAGCCCCAGTTCATTGGCCGCGCGGAACACGCGGATGGCAATTTCTGAACGGTTGGCGACAAGGATCTTGGAAATGGGCATGGATACCTCGATAAGATGGGTGGATGTTCAGATGCCGAAGGGATGCGGCTGCGTGTTGACGAGCGCTCCATTGATCAATTCCTGCAGTCGCCTAGCATCCCGCAGGTTGGCGTAGGACTGGTAGGCCGTATGCTCAACGGCCCAAAAGGTTGCTAACTCAATCGCCTTCAGTTCGAGCGAATTGAAATGCGGGCTCCGGAATTCCCAGTGGGAATTCGAAGGAAAGTGAACGGGAGCCGGGAAAATTGAGGTTGGGAGTCCAACTGGTACCCCTTCATTTCGTTTCTGAAACCTGAGTGATCCTGGCTCATAGGTGTTGAACGCGGCTACCCCGTCGGTCCCCTGCACCTCGAATTGAAACGAAGGAGTTTCGCCCAGGAAGCCTTCGCGCATTTCGATTGTACCGCTGAGCCCGGATTCGAAATGCAAGCTGATAGTCCTGCCAAGCGTGCCCTCGCTGCCAACCCGAAAGGAGACCGCTTTAATCTCACCGATCGTTCTTCGCGCGATCGCCAACACCGCCAGAAGCACGTTGCGGCTGCTCCGTACAAATGGTGCGCTCTGTCCAGATAGTGCCTGCAAGAACAAATGAGGGTCTGATCCGCTAAGGCAGGCGCGAAACTGAACAATGATCCCGAGCTCACCGGATGCAATCATCTCGTTCAAAAGAACGATCGAGGGATTCGTCAAATGGGGGTAGCTGACATTTGCTGTCATACCGCCCAGCTCAACCGCCCTGCATAATTCCAGGTCGATTGCCCTATCGAAAGGTTGGTGGTCGAGATGGATGTGCTTGCCTGCCTTTGCTACAGAAAGCGCCGTCCTGTGATCGGCCGGCTCCGAGAACGCGACAACACTGATCTCTGGATCTTCTAGGATCAACCGCCAATCCGTGCGCCATCGCGCAAATCGGAACTGCCGGGCGAGATCGGCTGCACGTGCGCTGTCGTCGTCGACGATAGTCATCAAGCTCGGACATACGCCGTACCTATAACAGCCCGTCAGCTTAAAGGATGCGGCGGCCAAGCACCGGCCGGCGGTGCCTGCCCCGATGATCGCTATGCCAATAGGGTGCATCCTCCAAACTCCCCAGCGCGATCCACCATTCGTTTGGCAACTTATCTTGCAATCTGCGTCAAAATGCAATAATAATTTCCCTAGGAAGAGGAGGAGACGATTTGGGTCATCATCGCGCCGACATGGCGTAAGATCTGACCAAACGTCATGTCTTTGCACTTGACGCACAACAAAAATTGCTTTTCGTTTTGCTCTGGAACTAACATTGCTTTGCGGGCGCCAGTGCGGTCGCAGAAGGAGGAGACATGTACGGCTCATATGGTTTGTTCATTGACGGCGCCTGGTCGGGGCCGGCCAGCGGCAGCACGACCGAGATTACCGATCCGGGGAACGGCGATGTTCTTGGTGTCGTGCCTGTCGCGACGGTCGAAGACACGGAGCGCGCCATATCGGTCGCGGCTCGCGCCTTTCAGAGCTGGAAGGTGACGCCCGCATGGGCGCGCGCCGATGCGTTGCACAAGGTTGCCGACGTCATGGCGGCGCGCTCGGCGGAAGCGGCGCGGCAGATGACGCTCGAAACCGGCAAGCCTCTCGCTCAGGCCGGCCGCGAATGGGGCCTCGCCGTCGACCAGTTCCGTTGGTACGCCGAGGAATCCCGCCGTATCTATGGGCGGATCGTCGAGAGCCGTGCGCCGGGCGGCCGGATGGAAGTGTCGCACGAGCCGGTCGGCGTCGTTGCGGCCTTCACCGCCTGGAACTTCCCCGCCGCGCTGATCGCCCGCAAGGTCGCGCCGGCCCTCGCCGCCGGCTGCGCCGTCATCGTGCGCCCCTCCGTCGAGGTGCCGGGCGTGGCGATGATCATGTTTGACTGCCTGCGCGAAGCCGGCATTCCCGCCGGCGTCGCCAATCTCCTGATCGGCCCGACCGGCAACACCTACAAGCCCATCATGGCCTCGGCGACGGTGCGCAAGGTCTCGCTCACCGGCTCCACCCGCGTCGGCCAGCAGATGATCCGCGACAGCGCCGAGACCGTGAAGCGCGTCAGCATGGAACTCGGCGGGAATGCGCCGATGATCGTCTTCGACGATGCCGACCTTGAGCGGACGCTCGATCTCGCCGTGCCGACGAAATACGCCAATGCCGGACAGGTCTGCGTCACGCCGGACCGCTTCTACGTGCACGAATCGTTGCATGACCGTTTCGCCGAGGGCTTTGCCGCCCGCGCCCGCGCACTGAGGCTCGGCCATGGTCTCGACGAGGCGACGCAGATGGGGCCGCTGATCAACGAGCGCCGCCTTGCCGCCATCGAGGAGATCGTCGCGGATGCGAGCGAAAGGGGCGGCAGGATCCTTGCCGGCGGGCGCCGCCCGGCGGAGATGAATGCCGGCTTCTTCTTCGAGCCGACCGTCATCACCGGCCTGCCGGACGACGCCAGGGCCATCGCCGAGGAGAATTTCGGCCCGATCGCCGCGATCACGCCCTTCTCGACGGCCGACGAGGTCTTCGAGCGAGCCAATGCCTCCGAAATGGGCCTGTCCGCCTATGTCTTCACCCGCGATGCCGCCCGCGCCCGCGAGGCGGCGGCGCGGCTGGAGGCCGGCATGGTCGGCGTCAACAGCTTTGCATTGGCGGCGGCCGAGGCCCCCTTCGGCGGCATCAAGGCGAGCGGCATGGGCCGCGAGGGCGGCACCGAGGGCATCCTCGACTATTCCAACATCAAGCTCGCGCAGATGACGGTCTGAGGAGGCCTCCATGATCAAGAACGGTGTCAAGCAGCGCTGGGCGCAGGGAAAGCCGGTGCTCAATGGCTGGCTCTCCATCGCAAATTCCTTCAGCGCGGAAATCATGGCCGCGCAGGGCTATGACAGCGTCACCATCGACATGCAGCACGGTATCGTCGGCTATGACGGCGCGGTGCCCATGCTTCAGGCAATGCGCGCGAGCGGCATCACGCCGCTGGTGCGCGTGCCCTGGCTCGATCCGGCCGATATCATGAAGGCGATGGATGCAGGCGCCTACGGCGTCATCTGCCCGATGATCAACACCCGCGCCGAGGCCGAGCGGCTGGTCTCCTATATGCGCTACCCGCCTGCCGGCGTGCGCAGCTTCGGCCCCAGCCGCGCGCTCTTTTCCGCCGGTCCCGGCTATGCGGCGGAAGCCGACGACGAGATGATCTGCCTCGCCATGATCGAGACGGCGCAGGCTTACGAGAACCTAGAGGACATTCTCGCAACCCCCGGCCTCGACGGCGTCTATATCGGCCCGGCCGACCTGACGCTCGGGCTGCAGGGCAAGCGCTACGCGCCCGGCTTCGACCGCCGTGAGCCCGAGATGATCGAGGCGATCAAGACCATCCTTCATGCCGCTCACCGGGCGGGCAAGCGCGCGGCGCTGCACAACGGCACGCCGGATTATGCCGCCGAAGCCGTGGGCTGGGGCTTCGATTTGGTGACCGTCTCCAACGACGTGCGCCTGCTTGCCGGTGCCGCTGAAGCGAGCGTGCGGAAATTCCGGGAGCTGACCCAGGAGGTCGTTCCGGCAAACAAGATCGATACGGGAGGGTATTGAATGCCACGGGTTCTGGTTGCTGGAAAAATTCACGCGGACGGGTTGGCCATCTTACGCCAGGCGCCCGGTGTCGAGGTCGACTACGTCGAGGAGGTCTCGGCCGAGAGCTATCGCCCGTTCCTTCCCACCGCCGATGCGCTGCTGATACGCACGCAGCCTCTTACCGCCGGGCATATCTCGGAAGCGCCGAATCTGAGGATCGTGTCACGCCACGGCGTCGGTTACGACTCCGTCGATGTCGACGCACTGAATCACCGTCACATACCGCTCGCCGTAGTTGGCGATGTGAATTCTCGCGCCGTGGCGGAACACGCCGCCATGCTCATGCTCGCCGCCGCAAGGCGTACGGTGCTTTTCGACAAGAAGATGCGCGCCGGAGACTGGAACTACCGCAACAGCTTGGACGCCACCGAACTCGACGGCAGCAATCTGCTTCTCGTCGGTTTCGGCCGTATCGGCAAGCGGCTTGCGCAGATCGCCGCCGCGCTGGGCATGACCGTGCTTGCTTACGACAAGTTCCAGGATGCCGCCGCCATTCGCGCCGAAGGCGTGACGCCGGTTGCGGATCTGCGGGAGGCGCTCAGCATAGCGGATGTCGTTTCGCTCCATGTGCCCAAGGCCGGCGACAAGGCCCTGATCGGCGCGGAGGAACTCGCCGTGATGAAACCGTCAGCCATCCTCGTCAATACGGCGCGCGGTGGGCTCATCGACGAGACGGCGCTTCTTGCCGCGCTCGACGAAGGTCGTATCGCCGCGGCCGGCCTGGATGTGTTCGAGAACGAACCGCCCCGTGCGGATGCTCCTCTGCTTACCAACGAGCGGGTCGTGGTTTCTCCCCACAATGCAGGCCTCACCGAGGCGTGCGCGCGTCGGATGGCGATCGCTGCGGCCGAGAACATTCTCGATTGCTTCAACGGCAAACTCGATCCCGCGATGGTCGTGAACCGGGTGGACGCGGCGGAGACGAAGATTTCGGTGACTGGTAACTGACCATGTCGCTCCTTTCGTTTCGCGAGGTAGCCAAGTCGTATGGCGTCGTGCCGGTGCTCAAAGGCATCGACCTTGCGGTCGAGCCGGGCGAGGTGCTGGCGCTGGTCGGCGAGAACGGCGCGGGCAAGTCCACGCTCATGCGCATCGCCGCCGGGCTCGCCCCGGCATCGGCGGGGACCATGCTGTTTTCCGGCGCGCCCGCGCCCGTCACGCTGCACGAGGCCGAGCGGGCCGGCATCGTCATGGTGCACCAGGAATTCTGCCTTGCGCCGCACCTGACCGTGGCGGAAAACGTCTTCCTCGGCCGCGAACTGACGCGCGGCCTCTTTACCGACCGCAAGGCGATGGAGACGAAGGCGCGGGCCCTTCTCGCAGAACTCGGCTCGGCAGCCCCGGTGCGGGCGCGGCTGCGCGACCTGCCGGTCTCCGACTGGCAGATGATCGAGCTTGCGAAAGCCTTCGCCCGCCAGCCCCGGCTCATCCTGATGGACGAGCCGACGGCGGTGCTGTCCGCCACCGAGGCCGGCAACCTCTTCGCCCGCATCCGCGCCTTCCGTGAGGCCGGCGGGTCGGTGATCTTCACCTCGCACCGCCTCGACGAGGTCAAGGCCATCGCCGACCGCGTCGCGGTGCTGCGCGACGGCCAGATCGTGCGCGTGGAGGCGACGAGCGCCATTTCCGAGGATGCGATGGCCGAGGCCATGGTCGGCCGGCCGCTGGCGGAGATCTACCCGCCGCGCCGGGGCGCCGCGCCGCGCAAGGCGTTCCTCAGCGTCGCCGGGCTTTGCGCGCCGGGCACCGTCGAGGATGCCTCGCTCGATATTCGCGAAGGCGAGGTTCTCGGCATTTCCGGTCTCGTCGGCTCGGGCCGCACGGAGCTGTTCGAGGCGCTGCTCGGCCTGCGGCCGGCAAGCTGCCGCTCCTTCGTGCTGCGCGGCAGGGAGCGCCGGCTGCCGGGCGCGCGCGAGGCCTGGGCGCTGAAGCTCGCCTATCTGACCGAAGACCGCAAGGGCAAGGGCCTGCTGCTCGGCAAGTCGCTCGACCAGAACGTCGCGCTGACGAGCGGGGCCATCGCCGGGGCCGCCTGGATCGACCGCCGGGCCGAGCGGCGCGACCTGGAGGCGGCGGTCGGGCGCTACGACATCCGCGCCGGGCGGCTGGACGTGACGGCCGGCGCGCTCAGCGGCGGCAACCAGCAGAAGGTGCTGATCGCCAAGACGCTGGGCGTCGAGCCGGATCTTATCGTCTTCGACGAGCCGACGCGCGGCGTCGATATCGGCGCCAAGCAGCAGATCTACGAGATCATCGCGGGGCTGGCCGGGCAGGGCAAGGCCATCGTCGTCATCTCCTCGGAGATGCAGGAGATCGTCGGCCTGTCCGACCGGGTGCTGGTCATGCGCCGCGGGCGCATCGCCGGCGAGCTCTCGGGCGAGGCCATCAGCGAGAACGACATCATCCGATTTGCCATGGGCCTCGAAGAGAAAGGCCCGCAGGAGGAGGCAAGCCCTTGACCGACATCACCGCCACGTCCGCCGGCAGCGCCGCCTCGCCGGGCCGCTCCCTGCTCGCCCTCCTGGAGGCCGCGGGGCCGCTCATCGCGCTCATTCTCCTGATGCTCATCGGCACGGCCATGAGCGACAGTTTCCTCGGCGCGGAGAACCTCTCCAACGTCTTCACGCGCAGCGCCATCATCGGCATCATCGCGGTCGGCGCCACCTTCGTCATCACGGCGGGCGGGCTCGACCTGTCGGTCGGCTCGCTCTCGGCGCTCGTCGCGGGCATGACGATCATGTTCATGAACGCGGCCGCCGCAACGCTCGGCGACGGCTGGCCGCTGGTCGCGGCGGGCATCGCCTTCTCGCTCGCCATCGGCGCCTTCGCGGGCTTCGTCAACGGCTTCATGATCGTCAAGGGCCGCGTGGAAGCCTTCATCGTCACGCTCGGGGCGATGGGCATCTTCCGCTCGGTCATCACCTGGCTTGCCGACGGCGGCTCCATCTCGCTCGATTTCTCGCTGCGTGATGCCGCCCGCCCCATCTATTACGGCCAGGTTCTCGGCATCGCCGTGCCGATCATCGTGCTCGCGGTCATCGCCGTCATCGGCGAGCTGACGCTGCGGCGCATGCGCTTCGGCCGGCATGTCGCGGCCATCGGCTCGAACCGGCACGTCGCCTTCTATTCGGCCATTCCCGTCAACCGGGTGCGCATCCTCACCTATGTCATCCAGGGCCTGTGCGTGGCCGTCGCCACGGTCATCTACGTGCCGCGTCTCGGCGCCGCCACGCCCTCGACCGGCCTGATGTGGGAGCTGGAGGCGATCGCGGCCGTCATCATCGGCGGCACGGCGCTTTCGGGCGGCTTCGGCCGCATCTGGGGCACCATCGTCGGCGTGCTGATCCTCGGCTTCATCAGCAACATCCTCAATCTCACGGGCTTCATCAGCCCCTATCTCAACGGCGCCTTCCAGGGCGCGATCATCATCATCGCCGTTCTTCTCCAGCGCGACCGTTCGCAGGGCTGACCGGCGGGACCGATTTTCTCAACTTCAACAGGGAGGTATGAAATGCTCAACAAACTGAAATCGCTCGTCGCGGCCGGCACGCTCGCCGTCGCGGGCCTGGCCTCGCCGGCGCTTGCCGCCGATGCCGTGATCGGCGTGTCCATTCCGGCCGCCACGCATGGCTGGACCGGCGGCCTCAACTACCACACCAAGCGCACCATCGACCGGATGAAGGAAGCCTTCCCGAACATCGATTTCGTGCTGGCGACGTCGTCGAGCGCCACGCAGCAGGTCAACGACATCGAGGACCTGATGGCGCGCAACATCAACGCGCTCGTCGTTCTGCCCTTCGAATCCGACCCGCTGACCGAGCCGGTCAAGGCGGCGAAGGCCAAGGGCGTCTTCATCGCCACGGTCGACCGCGGCCTTGCGGAAGAGGGCATCGAGGATCTCTATGTCGGCGGCGACAACCCGCAATACGGCAAGGCGGCGGCCGAGTACTTCAAGAAGAAGTTCCCGGACGGCGGCAAGATCGTCGTGATGCGCGGCATTCCGACCGCCATCGACAATATCCGCATCGACGCCTTCAACGAGGCGCTGAAGGATACGAAGATCGAAGTCCTCGACATGCAATACGCCAACTGGAACCCGGACAAGGGCTTCGAGGTGATGCAGGACTACCTGCAGCGTTTCCCTGAGATCGACGGGGTTTGGGCCGGTGACGACGACGCCGCGCTCGGCGCCATCGAGGCGATCAAGCAGGCCGACCGCAAGAACGTGACGGTGCTCGGCGGCTCGGGCATGAACAAGGTCATCAAGCTGGTGATGGACGGCCACGACATGGTCGATGCCGATATCTTCTACCCGCCGACCCTCATCATCCCGGCCATCGAGCTGGTGACGATGAAATTCGCCACGCAGGCCCCGATCAACGGCCGCTATGTGCTCGGTAGCCCGCTGATCACCAAGGACAACGCCGCGGAATACTACTTCCCTGACGCTCCGTACTGAGAGCGTCGCCTTGGTGCGCCCGGCAAGGGCGCACCTCTTTCCAGCCTTGGGATATTTTTAGTGTGGGGCTGTCTCCGTTGCGCCTTCATCGCCAGAATAAGAAAAGACGGGGGAATTCATGTTTGAAAAGCTGTTGTCGCAGGTCCGAATCCAAACCAAGGTCCTGATATTTGTAGTGCCGTTCATTCTGACCATCGCTGCTGTCGGTGTCACCGGATTCTATACATCCGGGCTGCTGCAAGCGCGCATGGAAATATCGAACTATGTGCTTCAGGCGTTGAGCGGTTTTCGCGAAGTCTCGTCGGCAATGGTGGAGTTCCTCGAGACAGCATCGGAGGAAAGTCGTGATAGGGTTGCTGATAGACTGGCATCTCAGCAATCTCACCTTCGAACAGGCCTTTCCCAACTCGATTCATCTGATGATGGCCGCGACGACTTGGAACGCGCTGTGGTGTCCATCGGCGAAATCTCGGATCGGATCGCGCCGCTCTGGGATTTGCATGTTCGCACGACGGGGCTGATGAACGACCTCCAGCGCGCGCAGAGTGCGATCGTTTCCGCTCAGTTTGATATTGCGGAAGGAATAAAGGTCGTACAACGCACGGCAGACGAGGAGGAGGCCATCGCGCGCAATCTCCTGCGCGATGCGAACCGTCTCACGGAGTTCACAAGCTTCGTGGCGCACTTGCGTACGCAGATAATCAACGCGCATGATCCTGAAACCAAGATCGCGGTGGCGACCGAGAGCCTGAAGGAACTCGGGCGTCACCAAAGGGTCGTCGGTATGGCTTTGCCTCCGGATGAAGCGTCGGTGAGGCAGGTTGTCGCGGAGGCGAATGCCGCACTCAAGGGAATTCTCGCGGCGCGCGACTTTTCAACCGAAGCCGCAGCCGGCGTGGATGAGGCTGTGGGTACGCTTTTCGGCCTGTCGGGTGCAGTCGAAGCCCTCGCAGATGGGAAGGTCAAAGAGGCTACCAAAAAGTTTGCGGAAAGTAGCGAGCCGGTGGAGAGGGCGCGAGCGTCGCAGCGCGACGGACAGAAGCTGACGAATTCAGCGTATGCCATCCAGATCATGATGGCACGTTTCACACTGGCTCCGACGGAACACAATCAGCAGCGCCTGTTGAAGGAATTCTCCGATGTGCGCCGGGATCTCGACAGTCTGGACGCCACCGCGGGCACGCTGCCACACTTCGACGGGCTCAAGAGCAAGATTCTTCCGGCGCTTGAGGTCATCGAAACGGCAGGCGCGGAACTCGTGAAAGCAGGCGAACTGCGTCGGAGTGAATTTGCGGCATCTGCAGCCGATCTGGACCAGACATGGTTGCAGTTGACGGCCTTCGCGGAGCTTCAAAGACAGATCGCGGCGGCGGAACGACGCGGCGCAAATTCAATCTCTGCGGGTGCAATCGTGGTCGGTATTGCCATCTCTGTCCTCGCCGGCATCGGATTGACACTTACGTTCAAGGGCCCGATCAGCCAAATCACCAACGCGATGCGCCGGCTCGCGGAGGGTAAGCTCGAAACGGCAATCGTTGGTGACGGTCGTATTGATGAAATTGGCGACATGGCTCGGGCACTGGGCGTCTTCAAAAGCAATGCGATCGCCAAGATCGAGATTGAGGAGCGCAGCAGCGCCGAGCGCGTGAAGGCAGAAGAGGAGCGGCGTCAGAACGATGTCGAGAAGCGAGAGGTGGAGCGCCAAATCGAGTTTGCAGTCGGCGCCTTGGCTGCGGGCCTGGAGCGATTGGCGCAGGGCGATATCTCGCGGACAATCGAAACACCATTCTACGGTCGGCTCGAGCAATTGCGGACAGACTTCAACGCTTCTTTGCTCCGCTTACAGGACACCCTCTTTGAAATCCGGTCTAACACGCAACTGATCGAGGGCAACGCCGGAGAGATGAGCCTATCCGCCGCGGATCTTGCCCGCAGGACCGAGCAACAGGCGGTAGCGATCGAGGAAGTAGCGGCTGCAGTAGAACAAATCTCGGCGACAGTGGAGGCTTCCGCAGCAAGAGCGGAGGAAGCGCACGACATCATTGCGGAAACGAAACGCACCGCCGACCGATCGTCGGAAGTCGTGATGAGCGCTGTCGAGGCGATGTCCAAGATTGAAGAAGCATCGGCGCAAATCGTGCAGATTATCGCCGCGATTGATGAAATCGCATTTCAGACGAACTTACTCGCGTTGAATGCGGGCATCGAGGCCGCGCGTGCGGGTGAGGCCGGGAAGGGCTTCGCCGTCGTTGCGCAAGAGGTGAGAGAGTTGGCGCAGCGCTCGGCAGAAGCAGCGCAGGATATCAAGGGTTTGATTGCGAGGTCGAATGATCAGATCGTTTCCGGTGCTCGCATTGTCCAGGAAACCGGATCGGTTCTCGGGACCATATCGGCCAACGTCGTCACGGTCTCCCAGCGAATGGAGGTGATCTCGCGTGCCAGCAGGGAACAATCCACTGCTCTCAACGGGGTCAACGCTTCTATCAACAACATGGACCAGATGACCCAGCGCAACGCGGCCATGGTCGAAGAAACAAATGCAGCGACCCTGAACCTAGCCGAGCAGACGAAGAGTTTGATGGCCTTGGTTGCCCAGTTCGATCTGCCCGCGGCCAATGACATTGGCGCGGCGACCGCTGCATGACAACTCCCCATAGTTTGCCGCACCGCTTGGTCGATGTGGCAAGCGCACCGCGAAGTCATTGCAGGTTTTTCAATTTTGCAATACTGCGACAGGGACGAGGTGGTCCGCAGGCGTGCACCGCGCCGCGGCCCTGAGCTGAACAAACATCTGGAGTTGTCCAATGCCAAGGGTCAAGAAGTCGGACCAGCCGCCGCCGCAGACCGCGAACTACGAGACGTTCATCAACCGTGTCACCGAGGCCTATCCGAATCTCAGCGACCGTTTCCAGCAGGTTGCCCGGTTCATTACGCAAAACCCCAACATAGTGGCGATGAAGTCGATCAATGCTTTGGCGGAGGAATGTGGCGCCCACCCGTCCATCCTCGTTCGCTTCGCACAACATTTCGGGTTTGCCGGCTTCAAGCAGCTTCAGGTCGTCTTTCAAAGCCGGCTGTCTACCGCTGCGCCGGGATACCGTGAGCGGATCAGCGCCCTCGACGTCGACCTGGAGAAGAATAAGCGTAAGGGCAATCTCGGCTTTCTGCATGATCTTGTCGTGCGCGATATCGCTACACTGCAGGGACTTCTAAACGCGACGTCGGAGGAAAGCCTGGCCAAAGCTGCGCGCGCTCTGAAGAACGCCAACACGATCTTCATCGCGGGGCAATTGCGATCGGAGCCCATCGCGAAGTTCCTACGTTATGTCCTTTCTATGCTGCAATGTCGGGTGATCTTGCTCGATCCCGCCGGTGGCCTTGCTCCAGAAATGGCACAGGTGATGAACAAGAACGACGTGCTCGTCGCCATCGCCTTCCGGCACTATGCAAAGGAAGTCGTGTCGATCGCCGACGTGGCGGCACACAATGCCACACCGATTGTCGCGATCACGGACAGCCAACTTTCGCCGCTTGCGAAGAATGCCAGCGTCCTGTTCACCATTCCCGAGGATGAGTATTCGTTCTCACGCTCGCTTGCCGCGCCGATGTGCCTGACACAAGCTATTGCCGTCGCACTGGCCGCGCTGCTGCAGGAAGACAAGGACGGATCACCGCAAATCCCGACCGTCACGGGCAACCAGCGCCGCAAGCCGTAAGGGGAAAGACCGCCGGTCGGGTTGATCGGCGGTCGTCCTGACTCAGGCGGTTACTTCCGCCATCTTCACGAAACGGCCCTCGGCGAGCGAGAGATTTGCAGCTTCGGCAAGGGCAAGCGAGCGTTCGCCGTCCTCGAAAGTCGCATCGGGTGTCGCGTTTTCCGCGACGCATTTCAAGAAAGACTTGAGGCCTAGCGCAAAGGCTTCCTCGTATCGTTCGATGAAGAAGTTGAGATAGGGCTCTCCGACATTGGTCGTCGTGGCGGTGAACCGTTCCAGTTCGTGCGCCTTGCGGTTGCCGGAGATGACCATTCCCTTCGAGCCGAAAAGCTCAACCCGCTGGTCGTAGCCGTAGACGGCGGCGCGGGAATTGTTGATGTGGCACAGCTTGCCGGTTGCGGTGCGCATGATCACCATGATGGAATCCACGTCGTTCAGCTCGGCAAGCGTCGGATCGATCAGCGTGCTGCCGGTTGCGAACACCTCGACCGGTTCCTCGCCCAGCATGAAGCGAGCGAGGTCGAAGTCGTGGATGGTCATGTCCTTGAAGATACCGCCGGACGCCTTGAGATAGTCACGAGAGGCGAGGCCCGGATCGCGCGAGGTGATGACGACCTGCTGGAGTTCGCCGATCTCGCCGGCGCGGGCCGCATCGCGCGCCGCGCGGTGGCCGGGATCGAAGCGGCGGTTGAAGCCGATCTGGACGGGCTTGTCGAACCCGGCGATCGCCTTGCGGCAGGCGGCGACCCGGGCCAGCGAGAGATCGATCGGCTTCTCGCAGAAGATTGCCTTGCCGGCTTTGGCGGCGGCCTCTATGAGGTCGGCGTGGGTCGGCGTAGAGGTCGCGATCAACACGGCATCCGAGGCCGCGATCGCTTCCTCGGCAGTTGCCGCCGCGGCACAGCCGAATTGGCGCGCAACCTCCTCAGCCGCCACGCCGACCGGGTCGTAAACGACGGCGAGTTCCGCGCCAGCGGCGCGGGCGATAGTAGCGGCATGCATCTTTCCTATACGGCCGCAGCCGAGCAGGGCGATCTTGATCATCGGGTTCCTCCAAGAGACCAGTTGTCAGTAGTGCAAAATTTGTTGCGCATGTGATAATCCCTCAATAATAATTCTGCAAGAGTGAGCTGCACCAGTTTGAAGGAGGAGCGAACATGACGCAGCAAGGGCAGGGCAACCAATTTCCACCAGCGGAAAGGAGACTTCGCCTCGGGGTCGTCGGTGGCGGGCAGGGTAGTTTCATCGGCAAGGTACATGCGCGCGGCGCACGCCTCTCCAACCGGTGGGATGTCGTGGCCGGGGCCCTGTCGTCGCGTGCGGAGGTCGCCCACGCCTC
>Ga0222427_101057_pt1 | contig 16625 bp, 10 predicted proteins | sample 2B20Ametagenome_FD_182890 | JGI IMG/M metagenome (GOLD analysis project Ga0222427, IMG submission 182890) | Enriched microbial communities from leaf-cutter ant dump, University of Wisconsin, Madison, United States - 2B20A (version 2) | ecosystem: Environmental > Terrestrial > Nest > Insects nest...
TCTTTCCGTCAAGGAGGTCTCCAGCATGGCCGGCTTCGAGGACCCGAACTACTTCGCCAAGGTCTTCCGCCGCCATTTCGGCGCAAGCCCGACCGAGTTCCGCACCACCGGCATGTACGCCAGCCCACCACCCAACGATCCGCCGTGATCTCACGCCAGAAGCGATGCGACCTCCGCGAGATCGCGGTTTCGTTTCGACTGCCCGGAACGCAACAAGCCCCGCGGCTGTTTGGCTGCGGGGCTTGCTGTGAATGTTGGTTGCGGGGGCCTGACTGCATGGAGACTTGTAAATTCAGCTAGATAACTCCCGCATTGGCGGAAAACGGCTCCGCTTCCAACATCCAAGCGGCCTCGCGCAGGAAGAAACTAGGCACTCCGCGAAACGGTGTCCGGTATGGGGCCGCTACCGGATTGGCAGCCTCTGGCGTCTCTCCAATGAATAGACGACGTCAAATCCACGTATGAAGAGGTCATACAACGACCAACCGCGACTACCAGCATTCTAGCGGGCGACGGAGAATGCTTGACGCACGCCGATCCCTTTTTGTAGCCGAGGCACTAGGTCACCTCTTCAGCAGCTCAAGCCGTACCTCGATTGAAGTGACTTCTGTAAGACGCTGACGCGTGAAGAGGAAATTATTTCAGTGCGCCGAGCCGCGTCTAGGGCCAAAGACGCAACGAGATGCTATCGGCGGCAATCACGCCCTGGGCCCAGTTGACACGATGATGGGCGACGATTGGGCAATCGCTGGGCTTCATTTTTTTGGGGGGCTGCCAGCAGACCAACAGTTATTTCTTGTGCCAAGCTCAACGTGCAGTTATTTTTCTGTCCAAAAGTGATTTGCAGTATTTTGTGCGAGCCATCAGCATGACAGTCATCCTTACAGCTTGCACCATGCGCAAACGGTTTTCCCCAGATCCCGCTCTGATTGCGGCGTCGCTAGCGAAGGGAAGCCTCCATTCAGTAGGTCAGGACTGGCGCAATCGCGTTGCTGGGGCCGTCGGCATCGCGGCGGCGAGTAATGTTTATGCCGGACGTGGCATGATGGAAGCCAAAAAGGCGGCAGCCGAGGCCGAGGCGACGCTTTTCATCGCATCGGCGGGTCTCGGATTGGTCGAGGCGAGCGATGTGATCCCGAGTTACGATCTTACCGTAGCCAAGGGCATTCCATCCTCGATCATGTCTAAGCTGCCTCATGGCACGACCGCGGAAGGTTGGTGGAATGAAATTGCAGCGATGGATGGGGTTGCCCGGTTCGAGGCTCGACTAAGCAGAGACCAGACCCACCTTCTTGTCGCGCTCCCGGCAAGTTACCTCAAGATGCTCGGGGGCTTCCTGAAAGCGTTGTCCGCGTTCAAGGAAGGCCGACTACGCGTTTTCACTGGATCCGAGCACTATGAAATCGACCCCGAGCTAAAGCCGTATCACATGCCTTACGATGGCCGCCTTGATGGCGGACCTGCTCCCGGCACACTCGGAGACTTTGCCCAGCGTGCACTTCGACATTTCGTGACCGGAATCCTGCCCGTATCACCAACGGAAGATGCGAAAGGTCATGCGCAGCAAGTAACCTTGGCACAAGGCGGCTGGGAACGCCCTGTTTCAAAGTCGGGCGTCCGTATGAACGACGACGAACTATTAAAGACGATCCGGACGGAGTGGGATTCTGTCCAAGGCCGTTCGACCCAACTTCTCCGCAAACTGCGCGATGAACTGGGAATCGCTTGCGAACAGGGCCGGTTTGCCAGACTGGCCGCAAAGGTCCGCGCCGAAAGGGCACAGCCATGACACAGGCAAAGCCAATGGTGGTGCGAGCGGTTCGGACCCAACAGGGTTACGGGACCGATGTATACGCGTTTTTCATGCCCGGTTCCGCAGTTATGCAGATTGCCGAGATCAGCCGCATCAAACGCGATGAGGCAGAACTGCAGGGGTTTCAGCGCCAGGAAATCCGCAACCATGTCAATTCGATCATCGAGTTTCTGAACAGCGGCCCGGTCCTCTTTCCCAACGCAATCATACTTGCGCTCTCGGACGAGGTCGAGTTCAAGGCGGCTCGGGGCACCAAGCCTTCTGACATTATAGAAGTTGGTACGTCAGGAACACTCCATCTCCCAATTGGCAAGGACGGGAAGAAAATCGCCTGGATCGTCGATGGTCAGCAGCGATCGATCGCCCTATCGCGTGCCGAAAACAAAGACATCCCGGTCCCGGTCATAGCCTTCGTTTCCCAAGATCTCGAAGTGCAACGCCAGCAGTTCATTCTCGTCAATAAGGTGAAAGCTCTCGATACGAGGCTTATCAACGAGCTCCTGCCGGAAGTGAGTACACTGCTTCCGCGCGATCTCGCCGCCAACAAATTGCCAAGCGAGTTGTGCAATCTTTTAAACAGCCATAAGGCCTCGCCGTTTTTTCAATTGATCAAGCGACGGTCCGATCAAAAGCCGGGATCTGCTGTCGTTAGCGATTCCGCCTTGATTGCTGCAATCAAGATTAATTTGAAGGCACCGACGAGTGCGTTGAGTCAGTACTCTGCGGCCGACGGGACCAGTGATGCCGACGAGATGTTTCATGTACTCGTCAAATATTGGTCGGCTGTCCGCGACACCTTCCCAGACGCCTGGGGCAAGTCGCCGGAGAAAAGCCGTCTCATGCATATGGCCGGCATCCGCGCGATGGGTGCCTTGATGGACCCGATCATGCTACGGGCCGAGAGCGTCAACGACAGCGACGAGGACATCCGCCGCTCGCTCTCCCGTCTGCGGGATCGCTGCTGCTGGACTTCGGGCAAGTGGGATGAACTTGGATGGAAATGGAATGAAGTTCAAGGAACCCAATTGCACATCGACCGCCTGACACAACATCTGATCCAGTTGGATCGCAAGCTATCGAAGGCTTCACGATGAAGTTCATTTTTGCCGACAGCCTCGACCACGTTGACCCCGGATATGATTTCCTTCGCGACCGGTATTCCGAAGGGCGGACGCCCTACTGGGATGACGCATATCCGCATGAGATCATGGGCTATGCGCCGTACAAGGGGATGCTTGTATCGCGAGGTATTGTCGGCGGCGTCGCCGTCGGCGGAAAATACACTGAAGCGCAGGCCATGCGTTTCAGGCGAGTTGGGGCTCGCGAGTTTCTGCGCCTCGACAAGCCGCAATTCGAACATCTGCCGATCTTCGGCGACTGCGGAGCCTTCACGTACCATAAGGAAGATAAGCCACCCTACACGCCAGAGGACACGGCAGAGTTTTACGACGACGCGCGCTTCACGCACGGCTGCTCCGTCGACCATATCATCTTCGATTTTGACGAAAGCCTGAAGGGCATGGACGGAGGCACGGAAGAAGCGCGGCGGCGCTTCGAAATCACCCTGGAAAATGCGTCAGCCTTCCGGACGGCGACCATGCACATGTCGGCCCGGTTCACGCCGATGGGGGTCATTCAGGGATGGTCACCCGGCAGTATGGCGGAAGGTGCTCGCCGGCTCGTGGCGATGGGCTACGACTACCTTGCGCTCGGTGGTACTGTTCCATTGAAGGCCTCCCAGATCAAGTCCTGCCTCGCGGCAATTCGCGACATCATTCCGGCATCCACGCGGATCCACATTCTCGGTTTTGCGAAGGCCGATGAGATCGACACCTTTGGTTCGTTCAACATAACCAGCTTCGATACGACCTCCCCCCTTATCCGCGCTTTCAAGGATGCAAAGGCAAACTATTATTTGCCATCCAAGAGCGGAAAGCTCGACTATTACACCGCGATCCGCGTACCCCAGGCTCTGGAAAATCCGAAGCTGATGCGTCTGGCCAAGCGCGGCGCACTCCACCAGGAAACGCTGGTCGAGATGGAAAAAAGTGCCCTGTCGGCATTGCGTGCCTACGACCGCGGCGAGGCTGGGCTCAACGAAACGCTTGATACGGTGATCGCGTATTCGACGCCTGCTGTGACCGGATCGCCGGTCGAAGAACTGCCGGATGCCAAGGCAGTCAAGGATCTTCGGGAGAGGTACAAGCGAACCCTCGTCGACCGCCCCTGGAAAAAATGCTCCTGCCCGATCTGCTCGGCACTTTCAATTGAAGTCGTGCTTTTTCGCGCCAGCAACCGCAACAAGCGCCGCGGCATCCATAATCTTGGCGTCTACAACGCCCTCGTCGATCAACTTCCAAGTAATAGCGATGATAATGACCTTATTCAAATTTCCAGCGATCCGCGCGAAACAGAGCGAAACCCACACGGTTCTTTCGTTTGCAGCGAAAGCGTCTGACCTCAAGAATTTCGCCGTGATCGAACGCGTTGCGCGCGACATTGGCGGCGCGTTGAGTGGCTTTCAGCGTCCGCAGATTGCTGGTCACATCCGCGAAATCCGCGATTATCTGGAAAAGCCCGAGGCCATACTTCCCAACCCGATCGTGGTCGCGTTCACGACTGGGATCAGGATTTCCGATGAAGCCGCGGACGGCCGTTGCGTGGTGGAGATCGACATTTCGGACGGCGCGCCTGGTCTCGTTGTCGATGGCCAGCAACGTCTGACCGCACTCAGCCAGGTCGACGAGAAGGACTTCCAGGTCTTTGTTTCGGCTATCGTGTGCAAGGACGAGGAAGAATTGCGGCGCCAGTTTGTGCTCATCAACAACACGCGGCCGCTTCCGAAATCGTTGATCTATGAACTGCTGCCAACCGTTCGGGGCTTGCCGCGGCGGTTGGGCGATCGTTCGGTCGCGGCGGAGCTCGCCGCGCGCCTAAATTACGATGACGGCTCCTCCCTCAAAGGCAAGATCTACCAGCACACCAATCCGACCGGGATCATACGAGACACGGCCATCCAACGCGTCGTCATCAACTCAATGAGCGATGGCGTCATGCGCGAGTTGATCCGCGAGCCGGACGGCGCCGATCTCTGCTTCCGCCTCATCAGCGAATTCTACCGGGCAGTCCAGTTTGTGTTTCGCGATGAATGGGAAGGTCATACGCCGAAAACGTCGCGACTGGTGCATGGAGCCGGCATCATGTCGCTCGGCTACGTCATGGAAGTCCTCGCCTTGCTCGATGGCGCCAGAACCTGGGAGGATTTCTCCAAAGGGTTGGCGTGTCTCGTCGACAATACGGCCTGGACCTCCGGAGAATGGAATTTCGGTGAAAATGATCGCCGGCACTGGAAGTCGGTGCAGAACGTCAACCGCGATATCGTGACCCTCGCGCAGTACCTCATCGGTATCGTTCGGGCCGACGTCAAACGTCGTCGCGCCGTAATTGTCGAAGCGAAACAAGCGAGCGTGTGATGGGCTACGCGGTCAAGGAAATGTTCAAGACGTTGCAGGGAGAAGGCGCCCAAGCAGGCCGTGCGGCCGTGTTTTGCCGGTTTGCTGGCTGCAACCTTTGGTCAGGACGTGAGGAAGACCGCGATCAGGCCGTCTGCCAATTCTGCGATACCGATTTCGTCGGCACTGACGGGATCGGCGGCGCGAAATTCAAAGACGCGGAAGCACTCGCGGTGGCGATCGCATCGACCTGGGGAGAAACCGCGCACCACCGCTATGTGGTCTTCACCGGCGGCGAACCATTATTGCAACTCGATGACGACCTCGTCGCGGCCGTTCACAAGCAAGGCTTCGAGATTGCGATCGAAACGAACGGCACACTTGAGCCGCCAGTCGGCGTTGACTGGATTTGCGTCAGCCCGAAGGCGGGTGCTCCACTTAAGTTGCGAGAAGGGAGCGAATTGAAGCTCGTCTATCCTCAGCCGGACCTTTTGCCGGAGGCACTGCCGGACCTTCACTTCCAGCATTATTTCCTGCAGCCCATGGACGGGCCGAAGCGCGCTGAAAATACCATTGCCGTAACCGAGTACTGCCTGGAACATCCCAAGTGGCGCCTTTCGCTACAAACGCACAAGATGATCGGAATCCCATGAAAATCACCCAAGCATTCACCTTCGAGGCGGCCCATCGCCTGCCGAACGTGCCGGCCACCCACAAGTGCCATCGCATGCATGGTCACTCCTATCGGGTCGAATTGCAGCTTGACGGCAAGGTCAATCCGGACACGGGGTTTGTGATCGACTTCTTCGATCTGGAAAAGGCTTTCGGGCCCCTTCTTGAACAACTCGATCACCACACACTCAACGAGATCGAGGGGCTCGAAAATCCGACAGCCGAGAACATTGCGACATGGATCTGGACAAGGGTTCGTCCTCTCCTTCCCGAATTGAGTTCCGTAAAGGTATTCGAGACGCCCATGTGTTGGGCTGAATACGATGGCAACTGAGAGGTAAGCGATCATGACGTCGACAGCGCTTGTTCTGTTTTCGGGAGGTCAGGATTCCTCGACCTGCCTCGCCTGGGCCCTCGATCGATACGAACGCGTCGAGACGGTGGGCTTCGATTATGGTCAGAGGCACCGGATTGAGCTTGATTGCCGTGACACCTTGCGTCGTGAACTCACTGCCATGAATCCAGTCTGGGCAGAGCGGTTGGGCGAAGATCATACGATTTCGCTAGCCTCGCTCGGAGAAATCTCCATGACCGCATTGACGAGTGAAATCGCTATCGAAATGGAGGACACGGGCCTTCCCAACACCTTCGTTCCCGGCAGAAACATTATCTTCCTGACCTTTGCTGCGGCACTCGCCTATCGACGGGGGCTAAAACACATCGTCGGCGGCATGTGTGAAACCGACTACTCCGGATATCCAGACTGCCGCGACGATACGATTAAAGCCCTGCAGGTCGCTCTCAATCTCGGCATGGAAAAGCGGTTTGTTCTCGAGACCCCGCTGATGTGGCTGGACAAAGCCGACACCTGGCGGCTGGCAGAGGATCTCGGAGGTTCTCGGCTCGTCGAAGCGATCGTGAAGGAAAGCCATACCTGCTACTTGGGTGAACGCGGCGACCTTCATGAGTGGGGATATGGTTGCGGGACGTGTCCTGCCTGCGATTTGCGGGCAAAAGGATATCAGCGATTTGTTGCAGAGCAGGTTTGAAACGAGGGCGAGAGATGATCGCGACGAGCAGACAACGCATTGAAGGTTTCATCTTCCTGGCCGGCTTTATGGCCTGCATTCCCTTGGCGAACTACATGATAGGCCACGTGGGAGCCGTGTGTGTCCCTGATGGCCCGTGTATCATACCGGTCGGCCCCGGTTTGACCGCGCCAAGTGGCGTGTTGCTGGTCGGCCTTGCCCTGGTGCTGCGTGATCTGGTGCAGCGGCGTCTTGGGCTGGCATGGGCTTTCGGAGCTATCGTAGCGGGAGCAGCGCTCTCGACCACCTTCACTGCGCCTGCCCTTGCGTTCGCTTCTGCGGCGGCTTTCCTGTCATCTGAGGTCGCCGATTTGCTCGTTTTCACCCCCTTGCAGAAGAAGGGTTTGGTGAAAGCCGCACTGGCGAGCAGCATTGCCGGCCTCGTCGTCGACAGCGTCATGTTCCTTTGGCTAGCCTTCGGATCGCTCGATTTCCTTGCGGGACAGGTGGTCGGCAAAGCGATCATGGTAATTGCTGCTCTCCCCGTGCTTTTCTGGATCCGCAACCGTGACAAGCGGCTGGGGCTCCTGCCGGCCTGATGCATAGGCGACTGGCCAGTTGCCAGAAATGACATTGGGCAAACAAGCCCTTGCGATGATGTCGAGGGAAGGCCATCGTGATGCGATAAGTCGAATCGCACGCACAGGTTGGGGATGACCAAAGGTTTCAGCGCGACCACAGTGAAATCGTGGTTCCAATACCGATGTGAGCGGAAGGTCAGGTACGAACTCTCGAGCAAAAGCGAACTGGCGGGAATTCCGATTACCAAGGATGAGCGGGAGCAGTCCTGGGCGATACTTGGCGAACGCTTCGAGGACGACGTCGTCGCCCGCCTCGGCAAGGAAGTGCTTCGACCCGGCCGCGACGAACCGGTTCTGCCCGAAGTCTTGAGCGCCGCTTTTCTCGCCGGTCAGCGCGGCGAACCCTATGCTGCGAAACTCAATCTTCTGCCCGGCCGGCCGCCGGACTTCCTGCGTGACACCGGTCTGTCGCTAAACCGGAACATCACCGATCTGATCCGCCGCGAGGCTTCAAGCACGAGACCGGGTTTGTCTCTTCTGACGGTGATCGACGTCAAGGCGACACGGCGGGCCACGCCCTTCCATAAGACCCAGGTCGCGTTCTATGCGAAGGTCCTCGACGAGGTTTTGAAGGAGGTGGGGCTTACCGATGTGCGGGTGAGCGACCAGGGCGAAATCTGGCGGATCGCCGACAAGGAAACGGCGCAATCCGGTCGCCACCAGGCTGAAATCTTCGCGCTCGCCCCCTACCGGCGCCTTGTTGATGACTTTTGCGCCAATGTCCTGCCCGGCATCGCGGCCAAAACCCTCAACCGGAATATCGACGAAACCTTCTTTCACATCTACTTCAAATGTGAGCAGTGCGATTTTCTCGACCACTGTCGTGACGCAATTTCGACCGCGCGGCCGCCCTCCGCCCGCGACGTCTCGGCGGTCGCGGGCCTGTCGCATGAGGCGAAACGGCTGTTGACCCGGAATTCCGTTTCATCGGTCGCAGATCTCGCGCAGGCGGAAGGCCTCAGCCGCTCTGCGGGTCTCGGCTGGTCATTGAGCAGGCGAGCGAACGTTCTGGTCGCCCGCGCCAAGGCGCTTGAGACTGGGGCGATTCTTCGCACCGAAGACGAGCATACCTATCTGATGCCGCCGAGGGTTGATAGCGTCCTGTTGCTCAGCGTCGATCACGACCCTGTGGACGACCGGATCGCCTGTCTGGGCTACAGCCGCGTCGAGAACGGTCTGCTTGTCCGTGATCCGAATATCAAAGTGCCGCAGACCGGATCGCTTGGGCACGAGCGAGATGTCTTGATCGAGGTTCTGGGCGAACTGATCGCCGATCTGGCCCAGATCGATGCCCATAACCGCGCCGTTGCCGATGGCAGTCTCGACGCCGACCCGATCTATGCGCACATCTTTCTGTACGAGCCTTCTGAAGCAATCAACATCCAGGCTGCCATCGGGCGACATCTTGACAGCGAGGCCATTCGAAGCGGACTCCTCCATCTCGTGCGCTTATTCCCGCCCGACGATGTGGTTCCCGAGCCCGAATTCAGGGGCATGCATCATCTACCCGCCACGGCTTTACGGAGCGTGTTCGAGCAACTGTACGCCCTGCCGGTTTCAGTCGCCTACGACCTGCGACAGGTCAGCCAGGCTATCGCCGGCACGGCGCCGTTCGCCTATCGTCCTGAACCGGCGTTCGAGCGGCCGTTCTCCTCGCTTCTGTCGATCGATGTCATCCGCGCGTTGCGCGAGAACCCGGGCAAATCACCGGGCATTGCGGCGATCAAGGCTGACGCACGGTCGCGGCTGAACGCGATGGCAGGTTTGATCGGCTGGCTGTTTGAGCGCAATCGGGAAGCAACTGTCGCCGGAAGCGCACTGTTACGTCTTGCCAAGCGTCCGTTTCTTTTCCAGACGACATTCAACCCCCTCGATGCGGTTGACCTCGATCTGCTGCTGGCATGCGAAATCCTGGAGAACCGCTCCGGCCTCCTGGAAGCTCTGGTGGGGCTGGCACGACCGTTCCGCCGGCGGCGCGATGCTGGACGGTGTTATGCCAATCTGCGTTTCGACAGAGATTTTCAGGGACCGTTCCAAAGCAAGCGCATGATCTTCCGCATTTCAAAAGAAAGTCAGGCGGCCGACCTCTCGTCCAGTGACATGGACCTTATCCTCCATGACGATTCCCCCGATCTGCGTTTGAACCCGGCACTCTGGGGTCAAATTGGATGCCGTATCGTCCAACCGGGCTTTGAGTTGGCCGACGACGAGGTATGTATCGAGATCAGCAACCAGGTCATCCGAAGCCAGGAATATCGGGCTTTGCGGGATCGTGTCTCTGAAAATGGATGGTTCATCGATAAGGCATTTTTCGACGTGAATTCGCAGCGGGCGGCGGCCTTCATCTCTTATCTGGGGTCCTAATCGCATGACGATCCGTGGCCAAATCCTGTCGTTCCTGCGTGACCCTCAAGCCTTTGGTCGGTTGGCGGACGATCCGGACATCTGGCGCGAGGCGCTGGAGGACTTTGCTGTTCCGGGACTGGCACGCCACAACGACTATCCGTTGCGGCCGGCGCAAATCGACGCTTGGCTTGGTTTGGCCGAGCAGCGCGCCGGGCTGATCCTCGGCCCGCCGGGGACCGGCAAGACCCATCTCCTCGCCTGGCTCATCCTCGGCTACGTGCAGGCGCGCCGGCGCCGCGGACTGCGGGCGCGCGTCTTCGTCACGGCATTTACGCGCAACGCCATCGGCAATCTTCTCGACACCGTCGCACGACAGGCGGATGTCCACTGCCCTGGCCTGTTCGACACCCATTTCTTTGGCACGCCGCCCGCAAACGGTCTCGACGCGAGTATCCAGCAGATCGCCTATCTCGGCAACGGCGGCGCCGATGATGCCCTCGATGAGCTCAACTGCGACGCTGTCGTTGCCGGGGGGTCCGTCTGGTCACTGTTTCGCCTTCTCGAGGCGAGCACCACAGGAGACCGATTCACCAGCGATCTTTTCGATCTTGTCTGTATCGACGAGGCATCGCAAATGGTGGTTTCCCATGGTCTGATGGCGATGGGCGGTCTGCGTGAGGACGGACGCCTGATCGTCGCCGGTGACGACCGCCAATTGCCGCCAATCCGCGCGGGCCGCGAGATCAAGCTGGAAGAGCGGCAGATCGGCGGGTCGCTCTATGCCTTTCTCAAATCCGGCGGATTGCCCGAATATGCGCTCGACGAAACCTTCCGGCTCAATCAGCCGCTGGCCAGTTTCCCGGAAAAGAAATTCTATCCCGGCGCCTACCGCTCGGCGATGCCGGATAAAACGCTGACGTTGATCCCTGATTGGCAGGCTGGACTGGAGGACTGGGAGCGGGACGTCCTCGACCCAGCCTTCCCCGTCTCCATCCTCCTTTACGACGGTCCGATCGCGGCGACATCGAACCCGTTCGAAGCACGCCTTGCCGCCAGCCTGGCCGATAAACTCGCCGATCGGATGGTCGGCGGGAAGAATGGGCGACAGGTCTCCCCGCAATTCTGGTCCGAGCGTCTCGCGATCGTCAGCCCACATCGGGCCCAGAATGCGGGCATCCGGGCAGCGCTGACGTCCGATCTCCGTCCAGCCTGTTTCGTGGAGACGGTCGATCGCATCCAGGGCAAGGAACGGGACGTTGTCTTGCTGTCCTACACCGTTGCGGACACGGAATTCGCGACGGCGGAGGCCGATTTCATATTCTCGTCCGAGCGTCTCAACGTGGCGATCACACGGGCGAAAACGAAACTCATCGTGCTGCTGAGCAGGAGCCTGCTAGAGGCGATACCGTCCGACCAGGAGCAGATGGACAAAGCCGAAATCCTCAGGGAGTTTGTGTTCGACGCGCCTGCACATCGAAGGCTGACGATGCAGGACGGCCATGGCGGCACGGCAAGGGTCGAGATCCGTCGCAAAGGCTTCGCGAACGATGAACCGGTGGACGATATTGCGATCGAGGAACCCTATCCGATCGAGCCCCTCATTCTGCCTGAGCATCTGGCGGACCTGCTCGAGACAGTCAAACGTGTCGCGCTTCGCACGCAGCAAGGCTCGGCAAGCGAGCGCGAACTTGCGAAAGCTCATGCAACGACGGAAAACTTGTTTCCGCACTTGTCGCAACTCTTCGCTTTCGGCTGCATCAACCTCTATGAAGGCGCGAGGGATTTCTGGCTGGCAAAGCCGATCGAACCGTGGCGCAACATGCTTGCGGCCGATTTCGAAACGGTTTTGCGCGAACTTGCCAATGTCATCGATGACGAACGCAAGGGGCTGTTGCCCCCCTTCTACACCTCTATTCGCAACCGTTTTGCCTGGATCGACGAAGACAAGGGAGATCGGCTGAAGCCCATCCTCGACTTGCTTCAAAGGCAAGGGCTTGTCGTCTATGGCGTTTCGAATGGAAACCTGACAGTGGACTGGCGCCAGGACGATGCCCCTGCTCCGGATATACCCGCGCTCGACCTTCTCGATCTTTCTGATGACGACTTCCGTATTCTCAACGGCCTTGAAGACTTTGAGGCATCGAGGATCAATTTCGGTGTGGTCGAAGCCTGGACGTCGACGGCCATGCTGGCGGACCAGCTCGGTCGGAACAGGACAGAGATCGCCAATGCGGTGACAAGGCTGCTCGCCCACGGGTGGGTGCTGGCGGTCAGCGAAGGTCGCATCCGAACCCGGATGGCCGAACTGGCCCGTGAACTCCGCTATGTGAAACAGCGGTTCGGCAAGGATGACACGGACCGCCGGCCCTATCTTGTGCGAAGCCTCAAGGTTGAACTTCGCGATCGCGACAAGCCGAAGCCCACAGAAAGACTTGCCGACGTATTTGGGCGTGTTGACTGCGGGCCATCCGATGCGCATCGCTCGGCGCTGAGCGGCCTACAGCGCGCGCTGATCGAACTGTGGGGTGCCGACGCGAAACTCGCCGGTTTCCAGCGCAGAAGTTTTGAAGCTCTCCACGCGGGATGGATGGGATCGGGGGGTGGAGCCTTTGCGATCGCTGCCGACACCGGTTCCGGCAAAACGGAAGCCGCCTTGCTGCCTTTGATCGCGGCGGCCGGTGGCGACGTTCTGGCGGGCGCGCGCGGCACGAGCGCAATCCTCGCCTATCCGCGCATCCGACTAGCAACGAACCAGGCCCAGCGACTGGTCCGATACCTGGCATGTTTCGCCCGTCAGGACGGAATGCCCTGTCTGAGTGCCGGCCTCCAATTGACCGGTGTGCCTGAGACCTTCCGGGAACTCAAGGAGTGGGACGAGCGGGCTGGATGGAAGGAACTCGGGTCAGGACACCTCCTGTTTCCTTTCTTCAAATGCCCGGAATGCGCCACTGACCTCCATCTGCATGTCGGCGAAGGCGTCAACGGGTTCGACCGACTGGCCTGCATCGAATGCAGCTTCGCATTCGACGGTTGGGCTGGCAGCAAGGCGAAGATCCGTTCAGAGCCGCCCACATTCTTCCTGCCGACCACGGATTCTCTACACCAATGGATGCACGACACGCGCGCCGGACGGATATTCGGGGACGATGCAGCCTATGACGCACCGCGTGCACTCGTTGCCGACGAGATTCATCTTTATTCGCACATTCACGGAGCACAGGTCGGCTATACGTTCAGACGGCTCGCCGCGCGGGCGCAGCGAAACCCCGATAGGGGCATGCTCCTGATCGGCATGAGTGCGACGCTCGGCGATCCGAAGCGGGTCTGGGGAGACCTTGTCGGCAGGGAGTATGTCGATCTCATCACGCCGTTGTTGGCTGAAAAGGACATCAATCCCCGCGGACGAGAGTATTTTTTCTTCGTTCAGCCCGAGGTCGAGTCACGCGGATACGACGTGGCCGGCGCATCGACGTCGATCCAGGCGATCATGTGCCTCGCCCACGGCATGCGTCGCCGCACGGGAAAACAAGGCGGCTTCCGAAGCATCGTCTTTCTCGATTCCATCGACAAGTTGCGGCGCCTCCATGCCGCCTTCACCAATGCCGAGGACAATCGCCTCGCCTCGTTCCGTACCACGCGCTATCCCGACAACCCGCTGACCGGAGCAAGGCGCGACCGTTGTTGTGGGCAACCGCATGGCTGCGACATCTTCAGAAAAGGGGAATGCTGGCATTTTGCCGCAACGGACGACGGGCAAATGCAGGCGAGCGGCCGATCGCGGAAAGGCTCTCGTCTCGTCGTGGCGCGCCAACCGATCCACTCGGGTGCCAAAGGCGCGGTCGAACAGGCAATCAAGGGTTCGGACATCGTTTTTGCGACCTCGTCGCTTGAGGTCGGGTATGACGATCCCGACATCACCATGGTTTACCAGCATTACGCGCCGTCAAACCTTGCAAGCTTCATTCAAAGAAAGGGCCGTGGCGGCCGCGGGTCCGATGACCGGCCGATCACAGGCGTGACCCTGTCGATCTATTCGAGCAGTGACACTTGGTGGTTCCGACGGCCACGGATGATGCTCGAACCGGCATCGTTAAGCACGCCGCTCAATCCGTCGAACCATTTCGTGCGGCGCGGGCAGTTGGTTGCGGCCATCCTCGACGGCTTCGCAATCTATCAAAGGAGATCCGGTCGCTCGGTCTCACTCGCGGCGCCGGCAAATGCGGCATTCAGGACGGCCAATGACCTGGTCACGTCCGTGTTCGGTGGTCAACCGTGGGAGGAGTTCGGGGTTGCCGATATTGTCGAGTTCTGGTCCCGGGTCAGAGGGCAAAACCGCGACCTCGAGACAGTGCAATATGCCAGCGAGTTTCGTGAACGATGCGACTGGATCCCGAACCTTCTTTTTGAAACCGGCGACGGTCCGCATCTGAGGCTGGTTTGCGGCGGCCAAGCGCTTGGCGACCGGCATGATATCGCGCTTGCGATGATGTCTCTCGCACCCGGAAACGGCTCGCGCCGTTATGACGGGCTCGATGTTCACTGGCGGGTGCCGATCGATGGCACGGCGCCGTGGTTCGATCACGAGGATTATCGCGCTGCGCCGCCAACCGACCTGGACGATCCGGGTAGCTATTTACCTGACGATGTCGTGGCTGCACTTCCAAACCTGCAGCCCGTCTACTTCCGGCCTCGCCAGATTACGGTCCAGCACCTCGGCCGCATGAATGGCACGAGTTGTCAGTCGAGATGGATGATCCAGCAGGGAGCGGTCGTGCCAGCACCGGACGGCACGCCACAGGACATTCGGGTCAAACACGACTCGCAAGCGTCGTTGCGTGGCTTTCCGATCCTCAAGGTTGACGCACAAAAGGCGCAGGTGATCGCTGCCGAACCCGAGGCGTCCTGGCTTGGCCGGACCGAGGCTTTCATCGGTAGCAGCACCAGCAGGGCGACGACCGGACTGGCTGTCGCAAACGTCTTCTGGGCAGCCGACGCGGAAGTTAAAGCGGAAGGCCCGAATATCCAGCCGCTTTCGATGACACAGTTCTTTACGGTCCCCGGTCGAACCGATCCTGTGCTGCACGGCTACCATTTCCACCCCGAGGGCGTCGCATTCGCAATCAAGGACGATCGCCTGGATCGCTTCGTCACCCGCGTCATCGAGGGCTTTGAAGACGATCCCTCCGCGCGCCGATGGCACGGATCGCAGATGGCCCGCTTCCTGATCGAAAAGCGTGCTCTCGCCTTCGGCGTCAACGCGTATCACGCGAACCGGGCCGCGGAATTGATCTTTAGCGCCGTCGCATCGGATAGCGTGCGGAAGAATCTGTCAGGGCTCTTGAGATATTGGGACGCTGGGGATCTCGCGGCAATATTCGAGACCGTCAGGACCGATCTGCTGAACGAGCATCCCCTTCTCACCCGCGATCGCGTCGCCGATACCGCGGCAAGGCTCGGCGACATCAGGTTCCAGCCGTTGATCAGGGAAGCAATCGGCGCCGTCGGTAATAGGGATCTGCTTCACCGATATATCAAATCGACGGTGCTGCATTCGCTTGCGATCCGTCTAAAAGATGCATTCGCGCTCGCAAGCGGCGGCGATAGCGCCGCCTTGATGTTCCACGCCCGACTTCCGATCCAGTTCGATGCGGCCGGTGAGCCAAAGATCACCGTTTTCGAAACGACCTCGCATGGAGACGGAACGACGCGGACCTTCGTCGAACGATACAGCAACTTTCGCGACCTCGTAGCGGATGGCTTTCTCGATCGTTGTCCCAATGCCGCCGAGGATCGGGCCATCGATCGGTTCTTCGAATTGTCAGACCACCACGCGGCGTGGCGTGACATCGACCCCACCAATCGGGCGCGTCTTATGGACGTTGCGGAGATGCTTGGACTTGAGGATCTGACGCTTCCCAATGCGGTCCCGAGGATATTGTTTCACAGCGAGACGATCGGCGCCGAACGGATCGCTATTTATGATATTGCAACCGAGGTTCGCCAGATCGAAGCCCGACTTAGCCGCGCCTTTGGCCGAGCGCCGGCGACATGGGAATTGGCGAGTGGCGTGGTTCGCCATGCGCAAAGCGATCAGCAATCGGTCGCCGGAAAAATGCTGCTGGCCTACGCGCAGATCGAGGGTGCGGCGCTTGACGGCAGTTTCAGCCCTGAAAGCCGACTTGCAGATCAGGTTCTGAGGCTTGGTATGAAGTTGTGCCCCGACGGCTGCCGGGCCTGCACACATCAGGGGAGTGACCTCATGGGCGATTCGCTCGTGCAATCATCGACCAGTCGGATGCTTCTCAGCGACTTTCTTTGCGACGAGGTATAGGCAGACCGCCGGAAGTGGCAAGCATATCTGCGCCCGGAGGCGTCTTGACTTTTGAGAGGCGCGACCGATCGGTGACGTCTTCCTTTAAAACGTTGAGCGCGCCAGGGGCCGAACAGCCAGTTCCGCAAGCGCCTCGTGCTCGGACAACCATTTGAAAACTGTCGGCGTGACGGCAGCGAGCGTTGCGTCGCCGGCAGCGAGCTTCCCAAGAAAGTGGTCAACCTCGGGGTTTTTGGTCATCGCAGCCTTTTCAGCCTCCACCTGGCTTCGCTCAGCCTTGAGATCCCGGATCGCATCGCGCAGTTCCGCCAGATTCGCGATGTTGACTGATTGGTCAGCACG
>Ga0222427_101061_pt1 | contig 16526 bp, 17 predicted proteins | sample 2B20Ametagenome_FD_182890 | JGI IMG/M metagenome (GOLD analysis project Ga0222427, IMG submission 182890) | Enriched microbial communities from leaf-cutter ant dump, University of Wisconsin, Madison, United States - 2B20A (version 2) | ecosystem: Environmental > Terrestrial > Nest > Insects nest...
AAGGACCCGGCCCTGCAGCCACTGGTGATGGAGAACGTCGCCAACCAGATCCTCGAAGGCAACCAGTCGATCATCGGCCTGATGGTGGAAAGCCACCTGAACTGGGGCTGCCAGGCGATTCCAAAGGACCTCGACCAGTTGCAGTACGGGGTTTCCATCACCGACGCCTGCATCGACTGGGAAGCCACCGCCACCACCCTGCGCAACATGCGCACCAAGCTCAAGGACGTGCTGCCAAAACGGCGCGCCTGAAAGGCATGAACGAAAACGCCGGGCAATGCCCGGCGTTTTCATATGCGCAATAAATAGAAGAAGCGGTCAGACCTTGGACGAATGCTTCTGGTGCCGCTCCATGTAGCGCTCGACATAGGAGCAGGACGGGATCACGGTATAGCCGCGCTCCTCGGCATAGGCCAGCGCCCGTTCGGTAAGGGCAGCGGCGATACCGCGGCCGCGCAGGGCGTTTGGCACGAAAGTGCGATAGATATCCAGCGTCTGCTTACCCAGGTCCATGTAAGTCAGGTAGGCACGATGACCGTCCACATTGGTCTCGAATTGATGACCGGCCTGGTCATGGTGGATGGACAACGCCTCGCTCATCACTACTCCTCGCGGGTCTTGTAACAAAACCCTACCTTAACCGATGTTTGTCCGGCGAAGGAACCTCTACGCCACCCCGTGCCCATGTGGACAGCAAGAACGGCCTGCTCGTTCTCCAGGCCCCAGGCACGCTACAAATAGTAGGCGCCCCCTGCCCGGATGCTCAAGGTACTGGTCGGAAAAAATTCCACGTCGCGGGACACCTGGATGGCGTGCACGGCAACGTCCTGAACTGCTAACCGGATGATCCGTTTGTTATGACGCAACATGACACTAAAAGTCACCATTAGTTCAAGAAAAAGTACTTTTACAAGAACGCCTTACACTAGCAACGCCCGGAAATGCACGGTTTTCGTACACTCCCGCTGTCAAGGCGGATGGCAAGACAATTTTTTTCCAATTCTTGCGCTCTGTCAGTTTACTTACTACAAGTAATGGGTACTATGTACGCCGGCCAGTTTCTCTTTGTTGAGAGATGGCTATTTAATAGAAAGTCCTTGAAGGGGAACACGATGAACAACGTTCTGAAATTCTCTGCTCTGGCCCTGGCCGCAGTTCTGGCTACCGGTTGCAGCAGCGTATCCAAAGAAACCGAAGCTCGTCTGACTGCTACCGAAGACGCAGCAGCTCGTGCACAAGCTCGTGCTGACGAAGCGTATCGCAAAGCCGACGACGCTCTGGCTGCCGCTCAGAAAGCTCAGCAAACTGCTGACGAAGCTAACGAGCGCGCTCTGCGTATGCTGGAAAAAGCCAGCCGCAAGTAATAATCCTTCGGGATTGTTATTTGAAGCCGACCCACTTGTGGGTCGGCTTTTTTATTGCCTGTCACATTCTCCCGGGCAAACAAAAAGGGACCGCAATGCGGTCCCTCGATACATCTTTTTGACAACTACTGCTGTTGATATGGATTGCTCGAGACCATTGGCACATTGCCATCCGCTGCGCTCGGCACCGCGATCTCGACCGGCATCCCATCCTCGGCAGCCACCACGTCACGCACCATATCCCAGTTAACCTGCACGCTGTTGGCCAGGTCTTCACGCTTGAGCAGGGCGTTGATCACGGCGGTGTGCTTGTCCACTACCGACGGATCGCCCTTGTCGTCCAGCGGGGTGTGCGCCTCAAGGTAGACCTTGCCGCCGCTCATGCCGAACTTGTACGGCTCGTTGATGATCCGCACCGGCGTACCTACCGGGGCCATCTTCGCCAGTTCCAGCACGTTGTTGTTGAACATGCGGAAGCAGCCATGACTGGTGCGCATGCCGATGCCGAACTTCTTGTTCGAGCCGTGGATCAGGTAACCCGGCACGCCCAGGGTGAACTTGAACGGCCCCAGCGGGTTGTCCGGACCAGCCGGCACCACGTTCGGCAGCGGATCGCCATCGGCGGCGTGCTCGGCCTTGATCGAAGCCGGCGGAGTCCAGGTCGGGTTCGGCGTCTTGGCGGTCACCTTGGTCTGCGCGATCGGCGAGCCCCAGCCTTCACGGCCGATGCCCAGCGGGTAGGTGTGCACTACGTTCTCGCCTTTCGGGAAGTAGTACATGCGGTACTCGGCGAGGTTGATGACGATACCCTCGCGCGGACCCGGCGGCAGGATGAAGCGGGTTGGCAGGATGATCTCGGTGCCAGCACCCGGCAGCCACGGATCGACGCCCGGGTTGGCGGCGACCATTTCCAGATAGCCCAGGTCACCGGCAGTGCCGATATCGGCGAAGGTGTCTTCGTACTTGGCCTTGATCACCTGGACCTGACCGATGATGTCTTCGCCTGGCGGTGGCAGAGGAAACTCCAGCGCGGAAACGGGACCGGCCGCCAGCAAGGCAGCCAGGGACAGGCAACGGGTGACGGCGGGAAAGCGCGGCAACATCCGGGAAATCCTTCGAAAATTCGGGGGTCAAGGAAGCGATTGTACACCGCTGTAGGAATTTTCGGCATCCACGGCTGCCGGATGGGAAGCGTCCTTCAGAGCTCCGGCCAGACTGGCCTTGTGCCTCTACGCTGGGCCTCCAGGATCGCCCGGCACAATGGGCACAGGCGGCGGTCGCGGTAGACCGTACTGGGCACGCCCGACCAACGTGGCTGGGCCGGCAGCAAGGTGCCGCACAGGGTGCGGTCTGCCGAGCCACCCAGCTCCAGTTGACGGGCCACCAGGTGCACGCGGATCTCCTGACAGGCGAACAGGTCAAGCTGCTCGTCGGGCTCGATCAATTGATAGGCATACAGGGACCAGGCGGGACGCGGCATCGGGGGCTCCAAATCGGGGGCGCAACATTAGCCGAAAGCCGGTCACTATAAAAGCGTCAAAGCAGCGGTTTTATTGCCGGCCAGGCATTTTCCAGCAACTGGCCCTGGGCGTTCTGCGCCGGGTGGATGCCATCGGCCTGCATCAGCTCGGGATGCCCGCCCACACCTTCGAGGAAGAACGGCACCAGGGGAACGTTCTTCTGCATGGCGAGATCGGAATAGACCTGAGCGAAGGCTTTGGTATAGCGCGCGCCGTAGTTCGGCGGCAGTTGCATGCCAAGCAGGAGCACCTTGGCCCCGGATGCCCGGGACTTGTCGATCATCGAGGCAAGATTTTGTTGCAATTGCGTAGGAAGCTGCCCACGCAGCCCGTCATTGCCGCCCAGCTCCAGCACCACGAGGCTCGGCTTGTGCTCGGAAAGCAGCGCCGGCAGCCGCGCCTGGCCGCCTGCACTGGTGTCGCCACTGACCGAAGCATTGACGACCTTGTCCTTGAAACCCTCGTCCCTGAGCCGCTTCTCCAGCAGGGCGACCCACCCCTGGCGGGTATCCAGGCCAAAAGCGGCGCTGATACTATCGCCGACGATCAACACGGTACCCGCCGCTGCGTTCTGCGCCATGCACAGCAAGGCCAGGCCAGCACTCAATAACCACACTCGCATCGGATTCTCCATGGGCCCCAGCATTCTCATTGCGCGGAACCTTAGCAAAGTGGTTCCCAGCGCGGAAGGCAACCTCGCCATCCTGCATGAACTCTCCCTGGAACTGGCGGAAGGCGACAGCCTGGCCATCATCGGGGCCTCGGGCTCCGGCAAGTCCACCCTCCTCGGCCTGCTCGCCGGCCTCGACCAGCCCAGTGCCGGCTCGGTAACCCTGGCCGGCCACGACCTCGGCCCCCTCGATGAAGACCAGCGCGCCAAGGTCCGTGCCGAACACGTCGGCTTCGTGTTCCAGTCGTTCCAGTTGCTCGACAGCCTCAATGCCCTGGAAAACGTCATGCTGCCGCTGGAACTGGACGGTCGCCGCGACGCCCGCGAGCACGCCCGCACCCTGCTCGAACGGGTCGGCCTGGGCCAGCGCCTGAGCCATTCGCCGCGCCAGCTGTCCGGTGGCGAGCAGCAGCGGGTGGCCATTGCCCGAGCCTTCGCCGCCGAGCCGGACGTACTGTTCGCCGACGAACCCACCGGCAACCTCGACAGCCACACCGGCGAGCGCATCAGCGACCTGCTGTTCGAACTGAACAAGGAGCGCGGCACCACCCTGATCCTGGTGACCCACGACGAACGCCTGGCGCGCCGCTGCCGCCGGCAGATCCGCCTGGATGCGGGCCATATGGTCACCCCGATGGAGCCCTAGATGGCACACCTGTCCCTGTTCCGCCTGTTCGCCCTGGCCGTGCGCCAGTTGCTTCGCGACGCCCGTGCCGGCGAGTTGCGGGTGCTGTTCTTCGGCCTGCTGATCGCCGTGGCGGCGAGTACCGCCATCGGCTATTTCGGTGCTCGCCTCAACGGCGCGATGCTGTTGCGCGCCACCGAATTCCTCGGTGCCGACCTGGTGCTGCAGGGCAGCTCGCCGGCCAGTGCCGAGCAGATCGAGCGTGGCACCACGCTCGGCCTGGCCCACGCCAAGGTCGTTGAATTTTCCAGCGTGATCGCCACCGACAACGGCATCCAGCTGTCCAGCGTCAAGGCGGCCGACGCCGCCTATCCCCTGCGCGGCGAACTGCGCAGCGCGCCGGAACCCTATGGCACGGAAACCAGTGGCGGCGGACCCGCGCCGGGCGAAGCCTGGGTCGAACCGCGCCTGCTGGCGGCGCTGAACCTGAAGATCGGCGACAGCATCGACGTCGGCATGAAGACCCTGCGCCTGAGCCGGGTGCTGACCTACGAACCGGACCGCGCCGGCAATTTCTACAGCCTCACCCCGCGGGTCATGATCAACCTCGCCGACCTCGATGCCACCGGCGTGGTCCAGCCCGGCAGTCGGGTGACCTACCGCGAGCTGTGGCGTGGCGACAACCTGGTGCTCGCCGACTACCGCCAGTTCCTCGACGGCAACCTCGCGCCGAACCAGCGCATCCGCGATGCCCGCGATGGCAACCAGCAGATCGGCGGCGCCCTGGGCAAGGCCGAGCGCTACCTGAACATGGCCAGCCTGGTCGCGGTGCTGCTGGCCGGCGTGGCGGTGGCACTGTCGGCCAGCCGCTTTGCCGTGCGCCGTTTCGATGCCAGCGCCCTGCTGCGCTGCCTGGGCCTGTCGCGGCGCCAAGCGCTGAGCCTGTTCTGCCTGCAACTGGCGATTCTCGGCAGCCTCGCCGCGCTGACCGGTGCCCTGCTCGGCTGGCTGGCCCAGCTCGGTCTGTTCGCCCTCCTCGACGGCCTGCTGCCAGCAGAAATCCCTGATGGTGGCGTGGCCCCGGCGCTGGCCGGGATCGCTACCGGACTGGTGGCCCTGGCCGGGTTCGCCCTGCCACCACTGGCCGCCCTCGGCCGGGTACCGCCACTGCGGGTCCTGCGCCGCGACCTGCTGCCCGTACCGCCAAGCAGCTGGCTGGTGTACGGCGCGGCGATCCTCGCCCTCGGCCTGATCATGTGGCGCCTGAGCCTCGACCTGCTGCTGACCTTCGCCCTGCTCGGCGGCGGCCTGGTCGCCGCGCTGCTGCTGGGCGGCCTGCTGCTCGTCGGCTTGCGCAGCCTGCGCCGCCTGCTGGCCGGTGCGCCGCTGGCCTGGCGCCTCGGCCTCGGCCAGTTGCTGCGCCACCCGCTGGCCGCCGCCGGGCAGTCCCTGGCCTTCGGCCTGATCCTCCTGGCCATGGGCCTGATCACCTTGCTGCGCATCGAGTTGCTGGACACCTGGCACAACCAGTTGCCCGAGGACGCGCCAAACTACTTCGCGCTGAATATCCTCGAAGACGACAAGGCCGCGTTCAGCAAGGAACTGGCCGGTTTCTCCAGTCACGCCGCGCCGCTGTACCCGGTGGTGCCGGGGCGTCTCACGCAGATCAACGGCGAAGCGGTGCAACAGATCGTCAGCAAGGATTCCGCCGGCGACCGCGCCGTACAGCGCGACCTGAGCCTGACCTGGGCCGCCGAGCTGCCGGACGACAACAGCATCAGCGCCGGGCAATGGTGGCAGGGCCAGCCACAGACCGAGGCGATCCCCGGCGTATCGGTGGAGGCCAAGCTGGCGGAAAGCCTCAAGCTCAAGCTGGGTGACAAGCTGACCTTCGTGATTGGCGGCGACACCCGCGAGGCCGTGGTCAGCAGCCTGCGCGAGGTCAACTGGGATACCTTCCAGCCCAACTTCTACATGATCTTCCAGCCCGGCACCCTGCAGGGTCTGCCGGCCACCTACCTGACCAGCTTCTACCTGGCGCCGGGCAACGACCAGCAGATCGTCGCCCTGTCCCGGGCCTTCCCGGCGGCGACCATCCTCCAGGTCGATGCCCTGCTCGAACAACTGCGCAGCATCCTCGCTCAGGTCACCCTGGCGGTGCAGTACGTGCTGCTGTTCGTCCTGGCAGCGGGCCTCGCGGTGCTATTCGCCGGCCTGCAGGCGACCCTCGACGAGCGCATCCGCCAGGGCGCCCTGCTGCGCGCCCTCGGTGCCGGGCGGGCGTTGCTGGTCAAGGCGCGGCGCATCGAGTTCGGCCTGCTCGGCGCCGCCAGCGGTGTATTGGCGGCCATCGGTTGCGAACTGATCACCTGGGTGCTGTACCGCTATGCCTTCGACCTGGAATGGAGCCCGCATCCTTCGCTGCTGCTGTTGCCGCTGGTGGGTGCGGTACTGGTCGGCGGCGCCGGCGTACTGGGTACCCGCCGGGCGCTGAATGCCAGCCCGCTGGCGGTGCTGCGTGAAGGCTGAGCACGGGTTACCCTAGTGTGGTGTTTCACAAATAACGACCATAATTCGCGGCGCTTTTTGCGCTCATGCTGCGTTGTCGCTCCTCGCCGTAGCTGGGCTACGACTCGTCGCGCCGCCTTGCCTGAGCACAAAAATCACTCGCGACTTATTGGTCGTATTTGCAAAACACCACACTAGCGTCCCTGACGTAACGCCCGCCCAGGAGAACGGATTGGCTACCAACATCATCACCCGCGAGGGACACGAGGCACTGAAGGCGGAACTGGACCACCTGTGGCGGGTATACCGCCCCGAGATCACCCAGAAGGTGGCGTGGGCCGCCTCCCTGGGCGATCGCAGCGAAAACGCCGACTACCAGTACAACAAGAAGCTCCTGCGCGAGATCGACCGCCGCGTGCGCTACCTGCGCAAGCGCCTTGAGGATGTGAAGGTGGTCGACTACGGCCCGGAACAGGAAGGCCGGGTGTTCTTCGGCGCCTGGGTGGAGATCGAGAACGACGACGGCGAGCAGATGAAATTCCGCATCGTCGGCTATGACGAGATCTACGGGCGCAACGACTACATCTCGGTCGACTCGCCCATGGCCCGGGCGCTGCTGAAGAAGGAAAAGGATGACGAGGTGGTGGTGCAGACGCCTGGGGGTGAGGCGACCTGGTATGTGAACAGCATCAGTTATCCCCGATGAGTTGCATCGCTCTCTCAGGCCCTATCGCTGGCAAGCCAGCTCCCACAGGTTCAGCGGTGCATGCGATCCCTGTGGGAGCTGGCTTGCCAGCGATAGGGCCCGGGAGCACAAAGAAAACCTCAACCCCGAGTGATCAACCCCTGCCGCGCAATCCGGGTCAGATGCCCGATCACCTCGGCCGCCTGCTCCTTGCCCGGCGCCTGGACCACGGCCAGGTCGAAGCGGTCATCGGCGAAGTCCGCCAGCGACGTTTCCAGATCGACGAATTGAATCAGCAGTGCAGTGGCGCGGCCCTTGCGTCGCGGCCAGCCATCGAGGAAGCGAACCAGGGTCGGTTGGTGCGGACCACTCAGCAACACCCGTGGGGTGCGCGCCGACTGGCTGGAAGACAGGGGGGTCAGACAGACACTGGAACGTGGGCAACTCATGGAGTCATATTCTCCGCCTCGCAGATCCCGCTGGGCTGCGGTGGGAGGCATCACCGAACCAGCGTTTTAGCGGTATTCGGATCACCTTGGAGGGCTCTCCCGCGCCCCGCAAGTAGCTGTTTAAATCGGCGCAGGTGGGCATCCTAGAGAAGCCGCTGGCGGACTGTCAACACGACCAATGACAAAGGGCCTGCATGACAGGCCCTTTTCAACGGCTTCAGCTTTTCGAAATCGCCGCGTCCAGCGACGCCCGCCCTGCCCCTTCGAACAGTACCGCCAGCGCGCCGCCCAGCAGCGCCAGGGCGAATTCGTAGCCGTTGTTCTGCATGAACAGGCCGTTGTGGATATGCACCGAGAAGATCGCCACCACCAGCAGGCCAATCAGTGCCACCGCTGCCGGCCGCACCAGCAGGCCGATGACCAGGGCCAGGCCGCCGAAGAACTCCGCGCCGCCGGACAAGGCCGCCATCAGGGTGGGCGGGGTCAGGCCAAGGCTCTCCATGAACTGCGCGGTACCCGCCAGGCCGCCACCGCCAAACCAGCCAAAGAGTTTCTGCGAACCGTGGGCCATGAAGATGATGCCGACGATGATGCGCAGGATTGTCATGCCCCAGCCAGCGCGGGTGGTCATTACGGAGTGGATGGCGTTCATTTGCTGTGTTCCTTACAAGGTGTGTTGTGTTGTTGGCGCCATAATAATCATATTTATGGATATGAAAATCGCAATTAATCCATCATAAAGATCGAATTAATGGATCACTTACCACCCTTCACCTTGCCACCCCGGGAGGACTCCAGCGCCGCCCGCTCCCGGTCGAAGGCCAGGAAGTACTTGTTGACGCTATTAACATAGCTGACCGGCCCCATTCCCACCTGCTCCAGGGCCACCCGCTCGACCTGGAAGAACCACTGGTTCTGGTTCAGCCCGCGCCGCCGCGCTTCCGCACGCATGGCCTGGACCCGTTCCGGGCCGAGGTTGTAGGCGGCCAGGACGAACGCCATGCGCTCGCGCTCGTTGAGCTGGTTGCTGGAGAAGAACTTGCGCCGGATCAGTGCCAGGTAGCGCGCACTGGCCTGGACATTGCCATCGACGCTGTTGATATCGCTGACCCCGACCCGCTGCGCCGCGCTCGGGGTGATCTGCATCAGCCCGTGGGCACCGCCGGCACCGCGGGCCGCCGGGTTCAGCGAGGACTCCTTGAAGGCCAGCGCGGCAAGGTTGAGCCAGTCGAGGTTCTGCGCCTCGGCATGCTTTTGCAGCAGCGGACGCAGCTTGTCCAGGCGCTGGCGGTTGGCCTTGGCCAGCGGGTAATGCACCTTGTACAGGCGCCGGTAGATGCGCTCGAAGGCCACGTCCTGGTCCGCCGGAACGCGGTATTCCTGGAGAAAACGATCGACGCTGGCATGCAGCATCACCGCATCGCGACGCATGAACCAGTGAGTCGATTCCGGTGCCGTCAGGCTGACCTTGCGCTGGATCTGCAGCTTGGGCATGACCTTGGCCCAGCGCTCGGCAATCGGCTGCTCGACCACCGTCAGCGGCAGGATCCCGCCCTGGACCATCTCCAGCACGTCCTCCACCGCCAGGCTCGGATCGATCCACTCGACCTTGATCGGCGCATGCTTGCGCAGGGCCAGGCGCTGGTTGAGCTCGTGCAGGGTGTCACCGGCGGCGCTACCAGCGGGCAGAACCAACGTGCGTCCGGACAGTTGCTCGACCTTGCTATAGCTGCGCTCGCCCTTGCGCCCCACCAGTACCAGCGGCACATGGGCCAATACCGGGTCGCTGGCACTGACGCCACGGGTCGACACCGGATCGAGCAGTTCGCCCGGCGCCACCAGGTCGCCCTCGCCCCGCTGTAGTGCCGGAATGAGTTGCTCCTTGGCCTTTGGAATCAGCTTCAGACGGATTTCCTGGCCGTCGCGGGCGCGAGCGTTGAGGTAGTGTTCGAAGGCCCGCACGCGGTGATACTCGACGCCGTAGGGCTGCCCCTTGACCTCCCCCGAGCTGTTGCGGCTCTGGTTGACCAGCACCCGCAGCTCGCGGCTGGCGCGGATCTGCGCCAGGTCGCGGTCCTTGCCGCTGCTGGCCACCTGGGGCGGACCGGCCACCCGCGCATGCGCCGGCCCTGCAACAAGCAGCCCGGCGAACAGCAGGATCATCAGCAAAGCTCGGGACATCCGGTCTCCAGGAACAGGCCGTGATGGCGTGCGTGGCGGCATACTATGCAGCGGCCTTATGACAATTGACCGCAAATGACCACGGCAACTCATTGAAGTTCTTGTGTTTATTGTTATTTTTCGGCTTTGCCAGCGGGTTTATCCGCGAAATTCGAGGTAGCACCATGCAACTCATCGACATCGGCGTCAATCTGACCAACTCCAGTTTTGCCGGCATTCATCAGGATGTGCTGGACCGCGCCGAGGCCGCCGGGGTGCGGCAGATGCTCCTGACCGGCACCAGCCTGGCCGGCAGCGAGGAAGCCCTGGAACTGTGCCAGCGCCTCGATGAAAGCGGCCAGCGCCTGTTCTCCACCGCTGGCGTGCACCCTCACGATGCCAGTCAATGGGGCGCCGACAGCCCGCGCCATCTGCGCCAGTTGCTGGAGCAGCCACGGGTGCAGGCGGTGGGTGAATGCGGCCTCGACTTCAACCGCGATTTCTCGCCGCGCCCGCAACAGGAAAAGGCCCTGGAAGAGCAGTTGGCCCTGGCCGTCGAACTGCAAATGCCGGTGTTCCTTCACGAGCGCGACGCCAGCGAGCGCCTGCTGCATATCCTCAAGGACTACCGCGACCACCTCAGCGCTGCCGTGGTGCACTGCTTCACCGGCGAGCGCGAGGCGCTGTTCGGCTACCTCGACCTCGACCTGCATATCGGCATCACCGGCTGGATCTGCGACGAGCGCCGCGGCACCCACCTGCATGGCCTGGTCGGCAATATCCCCGAAGGCCGCCTGATGCTGGAAAGCGACGCCCCCTACCTGCTGCCGCGCAGCCTGCGACCGAAGCCGAAGAACGGTCGCAATGAGCCGGCATACCTGCCCGAGGTATTGCGCGAAGTGGCCCGGCATCGCGGCGAGTCCGAAGCCCAGCTGGCGGCACATACAACCCTGTGTGCCCGACGCTTCTTCGGCCTCCCGGAGCTGGCTTGACACATATCAAGATTTATTGCTGATTAGTCGACCAGAATGCTGGCACCTTGCCAAAAAACTTTCCGCTCAAACGCTTAACTCAGAGAAGACCTACCATGGGTGCCTGGCTTAGCAACATCTCCCTGAAGTACAAGTTCTGGGCTGTCAACGCGGTCGCCTTCGTCACCACCCTGTTCCTGGTGTTGTACGCGGTCTTCCTCGAACAGCAGGCCCGGGTCGACGAAGCCCATGACCGCGCCGTCGCCGAAGCCCGATTGCTCGCCGCCTGGCCGGCCGGGCAGGCGCTGCCGCAGGCACCGCATATCCTCGCCTTCGCCCCGGGGCAGACGCCCAGCTACCAGGGCCAGCCGGTCGCTGCCCTGGCCAACGCCAGCGGCTGGGTCAGCCTGGAACCCTACGCAGTGTTCGGCGAAGCGCCGCTGGCCGGGGCCCAGGTGATCAGCCGCGACGGTCAGCGCATCGCCGTGCTGGCGCCGTCGCCCAGCTTCATGCAGGTCTACAGCGACCGCTTCGGCAACTACGCGGTGTGCGTGCTGATCCTGATGCTGGCGATGCTCTGCGCCTCGCAGTTGCTGATCCGCTTCCTGCTCGCCCAGCTCAACACCCTCAAGGACGTGATCCTGCACGTCGAGAAAACCGGCGACCTGTCGGCCCGCGTGCCGCTGTCCTGCGGCGACGAGGTCGGCCAGATGGCCAGTGCCTTCAACGCCATGCAGACCACCTACCACCGGGTGGTCAACACCGTCGCGGTGACCGCCGCGCAACTGGACTCCGGCGCCGCGCGCCTGGCCTCGAGCATGAGCGACGTGCGCCAGGGCATGCTCGGCCAGCAGAGCGAGACCGACCAGGCGGCCACGGCGATCAACGAGATGTCCGCCACCGTCTACCACATCGCCCAGCACGCCGGCGCCACCCGCGACCTGTCGCAGACCGCCGACTCCCTCGCCGGCAGCGGCAAGGAGGTGGTCAACCGGGTGCAGACCTCGATCGCCGGGCTCTCCAGCGGCGTGCAGCAGACCGCCGAGATGATTCGCCAGCTGGCCGAGGACAGCCAGAAGATCAACGGCGTGGTCAACGTGATCCACAGCATTGCCGAACAGACCAACCTGCTCGCCCTCAACGCCGCCATCGAGGCTGCCCGTGCCGGCGACCTGGGCCGTGGCTTCGCCGTGGTCGCCGACGAGGTGCGCAACCTGGCCAAGCGCGTGCAGACCTCCACCGACGAAATCACCGAAATGGTCTCCGCCCTGCAGGCCGGGACCAAGGATGCGGTGGAATTCATGACCGAGAGTTCGTTCAAGGCCGACGACTGCGTCAAGCAGGCCCAGGAGGCTGGCGAGGCGCTGGCGGAAATCACCGCGGCAGTGGCGCAGATGCGCGAAAGCAACACGCAGATCGCCGTGGCGGCGGAGCAGCAGAGCCAGGTCGCGGAAGAGATGAACCGCGCGGTGGTGAGCATCCGTGACGTGACCGAGGACACGGTGCAGCAGACGGTGTCGTCGGCCAGCACCAGCAGCGAACTGGCGACACTGGCCGGGGAGCTGAACAAGGTGATCGGACAGCTGAAGCTGTAGGGAATTGGAGGGCCTCATCGCGGGCAACGCCCGCTCCCACAAGGACCGCGTATACCGCCGAACCCTGTGGGAGCGGGCGTTGCCCGCGATGAGGCAGCAACAGACACACCTATACCACCGATCAATCCCCTCAATTGGCCCCACCCACAAGCCACAACTATTCTTCCGACACGCGCCACCGCAAAGTCCGAGGAATACCCATGAACAAACGCCTGCCCAACCTGCCCGCCTGGCAATGGCGCGGCTATCACCACAATCACCGCAACCCGACCAACCTGGTGCTGCACCTGATCGCCGTGCCGCTGTTCATCGTCGGCGCGCTGCTGGTGCTGTCAGGACTGTTCAGCCTCGACCCGGGCCAGATCATCGTCGGCATCATCAGCCTGATCGCCGGCCTCGGCCTGCAACGCCATGGCCATCGCCTGGAAGCCGCACAGCCGGAGCCGTTCAGCGACCGGCAGGACGCGGTCAAGCGCCTGCTCACCGAGCAGTTCATCACCTTTCCGCGCTTTGTCTTGAGTGGTGCCTGGTGGCGCACCTGGCGCGAACGCCACCGGCATCATTGAGGGTCAGGCGAACACCGTCACCGTCTGCCGGCTGATCGCCAGCAACTCGCCTGCGGCATTCCAGGTGCAGGCGGCGGTATGCCCGTAGCCATCGCGGGAATGCTCGATCACCGCGCAGTACTTGCACCAGTCCAGGGTGCTCAGGCTGGCCACCGGCTGGACGAATTCGATGGTCCAGGTCAGGGTGCTGCCGGCCGCCGGCTTGCTCAGCCAGGGCAAGGTCGCCGGCGGCCAGGCATCCACCAGCGCCAGCAGATGGGCCTCGGTCACCGGCTCTTCCACCGCATCGCGCAGACGCATCCAGCCACCCATCTGGCGATCGGGCTTGTTGGCGAACGGCAGGCTGCCAATACCCCAGCGCATCGACAGGAAGCGGATGTATTCCGGGGTCACACCGGGGATATAGGGCATTTCCGGGCTGGACTCGGCCAGGCTCTTCATCTCCACCGCCGGCAGCGCCGGGATATCGATCACCGAATTGCGCCCGGCACCGAAGCTGCCCTGCACCAGGGTCACCGTCTGGCCGTTCTGGATCGCCCGACCCAGCAGCGAGCTGACCGCCTTGCCTTCACGCAGCAGTTCCACTTCGAAGCTGATCGGTACATTGGGCTCGGCAGGACCGACAAAGGTGATGGCCAGCGAGCGTACCGGACGCTCCGGCGATACCCGGGCGTGCATGGCCTCATACACCAGCGCCGCCATCAGGCCGCCAAAACAGGCGCGCCCCTGGGCCCATTCGGCGGGGATCACTACCTCCTGCGGGCGCTGGCGGACGGCGGTGAGCAGTTGGGAAAAATTCATGCGGACCTCGTCCTGCGGAAAAGTCCTACGATCTTAAGAGCAGACATGGACGGGAGGCAGGCCGCATAACTGCCAATTCAGCGGCCTATCGCTCGTCGATATGCTTGAGCAGGCGGGCCAGGGTCTTGTCGGCCTTGCGCTCGGCGTCCACCAGTTGCGCCTGCCATTGCGCCACCAGCGGCGCCAGGTCCGCCTGTTTTTCCGCCTGGGTCAGCCATTGCAGGAGGTCGTGCCAGTGGCCGAGATCGTCCTGGGCGTTCTTCAGTTCGGCACGCATCGACTTGCCGATCCGGCTCAGCTTCGGATACGCCTCGGTGCCATAACGCGCGCGCTTGATCAGCAGGCGCAGACGGTGACGATCATGGGCGGGGTCGTGCATGGCCTTGACGATGGTCTTCCACTGCTTGTCCAGGCGCTTGCTGATGCGTTTGCCGAGGTCCGGCACCAGTCGCTGATGGTCGATGGCACGAAGAAAGCCGGGGAAGGCGTCGATGATCGCCAGCAATTTCTGCAACTGCGTGCTGGAAGCCACCGAGGCGAAGATCACCCCCTCCCCCGCCAGGCGTCGCTGCGCGGCCGCCGGCATGTCGCGCTCGACCAGTTGTTCGGCCAGCACCTCGCGGTCGCGCAGTGGCGTGGTCAGGTCGCCGATGGCCTTGCCCGCGCTTTCCAACTGATCCACCCCCGGCAATCCGCGCAGCGGTCGCAGCAGGCTGCGCAGGCGCCGCACCGTGGTGCGCAGGTCATGCAGCGCCTCGCTGTCGGTGTTCGCCGCCAGGCGTGCCTGGCACGCCATCAGGCGTACCTGCAGGCCAAGGATCTCGGCGACGACGTGATCGAACATCTTCGACATGCCACCCCCTCATTGCTCAGCGTCCGGCGCGGGACTCGCGAATATAGAAACGGGCTTTCTCGGCTTTCTTGGTGCAGCCCTCGAAGGCCTCGAATTGTTGCTGGGTCTTGGCGCCGGTCAGCAGCGACAGGGCCTTGGAATAGCTGACGGTGCCGGCGAAACCTTCGGCCTTGGCCAGGTCGAGTTCTTTCCAGGCGGCGTCGAGCTGGGAGCCGCAACTGTCACGATAGGCCGTCTTGCCCGCGCAGCCAGCCAGGGCCAGAACGATCAGGGGCAGGGTAATCCAGGCTTTCATGGGGTGTTACCTCAAAAGGATAAATCGGTGATGTTGCCGTGTTCGACGGCGCGGCCATTGAAAAGTGCCATGACCAGCGTAGCCCAGCGCCGACGGTGATTGAAGCGCAGCGGTGAACAGGTGCATTGTTACGTCATGTGACAGGGGGTCGAACCATGAAAAAGCGCGTGGCACTGGTGTTGGGCTCGGGCGGTGCCCGGGGGTATGCGCATATCGGCGTGATCGAGGAAATCGAGCGGCGCGGCTACGAGATCGCCTGTATCGCCGGCTGTTCCATGGGTGCGGTCATCGGCGGGATCTATGCCGCCGGCAAGCTGGAGGACTACCGCAACTGGATCGAAAGCCTCGACTACCTGGATGTGCTGCGCCTGGTCGACGTGAGTTTCCGCCTGGGCGCGATCCGCGGCGAAAAGGTCTTCGGCCAGATCCGCAAGATCGTCGGCGAGATCAATATCGAGCAGTTGCGCATCCCCTACACGGCGGTCGCCACCGACCTCACCAACCAGCAGGAGATCTGGTTCCAGGAAGGCTGCCTGCACCAGGCCATGCGCGCCTCGGCGGCGATTCCCAGCCTGTTCACCCCGGTGGTCCAGGGCAACCGCACCCTGGTCGACGGCGGCATCCTCAACCCGTTGCCGATCATTCCGGTGGTGTCCAGTCACTGCGACCTGATCATCGCGGTCAACCTCAATGCCACCAACCAGAAGCACTACGTGCTGCCGGTGATCGAACGGCCGGCGGCATTCAAGCTGCGCTTCAACCAGTTGATCAGCTCGGTGGGCTCGCGCCTGCCGTTCCGCCGCAAGCAGGCCGAGGCGCTGCTGGGGCTGGAGAAGGAACTGGAGCTGGAGCAGGACCTGCCTGCCGAACCTGCACCGGTCCCCAACCCGTGGCTGGCCGACGCTGCCAGCCCCAAGGCCCAGCAACCTTCGGCGGCGCCGGAAAGCGACGGCGCACCGCGTTCGGCCACGGGCTCGTTCATCGTCGACAACGTCGGACCGGCGTCGCTGCTGGACCTGATCAACCAGAGCTTCGAAGTGATGCAGACCTCGCTGGCGCAATACAAGATCGCCGGGTATCCCCCGGATGTGCTGGTCAACGTGCCGAAGCGGGTGTGCCGCTTCTTCGAGTTCTACAAGGCGCCGGAGCTGATTGCCCTGGGCAGGGAGATTGCCCGGGATACGCTGGATAACTATGAGGCGGAGAAGCGCTGACCTGCTGGTTATTCGTGGGTCTTGCCGGCCTCATCGCTGGCAACGCCAGCTCCCACAGGTTTTGCGGTGTACGCGGACCTTGTGGGAGCCGGCGTTGCCGGCGAGGAGGCCCGGAAGATCGCCACTGCGCTGGTCTAATGACCCCGGACACCTCAATGGGTGAAAATCCCCCCACTGAGGAGTACCCGATGAGCCGTAAGTACAGAAAGTTCGACACCGAGTTCAAGCTCGAGGTCTGCAAGATGATTGT
>Ga0222427_101062_pt1 | contig 16520 bp, 17 predicted proteins | sample 2B20Ametagenome_FD_182890 | JGI IMG/M metagenome (GOLD analysis project Ga0222427, IMG submission 182890) | Enriched microbial communities from leaf-cutter ant dump, University of Wisconsin, Madison, United States - 2B20A (version 2) | ecosystem: Environmental > Terrestrial > Nest > Insects nest...
TTACTACAATCATGACCGCATCAAGCTCAAACTCAACGGACTGAGTCCCGTGCAATACAGGACTCAGGTCTTGGCCACATAACGGTCAAAACTGTCCAACTTTCTGGGGTCAGTTCACTGCGGAGCCTGACACCTGACCGAAGTGGCCACCCTGCAGGGCATCATGTCGGCCGCGCAGATGAATGTGGTGGAGTTCCACACCTGGAACGCCGTCAAGACCGCGATCGGCAAGCCCGACCGCATGCTGTTTGACCTGGACCTGGACCAGGGGGTGAAGTGGGCCGCCGTGCGGCAGGCCGCGGCAGCTGCCGTTTAACGCGACACGACCGCCAGCGAGAAGCCGTCCCATCCTTTGCTGCCCACGGTCTGGATCGCCGTGGCGGTCAGGCGCAGGTCGCGGCCCAGGGCCTCCAGGAAATCCCTCGCGCCGCGCACGTCGGGCTGGCCGGCCGCGGCCGGATCGGCAATGCGTCCGCCGCGGATGATGTTGTCGCCCACGATCACGGTGCCGTCGCGCGCCAGCGCCAGCACGGCGGCCAGGTAGTGCGGGTTGTCGGCCTTGTCGGCGTCCAGGAAGATCAGGTCGAAGGGCGGCGCGCCTTCGGCCACCAGCCTGCGCAGCGAATCGCGCGCATCGCCTTCGATGATCTCGGTGCAGGCGCCCAAGCCGGCTGTTTCCAGGTTCCGGCGGGCCACCCGGGCGCAGGCCGGGTCGCGTTCCAGCGACAGCAGGCGCCCGCCGGGCGGCAGGGCCCGCGCCAGCCAGATGGTGCTGTAGCCGCCCAGCGTGCCGATTTCCAGAATGCGCCGGGCCCGCGCCATCTGTGCAAAAATCTGCAGCAGCCGGCCCTGGTTGGGCGCCACTTCATGGGGCGGCAGGCCGGCCTCGCGCGAGCGCGCCAGGGCATGATCCAGGACCGGGTCGTTCAGGTGCAGGGCCTCTTCAAAGTAGCTGTCTACCGCGGCCCATTGCGTAGTTTCCGTATGCATGTCTGCGTCCAAAGCGAAGTTGCGATGGCACGCATGCTACGCAATGCGGGCCCGGCACGATATCGAGTTATTCTGGCGTCTTCGCCAGTTTTTTTAACAAACCAGCCTGCATGCGATCCCTGCCACCGCTGTCCGCCCTGAAGGTCTTCGAAGCCATTGCGCGCACCGGGTCCGTGACGGCGGCGGCCCGGGAACTGCACCGCACGCACGGCGCCGTCAGCCGGCAATTGCGCCTGCTGCAGGAACACGCCGGTGCGCCGCTGTTCGACAAGCAGGGCAACGGCCTGCGCGTGAACGAGCATGGCGCCGCGCTGCAGGCCCTGATACAGCCGCTGTTCGACCAGCTTGAAGCCGGCTATGCCGGCATCGTGCAGCGGGCCCGCCATCCCGGCCTGCATGTGGCGTGCAGCGCAAGCTTTGCCATGCGCTGCCTGGTGCCGCGCCTGGGCGACTTTTATCGCCAGCGGCCCGACATCCGCATCCGCCTGTCCATGACTTCGGCGCGCGAGCTGCGCGGCGAAGGCGCCGACCTGCTCATCGCCTGGGACCTGGCCACCTACCCGCAAGCCGACCGGGCCGCCGCGATACCGCTGGCGCCGGTGGCCTTCGGCCCTGTGCACGCGCCGCGCTACCGGGCAAGGGGCGCGGCACGCGTGCGGATCGCGCACGATTTCACCACCAGCGCCTGGACGCAGTGGCAGGCCTTGTCGGGCCTCGACCTGAAGCTGGGCCGCGAGCTGGCCTTTCCGCACACCCACCTGTGCATCGAGGCCGCGGTGTCGGGCCTGGGCGTGGCGCTGGCCGAGCAGCGGCTGGTACGCAAAGAACTGGACGACGGCACGCTGGTCGCGCCGCACGGATTCACCCGCTTTCCGGACGGGCTGATGGCGCTGCCGGGCCCCGGCGGCGCCGACGGCCCGCAGGCAAGGGCGTTCATCGCCTGGCTGCGGCAGGCGCTGGGGGGCGAGCCGGGGCAGGGGGGCGGCCAGGCGTAGGCAGGCCCCACGATTTGCCGGTACGGCCAATAAAGTGTTATAGTCTTCGTCTTTACAGCGCCCGTAGCTCAGTTGGATAGAGTACTTGGCTACGAACCAAGGGGTCGTGGGTTCGAATCCTGCCGGGCGCGCCAATTTCAAAAAGGGTCTCCGTTGCGAAACCCTTTTTCTTTGCGCCGCTGGCGAAACGGCCTTGCGGGCCTAGAACCCTTCCACCACGATCTTGCCCCTGGCCGCGCCGGTTTCCACCCGCCGGTGCGCCTCGCGCAGGTTGGCGGCGTTGATCGGCGCCAGCACTTCGGCCAGCGTGGTGCGGATACGGCCCGCGTCGATTTCATCGGCCACGAACGACAGCAGGCGATGCTGCTCGATCATGTCCGGGGTCTGGTGCATGGCGCGGGCGAACATGAATTCCCAATGGAAACTGGCCGACTTGGTCTTCATGCCGGCCATGGGCATGGGCAGGTCGGTATTGTCGATCGACACGATGGCGCCTTGGGGGCGCACCAGTTCCACCGCCGCATCCCAGTGGCGCATGTCGTTGAAAATGGCTACATAGTCCACGTGCGCGTAGCCCGCCGCGCGCACTTGCGGCGCCAGGTCCTGGCGGTGGTTCACGACGTGGTCGGCCCCCAGTTCCCTGACCCATGCGATGGTTTCGGGGCGGGATGCAGTGGCGATGACCGTCAGCCCGGCGCGTTTGGCGAGCTGAATGCCGATGGACCCGACGCCGCCCGCGCCGCCCACGATCAGGATGGACCGGCCCCGGTCGGCGCCGTCGCGGTCGATGCCCAGCCGGTCGAAGAAGGCCTCGTAGGCGGTAATGGTGGTCAGCGGCAGCGCGGCGGCTTCGGCATGCGACAGCGTGCGGGGCTTGCGGCCGACGATGCGTTCGTCGACCAGGTGGAATTCTTGATTGGTGCCGGCGCGGGTGATGTCGCCGGCGTAATAGACCTCGTCGCCCGCCTTGAACAGGGTCGCCTGCGGGCCCACGGCCTCGACGACGCCGCTGGCGTCGTAGCCGATGACGCGCGGGGCGGCTTCCACCTTGTCTTTGGGGGCGCGCACCTTCACGTCCACCGGATTGACGGCCACGGCTTTCACGGCCACCAGGATGTCGCGGCCCTGCGGCGCCGGCTTGGGCAGGTCGACGTCCAGGAAGGCGTCGGGGTCGGAAACTGGCAGATAGCGGGTCAGGGCAACGGCTTTCATGATGCGGTCCTTTAAAGAAGAGGGCGGGGCGGCCTGGCGGCAGGCCGGCTGTACATGGCTGCCAATGTAGCGTTTGCGGATTTTCTTGATAATTGCCTAGAATTAAAAATCTTATTTCGGAATAACCGAATAATGATCCTGGAAAACCTGGCGCTGTTCCTGCGCATCGCCGAAAAAGGCGGCATGGCGGCGGCCGGCCGCGAACTGGGCCTGTCGCCCGCCTCGGTCTCCGAGCGCCTGGCCACCCTGGAAAAATACTACGGCGCCACCTTGCTGGCGCGCACCACGCGCGCCATCAGCCTGACCGAAGCCGGGCGGCAACTGGCCGAGGGCGCGCGCCGCCTGCTGGCCGAAGCCGACGAACTGGAAGCCCGCGTCAAGCTGGGCGCGCAGACGATTTCCGGCCCAATCCGCTTCAGCGCGCCCGAAGACCTGGGCCGGCGCCGCATCGTGCCCATCGTCGACGCGTTCCTGGAAGAGCATGCGGGGGTCGGCATCGATCTGAACCTGACCGACGGCAATGTCGACCTGGTGGCGCAGGGGCTGGACTTCGCCATACGCCACGGCGTGCTGGCCGACAGCTCGCTGCGGGCCCGGCCGCTGGGCGGCAACCGGCGCGTGGTGTGCGCCGCGCCCGGCTACCTGGCCAGGCATGGCGCGCCACGGCATCCCGACGAGCTGGCGGGCCACGATTGCATTGTCATGCGCTTCGGCCAGGACCTGGACCGCGAATGGCTGTTCCAGGTGGACGGCCGGCCGCACAAGGTGCTGGTGCACGGCCGGCGCGTGGCCAACGATGGCGGCCTGGTGCGGCAATGGGCCTGCGAGGGGCGCGGCATTGCGCTGAAATCGATCCGCGACATCGACGCCGACCTGGCCTCGGGCGCGCTGGCCGAGGTGCTGCGCGACTACTCCATCGGCGCCACCGCGCTGCAGATCGTCTATCCGCCCAGTACGGTGCAGCCGCGGCGCGTGCGCATGCTGATGGACCGCATTGCGGCGGCGCTGGCCTGAGCGCTATTCGTCTTGCGGGGTGCAGGCCTCGCCGCGTTCCAGCATGGCCCGGATGCGGGCGTCGTCGTAGCCGAGTTCGCGCAGGATGCCGCGCGTCTGCTCGCCGATGCGCGGGGCATGGTGGCGCAACGCGGGGGCATAGCCTGTCATCGACACCGGCACATTGATGTGCCTGACCGTGCCTTGCGTCGGGTGCCGCACTTGCTGCACCAGGCCCACCGCGCCCACGTGCGGGTCGTCGAGCAGGCTGTCGATGGTGTGGCAAGGCATGGCGGGGATGTCGTGGCGGGCCAGTACGGCTTGCCAGTACGCGGTGTCGCGCCGGGCGATTTCGTCGGCGCGGATCTGGAAGAACTCGGAGATATGGTCGATGCGGTTGACCGCCGTATTGAAGCGGCTGTCGGCCTTCAGTTCGGGGCGGCCCAGGGCGTCGAACAAAGCCATGACCTGGGCGTCGGTGTTGGTGGTGATGCAGATATGGCCGTCGAGCGTCTTTACTGGCCGCGCGTTGGGGTCGAGCAAGCGCCGGTCGCCGCTGCCGCCGATGGGCGGCTCGAAGGTCGCGCCGTACAGGTGTTCGCTGAGCAGCAGCGCCGCGTAGCTTTCGAACATGGGCACTTCAATCTGGCGCGCCTGGCGCCGGCGGCCCTGCGCCAGCAGGGCCACCAGGATGGCGTTGGCCACCATCAGGGCGGCGCTGCGGTCCACCACGACATATGGCACATAGCGCGGGGCGCCTTCGGTGGCGGCGAACAGGCTGGCCAGGCCGGTGCCGCCCTGCAGGATCGAGTCGTAGGCGGGCCGGTCGGCATAGGGGCCGGCCGAGCCGAAGCCGACGATATTGCAGTAGACGATGTGCGGGTTCACGGCGCGCAGGTCGTCGAAGCTCAGCCCCAGCTTGCGGATGGCCGAAGAACGCATGTTGTGCACGAACACGTCGCAGCGCCGCGCCAGTTCCAGCGCGGCCTCGCGGGCGGCTGCGGTTTTCAGGTCGAGCGCGATGCTGCGCTTGTTGCGGTTCATGTGCATGAACTTGCCCGACATGCCGGGCGTGGGCGAACGGCCCGAGATCCAGCGGATGATGTCACCGGACGGCTGTTCCAGCTTGGTGACGTCGGCGCCGTAGTCGGCCAGCACCTGGGTCGCGTACGGGCCGACTACGGCCGAGCTCAGGTCCAGGATGCGCCAGCCGGCCAGGGGCAGGGTAGCGGCGGGGTCAGTGTCGTGGGACATGCGGCAGAATCAGTCCAGGCGGACGCCGGTGGCGTCGATCAGCGCCTTGTATTGCCGGGTTTCGCGCGCGACCAGCGCGGCCAGGTCTTCGGGCGATCCGCCCAGCGCGATGTTGCCGCTCTGGCGAAAGCTGTCGAGCAGTTCGGGGTCTTGCAGGGCTTGCGCCATGGCGCTGTTCAGCCGGCGCACGATGGCCGGGTCGAGCTGGCGCGGGCCGAACACGGCGAACCAGTTGCTGGCCTCGAAGCCCGGCATGCCGGCTTCGGCGAAGGTGGGCACCTGGGGCAGTATGGCTTCGCGGCGCGCGCCGGTGGTGCCGAAGCTGGCCGCCTTGCGGGTCTTGACCTGCTGCATCACGGTGGGCACCGAGTCGAACAGCAAATCGATGGTGCCGCCCAGCAGGTCGTTCAGCGCGCCGGCGGTGCCTTTGTAGGGCACGTGGCGCAGTTCGATGCCGCTGCGCGACAGGAACGACAGGGCGACCAGATGCGTGTTCGAACCGACGCCGGCCGATCCGATGGTCAGCTGGCCAGGATGCGACCTGGCGTAGGCGACCAGGTCCTGCAGCGTGGCCACGGGCAGGCCGGGGCGCCCCAGCAGCACGTAATCGAAGCGCGATACCGCGCCGATGGGCGTGAAGTCGTTGACCGGGTCGTAGCCCACGTCGCGGCGCAGGTACGGATTGATGACAAAGGCTGCCGCGCTGCCCAACAGCAGCGTGTAGCCGTCGGCCGGTTCGGCCGCCACGGCGCGGGTGGCGATCATGCCGCCCGCGCCCGGGCGGTTCTCGACCACCGCTGTCTGACCCAGCTGCTTGCCCAGCGCGCGCGCCAGGATGCGCGCCACCAGGTCGCTGCCGCCGCCGGGCGAGAAGCCCACCATCAGCCGCACCGGGCGGTCGGGGTAGGCCTGGGCGTGGGCGTATGGCAGCACGGCGGCATGGATGCAAAGCGCGATGAGCGCGCGGCGCAGCAGTTTCATGGCGGAATGGGGCAGGGGGGAATATTGATTGATATCATCAACTAAAAAGTTGATTTATGCAACTTTGTGGTGCCAGGCTGTTGTGCTGGAATATAGTAGATTTAATCAACTAATTGCCGTATAGTGACGCCCAGCAATTCCGCCATTGCAGGAGCCTGAATGAGCGCGGTATACGAAACCCTTTCTCTCGACATCGACTCGCATGTCGCCACGCTGACGCTGAACCGGCCCGACAGCCGCAATGCGCTGAGCCTGCGCATGTGCCACGAGCTGGTGTCCGTGCTGTCGGCGCTGGCCGCCGACGAACGCGCGCACGTAGTCGTGGTGCGCGGCGCCGGGCCGGTGTTCTGCGCCGGCGCCGACCTGAAAGAACGCAAGACCATGTCCGACCAGGACATGACGGCGCGCCGCGTCGCGGGCTTTGCTGCCTATGCCGCCATCGAGCGGCTGCCGCAGCCCGCGATTGCCGTGGTGCATGGCGCGGCCTTCGGCTCGGGCTGCGAGATCGCCGCCGCCTGCGATTTCATCCTGGCCGCCGAAGGCACGCAGTTCTGCTACCCCGAAGTGGGCTGGGGCACCATCGGCGCCACCCAGCGGCTGCCCCGCGCGGTGGGTCCGCGCATGGCCAAGGAACTGCTGTTCACCGGGCGCAAGTTCGATGCGCGCGAGGCTCGCGAAGTCGGCCTGGTGAACCATGTGCATGCGGCCGCGGAGCTCGATGCCCAGGCCGCCGCGATGGCGGCCCGCATCGCCCAGGCCACGCCGCTGACGGTGCGGCTGACCAAGCGCAGCGTCGACCAGGGCCTGGCCACTACGCGCGAAGGCGCCATGGCGGTGGAGCTGCTGGCCATCGACGAAAACCTGCGCGGCACCGACTGGAAGCGCGCGCTGTCCGGGTTCGGCGGCGCGCGCGCGGAGACCCCGGATGCTGGCTGAGCCCATCACCCTGCCGCGCCGGCTGGCGCGCACCGTGGCCGAACGCGGGCCGCGGGAAGCCTTCGTGGGGCCCGACGGCCGCTATAGCTGGCAAGACCTGGCCGGGCAGGCGCGCGCCATCGCCGCCGCCCTGCATGCGCAAGGGGTGCGGCGCGGCGACCATGTGGGCGTCATGCTGGGCAATAGCGCGCTGTGGATCCAGGTGTTCTATGCCTGCGCTAGCCTGGGCGCGGTCACGGTGCCCGTCAATACCCGCTTCAAAAGCGAAGAACTGCGCTTCTGCCTGAAGCAGGCCGACATCAGCCTGCTGGTCATGGCAGACGAATTCCTGGGCATTGATTTCATCGGCCTGCTGCGGCAGGTAGAGCCGGCCATCGATGCGGGCCTGCCGGGCGCCGGGCTGCCGAAGCTGCGGCAGGTTGTGGTGGCCGGCCGCCAGGCGCCCGCCGGGGCCCTGGGCTACGACAGCTTCATCAGCCAGGGCGCGTCGGTGCGCGGCGCCGAACTGGATGAGCTGGCCGCGCAAGTGGCGCCCGACGACGTGCTGCTGATCCAGTACACCTCGGGCACGACCTCGTTCCCGAAGGGCGTGATGCTGACCCACGCCAATATGCTGACCAACGCCTGGGCGGCGGCCCAGCGCATCGGCGTGACGCCCGCCGACCGCTATTTCAGCATCCGGCCGTATTTCCATGTGGCCGGCACCACGCTGTCCATTCTGGTCAGCCTGGTCACCGGCTGCTGCTTGCTGACGCTGCCGCGCTTCGACGTGGCCGAAGCCCTGCGCATCCTGGACGCCGAACGCTGCACCCTGACCTCGGGCAACGACACCATCTTCCTGATGCTGATGGGCCACCCCGATTTCGACCCGGCGCGGCTGCACCTGCGCGGCGGCTGGGCGGCGGCCGGGCCCGAGGTCATGCAGAAAATCCGCGACGTGATGGGCGTGCCGTCCATCTGCAATGCCTATGGCCAGTCCGAGGCCTCGCCCAATGTGATCATGTCGGCCCATGATGACGACTTCGCCCTGCGCGCCATGGGCTGGGCCCTGCCGCACCCCGGCATGCAGGTGCGCATTATCGACCCGGCCACCGGCGCGCCGCTGCCGCCGGGCCAGCGCGGCGAGATCCAGGCGAAGGGCTGGAGCATCATGAAGGGCTACTACAACATGCCCGAGGCCACCGCGCGCGCGCTCAGCGCCGACGGCTGGCTTAGCACCGGCGACCTGGGCGAAATGGACGGCGACGGCCGCCTGCGCATGGTGGGACGCCTGAAAGACATGTTCCGGGTGGGCGGCGAGAACGTCGCGCCGCTGGAAATCGAAGAAGTGCTGCACGCCCATCCTGCCGTGCAGCTGGCCCAGGTGGTGGGCGTGCCCGACGCGCGGCTGGGCGAGGTGCCGGCCGCCTTCGTGCTGCTGAAAGAGGGGCATGCCGCCGGTTCCGACGAGCTGCTTGCGTGGTGCAAGGTGCGCTGCGCCAATTTCAAGGTGCCGCGCTACCTGGACGTGGTCGATACTTTCGAGCACATCGGCATGACCGGCAGTTCCAAGGTGCAGAAGAACAAGCTGCGCGACTATGCCCTGCAGCGGTTCGGCCTGGAGCGGCAATCATGACGCGCGATGTGATTCTTTGCGAATGTTTCGCGCGCGACGGCCTGCAGCACGAAGCGCAGTTCATTGCCACGCCGGCCAAGGCCGGGCTGATACAGCGCTTTGCCGAACTGGGTTTCGAGCGGATCGAGGCCACGTCGTATTCCAACCCCAGCGTGGTGCCGCAGTTCGCCGACGCCAGTGAACTGCTGGCCAGCCTGCCGCGGCGCGATGGCGTCTGGTACAAGGCCACCTGCGCCAACGTGCGCGCGGTAGAGCGGGCGCTGCACGACCTGGAAGCCGGCATCGGCGCCAATGAAATCAGCCTGCTGGTCTCGGCCAGCGAAGCGCATTCGCAGCGCAACCTGAAGCGGTCGCGGCGCGACCAATGGGACAACATCGCCGCCATGGCGCAGCGCGCCGCCGGCCGTTTCCGCATGGTGGGCACGATTTCGATGGCGTTCGGCTGCCCGTTCGAAGGGGCGGTGGACGCCGCTGTGGTGCTGGACGATGCCCGCCGCTTTGCCGAGCTGGGCGTCGAGGTCGTGACGCTGGGCGACACCACCGGCATGGCGGCGCCGCCGGCGGTGCGCGACTTGTACCGCGCGCTGCAGCACGAATTCCCGCAACTGGCGCTGGTGGCGCATTTTCACGATACGCGCGGCACCGGGCTGGTCAATTACGTGGCCGCGCTGGAAGCGGGCGTGCGCTATTTCGACAGCGCCTTCGGCGGCGTGGGCGGGCATCCCGACAAGGTCAAGTACGGCGGCGGGCACACCGGCAATGTGGCCACCGAAGACCTGGTCAGCCTGTTCGAGTCGATGGGGGTGCGTACCGGGCTGGATCTGGGCGCGCTGCCGGCGGTGTCGCGGCTGTGCCAGGACACCCTGGGCCGCGAGTTGCACAGCCGCGTGGCGGCCGCCGGCCTGAATCCGCTGGCCGGCGGGGGCAGGGCGCCATGAGCCGGCCCGTGCCGGTTGTATATCATGTGCGCGTTGGCGCGCGGCCGGTCCGCCGCGCGCGCTTTCAGCCCGGAAACTAGACACTATGGCCACTCGACCCGCACGCAAGACTGCCACCGCCGCCGCCACGCGCGCCGCCCCGGGCGAATTGAAAGACCTGTTTTCGTACCGGCTCAACCGGCTGGCGCACGTGTCCAGCCGCATTGCCGCCGGCCTGAACGAAAGCCGCTATGGCGTGGGCCCGCGCGAATGGCGCATTGTGGCCTTGCTGGGCGCCGCGGCGCCGATGTCGCTGAACGCCCTGGCGCGCGAATCCAACATCGACAAGAGCCAGGCCAGCCGCTCGGTGTCGGAACTGATCGACAAGAAGCTGATCCGGCGCAGCGCCGACGCGGAAGACGGGCGCGGCATCAGCCTGGACCTGACCGCGGCCGGCCGGCGCCTGTACCAGGAGATGTTCCCGGCGGCAGTGGCCCGCAACGAATCGATGCTGCAAGTGCTGACCGCGGCCGAGCGCGACACGCTCGAGCGTGTGCTGGACAAGCTGACTGTGCGCGCGCTCGACATGTTCCACGACCTGAAGAGCGAAATCCCGACCCGGCGCGGCCGCAACGCGGGCCCGCGCTAGGGGGGCCGCGCCCAGGCGGCATGGGCGCGCCCATATAGTTGATTTAGACAATTACCTGGCGCCCGCCCGCCCGCGGGCGCCGCGACAAGGAACCGCCATGACCGAACTGCAGATCGAAGACCTGGATACCGTGCGCGTGCTGCGCATGAACCGCCCCGACAAACACAATGCGCTGAACACGGCGCTGACCCAGGCGCTGCTGGACGCCCTGCATGACGCCGACCGCGACAGCGCGGTACGCGCCATGGTGCTGGCCGGCAACGGCAAGTCGTTCTGCGCCGGCGCGGATACCAAGGAATTCGCCGGCCTGACGGCGCAGCATGCCGACGCGGTACTGCAGCGCGCGGAATTGACCACGGCGCTGCACCTGGCTTTCTCGCGCATCGGCAAGCCGGTGGTGTCGGCCGTGCAGGGCAATGCGCTGGGCGGAGGCGCGGGCCTGGCGCTGGCCTGCGACATGGCCGTCATGGCCGAAGACGTGCGCTTCGGCTACCCTGAGCTGCGCCACGGCATCGTGGCGGCGGTGGTGATGGCCAACCTGGTGCGGCAGGTGGGGCGCAAGCAGGCTTTCGAGCTGGTGGCCATGGCCGAGCCCATCGACGGCGCGCGCGCCCTGGCGCTGGGCCTGGCCAATCGCGTGGCGCCGGCCAGCCAGGTGCTGGATACCGCACTGGAACTGGCCCGGCGCATGGCCGGCTGGGAGCCGGCCGCCATGAAACTGACCAAGCGTTCGTTCCACCGGTCGGCCGACCTGGCGCTGGCCGAGGCGCTGGCGGTGGGCCGCGATGCCAACACCATCATGCGCAGCTTTGGCGGCGGAGGCGGGCAATGAGACCCCTGGACGGCGTCACCATCCTGGACCTGTCGCGTGTATTGGCCTGCCCGTTCGCCTCGATGATCCTGGCCGAGCTGGGCGCCACCGTGATCAAGGTCGAGCAGCCCGGCGGCGGCGACGAGACGCGCAGCTTCGAGCCGCGCGTACAGGGGCCGCATGGCACCGAGTCGGCCTACTACCTGGCTTTCAACCGCAGCAAGCAATCCATCACGGCCAACTTCCGGCATCCCGAAGGGCAGACCCTGATCCGCCGCCTGGCCGAGCAGGCCGACGTGGTGGTCGAGAATTTTCCGGTGGGCACGTTGCAAAAGTACGGGCTCGACCGCGAACACATCGCGCCCGGCAATCCCGACCTGGTCTATTGCTCGTGCACCGGCTTCGGGCTGACCGGGCCTTATTCGGGGCGCAAGGGCTACGACACGGTGTTCCAGGCCATGGGCGGCATCATGAGCCTGACCGGCGAGCGCGGCGGCGGTCCGGTCAAGCCCGGCCTGCCGGTGGCCGACCTGACATCGGGGCTGTGGGTAGCCATCGGCATCCTGGCGGCGTTGATGGGGCGCGAGCGCAGCGGCCGCGGATGCCATCTGGATTTTTCGATGCTCGACGGCCAGGTGGGGTTGCTGTCGCTGGCCGCCGCGCGCTATTTCGCCCTGGGCGAGGTGCCGCCGCGCCTGGGCACCGAACATCCCGGGCGGGTGCCGTCGGCAGCGTTCGAGTGCCGCGACGGCAAATGGGTGCAGATCACCGGCAGCGACCAGCACTGGAAACCCTTGTGCGAACTGCTGCAGCTGCCCGCCTGGCGCGACGATCCGGCGCTGGCGCGCAATGCCGAGCGCGTGGCGCGCCGCGGCGAAGTCATGCAGGGGCTCCAGGCGGCTATCCGCCGGTTCGACCGCGATGACTTGTGCGCGCGCTGCGACGCGGCCGGCGTGCCGGCCGGGCCGATATTGTCGGTGGACGAGATCCTGGCCGATGCCCACGTGCGCGCGCGGGGCATGGTCGGCGAATACGAGCATCCCCAGCTGGGGCGGTTCGGGGCCGTGCCGGTGCCGTTCAAGTTCGACGGCTACGACGACCCCAGCCTGGGCCGGCCGCCGCTACTGGGAGAGCACACGCGGCAAGTGCTGGTTGAACGCCTGGGGCTGGATGACCAGGCGATAGCGGCCCTGCGCGAACAAGGCGCGATATGACCGCAAACCCCGGGGCCGCCGGCCCCGGGGCGGCGCATTTCAGCAAAACATACCAGGAGACAAGACATGCAAGCGATCCGGAAGTTCATGGTGGGCGCCGCGGCGGCCACGCTGTGCGCCACCGCCCTGGCGGCGCAGCCGTACCCGTCCCGGCCGATTACGCTGGTCAACCCCTATGCCGCGGGCGGGCCGGCCGATACGCTGGGCCGCGCCCTGGCGCGCGAACTGGAAAAGCAGCTGGGCCAGCCCGTGGTGGTGGAAAACAAGGCCGGCGGCGGCGCATCCATCGGCACGCAGATCGTGGCGCGCGCCCAGCCCGATGGCTATACGGTGCTGCTGGGCACCGCCGCCGCCCACATCGTCACGCCCCTGATGCAGCACACGCAGTACGACGGCGTCAAGGATTTCCGCTTTATCGGCATCGTGGGCAACCAGCCCAACATGCTGGTGGTCAATCCCAAGCTGGGCGTGCAATCGGTGGGCGAACTGATCGCGCTGGCGCGCAAAGAGCCCGGCAAGCTGAACTATGGGTCGGCGGGGCCGGGCAGTTCGCCGCACCTGGGCGCCGAGCTGTTCCGCCAGCGCGCCGGCATCGAGCTGGTGCACATTCCGTACAAGGGCGCCGCGCCGGCCATCAACGACCTGGTGGGCGGGCAGGTGGACATGGCCGTGCTGAACCTGGCGGCCAGCCTGCAGTTCATCAAGGACGGCCGCCTGGTGGCGCTGGCCTATGCCGCCAAAGACCGTTCGCCGCTGCTGCCCGACGTGCCCACGCTGGCGCAGGCCGGCATCAAGGGGGCCGAGTCGGCCTCGTGGTACAGCCTGGCGGCGCCGGCCGGCACGCCCGATGCGGTCATCGACCGCCTGAACAAGGCCGTCAATGCGGTGAACCAGGATCCGGCCTACCGCAAGCAGATGGCCTCGCAGGGGGTGGAGTTGTGGAGCATGACGCCGCAGCAGGCGGCTGATTTCGTGCGCAAAGACCAGCAGGTGCTGACTGGCCTGGTGAAGGGCGCGGGGCTGGTCAAGCAGTAAGGAGGGCGGGCCGGCGCGCGGCCGGCCCCCGGGGCCGCCATCAGGCCGCCAGCAGGCTGGAGCCGCGCGCCAGGGCCTGGTGCGCATCGCGCACCAGTTCGGCCACCACGTCGCCGGCCGGCTGCAGGGCGTCGATCAGGCCGGCGCTCTGGCCGGCTTCGACCTTGCCCTGTTCGACGTCGCCATCTTTGGCGGATTGCTTGAGCGACCGTGCGGCGAACAGGGCGTCGAGTTCGCTGTCGGCCGCGCCGGCGCGCTCGGCGGCGGCGTATTCGCGGGCGTAGGCATTGCGCAGCATGCGCACCGGCGAACGGCCCCGCCCGACCAGGGTGGTGTCGGCCACGCCGGCCGCCAGCACGGCCTGCTTGTAGGCGGCGTGCAGGCCGGATTCGGGGGTAAGCAGGAAGCGCGTGCCCAGTTGCGCGCCATCGGCCCCCAGGCACAATGCCGCGGCCAGGCCCGCGCCGTCGGCAATGCCGCCGGCCACGGCGAACGGAATCTCGATGGCGCGGGCCACCGCGCGGGCCAGCACCAGCGTGCCGATTTCGTCGGGCCCCGGGTGCCCGCCGGCCTCCAGGCCGACGGCAATGACCGCGTCCACGCCGGCCGCCTGCGCTTTGCGGGCGTGCGTCGGGCTGGCCACCACCTGCAGCCACTTGATGCCCGCGTCGCGCGCGCGGCCCAGGTGCTTTTGCGGGCCGCCCTGCGAGGCGATGATGACGGGCACGCGCTCGGCCACGGCGATGTCCATGTGTTCTTGCGCGCGCTTGTTGTACAGCGGGATGTTGACCGCGAACGGCGCGTCGGTGCCGGCCCGCACGGCCTGGATGGCTGCCAGCAGGTCTTGCGGATACATGGGGCCGGACGCGATGGTGCCCAGCCCGCCGGCGCGCGATACCGCCAGGGCCAGCGCGGCATTCGACGAGGCCCAGCTCATGCCCCCCTGGATGATGGGGTAGCGCAGGCCGAGCAGGCGGGTCAGGCGGGTCTGGAGCATGGCGGGGCGTATATCCGATGAATGATCGAGGCTGCCATTCTTGCTGATATCGTTGATTTTAGCAACTATATTGGCAGCAGGCCCGTATACCGCATCCGTCCACCAAGTGTCTGACTCCGCCAGGTGTCAGACATCGAAGCGGGCAGAGAGTGCTTCAAAAGCACGGTGTCTGGCACCCTTGCGGGAGCCAGACACCTGGGCTTCACGCCAGGATCATGCCAGCGCCGGGTAGTCGATATAGCCCTGCGCGCCGCCGCCGTAGAACGTGGCTTTGTCGGGTTCGTTCAGCGGCGCCTGTTCGCGCAGGCGGCGTACCAGGTCGGGGTTGGCGATGAACGGCTTGCCGAAGGCGATCAGGTCGGCCTGGCCGGTTTCGACGGCACGTTCGGCCAGGCTGGCGTCGTAGCTGTTATTGGCCATCCAGGCGCCTTTGCCGCCGGCTTGGTGGTAGGCGTCGCGCAGCGCGGCGTAGTCGAACGGCTGCTCGCCCTGCTGGAAGTCGCGCGGGCCGCCGGTGGCGCCTTCGATGACGTGCACGTAGGCCAGGCCGTAGCCGGCCAGCTTGCGCACCACGTAGTCGAACAGCGGCTGGGGCTGCGGATCGCTGGCATCGTTGGCGGGCGTGACGGGCGAGATGCGGATGCCGGTGCGGCCCGCGCCGATTTCGCCGGTGATCGCATCCATGACCTGCACCAGCAGGCGGGCGCGGTTTTCGATGCTGCCGCCGTAGGCGTCGGTGCGCTGGTTGCTGCCCGAGCGCAGGAACTGGTCGATCAGGTATCCGTTGGCGGCGTGGACTTCCACGCCGTCGAAGCCGATTTCGATGGCGGCGCGCGCGGCGCGGCGATAGTCTTCGACGATGCCGGGCAGTTCGTCCAGCCCCAGCGCGCGCGGTTCGGACGTGGGCACGAATTCGCCGGTGCCGTCGGGGTGGACCAGGTAGGTCTTGGCGTTGGCGCGCAGCGCCGAAGGCGCCACCGGCGCGCCGTTGCCAGGCTGCAGCGAGGTATGCGAAATGCGGCCTACATGCCACAGCTGCACTACGATCTTGCCGCCGGCTGCGTGCACGGCGTCGACGACACGCTTCCAACCCGCCAGCTGCTCGGCTGAATACAGGCCGGGCACCTGGGCGTAGCCCTGGCCCTGGTGGGTAATGGCGGTGGCTTCGGTGATGATCAGGCCGGCGCTGGCGCGCTGCGTGTAGTACGTGGCCATCATTTCAGTGGGCACGGCGCCGGGCGCGCGGTTGCGGGTAAGCGGCGCCATGACGACGCGATTGGACAGTTGCAGGTCGCCGGCGGCGATGGGGTCGAATATCGTGGGCATGATGAAGGCGGGTTGGGGGGGAAGAAAAAGGGAAAAGGCGCCCGGCTAGAGATCCTGGCCGAGCGTGCGCAGGAAGGCCGCGATGGTGTCTTCGTTGCGCTTGTAGAAGATCCATTGGCCGATGCGGCGCGTGGTGACGAGCCCGGCGCGCTGCAGCACGGCCAGGTGCGTGGACATGGTCGATTGCGACAGGCCGCAGCGTTCGAACTGGCCGGCGCATACGCCGACTTCCAGCGGGTGTTCCTGGGTAGAGAAGTGCTTCTCGGGCTCTTTGAGCCATTGCAGGATGTCGCGGCGCACCGGGTTGGCCAGCGCCTTGATGATGAGATCGATGTCCATGCGGGTGCACTAGTGAATCGGGTTTCTTCGAATTATATATCTAAAAATCTAGATATATGACGTTCCGACCTTGGCGTCTGACGCTCATGGCACTACCTCAAGGCGGATTCGGTGTCTGACACCCGCTGCGCGGGAGTCAGACACCTTGTATCGTGGTGCCCGTGGTGATTAGCTATCACCACTGCGGATCCGGTGAGCTTGTTCAGACACCCAAAGCTTGGACTTTGCCGGTTAGATGAAGCCCCGGATCCGCCCT
>Ga0222427_101068_pt1 | contig 16427 bp, 18 predicted proteins | sample 2B20Ametagenome_FD_182890 | JGI IMG/M metagenome (GOLD analysis project Ga0222427, IMG submission 182890) | Enriched microbial communities from leaf-cutter ant dump, University of Wisconsin, Madison, United States - 2B20A (version 2) | ecosystem: Environmental > Terrestrial > Nest > Insects nest...
TTAGTTAAAAAACTAGCCATAGGAGAAAGTCCTATCATCAAATGCTCTGGCTATCCGCTTGGAGAAAGCATTATGATATTCGACAAGGAAATTGCACTCCCCCCGCACGAATTGGTAATCGCGGGATGTGAAATTACCAAGTCAAAAAAGGAAATTGATCAAAGTGGCAGCGTTGGATTGAGATTGGAGTGGATGCCTAAGGAAAATTTTTCCTACATCGCAAGAACGCTACCAGTAGATCAATGGCCGAAGTCGAGATTAAGTTGGGGCGAAAATACGTCAATTTTCACAATTGGCGATCAGTTTAATGATAAATAATTAAGAAAATTCACTAGAAATCTCTTTTTTATGAGATAATTAGTTGCGATTTAATCGCAAATCACTCGAATTGGAAAAGTTCCGCAAAGTAAGCGGAATTTTAATGTTGCGAATTTTTCATGATGGTGTACAAAGATGCCTTTTCATCGGTATCACTTGACCCTTCTGTTGCATCGAATCGCATCACTTCTGCCACAGTGGCTCGACCCTCATAATCTGATCCTGGAATATCGCTCTATTGAGCAAATTTTCTGGCGAGAGCTTGGCCATTCAGCGCAGCCTGTTTTTGACGGTGATCTGCCGCCGTTCTTGATGCTAGATGCAGACGGTTTTCCCATCAATTTGTCGAACCCCATGGACCCGGCAGAACTGATGACTCGGATGGCTGCATTGGTGCCATCATCACTTCCCGCATCGTCATTAGCGGGTACGAATCTCAGCGTGCTGAATCGCCTGCTGAACCTCGCGCCCTTTGAGTCCCAGTGGCTGCTTTGGTCGTACTGCGTCCATCGTTTTGGCCGTGCGATCTTGCCGGTGATTTCACTGCGTGATGACTGGCATGTCTGTGAACTGCTGGCGCTGCTGGCTGACGTGCCGATGGACGAAGTTCAAGACGCCGTGGCATCGCGCAGGTTGCACGTGTGGGGCCTTCTCGATGGCATTGGTGCAGATAGTGAAACGCCCTCCTTCCTGAGCGGCTGGCTGTCTGCGACCGACCAATTTGCAGACTGGATCGAGCAACCTTATGCCTCGGACTCTGAACTGCTGACCGCGCTCTGCCAAGCGCAAGTCTCTTTGATGGCCTCTCGCTGAGGCCCTGTCTCTCTCGGGCTGCTGTTCCGCAGCCTCGCTGATCTCTTCTCGCTTGTTTCTATCCGCTGGTCGCTCGCGGAGGACTACGTGCGCCCGTTTGTTTTTCAGTTTTGTTTTGTTCCCTACCTATGGAGGTTCCCATGAGCACTACACCCGAATTCACATCAAGGCTGGCTTCGTCTTCACCGACCGCCGCCACCATCATTTATTCCAGCAGCGCCAAGTTTCCGCTCGGCCAGATCGTTGCGACCCCCGGAGCTTTGGAGCTGCTCGGACGTACCGGCTTCAGCGCAGTAGCCCTAGTCAGCCGTCACGTGCATGGCGACTGGGGCGATCTGTGCAACGACGACCGCGCTGAAAACGACTTCGCCGTCACCCGTCGTTTGCGGATTCTGAGTTGCTATCGGCTGGTCGATGCGGAACGACTGGCTGTGATGCCCACAGACAAGCGTATGTCACTCCCCACCCTATGGATCATCACTGAAGCCGATAGGAGCTTCACGACACTGCTTCGTCCAGATGAGTATTGATATGTCCAAAGCCGTCTCATCGAAGCGCGCTGAGCCGTCCTACCGGTTCCAGCGAGTGCATCCAGCTCTGATCACCGGACACGTCCTCACGGTGAAGGCTCAGCGTGCCGAGCCGGTACAACCGTTCGTGCAACAGTCACCGCTCGATAGTGCCTGTGGGGTGCATGTCATCACGGCCATTCTCAGCATCACAGCGCTTGCAAAGCCAAGTGCGCTCGCCAACATGAGCCGCAGGCAGCACGGAGTCGCGGCCGCAGTCTGGCGAGCGTTCGGCGACACATACTTTTCAGGGGTCTATGCACCGGATTGGGTGGACCGCTTCGAGAGCCTTGGCTTGCCGTTGGAACTCACGGCGAAGTACGGGCCCCACGACGCAGTGGATGCTCACGTGCTCAACTGGCTGATGCAGGGTTCGCTGGTGGCGCTGGTGCTGCATTCTGCGCGACACACGCGCACCAAGCATTGGAGCCTCGCGGTAGGGGCGGAAGGGGCCTTTGTTGACCGAAAGCACAAGGTCGATACGGTTCTGTTGCTCGATCCGGCCACGGACAGCCCCGTGTTCGCGGTGCACAACGCGCGGCTGCGGCTCAAGGGCCATGCCGTGCCGAAGCGACCAGCCAAGTCCGAGAAGACCTGCAGACCGCGCCCGGTGACTTGGCTCTATGAGTCACTGGACTGGAACGCGGAAGAGGTACACCTGCAGGCCGCAGTGCGCGTGCGGAGGACGCCATGACGGTCAACAGGCGCCAATGGCTGAAAATGCTGGCGCTTTCCGGCATACCCACTCGCATGGCAGGCTGTTCAGCGCAGGTCCACAACGATTTGTTGGCGGCGATGGAGCCGGATGCCATGCCTGCTTTGGACTGGGGTGATCTGTGTCGTGCACTCGCCGATTGGAGGCACTCGCCTTGGTGCTTTGTTGCCACCGGCCGCAGCCGTGATTTGCGGACCATGATCAATGACTGCTGCGATGCCATTTCGCAGCATCAGCAGCTCAGGAATTTGACGACGGCCATCGTGGTGCTGCGTGGCGATAGCCACAGACTGCAGCTGCAACACTGTGCAGCGGTCTCCAGCGCGATCCATGGTGCCTTGGGTTCACGCACGACCAACCTGTGGTTTGCTGCAGCGTGTGACCCAATCCTCGTGGATGCACTGAGGGTCACAGTGGTCATGGACGGGTGAGAACAGCGTCCGCCATCCAGCTCCTGTTGCCAAACTAGACCGGCCGTGCTCGCTTTGCGGTAGCCGAAGACTGCTGGGCCAGCTTCTTCTTTCTCATGGTCTCCGCTCGCTTCAAGGTCGCGGCGGATGGTGGTCGCGGCTCGTGCGAAGCCTGGTTCTTGCGCCGCTTCTTGGCACCCGATGACGATGGAGGAAGCGTGTCTTCAATGCCCGCAAAAAGCTCTGCCAACGTGATCTCCAAACACCAGCAAAGCGTGCCCAAGCTGTAGAGCGATGGGTTGGTCGCGCCCCTCTCGCAAAGGGAGACGAACGTCCGGTCCATCTCCGCAGCGAATGCAAGGTTCTGCTGTGTCAAGCCACGGTTCTGCCGTATGCGCTTCAAGTTTTCCCCGAGCTTCTCGGCCATTGGATTGCCGACTAGCGACGACGCCTGTGATTTTTGTACTGCCTTCGGGGAACTCATGCCCCGAGGGTTCCTAACCGGAGGCATTTGGTATGCGTTATATATACTTCATTACATACAAAGAGTTTCAAACCAGAGGTGCGATGGTGCTTTGCAATCAGCGGCTCATCCATTGCCCATCAAACATCAAGGAGAGGGACATGCGTACTGCACGCACGCGGCCGCAGCGAACACCGGCATGGCTGTTTACTTCCCTGGCGCTGCTGCTAGCCCATGCGGCTCAAGCCCAGCCCACCGCCGGTACATACACCGGCACACTCGAATGCGACCCCTTGATCACCAACCCCCAGCAGGCCGGTTGGAGCCAGCCCGTTCAACTCACAGTCTCGGGCCAAAGCGTTGCCTGGGAACGACTCGACAGTCGGCTGTCCGAGTCGGGCTCCGGCATGCTGCGCAATGGCCGCGTGAGCTTCAATCTGGAGGGCCGCTGGAACCCCGGACAACGCAATGCCGGCCAGTGGCGCAACGTGGTCATGCTGGAATGGAAGGACTCTGCGCTGTCCGGGCCTGCCACCATTTTTTCTGCCAATGGCGATCAGCGGTTACGCGATTGCTCGGTGCGGGTCGCCATGGCTGGGGGCGCAAAGCCGGTAGCGGTGTCGCCCCCGGTATCGGCCCCTCCTGCAGCCGCTGAACGCTCCAGGCGCGAACAGGAAGCCAACCGGGAAAAAGATGCGCTGCGCGAGCGCGCCATCCGAGAAAACGATGAGCGCATTGCGCGCCAACGGGAAGTCCAGCGCCGGGAAGATGAACAGGCGCAGCGCCAAGCCCAGGAGCGCCGTGATGCACAGCGCCGCAGCCAGGAAGCCTGGGAGCAACAGCAGCAAGCAGCCGAGCGCCAGCGCGAAGCTGACCGCAAGGCCAAAGAAGAACAGGAGCGCCAGCGTCAGGTCGCCGCGAAGCAGCAGCAAGAGCGTGAAGCCCAGGAGCGTGCTGCCACGAAATCTCAGCAGGAAGCCAGCGCCAAAGGCGCCGCTACGCGCCAAGCCGCCCGCATTCGCGCACTGGGGCTGCCAGCGGACTTCACGACCTCCATGCTCTACGTGAGCTATGGCGCCGCCTGGACGGAGTTGATGCCATGCGCGCAGTGGCTTGGCTTGCTGCTGGAGAACCAGAAGATTTCCGAAGTCCGGGCCATCAGCGTGCGTGGACGTCCCGGCGTATCCATCAAACGGCCTGGCCAGCCTGCCATCGGCTTTGTCTTCCGCTCCGAGGGCAAGGAAGCCTATGTCTGGGCCCTGGTGACCGATGACCGAGCCTCCTTGCTGGAAACCCCAGGCGAGCACATGCATGTGGCGCAGTTGTTGGCCCTCTACACCGATCCGAGCCGCATGCCCTGAGCCGGTGTGTCATCCAGCGCAAGGCCATCCTTATTCATCCAACCAAAGAAGCAAAAATGAAGAAGTCCCTTTCCCTTGTCTCGATGCGGCGTGCTGCCATTGCCATGCCGGTGACGATGCTGCTGGCCTGCGGCGGTGGTGGCGGCAGTGACAACAGTGCACCGAACACACCAGCGGCTCTCACGCTGGCTGCGGCTCCCGCCGTCGCCCCAGCCAACGGAACCAGTGGCGCCGACTATGCACCGTCGGTGCAATTCACGGCCAGCAAGACCCTGGCTGCGGCTGGTATCAAGCTGATCTGCGATGGCGCGACCGTGGCGGGGAAAACCACTGTCTCCGGCGCCGTTGCAACCTTCAAGCCGGATGCACCTGGAGTCGCCGCCAACGCGCAGTGCACGGCCTCTGTAGACGCGACGGCGACGAAAGATGCAGCCGGAACCGTGTTCACCGGATCAACGGCCTTGACGAGCTTCACGGTGAAAGCGCTGGCTTGCCCGGGTGGCACGACCAACACCCCGCCGTCGTTCAGCGGCACGGCATTGGTGGCGGCCTGCGGCAATGTGTTCATCGAACCTGCGGTTGCCAAGAATCTCTGGCCAGGGATCGTCAATGGCATCCAGGCAGCCCTGGAGATGGATCGCAAGGTCTACGGCACGCTGCAAGCGGCCCAGCCGGATGTGCTGGTGTGCCTGTCGGGAAGCTGCGCAGACTACTTCGCGGGTCCTCGCCGACGCAACGTGACGCTGTACCCGAACACCTATGCGGGCCAGTATGTGGCGCCGCGCATGACCGTGGTGCTCACGTCGCCGACCTGGACGCAGAACCCCTATGTGTTGGCGCATGAGTTCTCCCATGTGGAGGTGGCGACGCGCATCGGCGGCAAGCATGTTCCGGCCTGGTTCGATGAGGGGCTGGCGACCTATGTGGGCGGCGAGCCGATCTGCACGAACGTCACTGGCAAGGGTATTGATGACCTGCGCAAGCTCGATCTGGAGACAGACTGGGTGGCGTACACAGGGCCGGAAGATGTGTTCTTCAAGACCTACTGCCAGGCACGCGCGGAGGTGGCTGCGTGGATCGGCAAGCGTGGCAACGCCGGGGTTGCCCAATTGTTGGAAGCTGTGCGGCAGGGGCAGTCGTTTGCGGGGCAATATGGGGCGATGCAACTCCCCTGATCAATGGCTTACGGTGCGGGAGGCAGTGAGTAAGTCAGCGTGCCGCCCGGACCGGCATCAGGCCAATACGTCAGATTTTGGGGAATTGCTGGCGCGCATGCACCACGTTCACGACTTCAATGCGGTCGGATGCCACCTTGTACAGAACAATGTAATTGGGGTGCGCAACCACCTCCCGCAAACCGGGGATTCGTTCACTGGCGCGAAAAAGGTAGGGGTGCTCTGCGACCGGAGTGATGGCCGCCGCCAGCAAGCCCTTCATGCGGCGGGCTGCGATGGGGTTCTCGCGTGCGATGTAGGCGACGATCTCGCGCAGATCATCACGAGCCGAAGCCCGCCAGACAACGGGTAGCACTCAAACGCTCCGTTGTGCGGCTATTTCATCAATAAGAGCATCCATCTCGGCCATCACCTCATCGTGAGGTATGGCGGGCCGAGGATCAGCCAAGCTGGCCGCGACCTTGGCTTTCAGCCAAGCCGTGTAGCTGGCTTCCTGCTCTGCGGTCTCGAATTCCGAGGCCAAGATGGAGAATACGGCGTTCATGTTCGCAGTTTAGTCCAATGCGGAAATTTCCACCATCTTCCGCGCAGGAGTGTCCAACGATGTTCTAACTCGTCCGATCCAATCGCAAACCGGATGGTAGAAACGATGGTAGATAAAAACAAAAAAGCGCCCCGAGAGGCGCTTGTTTGCTTGCTTGTTGGCGGAAACGGAGTCTGCCTAAATAGCATTCATCCCCGTCCAATAAAGAGCAAAAATTTATTTTAAGCTGTTGTTTTGCAATGATTTATTGCTCAGAGCCGTCCAGCGAGCAACAACCTTATCCAGCCGATGGTGGCATACTGAGTGGCATACCAGTACTGCAGCATATGGTCACCATCACCGACACCAAAGCCCGCAACATCAAGCCAGAAGATGCCGCCATCCCCCACGGCAGCATCACAGGCCTCGCACTCCACCCATCTCACACCAAAGGCCGTGGGAAATGGGTTCTGCGATACGTTAGCCCTGTTACAGGCAAGCGCCGAAATGCAGGCCTGGGAGCCTACCCAGAGGTCAGCCTCGCAGAAGTGGGCAAGCGCGCCTCGGCGATGCGCATTGCCCTCGCCGAAGGAAAAGACCCATTGGAAGAGAAGGCGCGGATTGATGAAAAGCCCAAGGTTCCCACCTTTGAGGACGCCGCCCTCGAACTGCACAAGGACCTGCATCCTGGCTGGAAAAATCCAAAACATAGCCAGCAGTGGATCAGCACGCTGACCGAATACGCGTTTCCGAGGATTGGAAACAAACCCCTGCCCGAGATCCAGCCAGGCGACATCGCTGATGTGTTGAGGCCCATCTGGCTCACCAAGGCAGAAACCGCCAGCCGTGTCAAACAGCGCATGCATGCGGTGATCGCCTGGGGCTGGGCACACGGTCATTGCCAGTCCAATCCTGTCGATGTGGTGACTCACCTGCTAGCCCAGCAACCCGGCAAAGCCATTCGCACCCAGCACCACCCCGCCATGCCATGGCGAGAGATTCCAAAATTTGTGCAGACGCACCTCAGGCAAGGAAACCGGCCCGAGGTGTGTCGCACATTGCTGGAGTTCGTCATCTTGACGGCCTGCCGCTCTGGGGAGGCTCGCGGCATGACCTGGAATGAAATTGATTTCAAGAGCCAAATCTGGACCATCCCAGCCGAACGGATGAAGGCGAAAGTTCACCATCGCGTCCCGTTAAGCCCACGCATGGTGGCGATCCTTGAAATGCAAAAAGGCCAGCATGAGGCACTGGTTTTTCCTTCGATCCGTGACCATGTCGAGCTTTCCGACATGGCCATCACGTCCCTTCTGCGCAGGCTCAAGGCCCATAGCGACACCCCTGGACGAGTCGCCACTGCGCATGGTTTTCGATCAAGCTTTAGGGACTGGTGCAGCGAAAACGGATACGCACGGGATCTAGCAGAGCGATCTTTGGCCCACACCATCAAGGACAAAGTGGAGGCCGCCTACCATCGCACCGATTTGCTGGAGCAACGGCGTGAACTGATCAACGCCTGGGAAGCATTTGTGACAAAGCACCCGTGAGACAGCACCCGTAAGCCAGCGCTGAATCTGCTGGAGTACCAATTCAGTCGGTCAACCGATCAGCAGCCCTCCCCGTTGATATGATGAGTTTGCTTCACGTATCATCGGGTTTCACACATTGAAAGGCTGCAGGATGAAAACAATGCTTTGGACTGTTGGACTACTGGGTTGCTACACACTGGCGCACGCGCAGACATGGCGTGAGGACGAGGTCAAGGGTGTGCTGGAAAAAACTGCCACACACGCAGCGATCATGACCTCCAGCCCTGAGTCTGGCGACTTGGTAGGGCATGTGTTTGCCCATGATTCTGTGGTTGGTCGTGCTGTCGCAAAAAGCTGCCAACCTTCACAGGTATGCGAACTCCGGGTTGTGGAACTGGCCCATATGTCACACACCGAAGCCAACGCACTGGGGTTCAAAGACCATCCCTCAGCTTGGCTCTTAGTGACAAGCGCAAAAAGCGTTCAGAGGGGACGCTGAACAGGGTTGTGAGATGTCCTGTCAATCCATATCGCCCCCCCCAGGATACTGGGGCGGCCTGAGCAGAGTCCACGGCTCAACGTTCAACGCTTGGGCAAAGCGCTCAATGTTGGACAAAGAGACGTTCCATCGGGATCGTTCAACTGCCGACACGTAGGTTCTGTCAAGCTCGCACTCCAGTGCCAATCGCTCCTGGGACCAGCCTTTTTCAACCCTTTTAAAGCGTACCCAGTACGCAAGCACAGCCCGGACATCGTTCTGATCAGGGAGCTTGGTGGGGGGGTGAGGTTTTGCAGACACCCCAGAAGCATCTCGTTTGGACGCATTTGCATCCACGGAGTTTGCTTTTCATAACGACAGAACCTCATCCATCACACCATCATTTTTTGCAAGGATGTTTTATGCGACTCACACGCTGGCTCATGATTCCCCCCGTACTCACCTTGTCTGCTTGTTTCGGCGGCGATGTGGACATCGTCAAAAAAACCGTTCCTCACGAGACACCGCAGTACACGCTAGATCAACTGCTGACTAAGCGGGCTCATTGCAGCGACACGACATGGCGATCATTCAGCGATGATCGAGGACGAAAGATCGTGGAGTATGTCTGTACTTACGCACCTGCGAGCGTATACCTCCAAGACCTCACGGATACGGCACGGAAGAAAGATCAAGAGAATAATGTAGCGTTCAAGCGAGAGGCCACGATGATGGCGGAGCGAGAAAAAGATGAGCTTGCAAGGAAAATGAGACGATTACAGGAGGCTAAAGAACTCCTGAATCAGTTGCAAATTCGGAGCGAAAATCTGGGAGTACTGGAACAGGATCTCGCGATCCTATCAAAAATTACCTCATGTTCCGAACTTATTCCTGAAAAATTCAACAATCAATACACCATTGGCAAAGTAACCGAGACCATCTCTGCCTGCACAAAATTGGGAGACCACATTGAAAATGTGTGCTCCACAGAGCCTCCACCTTCTCAGATTTATAAAAACACACGTCAAAGTCGTGCCGAAAGATGCAATTACGAGCGCGGGGAGTCACAGCCACGCATCGCGAATATCATCTTCAATCTTAAGTTGTCCATAAAAAAACACGCCTTTCTGGAGAAGGAACATTCAGCGTCAGGCTTGGACAGCGTCAAAAGAGACATCAACATGCTCGAATCCGATATCGCCAGACACAAAGAAAACGAGCACAAGAACGCGACTGACGCAGAAACCAGTATTGCGAAGCACGACGAGGAATCGCAGAAATATAATGCCTGGCTGGATCGCCGTACTGATGCATTCAAAAGTGCAAATGAGATTTCACAATGGACGGTCATCGAGGGCGAAGTAGTCCATGTAGGGTCCAAAGTGAATTTGAATTTTGATGATGCTGTAGTTGGAAGCGAAGTGCCGATTAATTTTGTTTTTCGCAATGCGTTAGACAATGAACCTCATGTTTCAGTGCTTTATCAGGTTCTTCTTAAAAACCTTTTTTCAAGATTCGATCAAAAGAGATGATGCTTGCATTTCAAAAAATCCAAACCACAACAATTTTTTGGTTCAATCAAAAACAAAGGCTGTAGGATTTTTCAATGATATCCGACCGACGATACACAACCAAGGGGACCATCCAGACGACGGCATTATAGAATGCCTATCCAATCTTCATCACGCACCTTGCATATGGCTAAGTCTCGCACCGGCGACGGTGCTTGCGAGCTTCGTCAACCTAGCATTGCAGCCGATAGGATTTTCCCGACCAAAGCCCAGACTTAGGGATAATCTTCCTCTGGGGAGAACTAGAGCGTGTTATAAACTCTTGCATAACCTATTGATTTTATTGAAAAATTCCAGCTTTCCCGCTGACGGCAAATTGTTCATAAGTGCTTGTCACACAAAGATTTTCTCCTGAGTTCATAACACGCTCTAGGGAGAACTAGCTTCCCCTCAAGGGAGAACTAATTTTAGATAGTCCGCCCTTATATGGGCGACTCCCGGATTGCAAGGACTCGTGTGCGTGAAAAATCAGAAGGCAGGGCTGCAGTCTTATATCCGGCCTGTTGTGCAGGCGGCATGCCTGCTGGCCCTGATGGCATTCGCTGATGAGACTCCCATCTGAACATCGAGGTATTGCTCCTCTGGCGGACTATCGGAGTGCTCTCATCTCGGTCCAACCTGTCTGACCCATCACACGCGTGGTCGCTTGCTCTCCTTCAAAGCGTTGTTCGATATTGCATCATTGGGTGGCTCGCCATGCCTCGGGCTGCCAAGCCTGTTCGTGCGACAGTACCGCCCAGATCGTGCGCGCTAACTTGTTGGCGACCGCGGCAACGTAAGCGTCCGGCGATCCCATGTTGACCGCAAAGGTGCAGCTTGCATGGGGCCTGCTTTGCAGCGGCAGCAACCCCGCGCTGTGGACTGCTGCCGACCCTGAGCCGCTGTCCAGCTAGAAGCTCTAAAGCCGTCATTCAGCCATGATGGCCAGAAAACCTTCGATTTCCAGGCACCCCATGTCTCGTGGATGCCGCAAGCCGTGCCATTTCACGAACATGCGCACCCACTGCACGTAGGCCTGATCGGTGCGCAGGCTATAGTGTTTGTAACGAATTCGCTCACGGACTTAGTCCAGCAACCGTGTGGCACGCAATACAGGAGGGGCGGCGGGTTTCATGGCTAAATTTAGTACTGCATATTTGTACAGAATGCGTGCCGCAAAGCTAGGCTACAAGCCCCTTCCCGCGTTTTTTCGTGCCAATTTAGACCGCAAGCGCCAGATATGGCCTGCGGCTTGGTGCAGCCTACATTATGTTAGATTTCACATAAAGGGAAATTCCATGAAATCCAGAGATCTTTTCACCATTCATGATCTGATTGCCAGTAACTACACCATTACCAAACTTGCATCCGGAAACTATTTGCACAAATTCACACCAGCCACCACTGCAACGGTTTATGAATTTGAGGCAAATGCTACTCCTGTAGTTGTTGAAGGTGAGCGATACAACATCGGTTACACAGTCGATGCCAAAGGCAGAAACATCATTGATTTATCTGCTTTATCACTAACTTCGCAAGTTAATCTAATGCTTAGTTTCCTGGCGGCACAACAAATTGCCAAAGGCAATTACGCAGCCGAAAAAGCAAAAAATGATCAACGCGTAACCCATTCGGCAAAAGATGGTTACTACTGGGGCAAGAAATACGCATGGCGTATGTTTGGCACAGTCATCGCCAAAGAGGCTTTTTTTCAGTACCTTGATGAAATTGGGCACCCATCGGTCCCGTGTATTACTCGCGACCCTGATCTTCCATACTCCAATGATCAGTCAACCGCATACAAGGAAGAGGGTTTGGAAGAGGCAATGCGAAATCTTATTGTGTCGGCTACAAAGGCATCGGCGGCCTACTTTAAATCGCCCTTGTATTCGAAGAAATTCACAATAAAAGGTATTAATGCCATCACCGATAAAAAGTGAAATCTAACTGTGCAGTCAAGCCGACCCACCTTCGGCGGGCGGCTTACCTTTTTCGTTAGGCGATTAGAAGGGAGCGAAGATGATAAGAGCTACGCTCGATACCGGGGTATTAATCTTGGTGCTCGACGGCAAGCCAGGAGCAAATGATGTACTCAAATTGCTTCAATGGCACAGGGAAGGAAAACTCGAACTTCATGTATCAAACCGGGTTTTTGAGCACGATACGAGAAAAATGCGCGCCACCCAAATAGATGAGTTGCGAAAACTCCTAGAGGAATTTGATATCCCCGTCGAAGGTGCTGCATTCAGGTTTAATTTCTCATTGTTGAGCGGCGGTGATGCTCTAGATGGCGGGGCATCGGTGCGTACCTCGGAAGAAATGGCGCATTTCACAAAATTAGTTGGCAAAGACCCTGCCGAGGAATATGCCTCGTCCAAGACTCTTAGCAATAAGTTCGGTGATTACGACTCGTTGAAGGATCACTTTGCATCTGGGAGAGATGTCTTTGTAACTATCGACGAGAAACATTACCTAGATGTCCATCGACGTGAGCGATATGTGGAGCAGTTGGGGCTGCTCATTCTGAGTCCAGCCAAGCTTGTCGCACAAATTGGCAGCCCGCGGCACGCCTAACAATCCGGTCCAGCGGACAGTCGGCCAGCTATGCTGTCCGCCTGCCGCTGACCTTCGTCGTCCGGTCTCGACAGTGGGCCGTGGCAGCTCCTGGCCGAAGCCGGGCCTAGCTACTTGTGGGCGCAGCACCGTAAAGCTGACCTTCGGGGCTGCACCCTGAGCGTCAGGTTTATGACGGGCCGTCAACCGGTGCGGGCTGTCGTCAGTCGGCCAGAAGCGGTCGACCGTAGCGCCCGCTTGGCCGACTGTTTCAGGCTGGTCGGAGTCATTCCCGGAAGGAGGTCTGGTCGGCCGCTTCGATCGGTACCGGCCATTCGACTGGTGGTGCAACGTATGGCCGCTGCTCATCTGAGACCGGCCGTTCGACAAGTGACGATCGAGGTTCGATCCTGAGCGACCGGTCCAGCGCATGTCGCCTGGCCGGAGCCGACCCGTTGCTGTCGGCCAGCTTCGAAAAAAGCGAACTGTCGCGAAACTCGGCGATTGAGCAGAACGGTCGCGTGACGCGTCACTGCAACCGGCGAGGCAGACTGATTCTCGCCGTTCGATTCAAGAGATGGGGTCTGCAAAGGGGGGAGGACAATTGCGCGACCTTTTTCCATGATCGCAATCTACAGATCATCATCTTCAAGCAGCACTTCATCGAACGGTTCGTCGTCCGGCTCATCGAACAGTTCGTCGTCCACGTCCGGCTCATCGAACAGTTCGTCGTCCACGTCCGGCTCATCGAACAGTTCGTCATCCGGTTCATCGGACAGTTCGTCATCCGGTTCATCGGACAGTTCGTCATCCGGCTCGTCGAACGGACTACCGTACATGTCTTCTTCGTCGTCGTGCTGAAACACCTCGTCGAGATCATCCAGCTCGAGTAGCTCGGCGATTGTTTTGAAATTGTGCTGCTTCAACGCATTGGGTTTGGGCGTAAACAACGGCGCGATCGAGGCGGCAGGGTCGTAAAAACGCACATTGCGCTTTCGCATTTCCTCAAAATGCGGATCTGCCTTTATGTGAACGTCGGAAAGACCGCCCCAACCTCGCACCCCGGCCTCGTAGCTCAGCATCCAAAGGTCATCCCACAGCGCATTGGGGTCTTCAAGCGGCTTGAATCTCGCCGGCGGTGGCGCTTTGGGCAGCGATCCGGCAGAAGCAAGATCTAAAAGAATCAAACCGCAAACTGAAGAATTCATTGCGGCAACGAGATCTACGTTGGCGGATGTCAAAGTTAAGGAAAGCTCTTTGCAGAGCCACAGGCACCACGCAACTTCACTATGGTGCTCAAGGGGAGCATGCTCGTCGATGAGCGAATTCACGAGGCGTGATAGACGCTGTTTGCCGATGGGATAGCCTAGGCCAGAATACGTCGAGAAAAGACGCGTGACTGCCTGAAGCGTCACTGGATGCGCGGCTGCAGTTATGCACAGTTGTGCTTCAAAAGGGTCCCAATTTTCCTTTCGGAGTATGACTGAGCCGACTCTCCTCAGTGCGTAAACCATCACACCGTCACTTACGTGGCGCTTCGCAAGGTCCCGCGCAAGTTCGAAGAAATGATTGATGTCGGAGCGTTGACGCTGACCGGTTGATGCAATGTCAAAACTTCTAAGCGCATGAGTCCAAGAATCTTCTTCTAACTCTTCAATCCGGCACACCTTTGTCTTCTCAAAATTGATCTGAAGCTCAAAATCTTTCAGACAGCGAATAAGGTGCGCGAGCGCCTTCTGCGCAGAATCATGCGATTCAAAGAAGAGGTAGTAGTCATCAACATAGCGGAAGCCAACGGGACGAGCGCGAAGCTTCTTGGTCAGCTCGACGTCGATCGAGGTAGCGATGCATTCAGCGATGATGTGCGAGGTATCAGGGCCAATGGGCAGTCCGAACGTCTGTTCGTCCTGACCTTGACGAACCGCTTGATCAAGGAGGTTTCCGAAGAACTTTGGCGTGATGGATCTGTTCTTCTTTGCTATCGCCTTGCCGTGAAGAGCCCATGGTATGGAATGCGTGTAAATGGTTGGAAAAAAACGCGAAATGTCTGAACGAAGTACGAATCTGTAGCCTGCTCCCTGTAGCAGCCGCCGCTCGTAAAGGGTTTGCATTGCGGGTAGGCTTGCAGCGCGATTGGAATCGCGGCGAAATCTAGGGTGGCTCGCACTCAATTTCGAGCGCCGAAAGTGCCCGATCACGCTTGCCCAGTTGTCGATAATTGCCTTGCTGAGGTAAGTTTGGGCAATAGGATTCGGCAGACTGGTCGCCCGACGCTGATGCCCAGGGCGCGCGACGCTGAACAATTCGGACCTTGACTTGCGGGCCTTCGCAGTCTTCGTTGTCGGAGACAGTGCAATCCAAGCGGCGTAGAGAGCTGCGTGGTGCGCGGCGACATCGCTTGTCCTGAAGGCGGGCGGCAACTGAGACGGGAGGTAGCCCAGTCCGAGTAGTCTTTCGATTCTGTCCATCAGAGAGGCATCCTAGGGCTTTTTGATCGTTTCGTGTCAATTCGCGGTGTCTGTCGGCGCCGCGTGCTCCAGCACTTCTTGGTACCGCACAGGTTGGTTCATGGCCTGAAGTGTGGCGCAACGGCCACTCTACGGCTGCGAACTGGATGTCGCATTCTGGCCGATCAGGGACTGTCGCTGACCGACCCGTGGCAGTCTTCCTAGGTATACGCCCCAAAGCCGTCCTCTGTTACATTTCTTAAAAGTCAGTCTTTGGCCCAGCGTGAGCAATGACGGCACGCTGGTTACCGCAAACATTAGATTTCTTGAGAAGAATATGACCAGCGTATTCCTTAGCCACAACTCGCAAGACAAGCCATTCGTTCGTCGGCTGGCCAGCGACCTTGACGCGCATGGCGTCAAGTGTTGGATTGATGAAGCAGAAATTAAAGTTGGAGACTCACTCATTGAGAAGATTCGTCAAGGACTCGACTCAATGAGCTACGTGGCCGTCGTTCTTTCCCCCGACTCCGTCAACTCAGCATGGGTTCAGAAAGAGATGGACGTCGCTATGAACCAAGAGATCCTTGGAAAGCAGGTCAAGGTTCTTCCTCTTCTGTACCGAAAATGCGAGCTACCGGGATTTCTTCTCGGAAAGAAGTATGCTGACTTCACTAAGGATGGAAGCTACGAAGTCGCGCTTGAGGACTTTGTGCGAAGTATCGGGATAGTTTTTCGCCGAAGCGTTCTTACACCTCCCGAGCAAGGTCGCCATATCGGACGAGCGCTAGATAAGGCTTGGATGTGCGGCCTGCCCGTTCTTTCCAGACCATTTCACAGACCATTCCAATACATCGGATTGACAATTGATGCAGCTGCAAAGGCGGTCGGAGGTACTCCGAACGAAGTAGGGAACATCATCCTTGAGAGCGACGAATGCCGGTTGGTTCTTGAGGCGGAAGGAAATTTCATCAACTATGTTGATATAGAACTCAAACGAACCGCGCCTCATAGGCAGTCAGAAGAATTTGACTCGGAGGTCATTCTTGGCGCACTTAGCATCAATCCGGCCGAGTTGGAATTGGTCAGAAAAGCTGTCCACTACCACCATTACAGCGACCATCGACGAAAGCTCAAGGTTAGCGTCTCGTGTCTCTATGACGGCGCCCCTTTGAGTGTCGGGTTTGGTGGCAAGTACTACGGAATGTGAGGCAGCCGGCACGCAAAATGAACTAACCATTCTGTTGAACGGACGTCTTGACGGCGCAGCCAGCAAGACGTCGTTCATGTCAAACGTTGAGTGACTACATTTTTTTGTGGTCATAGACTGCTTATGGCCGTATCCGTGAGTCGGCCGATGTGCCCGGAAGCTGACCTTCAGACCGACCCGAAGCCAGTCCCTGAGCGCGACGACATGTAGCGGCTCAATGGCGTGAGCGCGCATCCTGTGTGGCCCTCAACTCGATGGGAGACCATCATGGAAACCTCAGGCAATACTGTTCATCATGAGCCGTGGAATAAGG
>Ga0222427_101070_pt1 | contig 16386 bp, 20 predicted proteins | sample 2B20Ametagenome_FD_182890 | JGI IMG/M metagenome (GOLD analysis project Ga0222427, IMG submission 182890) | Enriched microbial communities from leaf-cutter ant dump, University of Wisconsin, Madison, United States - 2B20A (version 2) | ecosystem: Environmental > Terrestrial > Nest > Insects nest...
TGTGGAGAATTGGCTGCGCGAGGATCGCAAGCTCGATGTTCAACCTTTGCCGCAGGATATGGGCACAAAAGCAATCTTACTACCGGAAGGGGGGAAGCGTCCTGATTTTTTGGTAGAGATTGATGATGATTCATTCTTTGTTGACGCCAAGTTGCACCAGACCGACTCTTTGAGAGAATTTTCTCTCTCTCCTGATGAGATTCGAGATTTCCGCCAAGCTATGCAGTATATGGGTATCCAAGTGCTGTTTATCGCATTGCTTCCCCGGGAGGCCATCAATTTTCTGTTCTTGATCGAACTGACCGAGATTGAGAACAAAAACGACTACGGCACACCCGGCATTTTCAATTTGGACTTGGACGATGGATCACGGAAATTCGGTCCAATTTCACAGGAAGAATTTGACAGGGCAGTTAAGCAATATCGCAAAGAAGGTTTTGATGGCGAGATACCAGAATACCCTAGTAGCCATCCGGAATGCCATACATCAAACGCCGGTTAGTTCAGAAACAGAATCATAGTGTTCTGTTTCTGACACGTCGTCGCTAGCGCGGCGCAAAACTTGGAAATTTATGATGTTTAGCTCCGTTCCGGCCTTCACTGGCGAAAGTCATTCGCTTTCTAGAACCCCGACGTAGAGGGGGTTAGGCACCGGGCGCAGCAACCGAGAGACTGCGGCCGCGCGACGGACGCGGCACACCCATTTCAAACTCCGGCTTAACCTGCTCGGTGTCGGCGGGTGGTGTAGGTTCGTTGTTCATGCCGGGCGGCGGGCCTGCCTTCCAGTTGTCCCACAGGCCGCGCCAGGACCACACATAGCGGTAATCCAGCCGCCGTCCGAGGATCGGGTAAGGCATGCCGCGCAGCTTGACGATGAGGCGTTTGACCGGGAGGCGTTGCACTTCGGCGGGGTCGAGCAGCCAATACCCGCTTTCCGCCTGGCCCTCCTGGTGGCTTCGGGTTTCCTGCCCGGCGCCCTTGCTCACGCCCGACGAGCTGGACAGGGTGGTGGTGTGGCCGAGCATGCTGGCGACATATTCCGCCGTGTCGTTATCGTTGACGCCGAAGAACACGCGGGCGGTGGCGTTGCTGAGGAACGACTTGGCTTTGTCGCCGTAGATTTCGATGATCTGCGGCAGGTTCTGCCAGATCAGCACCGGCGTGCAGTAGGCGCGCAAGAGGCCGGACTGCTTCTCCAGGGTGTCGAGCCGCCCCAGCACGGCGACCTCGTCGAGCATCAGCACGACCTTGCGTTCCGGTCGCTTGGCCTTGGCGCGGGTGAGGGTTTTGAGCACGCAGCCGACCATGACGCGGAGCCAGCGGTCATAGGTATCCAGGAATTCTTCATCGACGCACAGATACAGGGTCACCGTGGAATCGGTGAGATCGCTGAGTTGGAAGGTGGATGACGACGAGAGTTTGCCGGCGGCGGCGCCGGCGGACCATGGTTCGGTGGCCTTCTGCAGGTTGGAGAGGATCGAGCCGAACTCCGGCGAGAAGTTGCCGTTGCTGTCAATGGAACTGGTGATGCTGCTGGCGGCGATCTCCCGCGCCGCGAGGGACGGCGAGGCGTTGGCGATGTCTTCCAGGGTGGCGATGAGGGTTTCTTTTTGGCCGCTGGACAGGCGGCGCACCGTGGCGAGGGTGCGGCTGGCGGGCGGTTCGCGCAGGGTGTGCAGCAGCAAGGCCTTGAGAATGGACTGGGCCTTGGTGTCCCAGTGGCCTTCGGTGGAATCCGGTTTGACCATCAGCGCCGCCAGGGCGGCAGCGTCATCCACTTCGGTGTCGGTTCCGGCACGGATCATGTCCATGGGATTGTAGCGGTCGGAGTGCATCAGGTCGGACGGATTGAGCATGCGCACCTTGCCGAAGGTGGCACGCTGGCGGCGGGTGATGGCGTAATTTTCGCCCTTCGGGTCGGTGACGAGCATCGAGCCGCGATAGGTGAGCAGGGACGGGATGACGATGCCGAGCCCTTTCCCGGCGCCCATTGCCGCGAACACCATCACCATGCCGTCGGTGGAGAAGCGTAACTTGCGCCAGAAAGCCCCATGGCCGAGGAGCACACCCTCGCCGGTGAGGGCGCCATGCCACCACTGCTCCCAGCGTTTTGCCCAGCGCGAGGTGCCGTGGGTGCCTTGGCGGCGCGGGTCGCCGTTGCCCCAGCCGAAGAGACGGAAGATGCCCCGGAAGAGCCGGAAAAGCCAAATGAGTACATCCATGGGAGCATCTTGGCATGTCAGGGAAGCCCATGCAAACCAGGTGCCTGTACCGGCAGCAGCACGAAAAGGTGCGACAATTTCTTGCCGGGGTTGTCAGTTGGTGGTAATTATTCCCACCATAAGCAGATGGAGGTGAACCATGCCGAATGTTGAAAAGGTCAGCGTCTCGATGACGCCGCAGCACGCCGAGCTGATGCGCGATGCTGTCAGCAGCGGTGCGTATGCCAGCGGGAGCGAGGTTGTCCGCGAGGCCATGCGGGATTGGTCGGCCAAATGGATGCAGAAGCGTGAGGATATCGCCAAGCTGCGCGCCATGTGGGACGAAGGCAAGGCCAGCGGTCCCGCCGTCGAGGTGGATTTTGATGCCGTGCTGGAAGAAGCGCGCGAGGAATTAGCGTCTGCCCCACCTCATGCCCGCTAAACTCGTCTGGACACCGAAGGCCCGCGCCGACATCAAGAAAATCTACGTGGACATTGGCAAGGAGCAGCCGCGCAGCGCGGAGCGTTATTTTGCCAGTTTCCGCTACAAGGCGGAAATGCTCATCGAGCACCCGCGTTTGGGCGAGCGGCATCCCGAGGTGTTTCGCACCGCGCGGATGCTGGTCGAGGCCCCTTATGTTATTCTCTACGAAACCCGCCCGGATACGGACGAAGGGCCGGTGCATACGGTCGAGATTGTCAGGGTGGTGGATGGTCGGCGCGACCTGTCGGCCTTATTTTAAGAGGCTTAAAAGTGCCGCATCACTCCAAGGAATGCACCATGACCTCACGACAACCCATAAACCCGCCTGATGATACGAGCGACCGTGCTAAGGCGACAGCCTTGGACGAGGCGTTGATGCGAGGTGTCACGGATGCGGAAGCCGGGCGCGTCATGCCGGTGGAGATGGCGTTCCGTCGTTTGCGTGAGGAGCTTGGCCTTGGTTGTACGTCGGTCAGGACTTAAGTAGCTTCTGCGCAAGAAGCCACAGCCGCTCCCACGCCTCAAGGCACGCTGCGCTCTAAAGGCCTTGACCCGTGGGACCGTCTGCGGCGGGGGCTGGGGACCAGCAAGCCCACCTTGTGGGCCTGCTGCCCCACAATCAACTCAGGCGCGCGCGATTCCGGTTGCAATTCCCATCTGACGTTGTCTAACCTTCTGGAAAGATTCAGCTGCGGGGTGGATGATGACAGGCGCTTACACGATGAGCTTTCTGTTCCTGTTTCTGCTGGGTGCGTTCCAGGAGGAGGGACCGCAAACGGATCCGCGCTTGACGCCCGGCGAGGCCATTCCCTTGCCGTTTGATGTGAACCGCCTGGCGCCGTGGGTGGCAGACCAGCGCAGCCGCCTGCCAACAAACACCGACACTGCGTTTGTTCCGGCGCCGGAGGTGGGGGACTACCGTTCGCGAGTGGACCTGGTCGCCTCCGAGCCGAGTGAAGACGCCTTGAAAAAGGAAAACCAGGAACTGCGTCAGCGCATCGAGCAGCTGGAGCAGATGATGAAAGCCGTGGTGTCGCAGCCGCCCGTCTCCGGCGCCGTCAGCGAAGAGGCGGAAACCGATAAGAAGAGTGTTCCGGGATGGACGGTGGAGCTGCACGCCTGGAATAAGAATGGCCGCCTCAGCAATGATGCCAACACCACGTTGCTCACCGAAAACTGCCCGTTTACGGGCCGGTTTGCGCAACGGACCAGGTCGCAAATGCACCTTTACCGGTTCATGGGTACGTTCCGGGTGAAGGAGTCGGGCCGGTATGTGTTCGCGTCCGACCTGAAATGCGACCGGCTGCACCCGTGCGGGTTCCAGTTCTTTGTCGATAAGCAGCCGCTGATGGATTTCCGGGACGACACGGCTGGATTCACCCTGAGCAACGGCATTCCCCTCACGCCGGGCGATCACCAGCTAGAATTCCGCACCTGGATGCTGAAGAGCATGTACGCAAAGTTTAGTCCGGGCGAAAATTACAGCTGGCACATTAAGGTCAAAGCGCCGAACGATTTCACTGCGCGGGAATTTGAGCCGGACGAGCTGTTTTCCGTGGTCCCGCGTTCGTTGAACATGAGCGCCCGGCGCTGCGATCTGTAAAAGCTGTTTTACGCTTTTCTGTAAAAACGTATTTCCAGCGATCTTAGAGCCACGGTGTTTCAATGTCCCGAAAACCGCCTAGCGTGCCAATCGAGCCGTAGTTGCCCGGATTTCCATAATTGCCGACGTTGCCGTAATTCCCATAGTTCCCGAAATTCGTGGAGCGGTGGGGATTGCCTGTTCGATAGAGCAGACGGTTTTCACGGACGATTTCGCCTAGGTAGCGGCCGTGCATGTCGATGAAAAAGCCCTGCTGGTCCATAAAATGCCCGATGTTGGCTCCTCCAGGGGCATGGAGCTGTCCATTCACAAAGTTGGCTATATGCTGGCCTCGGCTATTAAAAAGGTACTGCATTTCATTCTCCCTAGATCAAGCATTGCAGCCTCATCTTAACGCACGCCCGAAGGCCTGCCTATTGCAAGTTGCATCTGGCATATATCTGACATAATGTCCTTTATGTAAGATAGGTGGCTAATGGAACGAGAACTGGAATATGTCCCCAAAGATGACGTCGATCTTTTCACCTGCAAGCTGTCCTGCACTGAAAAAGATAAAGTAATAATTGAGGGAGGATATGCTCATGTTCTAATGGAGTGCTGGGATGAGGCGTGCCCATTAGAAAAATATCAGAGGCGCAAAGGGATGCCCAAATGAAACGTGATATGGATTTGATCCGCAATATTCTCCTGGCATTTGAAAACTCTGCTTCTCAACGAATTAGCTTAAAAAGTCTCTCCATCGAGGGAGCTAGTGAGCATGAAATAGATTTCCATGTTCAGCTTTTGAAAGAGGCTGGATTTATAGACCATCATATTGTGAGGCCGGAATCCCGAACCGGCATAAAGTTTCTAGCCAGCTTTGATACGGGAATGCGTCTCACCATGAATGGCTACGATTTCCTTGAAAGTATTAGGGATAAGGATGTTTGGGAGCGCACAAAAGCAGGTGCGAAGACTGTCGGCAACGCCAGCTTGGGATTTATCTGGGAAATTGCAAAGGGTTTTGGAAAACAGCTCGTCAAAGATAAGCTGGGCATTGAAATATGACCCCTGCACTTCCCGATCGGAATATTCTAGCGCTGGCAGCATTTGCGTCAGAACAGGTAAGAATCCGCTTTCTTGAATTCTTCACCGCCAACATCCGCAACCCTAACACCCGCAAAGCCTATGCCCGTGCCGCCGTGGACTTCCTGACCTGGTGCGAGGCGCGGGGCGTCATCGCCCTCCCCTCCATTCAGCCGATCCATGTCGCGGTCTGGGTTGAGGAGCTGGGACAGAGTTTGTCGGCGCCGACCGTCAAGCAGCGCCTGGCGGCGTTGCGGCACCTGTTTGACTGGCTGGTGGTCGGCCAGGTGATGCCGGTCAATCCCGCCCAGGCGGTGCGCGGCCCGAAATACTCCGCCAAGAAGGGCCGCACGCCGGTCTTGTCTCCGGAGGAAGCCCGGCAGCTGCTGGCGAGTATTCCGGTGGATACGGTGAGCGGCAAGCGCGACCGGGCGTTGATAGCCCTGATGACCTATTCCTTTGCCCGGGTAAGTGCTGCCGTCAACATGAAGGTGCGTGACGTCTACACCCAGAACCGCCGCCTGTGGGTGCGCCTGCACGAAAAGGGCGGTAAGCTGCACGAGCTGCCGTGCCATCACACGCTGGAAGCCTATCTGCACGACTATATCGAGGCCGGAGGGTTTGGGGATGACGGGCGCGGCCCGTTGTTCCGCACGGTGGCGCGGGGCACCGGCCAGCTGTCGCAGACCCCCCTCGCCCGTCAGGACGTGCACACGATGATCCGGCGCCGTGCGGCGGGTGCTGGGATAGAGACGGCGATTGGGTGCCACACGTTCCGCGCTACCGGCATTACGGCTTATTTGAAGAACGGCGGCACGCTGGAGAAGGCCGCGCATATAGCCAACCATTCGTCCACGAAAACCACCCAGCTTTACGACCGCCGCAGTGATGACATCAGCCTGGATGAGATCGAGCGGATACAGATTTAAGGAAAGCGTTTTTACGGTTTTCTACATCAGTTTGACCAAGAGAAAATGGTTGTGCTCAACATCGGTCATCTGGCACGGCCTGCGTTTGTAGATATGGTTTAGGCGATACCGTGTTCTCGGAACAGATCCGTATCTTCAAGGTTAGCACCCTTTTCCATCCGATCGACAAACAGAACGCCGTTCAGATGATCTATCTCATGCATAATTACTCTCGCTTCAAATCCAGTCGCATCAATTACCTGCTCGTTCCCATCAAGATCTAGGTAGCTAACAGAAATCTTCTTCCGGCGCTTAACTTGCCCCTTCTTGTGAGGAATAGACATGCAGGATTCATATTTTTCATCCCACTGCCCAGTTTCAGATTTCACAACAGGATTAATCATGATTAGATCCCTATCGGGATTATTTTTTTGAAGATTTACTATTGCAATTGCTAGATTATATCCAATTTGCGGTGCCGCTAAGCCAACAGACAAATCATCAGATCTGAGGGTGTCTCTCAAATCTTCTATAATTTTCATAACGTCATTATCAATTTTACTGACAAATGAACAAGGCTTTCTAAGGATATTTTCCGTCTTTCCAACTAAGGTGGCTGAATCGGCTATCTGGATCGTCTTAACTGTCATTTGACTATCCTACTACGTTCCAACGCATTTCATAAGTATGGAGAAGACGGGGATCCGAGCACACGTACTCATAAATGCCGTCTTTGTTTTCAGGGTTGGCTAACTCAAGCGGCTCTCCAGAGCCTTGCATGGGAAGTACTTCAACCTGGACCCCCTCAATTATTCCCGGAAAATCTCTAGTATCGAGTGTTAAAGATAATATCTCTGTCGGACTATCAATCGTTGCTGATATAAAAGGGACGAAGTTTCCACCACGGTCAGTCAATTCCCAAATTAATGATACGTTTTCCTCATCACCTTCATTCAAAATCTTACGAAAATCGACTTCATATCTTCGCCATACGTTTTTCTTGGGGCGCTCAGAGAACGTATGCCGTGGATTTTTAGATCTAACTGTGACTTCCTGGTCACCAGTCCAATGATAACGGTCGTAAAACGTTCCAATTTTATTTTTATTTGAAACGATGTGCTTAGATTTCGTGTATTCCAAGGCAGCGCGATCGATATATCTCATTTGAACATCGAATCGACGGAGTAAAAAATTAGTGTCCATAGGACCAAAGGTTGGAATTATTCGTTTCCCGCGCTGTGCGATAACTAAAACCGTCTCCATCGGGAAAATAGATTGAAATCTGATAGGACTAGATTCCGACAAGCGCGAAACCTCATCATCAGTCAGTTTTGCGGATCGGAAGAAGTTTTCTAGAAAATCTCCTGCCTGTAGACGCCGCACGAGATTTATCAAACTGTTAAGAGAAAAATTCTTATGGTTTGTCAGCTTACAAAAATCCTCCAGGTCTTGAAGACCCTTTTTCACGTTTCTCCGTGCAATGAAAGAAAGTAATTTGGAGAACGCCAATGCGTGGGGAGGAGGTACTCGTATATTTTCAGCCTCCATATCGTTGTATCGAAATGGAACAGCATCTTCGGACAGGACATCGTAGTTTATAAAGTCGTATCCTGGACGCTCAAGGATTTTTGAGCCAAGGTAAATCTTGCCCCCTGTTTCGGAATCTCGAATTTCGAGCGCAGGTCGGAGATCTGTATGCTTCTGAGATTTATCGTATTTTGGATTCCCATAGGCAGTTCCAAGCAACTCCTTTTGAGTTGACAGACTGCAAACAATATCGATGTCCTTTGAGCTTCTTTCGAGCACATACTGTTGGACAGCTAGGCCGCCTATTAACAAAATAGGCTCTTTTAAATAATGATTAAGTCTCAGAATTTCTTGCTTAGCCGTATGCTCGTCTAGTTCATTTTTCATAAAAAAACCACCAAGCTCAGTTTGTTGAATCAACCGCCCATGTCATACCTTCACATTTTTTGTTGCACGTCTAGATAGGCACAATAGCGTACAATGCCAAGCAAAAACTTAAGGATGGCTCCTGACGGCCAATTAGAAGTTGGAGAGATTGCAGAGAAGTTGCTTTTCCGTATGCAGGAGTTCTATTTTACGTTTTTCTGTAAAAACGGTTTTACGATTTTACGGTCAATGACTCGTTTTGTGAGAGCTGGTTTAAGGCGACACATTTGGCTTCATTCAAAGGCCGGGTCACCGGGGATGCCAGATTGTTTTATGTTAGCGGCAACCGGCCAGATGAGCCGCCAGACAGGCAAGATGCAATATTGGCTTGAGATCCGGGATTATAGCCGTCTGGAATTTAAAGATGCATCGCATCGTCTCAGAAATGGATAGACCACCTGCTTTATCGTTCTGTAAAACAAGAACACCTTTTACGTAGCTGATCGGCTCTTGATAAAACGGCGAAGCGCAACCCTGTCCTCTGAGATCATGGCAACGTAAGACGATACGTAATGTGGTTGTCGCTCGCGTGAGACACGTCCAGGCGGAAAGATATCGAGAACTTGCCGCAAGGCGGGATTGAAACGCCTGGCGGTCCACCCCGTCAGTTCATGAAGTTGAGATGCGCGACCTATATTGTGCTCCAAGATGAGCTTGGCGATTTCGACAGCATCCGCACTCGTTGACCATCCCATCACCTGATGGTCAATCTGCTCGTAAAACCGCTCGGCCAGAGTGGCGTACCAATGCCCGCCAACAAAAGCTGTCATGTGCACCAGGTCCAGAGCCTTCAGCTCATAGATGGCATCGGCCAGATCCTCGCTTGTTATGCCAGGGCAGAGCTCACCAAGTGCTTTAAGCTCATACTGTTTGCGTCCAAGGCCGTTCGGGCAGTCGTTTGCCAACGCAACCGCCACTGTAGCCGTAACCCCTTGCAGTTTTTCCTCTGGTCGGAGCAGCGCCTGATGATCGGCAAGGCGCTCGCTGTGCTCATTGGTTCGCTTTGAGATCGCCCCTTCCCATACCCTGCGTTCGCGCTCGGCGCCGGTGGGAATGATATCGTCGACCAGCGCCGTGAGGAAACCACCGGCTGGTGCCAGTTGGGCCACGGCGGAGACCACCGTACGAACCCGGTCTGCTGGTGGCTCTTGTGGCGCGACAAGCGGCTTTTGCTTTTCGTCTTCGGATTCCGACATGTAGCTTCTCTTCTGCGTTGGTTATTCTGGTTTTACAGAAAATCGCAAAACCTTTTTTCCGTAATTTATTTCCTGTGGCAAACGCCATACAGGGGCCTTAGCAATAGTTTAACCATAGCTGGCGCAATCTGCAAAAACGTGAAAGCGTAAAGCCGCTTTTACAGAAAACCAGAGAACCGGAAGGGCTGCCCCATGATTATCGGTGTACTCAGCCAAAAGGGTGGCGTTGGCAAAACCACCATCGCCGTCAACCTTGCCGCCACCTATGCCAGGTCCGGCCTGCGCGTGCTCCTCGTCGATGCCGATCCGCAGAGCAGCGCCCAGCAGTGGTCCGCTGCGCGGGACGCCGACCCGCTGTTTTCCGTGGTCGGTATGGCGCGGGCGACGTTGCACCGCGATCTGCCCGACATCGCCAAGGACTATCAAGTGGTCATCATCGACGGTGCGCCGCGCGTCAACGAGCTGGGCCGCGCCGCCATCCTGGCGAGTGACCTGGTGCTTATTCCGGTGCAGCCGTCGCCGTATGACATCTGGGCCGCCGCCGAGACCGTCACTCTCATCCGCGAGGCGCAGCAGTACAAACCGGACCTGCGCGGGACATTCGTCATCAACCGCAAGATTGCTAACACCGCCATCGGTCGCGACGTCACCGAGGCGCTGGGCCAGTTCGAGGACATTCCGGTGCTGCCGGTGGCCCTGCACCAACGTGTTGTCTACGCCGAGAGCGCCGGGCAGGGGCTGGCCGTGCTGGAGGTCGAGCCGAAAGGCGGCGCCGCGCGCGAAGTGGCCGAACTCGCCAAGGTCCTGATGGTCAATCAAGAGAAGAAAGCCGCATGAAAAAGACTGTTATGAAGATGCCGGGCATCAAGCCCGCGCCTTCCGCCGCCGATCAGTGGGTGGGTGCGCCCACCGCCGACGTCTCCGAAGCGCCGAAGGCAGCCGAGGTCGTGCCGCTGCGTGAGCAGGCCGAAACCATGAAGCGTCTTACCATCGACCTTCCGGAGAGCCTGCACCGACGCATCAAGTTCCAGTGCATCAGCCGGGGCTTGAAGATGTCCGACGCGATCCGCGAACTGCTGGATCGGGAATTTCCGGCGTAAAAGCGTAAAACCGCTTTTACGCTTTTACAGAAAAGCGGTTTTACGGGGCATTGCCATTTCGCTCATACCATTTACGGCAAAAGCCTAGGAACGCCGCGTCCGGATGCTTGGGCCGTTCACCGTCCTTGCCTGCCATCCAGCCGCGCCATTTTTCTTCGAGGTGATAAATGTCCCAGGTCGGGGCGCACTTGCGCGCTTTAGCGTAGGTATCGAGATTGAGCACCACAGCGGCGGTCGTCAGTTTGGCTTCCTGTTTGATGCGGCGGTTGGTGAACACAATCGTGTCCTCTTCCCCGTGGTTCATCAGGTAATCGGGAAGGTGGTTCTTTTCCACAAGGTCCTTCAGCAAATAGCGGAATTGCTTTAGGGGGCTGGTGGAGCCGCATTTTTTCTTCAGGGCGGCGGTGGTAATTTTCCACTCCGCCTGGGAGCCGCAGTGCTTGCGGGCGATTTCGTAAATCCGCCGCTCAATCGGTTTGCGCAAACGGAAATAATCGCGGTTCAGAGTGAGGACTTCCTGGGCCTCTACCGCGTTATAGAGCCATTTGGAGAGCGTGATGTTGACGCTGCTGATGCGTCGGGTTTTCTGGTCCCGCGTGACCGTACTTTCCTCCACCAGGCCGAACTCCCGTGTCTGTTCGTCGCCGCCAGTTTTGATGTTGGTGCGTAGGCGTGTCCCGCCGAGGCGCGCCAGGGCATCCTCCAAAAGCTCGTAATCCTTTCCGCCCGTATAGCGGTTGATGAAGATCAGCAGCTCCCGCGCACTGATGACGATTTCCCGCGCAATCGGACGACCGGCGTTCTTCGCGGCCATCAGCTGGCTGACCGCATAAATCAGGATGTCCTTGTCGTAGATGGTTGCGAGGCCTTTGACGCTGGGGGTGATTTCGAGCCATCTGTCGCCCTGCTCATACTTCCGAATTTGCAAGTCCGGCTTGGTTGCTAGAGTGAAGATAGGGTGCTCCATCGAGGCCATGTCATCCTTAATCACGGCATCGCTGACGTCACAGACAAACAGCTCCTGTTGAGGATGCCGGTCAGGCAGCAAACCAGCTTGATTCGGGACATCAGTGACCATGGTCCCGATATTCGGGAGATCAGTGACCGCTGTCAAGAATTTGGGAGATCAGTGACCGTTTTGGAGGCATAAATCGTGACGAAGTGGCTTGCCAGGGGAATCAGATTTCGCATGAGCCGAAATTCGGGAATGCCATTTTATCCCCAGGCTGAATTTCTATTCCGGATATCAGTGACCCAAAGCCGGATATCAGTGACCGAATTCGGGATATCAGTGACCTTGTGGATAAAATTAGCTAAACTCATCAGATGTTTAGATAGGGTTTTGGGCAGCTTAACAGAGTCTAATAACACTAGATAACACTGGGTGAGACCCTAAAACGAGGCAAATTGTCGTCAAGACACCTAGCCTGAAACCCAGGTTGAAGGACCTTTGAACCACGGAATTTATGAGCAAAAACAATCGGCAAGATTTCGGGATATCAGTGACCAAAACCGGGATACCAGTGACCCAAAGCCGGATATCAGTGACCCTGTGGATAAAATTATCGAATTTTATCAGTTGGTTAGATGCACATTTGAGAGGCTTAACTCTCTCCCCTCTAACACAGGTTTAACACTGAGTTTTTGCAAATTTGATCCCCCGGGGGCTGTCTGCCCCCGGACCCCCGAGAGTACTTCCAAGAGGAATGAAGCGGGAAGGGTTGAGGGCTGAGAGGGGTCTCTGTCGATTTTCAGATGGTTTTTACATGGGAAATGTTGGGGGAGGTCTGACAATGCGAAAACGCTTAAAATCGCGTCCTATCCGCTTTGGATGGTTGCCATCACCCCGAAGGTGATGGCGCCCATTCCTCTACGGTCATCGGCTCTCCAGCCTGTACCGTAACCGGAGTGAATCACACCCCGGCCTGGTTGCCAAGCCGGATCATGGAGGTTGCAGAATTGCCCTGCCGCCCCCATAATCAGGGCAAGGAGAATCCCATGCGCAACCACCAAACCCTCACCGACCGCGATGAGCAATTCATCCAGCGCCAGCTGGAAACGGGCCGTTATCATGACCGCAACGAGGTTATCCATGCCGGTCTCGAAATGCTCGAGGAGTTTGAAACCGGCCTGAATCACTGGCTCGAGACGGAAATCCCGGGCCGCTATGCCGAGTTGCAGCGCGATCCTTCCAAAGCCGTTCCCTTTGCCGATGCCCGTGCGCGTTTTGAACGCAAGCACCAGGCCGAGCTGGCAAAAGCCAAATAACGCATGGAGTACCAGCTGCGGCTACATGAGCTGGCGGAAGCCGAGCTGGATGCAATTTTCGACACCCTTAACCGCGAGGCAGGGCCGATCACGGCGGGTCAGTACGTGGGCGGGCTTTATGACCTCATCAATGGCCTCACGACGTTTCCCGAGCGTGGAACGGTTCGGCCTGGTCCGGTGCCCGGGTTGCGTATTATTGGGTTTCGGCGGAGCGCGTCACTCGCCTTCACGGTTGAGGCTCACCACATCACGATTCTAGGCGTTTTCTGGCGCGGCCAGAATGTGACCCCTGAGATTCTGAAAAACCGCCTCTAGCGCCGCCCGGCGGCTGCTAGTGATTATATCCCATTCCTCTTGGAAGTACTCTCGGGGGTCCGGGGGCAGACAGCCCCCGGGGGTAGCCTCACCCCGCAGCCGGTGGGGGCGGAGGAGGGGGTGCAGGGGGTTTCCCCCTGCCCTGCGCGGAGCACCCGGCGATTTTTCGCAGAATGTATACGCTCACGCGCACTGCAAACCGGCCTGCCCGGTACATAAACCAGAGGGCCGTGAGCAGCCACAGGCCTGCGGCCACCAGCCAGCCGACCAAACTGACCATCAAACCGCTCAGCGTCAACATGCCGGTGCCGAGCAGCGCCGCCGCGCCGCGAAATCCCGGCCCGAAACGGGTGGCGAGGGCGCGCAGGCGCCCGACGTCGCGCGGCGATTCCGCCAGCTTGAGCACGTCGTAGGCGGCGCGATAGCCCCGCGCCGAGGCGACGGTGCCGATATCCGAGGCGAGCGTCTGCAAGGTGCGCACCGGCGCTGCGCGCACGCTGCGGCCCAAAGCCTGGCGGGCGGCTTGGAGCTGCCCGCCTTTGAGCAGGGTGAAGGTCTCCTGAAGCGCGGGACGGTCGAGCACGTCGCTGGCGAGTGTAGTGAGAGCGCGGCGCATCGGCGGCTTGAGGGCGTTGGCCTTGTCGGCAATCTTGATTGCGGTCAATCCGGCGCGCACCGGGGAAGCCGTGCCGAACGACACCACTACGGCGCCGGTGGCGGCGAGACCTGCGGTGGCCAGGCCGAGGGTGAGCGCATCATAGGGCTGGCCGTCGAGATAGGCGCCGCCTTCGCGGAGCAGGTCGCGGGCGTCGGTGATGCCGGTCAGGTCGGCGGCGACCGCACCCGCCAAAGCTTCCGGACTGGAGGCCTCGCCGCCGCTCAGCCCCTTCCAGGTCTCGCGCCAGGTTCGCCCGGCACTAAAAGATTGCGCGGCGGTCACCTGGTCGCGAAGCGGCGAGGGGAGGGGCACCTGCCGCGTCTCCGCGAGCGCGACCAGGCTTGCCGCCAGGTCGGGATCGTCGCGGTCGAGCGCCTGGCGGACAGCGGTGTGATAGGTCTGCGGTTCGAGCTGGGCGAGGCGATAGTCCGCGACGTCGTCCTCCGGCGCCGGAGCCAGCAGCAGCCGCGTGGCGGGGAGGGCGGCGGGGATAATCACCAGCCCGGAAGCCGCTAAGGCGGTGGCGATGAGGGCTCGGCTAACAGAGCGGATTGAGAGCATAGGCCATCACCAACGGGCCGGTGCCCAGCACGATGCCGAGGCACAGCAGAACCAGAGCCGTCGTGCTGCGCAGGCGTGACAGGATCAGCCAGAGCAGCGCGGCAATCGTCAGCAGGCTGGCAAAGGGCTCGGCCAGAGCCTCCCAGGTCGGCATGACCGTGCAGCTGATGTACGGCTCCGCGCCGAACCACATGGCAGCGCCGTCGAACAGCAAAGCCACACACACCAGGAGGAGCACCGGCACGGCGATGTTGCTGGTCACACGCAGCAGCTGGAGGAAGGGCAAGGGCGGAGCTCCCAGGTGAAAATTCAGGGTGAGGATAGCAGAACAAAAAGAAGGGGTAAAAGAGGAGGTGACAAGATAATAGCGCACTTATACATTGCTTCGCAACACTAGGTGCCCCAGCCGCCACAGGGATGTGACTACGGCTGGAAGGAGCGCCCTTACGGGCGCAGGTTTTAGTCAGTGGCCTGGCGGCCACAAGGCGGCCAAGACGCCGCTTCGCAGGAAAGGTAATCGGTGGCGATTTACCATTTCTCCGCTCAAGTATTGGGCCGGGTCGGCAAGCGAAACCCGGACGGCAGCCCGCGTCCCGGATCGCGGGCAGTTGCCGCCGCCGCCTATCGTTCCGGCGAGCGGCTGACCGATCATGCGCGCAACCGGGATTACGATTACAGCCAGCGCAAGGGCGTGGTGCACTCCGAAATCCTCACCCCGCCCGGCAGTGCGCCGTGGCTGGCCGACCGTACTACCCTATGGAATACGGTCGAGCAGATGGAGAAGCGGAAAGACGCGCAGCTGGCGCGGGAGTTCAACATGGCGCTGCCCCACGAGCTGAGCCATGAAGACCGTGTCGAGCTGGTGCGCGACTTCGTGGAGACGCACTTTGTGCGGCGGGGCATGGTGGCCGACATCGCCCTGCATGACCCCATCGCTGAGCAGGGACAAAACCGGCATAATTTTCATGCACACGTCATGCTGACGTTGCGCCGGGCGACCGCCTCCGGCCTGGACGCCGTAAAAACCCGCGAATGGAACAGCAAGGAGCTGCTCAACATCTGGCGGGCCGAGTGGGCGGTGGCGTGCAATCGCGCGCTGGAGCGCGGTGGTCACAAAGTCCGCATCGATCACCGAACCCTGGTTGCGCAGCGCGACTACGCCTTGGACCTGGGCGACCGGGTACGGGCCGCCGAGCTGAACCGCCAGCCGGAAATCCATGTCGGGCCGAAGGCGCGGCAGATCGTCCGCCACCAGCGCACCCCGGTCAGCCGGGAGCGCTTCACCGGCGCGACGCGACGGCGCGAGGGGCTGGACCAGCCGCAGCGCCGCGTGCGCGTCTATCCGGCGAAGGATATTGGCAACCGGCTTGACCGGCTGGCTTACATCCTCTCCGGCAACAACGAGCGTCTGCGGCGGCAGCTGCAAAAGGACAGTCGGCGGTTTGACCGTCTTAATCGGAAAATCGACTACTGGGCACGCCGGGCGACGTTCTACGCAGAGGGTCAGATTAAGGGACGTGAGTTCCGGTTCTTGCGCTGGCAGGCGGCTAAGGCGGAGCAGGTGCGCAAGGCTGAGCAGGCCCGGCGCCTAGCGCATGCGCGTAAGCGTCTGGAACAGGCGCGCGCCATTATGAAGCTGATGAACGAACTGACGAGGGTGCTGAGTTTTCGGCGGGAGAAGGGTTTGCTGCGCACGCGGGAGGTCGAAGGGTGGATACGGAATGTGCGCCCGCGTGACCGCTCACGGAGCCGGGGACGCAGCCGGTAGGGAGCGATCTATGATTAGTCTGCGAGTGAAACAGAATTATAATTCTGTTTTAAAGTTTTTCATATCTAGCATTGGAAGAGGTGAACAATGAATAAAATGGACGAGATAAGAAAGAAGCTACGCGAAAAGGAGGCCTCTAGGAAAGCGCGAAGAGAGAGCGGTCGTCTAGGTGAAATCATTGTGGAGAATTGGCTGCGCGAGGATCGCAAGCTCGATGTTCAACCTTTGCCGCAGGATATGGGCACAAAAGCAATCTTACTACCGGAAGGGGGGAAGCGTCCTGATTTTTTGGTAGAGATTGATGAT
>Ga0222427_101071_pt1 | contig 16379 bp, 9 predicted proteins | sample 2B20Ametagenome_FD_182890 | JGI IMG/M metagenome (GOLD analysis project Ga0222427, IMG submission 182890) | Enriched microbial communities from leaf-cutter ant dump, University of Wisconsin, Madison, United States - 2B20A (version 2) | ecosystem: Environmental > Terrestrial > Nest > Insects nest >...
CGTGCAGGCCGATGGTGGGTTCGTCGAGCACGTAGCACACGCCCTGCAGGTTGCTGCCGAGCTGCGCCGCCAGGCGGATGCGCTGCGCCTCGCCGCCGCTGAGCGTGGGGGCGCCCCGGTCGAGCGTGAGGTAGGACAGGCCCACCTCTTCCAGAAACTCCAGCCGGCTCTGGATTTCGGGCAGCAGGTCGCGCGCGATGTCGCGCTCGCGCTGCGCCAGCGTGCCGGGCTGCTGCAGGCTGGCGATCCAGGCGCGCAGCGTGCTCACCGAGAGCTGCGCCACCTCGGTGATGCAGCGCCCGGCAAAGCGCACGGCGCGCGCCGTGGCGTTCAGGCGCGTGCCCTGGCAGGTGGGGCAGGCGGTGTCGGCCAGGTCGTCCACCTCGGGCTCGGCGAAGGTCTGCTCGCGGCCCTTGTCCTTGTCGGCCTGCACCGAATCGTCGAGCAGCTTGCGCTGCTCCTTGGTGAGCTTGACGCCCGTGCCCACGCAGTCGGGGCACCAGCCGTGCTTGCTGTTGTACGAGAACAGGCGCGGATCGAGTTCGGCGTAGCTGGTGGCGCACACCGGGCAGGCGCGCTGGGTGGAAAACGCCTGCAGCCGCCCGATGCCAGCCGTGGACTGGCCCAGCGCCATGGCGTCGTGCAGGCCGTTCAGGCTGCTGAGCACATGCACCACGCCCTTGCCCAGCTCCAGCGCCTGGGCCAGCTTGCTGCGCAGCAGGTCTTCCTGCGTGGGAGAGACGTCGAGGCTGAACACGGGCAGCTCGATGGTGTGCTCCTTGAAGCGGTCGAGGCGCGGAAAGCCGGTGGTGGGCAGGAACTCGCCGTCCACGCGCAGGTGCGTGTAGCCGCGCGGGCGCGCCCAGTCGGCCAGCTCGGTGTAGACGCCCTTGCGGTGCATGACCAGCGGCGCCAGCAGCCCGATGTGCTGGCCGCGGTAGGCGGTGAGCAACTGCGCGGCGATGCTGTCCATGGTCTGCGGCTGCACGGCCGCGCCGTCGTGCACGCAGTGCTGCACGCCCAGCTTGACGTAGAGCAGGCGCAGGAAGTGCCAGACCTCGGTGGTGGTGCCCACCGTGCTCTTGCGCCCGCCGCGCGACAGGCGCTGCTCGATGGCCACCGTGGGCGGTATGCCGTACACGGCATCGACCTCGGGCCGCCCGGCCGGCTGCACGATGGAGCGCGCGTAGGCGTTGAGCGACTCCAGGTAGCGGCGCTGGCCTTCGTTGAACAGGATGTCGAACGCCAGCGTGGACTTGCCCGAGCCCGACACGCCGGTGATGACGTTGAACTGGCCGCGCGGAATGGCCACGTTCAGGTGCTGCAGGTTGTGTTCCTTGGCGTTGACGATTTCAATGGCGTTCTTGGCCTGTAGACCTTGTCCATCAAGCGCTGGCAGCTTCTTTTTCGATAGCACAACGGGCGCTTCGTGCACCGCGTGGCCGCCCAGGCCCAGGGCCTGTTCATAGTCGCGCAGCGCCTGCGCGGTGTGCGAGCGCGGGTGCTGGCGCACTTCCTCGGGCGGGCCCTCGGCGACGAGCTGGCCGCCGGCGTCGCCGCCCTCGGGGCCGAGGTCGATGAGCCAGTCGCTGGCGCGGATCACGTCGAGGTTGTGCTCGATGACGATGAGCGAGTGTCCGGCGTCCAGCAGCTTGCGCAGCGCGCGCATGAGCTTGGCGATGTCGTCGAAGTGCAGGCCGGTGGTGGGTTCGTCGAACAGGAACAGCGTGCCCTTGCGCGCCAGCGGCTGGCGCGACTTGGCCTGGCTGCGCGCCGCCTCGGCCAGGAAGCCGGCGAGCTTGAGGCGCTGCGCCTCGCCGCCCGAGAGCGTGGGCACGGGCTGGCCGAGCTTGACGTACTCCAGCCCCACGTCCTGGATCGGCTGCAGCGCGCGCACCACCTCGCGGTCGGCGGCAAAGAGCTGCACGGCCTCGCTCACCGTCAGGTCGAGCACGTCGGCCACGTTGAGCAGGCGCCGGCCACGTTCGATGCGCACCTCCAGGATCTCGGGGCGGTAGCGCTTGCCGTCGCAGTCCGGGCAGCGCAGGTACACGTCGGAGAGGAACTGCATCTCCACATGCTCGAAGCCCGAGCCGCCGCAGGCGGGGCAGCGCCCGTCGCCCGCGTTGAAGCTGAACTTGGCGCCGGTGTAGCCGCGCTCGCGCGCCAGCGGCGCGGTGGCGAACAGCTCGCGCAGGGCATCCCACGCGCCGACGTAGCTCACGGGGTTGGAGCGCGCGGTCTTGCCGATGGGCGACTGGTCCACGAACACGGCGTCGCTCAGGTGGTCGGCGCCCAGCAAGCGGTCGTGCGCGCCCGGCGCCTCGGTGGCCTTGCCGAAATGGCGCAGCAGCGCGGGCGCCAGCACGTCCTGCACCAGCGTGGACTTGCCCGAGCCGCTGACGCCGGTGACGGTGACCAGGCGCTGCAGCGGAAATTCGACGCTCACGTCGCGCAGGTTGTGCTGGCGCGCGCCTTCGAGCACCAGGCGCGGCGTGGCGGCCGTGACCATGCGCTTGAGGCCGCTGCCGATCTGCCGCCGCCCGCCCAGGTACTGGCCGGTGAGCGTGTCGGCGTGGCGCAGTTGCGCCACCGTGCCGTCGAACACGATCTGGCCGCCGCGCTCGCCAGGCTGCGGGCCCATGTCGATCACGCGGTCGGCGCACAGCATGACGGCCGGGTCGTGCTCCACCACCACCAGGGTGTTGCCCGCGTCGCGCAGGCGCAGCATGGCCTGGTTGATGCGGTCCATGTCGCGCGGGTGCAGGCCGATGCTGGGCTCGTCGAGCACGAACAGCGTGTTCACCAGCGAGGTGCCGAGCGCCGTGGTGAGGTTGATGCGCTGCACCTCGCCGCCCGAGAGGGTGCGGCTTTGCCGGTCCAGCGTGAGGTAGCCAATGCCCACGTCGCACAGGTACTGCAGGCGCGTGGCGATCTCGGTGTGCAGCAGTTGCAGCGCCTGGGCCGTGCCGTCTTGCAAGGGCTTTCCGGCTCCAGCACCCGCCCCGTGAGCGCTGGCAGCTCCTGAATCAGGAGCAAGCCGGGCGAAGAAGCGGCGCAGCCGCTCCAGCGGCAGCAGCATCAGGTCGTGCAGGCACAGGCCGGGCAGCGCTTCGAGCTGCGCGCGCGTCCAGGCCACGCCCTGGGGCAGGCAGCGCTTTTCCGGTGCCAGCACGGCGTCGGCATCCTCCTGGGTGCCGATGCGCCACAGCAGGCTCTCGGTCTTCAGGCGCGCGCCGCCGCAGGCCGGGCACGGCGTGTAGCTGCGGTACTTGGACAGCAGCACGCGGATGTGCATCTTGTAGGCCTTGCTCTCCAGGTACTCGAAGAAGCGCTTGATGCCGTACCACTGCTTGTTCCAGTTGCCGGCCTTGAAGTCCGGCGTGCCGTCGATCACCCAGCGCTGCTGCGCGGGCGTGAGCTTGTACCAGGGCGTGTCGCGCGGAATGCCGGTGCTCTCGGCGTGGCGCATCAGGTCGTCCTGCACCTCGGCCCAGGCCGGGGTCTGGATGGCCTTGATGGCGCCGGCGCGCAGGGTCAGCCGGTCGTTCGGAATCACCAGGCCCCAGTCCACGCCGATGACACGCCCGAAGCCCCGGCAGGTGTCGCACGCCCCCACGGCCGAGTTGAACGAGAACATCGACGGAATCGGCTCTGCATAGCGAAGGTCGCTGTCGGGGCAGTGCAGCCCGGTGGAAAAGCGCCACAGGTCCCAGGCATCGTCTCCCTGCTGGCAGTACACCGTCAGGCGCCCGCTGCCGCGCTTGAGCGCCACCTCGATGGCCTCGACGGCGCGCGCGCGTTCCACATTGCCCATGCGGAAGCGGTCGGCCACCACGTCGAGCAGCTTGCGCCCCGCGTGATCGCGCTCGGCCTGCACCTTGGTGAAGCCGCTGGCCGAGAGCCATTGCGCCATCTGCTCGGGCGTGGTGTTGGCGGGCAATTCCACCGGGAAGGTGAGCACGATGCGCGGGTCGCCCAGCGCGGCGCAGCGCGCGCCGAGTTCGGCGTAGATGCTGGCGGGCGAGTCGTGGCGCACCGGCTGCGCGGTCTGCCGGTCGAACAGTTGGCCAGCGCGGGCGAACCAGAGCTTGAGGTGGTCGTTCAGCTCGGTCATGGTGCCCACGGTGGAGCGCGAGCTGCGCACCGGGTTGGTCTGGTCGATGGCGATGGCCGGGGGCACGCCTTCGACCTTGTCCACGGCGGGCTTGTCCATGCGGTCGAGGAACTGGCGCGCGTAGGCGCTGAAGGTCTCGACATAGCGGCGCTGGCCCTCGGCGTACAGGGTGTCGAACACCAGGCTGGACTTGCCCGAGCCGCTGACGCCGGTGACCACCGTGAGTTCGCCGGTGCAGATGTCGAGGTCGAGGTTCTTGAGGTTGTGCTGGCGAGCGCCGTGGATGCGGATCAGGCCCTGCGGTGGCTGGTTCATGGACGGTATCAGGGATGCGTGGGGCGGAACATTCTAGGCCTGCCGCCAGCAACCTGGCAGGCGCCACGGTTTGCCCCCGCCCCATGGCACCCCCGCAAAAAAGCCCGCACGCGGCGGGCTGGGTCTGGCGGCTGCGGCGCACGCGGGCGCCGCCCCTGTCATGGCGCGCTGGCGGCGGAGGCCGGCGCTGCCGCGGGGGCGGGGTCCGGCACATGCATGGCTTCAGCGCCATGCTTCTCGCCACCCATGTCCACCTTGTCGCCGGCCTTCATGATGACGAACAGCGACAACGCCGCGAACAGGATGAAACCAACCGCGATCTTCCACATAGCTTGTCTCCTTGTTGTGTTTGAAAAGGGCAAAAAAAAGCCCCACACCGCAGGGTGTGGGGCTTGGTGCTCTCAAGCACGCGGCACTGACGGCAGCCAGCGCATCGCCATGCTTAGAAGTTGTGGCGCACGCCCACGGCGAACGAGTTGAAGTTGTCGCCGGACTTGGTCACGTTGATGTCGCTGAGCGCGCCATTGTTCACGCGGGTGTAGTAGCCGTACACCTTGGTGCGCTTGCTCAGGTTGTAGTTGTAGCCCAGGGTCCATTGGGTGGCGGCGGTGTCAGACACGTTGCTCCACTTGTTGGCGTGGCCCAGGTTCACGTGGAACTCGGAAGCGCCCAGGGTGTACATGCCCGACAGGCGGAAGTTGTTGCGCGTGCCGGCGCCACCAGCGATCAGCTGGTTGTCGTCCTTGTTGCGCTGGTAGTAGCCACCGACCGTGAAGGCGCCGAAGGTGTAGGCAGCGCGCAGGCCCACTTGGTAGTTGCTGTTCACGCCGCTGTAGCCAGCGCCCAGGGCCAGGGCGCCCAGGTTGTAGTTGGCGGCCAGGTCGTAGCCGTACTTGCTCGGCGCATTGTTCTCGTGGAAGGTCATCGCGCCTTCCACGGTCAGGCCGCCGAAGCTGGGGGTGCGGTAGGCGATCTTGTTGGCCGTACCCAGGGTGCCGAACCACACGGGATCGTAGTACAGCGCGTCGGACGAGGAACCCGTGTCATGGTTGTGCATGCTCACGTAGTCGGCCGTGGCGAAGTACGACTCGGGGAAGAAGTTGCCCAGGCGCACGGTACCGAAAGCGCCCGACAGGTTCACTTCGCTCTGGCGGCCGAAGTTCAGGCCACCGGTCGAGGAAGCGCCAGCGCCATTGCTGGAGTCAAAGCCGCTTTCCAGCACGAAGCCGGCCTTCAGGCCGCCGCCCAGGTCTTCCACGCCACGGAAGCCGAAGCGCGAGGAGTTGTTGAACATGCCGGTCTTGGTGACGTCGCCGTCCTTCTGGCGCTCCACGGTGGTGTTGACGCGGCCGTACAGCGTGACGCTGCTTTGTGCCATGGCGGAAGAGGCGCCGACGGCGGCGAGCAGGGCCAGCAGCAGATGGTTCTTTTGCATGTGATTTCCTTGAATGCTTGTATTCATCGATAAGGTGTAGGGGCAGGGCTGGCAGGGGGTCTCCGGACAACACACATGCAACTACTGCCGAAATTTTAGGCGCTTGGCCCAGCGATCCGGGCCAAGCGGTCCCAAAGTGATGCATATCCGCAACATTTCATGCGCAAATTCGGCGAATCCGCGCAGGCTGTCATGCGGACGACGCATTCCCCGGCGCGCCGGGGAACAGGCCTCAGTCGTTGGCGTAGATGTCCACGTCCTTGGTTTCGCGCAGGAACAGCGTGCCGATCACCACGGTGATGCCCGCGATGATGATGGGGTACCACAGGCCGTTGTACATGTTGCCGGTCTGCGCCACGATGGCGAACGAGGTGGTGGGCAGCAGGCCCCCGAACCAGCCGTTGCCGATGTGATACGGCAGGCTCATCGAGGTGTAGCGGATGCGCGTGGGGAACATTTCCACCAGCATGGCGGCGATGGGGCCGTAGACCATGGTCACCAGGATGACGAGGTAGGTCAGGATGACGATCATCAAACCCTTGTTCATCTTCGCCGGATCGGCCTTGGCGGGGTAGCCGTCGGCCTTCAGCGTGTCCGCCACGGCCTTCTTGAACTCGGCGTCCTTGGCCTTGGCTTCGTCGGCCGAGATGCCCTTGGAGGTATAGCTGGGGATGGTGTGGCTACCGATCTTGATCACGGCCGGCGTGCCGGCGGGCGCCACTTCGTTGTCATAGCTCACCGAGCTGGCGGCCAGCACCTGCTTGGCCACGTCGCACGAGCTGGTGAACTTGGCGGTGCCGGTGGGGTTGAACTGGAACGAGCATTCCGCCGGGTCGGCGACGACGACGACCTTGTTCTTGGCCTGCGCGGCGGCCAGGTCCGGGTTGGCGGCCTCGGTCAGCGCCTTGAACACGGGGAAGTAGGTCACGATGGCCAGCGCACAGCCCAGCATGATGATGGGCTTGCGGCCGATCTTGTCGGAAAGCGAGCCGAAGACCAGGAAGAACGGCGTGCCCAGCACCAGCGCGCCGGCGATCATCAGGTTGGCCGTCACGGCGTCCACCTTGAGCTGCTGCGTCAGGAAGAACAGCGCATAGAACTGGCCGGTGTACCAGACCACGGCCTGGCCGGCGGTCAGGCCGAACAGGGCGAGCAGCACGATCTTCAGGTTCTTCCATTGGCCGAAGGATTCGGACAGCGGCGCCTTCGAGGTCTTGCCCTCGGCCTTCATCTTCTGGAAGGCGGGCGACTCGGACAGCTGCATGCGGATCCACACCGAGATGCCCAGGAGCAGGATCGACACCAGGAACGGGATGCGCCAGCCCCAGTCGTTGAACACGGCCTCGCCCATGACGGTGCGCGTGCCCAGGATGACCAGCAGCGACAGGAACAGGCCCAGCGTCGCCGTGGTCTGGATCCAGGCGGTGTAGGCGCCGCGCTTGCCGTGCGGGGCATGCTCGGCCACGTAGGTGGCGGCGCCTCCGTACTCGCCGCCCAGCGCCAGGCCCTGCAGCATGCGCAGGGCGATGAGGATGATGGGCGCGGCCACGCCGATGCTGGCGTAGTTGGGCAGGATGCCGACGATGAACGTCGAGATGCCCATGATCAGGATGGTCACCAGGAAGGTGTACTTGCGCCCGATCATGTCGCCGAGGCGGCCGAACACCAGTGCGCCGAAGGGCCGCACGATGAAGCCCGCCGCGAAGGCCAGCAGCGCGAAGATGAAACCGGAGGTCGGGTCCAGCCCCGCGAAGAACTGTTTGGCGATGATGGCCGCCAGCGAACCGTAGAGATAGAAGTCGTACCACTCGAACACCGTGCCGAGCGAGGACGCAAGAATCACCTTGCGTTCTTCGGGGGACATGGGGCGCGCAGCCGCCTTCCCCACGCCTTGAGCCGCGTTGATAGCCATTGCTTTGTCTCCTGTATTTATGAAACCACAGGCTTTTTTTGCTGCCTGCCGGGCCACTATCAGGCGGCCGACTGACGCCGCACTGACGCATTGCTTACGCAAGCTGACACCCCGCTGAACCGAGACTTACAGCTTCAGCAGTAACCCTGACTTGGCGTTTTCTGATGTGAAAAACCAGCCGGAAACCCACCAAATGCCGCGAAATTGCTGCAATGCAGCGCGTAAGCGAGCGGTCAGTACGGGTTCGCAGAATCCGCCCGTTTGTGCAAGGCCGCATGCCTTGCGCGGCACCATCCACCTAGAGAGGAGACAACCATGAGTGACCCGGTAGTTGAAAAGATTCAACGCCATCCGAAGTACCAGGAGCTGCGCGCGCGGCGCACCCCCCTGGGGGTCGTGCTGACGATCCTGATGCTGGTCGTGTACTACGGCTACATCGGCCTGATCGCCTTCGACAAGCCCTTCCTGGCCAAGCCCATCGGCGCAGGCGTGACCTCGCTGGGCGTGCCCATCGGCATGGGCGTGATCCTGTTCACCATCGCCATCACGGTGTACTACGTGCACGTGGCCAACAGCAAGTTCGACGCCCTGACCGAACAAATCATGAAGGACGTCACGAAATGAGCGGCTCCAAGACTCTCGCCAGCGCAGCGCTGGCACTCGCCGGCCTCGGCGCCATGGCCGCCGCGCACGCCGCCGGTGCCGACGTGGGCCAGGCCGCCAAGCAGGAAACCAACTGGGTGGCCATCATCATGTTCGGCGTCTTCGTGGCCGGCACGCTGTGGATCACCAAGTGGGCCGCCGCCAAGACGCGCTCGGCCGCCGACTTCTACACCGCCGGCGGCGGCATCACCGGCTTCCAGAACGGCCTGGCGATCGCGGGCGACTACATGTCGGCCGCTTCGTTCCTGGGCATTTCCGCGGCCGTGATGGCTTCGGGCTACGACGGCCTGATCTACTCCATCGGCTTCCTCGTGGGCTGGCCCATCATCACCTTCCTGATGGCCGACCGCCTGCGCAACCTGGGCAAGTTCACCTTCGCCGACGTGGTGGGCTACCGCTTCGAGCAGCCCCCGATCCGCATGTTCGCGGCCTCGGGCACGCTGATCGTGGTGGCCTTCTACCTGATCGCGCAGATGGTCGGCGCCGGCCAGCTCATCAAGCTGCTGTTCGGCCTGGAATACTGGATGGCCGTGGTCATCGTCGGCGCGCTGATGATGGTGTACGTGCTCTTCGGCGGCATGACGGCCACCACCTGGGTGCAGATCATCAAGGCCTGCCTGCTGCTCGCCGGCGTGACCTTCATGGGCATCATGGTGCTGGCGCAGTACGGCTTCAGCCCCGAGGCGCTGTTCGCCAAGGGCGTCGAAGTGCGCACGCAGATCGCCGCCAACACCGGCAAGACGCCGGAAGAGGCCGCCAAGGCCGGCCTGTCCATCATGGGCCCCGGCGGCTTCATCAAGGACCCGATCTCGGCCATCTCCTTCGGCATGGCGCTGATGTTCGGCACCGCCGGCCTGCCGCACATCCTGATGCGCTTCTTCACCGTGCCCAACGCCAAGGAAGCACGCAAGTCCGTGGGCTGGGCCACGGTGTGGATCGGCTACTTCTACATCCTGATCTTCATCATCGGCTTCGGCGCCATCACCCTGGTGCTCACCAACCCCGAAATGGCCGACACGGTCAAGGGCGTGATCAAGGGCGGCGCAGGCACGGCCAACATGGCCGCGGTGCTGGTGGCCAAGAGCGTGGGCGGCAACATCTTCTACGGCTTCATCTCGGCCGTGGCCTTCGCCACCATCCTGGCCGTGGTGGCCGGCCTGACGCTGTCGGGCGCCTCCGCCGTGTCGCACGACCTGTACGCCACCGTGATCAAGAAGGGCAAGGCCGACAACGCCGCCGAACTGAAGGTGTCGCGCATCACCACGCTGGCGCTGGGCGTCGTGGCCGTGGTGCTGGGCATCGCCTTCGAGAAGCAGAACATCGCCTTCATGGTGTCCCTGGCGTTCGCCGTGGCCGCATCGGCCAACTTCCCGCCGCTGATCCTGTCCATCCTGTGGAAGGGCTGCACCACGCGCGGCGCGGTGATCGGCGGCTTCATGGGCCTGATCTCCTCGGTGGGCCTGACCATCGTGTCGCCCTCGGTGTGGGAAGCCACGCTGGGCAACCCCGCCGGCTCGGCGCTGTTCCCCTACTCCTCGCCGGCCCTGTTCTCGATGGTCGCGGGCTTCGTGGGTGTGTGGCTGTTCTCCATCACGGACAGCAGCGCCCGCGCCAACAAGGAGCGCGAGGCCTTCGCAGCGCAGCAAGTGCGCTCGGAAACCGGCCTGGGCGCCGCAGGGGCTTCGGGCCACTGAGCGCGGAGCATCCGCCACGCGAAAAAAGGGGCTCCGGCCCCTTTTTTCTTTTTCAAGTAAAAAACGGCTCCAGCCCTTATGGAGCAAGCGCCAGAAGCTCTTATTTTGGAAGCATCGGCGCGATGCGCAGCGGGATCGTCACCGGCCCATCGTTGACCAGGTGCACCTGCATGTCGGCCGCGAACACGCCCGTGGCCACCTGCGGGTGCGCGGCACGCGCCTGGGCCACGAAATGCTCGTACAGCCTGCGTCCCTCGGCCGGGGCCGCCGCCTGGGTGAAGCTGGGACGGTTGCCACCCGTGGTATCGGCCGCCAGGGTGAACTGGCTCACGACCAGCAGGCCTCCGCCCACGTCCTGCAGGCTGCGGTTCATCTTGCCAGCCGCGTCGCCGAAGATGCGCAGCTTCAGCACCTTGGCGAGCAGCTTGCCGACCTCGACCTCGCCATCGCCCTGTTCTGCGCACACCAGCGCCAGCAGGCCCGGGCCGATCTCGCCGACCACCGCGCCCGCGACCTCCACACGCGCCTGGCGCACCCGCTGCAGCAAGGCGATCATGCGGCCTTCCCTTGCGCCTCGGACTGCTCGAACACCGTGGCGGCCCCCACGGGCAGCAGCTCAATGGTGGCATGCAAGCCGGGCACGGTGTCCATCAGTTCGGACTCGACCGCCGCGCGCGCCTGCGCCGCGCGGCCCAGCGTCCAACCCGCAGGCACATGCATGTGCAGTTGCACATAGCTGCGCACCCCGGCACGGCGCGACACCAGGCTGTCGAAGCGCACCGCGCCGGCGCTGGCCTGGCTGTGGCGCAGCAGCACGGCCTCGATCTGGTCGATCAGATCCTGCTCCACCGCCTCGTCCATCAGGCCCTGCGCGGCACGCCATACCAGCGCGCCCCCCTCGTGCAGGATGTTCAGCGCCACGCCGATGCCCACGAGCGGATCGAGCCACAGCCAGCCCGTGGCCTGGGCTGCCGCCAGCCCCACGACCACACCCACCGAAGTCCAGACATCGGTCACCAGATGGCGCGCATCCCCTTCCAGGGCCACCGCACGGTGGCGCCGCGCGGTACGGAACATGGCCCAGGCCAGCAGCCCGTTGAGCCAGGTGCTGAGCATGGACAGCGCCATACCCCAGCCGAGCTGCTCCAGCGGCTGCGGGTGCCACAGGCGCTGCACCGAGGCCCAGATGATCGCCACGCTCGCGCCGACGATGAGGATGCCCTCGAAGCCCGAGGAGAAATACTCCGCCTTGTGGTGGCCATAGGGATGCTCCACGTCGGCCGGGCGCTCGGCCACCGTGACCATGGCCAGCGCGAACATCGCCCCCGCCAGGTTGACGAAGGATTCCAGGGCATCGGACAGCAGCCCGACCGATCCGGTGACCCACCAGGCCAGCGTCTTGAGCACGATGGTGAGCAGCGCCACCACGACGGACACGCGCAACAGGCGGCGCGGCGTCATCCAGGCGGCCATGGAAGCAGGGATGAATGCAGACACTGGGCAAGCGAAGGCGGAAGGACAGCGCCCGATTACACCAGATGCCCCGTACAGAACGGCTTTACACCAGTGACAGCACGGCGACGAACGCCGCCGTGTGCAGCAGCACCCCGCCCCCGGCCGCCAGGCCGTAACGCCAGCCACCGCTGGCCCAGGCCACGGTGCACTTGCTCAGCGCATGCACCGACAGCGCCGCCGCCAGTGCCGCTTGCAGGCCCGGCCCGGCGGCGTCCTGCGGGCGCCCCTGCACCAGCACCGCGGCCACGGCCGCATGCACGTCGGCCAAGGCCGCCAGCAGCGTGCCGGCGAGCAGGCCGGCCTCGCCCCACCAAAGCCTCAAGGCATGGACCAGCACCTGGATCCCCGTGAGCAGCAGCGCGATCAGTAAGGCATCGCGCAGCCGGAACATGGGCGCGTCAGGCTCCAGCACGGCCCGCCCCGCCGGGCCGCCGCCGCCGCGCAGCAACGCCCAGCCCCACAGCGCCGCTGCCAGCCCGCCCGCGAGCGCGGGCGCCCACAAGCGCCCCAGCCACTGCGGCTGCACCGTGGCAGCCACCGCCAGGATCTGCGCCATGGTGGCCACACACGACAGCACCGCGGCGCCGCCCTGGCGCCGCGCGGGCTCCCGCCCCTCGCGCACCGCCACCCCGAGGCTGGCGATGGTCGCCGTGCTCGACACGAAGCCCGAGGCCAGCGCCGACAGCACCAAGGCATGGCGCGCGGCCAGCAGCCGCCGCCCCAGGTGCGCCAGGGACTGGATCAGCAGCAGCACGAGCACCAGCCGCACCACCACCTGCGGGTCCAGCACCTCGCCCCACAGGGGCCGGTGCGGCGCCAGCGGCAGCACCAGCAACGCCAGCGCGGCCAGCACCAGCGCGCCGCGCACCTCGGCCGGGCGCAGCCAGTCGCGGGCGAAACGGTGCAGCGCATCGCGCGCGGCCAGCAGCCCCGTCGCCACGACCGCCAGGGCCGCGCCCATGGGCAGGCTGTGGGCGCACACCACCCCGATCACATAGGCCAGCCACAGGGCGACCTCGGTGGTCACACCCGGATCGCCCGAGCGGTCGCGCACATACGCGGCCACGGCCAGCGCCGCCACCAGGGCCGCGCCCACCGCGACCAGCGCCATGCCGCCCCACAGGGCCGCCGCTGCCCCGCCCAGGGCGGCGAGCGTGAAGGTGCGCACGCCAGCGAAGGCCCGCTGCGGCCCCCGGCCCTTGCGCCGCTCGCGCTCGATGCCCATCAGCAAGCCGCTGCCCAGCGCCCCCGCCAGCACAGCGGCCGCCGACGTGATTGCGCCCGAGGTTTCCATCGCCGGATTGGAGCATGACCGGACTGCTTGCAGGGATGTTCGCTGCCAGGCTGGCATGCCTTTGCCTTGCAAGCCCTGGCGGCGCCTGGCGCGGCCCGCTCCTAGAGCTTTCACCCAGCCACACGCCGCAACGATTCGGCTATAACCGTTACAAAGACTGGGTAACACATGCCGGACCACCCCACCACACAGAATCAGGACGGCCTGGAAGCCCGTGCCAGCGGATCGCTGCTGCGTGTGGTGGCCGACACGGTACCGGCCAGCATGGCGTACTTCGAGGCCGGGACCATGCGCTGCCGCTTCGCCAATGAGCGCTACGCCCGCGCCACCGGCCACACCACGGCCTCCATCCTCGGCCTGACCGCCCGCGAAACCATCGGCGAGGACGTGTGGCAGAGCATCCAGCCGCACGTGGAGCGCTGCACCACCGGCCAGCCGGTGCGCTACACCCGGCCGCACCACGATGCCGAAGGATCGCAGCGCATGCTGGAGGTGCACCTGATCCCGCACATCCAGGGCAGCCAGCAGCTCGGCACCTTCGTGCTGATCCACGACATCACGCACCACTGGCAGGCCGAACGCGCGGTGCGCGACAGCGAGGAGCGCATGCGCAAGTTCAGCGCGGCGACGGAGGAGGCCATCGTCTTCCACCGCGACGGGTACATCACCGACGGCAACGAGGCGCTGGAGCGGCTGTGCGGCTACCCCTTGTCCGAGGTGCTGGGCACCATGGTCTTCGACTACATCTGCCCGGAGCACCGTGCCGCGGCCATCGCATACACCCGCGCCGGACGCGAAGACCCCTACGAAGTCACCATCCTGCACCGCGACGGCCACGCCATCCCCGTCGAGGTGGTGGGCAAGACCATGCCCATCGACGGGCAAGAGTACCGCATCGTGGTCGCGCGCGACATCACGCTGCGCAAGCAGGCGCAGGAGCACATGGCTTTCATCGCGCTGCACGACCCCTTGACCCAGTTGCCCAACCGGCGCTACCTGATGGAGCAGTTGGAGAAAACCCTGGCGCGCCTGCGGCGCCAGCACGGGCATGCGGCGCTGCTGTTCATCAACCTGGACCATTTCAAGACCGTCAACGACTCGCTGGGCCACCACACGGGCGACTCCCTGCTGTGCGAGATGGCGGCGCGCCTGAAGGCCAGCGTGCGCACCTGCGACCTGGTCGCGCGCCTGGGGAGCGACGAATTCGTCGTGCTTCTGCCCGACCTGGCGGAAGCCCAGGACGCCTCAGCCGTGGCCGACAAGCTGCTCGCGGCCATGGGCGCCCCTTGCCTGGTGGGCGGCCTGCCGGTCACGCTGTCGCCCTCCATCGGCATCAGCCGCTACCCCGAGGACAGCGCGGACGCCGAGGAACTGCTGCGCCACGCCGACCTGGCCATGCACCACGCCAAGGACAGCGGCCGCGCCAACCGCCAGTTCTACCAGCACACCATGGACGGCCGCGCACCGCTGGAAGAACTGCAACTGGAGCGGCTGCTGCGCGACGCCATACAGCGCCACGCCTTCACCCTGCACTACCAGCCTCAGGTGTGGCTGGGCGACGGCCGCCTGGCGGGATTTGAGGCCCTGATACGCTGGCAGCACCCCGAGCGCGGCATCGTGGCGCCCGATGAGTTCATTCCCTTCGCCGAGGCGCGCGGCCTCATCACCCCCATCGGCCGCTGGGTGCTGCACGAAGCCTGCCGCCAGCTCAAGGCCTGGCACGACGCGGGGCTGCCGCGGGTGCCGGTGGCCGTGAACCTGTCGGCCCTGGAGCTGCGCCAGCGCGACGTGGCGGCCGACATCCAGCAGGTGCTCGACGCCACGGGCCTGGCGCCCGAGTTCCTGGAAATCGAGATCACCGAAACCGTGCTCATGCAGCAGGGCACGGCCGCCGCCAGCATGCTCGCGGCCCTGCGCGCGCTCGGCGTGCGCGTGTCCATCGACGACTTCGGCACCGGCTACTCGTCGCTGGCCTATCTCAAGCGCTACCCCATCGACAAGCTGAAGATCGACCGCTCCTTCGTCACCGACACGCCGGGCAACGGCGACGACGTGGCCATCGTCACCGCCATCATCCAGATGGGCCACAGCCTACAGCTCCAGGTGGTCGCCGAAGGCGTGGAAACCGCCGAGCAGCAGCACATGCTGCGCACCCTGGGCTGCGACCTGGCCCAGGGCTGGAACCTGTCGCGCCCCCTGGCCGCGGCCCAGATCCCTGGCTGGTGGCAGCGCTGGCGGCAGGCCGCAAACTGAAGCCCCACGCCGGCGAGCCGCCGGGCGGCCATGGACAATAGCGCCCATGGCCCTCACCACCACCTTCACCGCGCCCACCCAGCACAGCGACCCGGCCGAGGCGCTGGCGCAGATCCAGCGCATCTACCAGCAGCAGATCGAGCACCTGCGCGGCGCCATGCAGCGCTTCGTGCAGGGAGAGACACCCACGCAGCCCGTGCGCGCCTTCTATCCCTGCGTGCGCGTGCACACCAGCACCGTGGCGCGCGCCGCCACCGCGCTGGCCTACGGCTTCGTCGAGGGGCCGGGCCACTACGAAACCACCCTCACGCGGCCCGACCTGTTCGCCTCCTACTACCTGGAGCAACTGCGCCTGCTGCGCGCCAACCATGGCGTGACGCTGGAAGTGGGCACCAGCAACCAGCCCATTCCGATCCACTTCTCGTTCGCCGAGCACGACCACGTCGAAGGCCAGCTCACGCCGGAGCGCCGCATGCTGATGCGCGACCTGTTCGACCTGCCGGATCTCTCGGCCATGGACGACGGCATCGCCAACGGCACCTGGTGCGCCCAGCCCGGCCAGGCGCAGCCGCTGTCGCTGTTCACCGCGCCGCGCGTGGACTATTCGCTGCACCGCCTGCGCCACTACACGGGCACGCTGCCCGAGTGGTTCCAGAACTTCGTGCTGTTCACCAACTACCAGTTCTACATCGACGAGTTCGTGCGCCTGGGCCATGCCGAGATGGCGCGGCCCGGCAGCGAATACGTCGCCTTCGTCGAGCCCGGCAACGTGGTCACTCGCCGTACCGGCCTAGCCGCGGAGCCGGGCGACGCGCTGGGCGCGCCGCCGCCGCGCCTGCCGCAAATGCCCGCCTACCACCTGGTGCGCGCCGACGGCAGCGGCATCACCATGGTCAACATCGGCGTCGGCCCGGCCAACGCCAAGACCATCACCGACCACATCGCCGTGCTGCGCCCGCACGCCTGGCTGATGCTGGGCCACTGCGCGGGCCTGCGCAACAGCCAGCAGCTCGGCGACTACGTGCTGGCCCACGCCTACGTGCGCGAGGACCACGTGCTCGACGAGGAACTGCCGCTGTGGGTGCCCATCCCGGCCCTGGCCGAGATCCAGCAGGCGCTGCAGCAGGCCGTGGCCGATGTGTCGCGGGTCGCCGAGGCCGACCTCAAGCGCATCATGCGCA
>Ga0222427_101074_pt1 | contig 16357 bp, 14 predicted proteins | sample 2B20Ametagenome_FD_182890 | JGI IMG/M metagenome (GOLD analysis project Ga0222427, IMG submission 182890) | Enriched microbial communities from leaf-cutter ant dump, University of Wisconsin, Madison, United States - 2B20A (version 2) | ecosystem: Environmental > Terrestrial > Nest > Insects nest...
AAATACCGGGCTGCGCTCACAAGCCCGATACTTGGTGACGCGGGGTGGAGCAGCCCGGTAGCTCGTCAGGCTCATAACCTGAAGGTCGTCAGTTCAAATCTGGCCCCCGCAACCACTGATACAGACAATAACTCGGAATTTTGTACGGAATGTGTGTGTCGGTCTAAGCCGGCTCCCGCAACCACCGATACCGACATTCCTGATCCATCAGGAATGTCGTCTCAGAACCGAAGCTCATCAGAAACATTGTTTAGCCATTTCAATATGGTGCCGAACTCACCGAAAAGTTCGGCTGTGATTTCCCCTCTCTTGATCCCTGGGGAAATCGTAACGCGTTCAATAAGCCCCCCGTATCGCCTCGGCGGCACTTGCCCGTTCTTCCGGCTGGGCGAGGGTTTCGGTCAGCTTCTCGATCTTGCGGCGATAGATTTCAGCAAGATTGGGGTGGATGTCGGGCGTATCTATAGGCCGGGAGGCTATTCGTTAGCCCAGCATTATTCTGAAGGCCGGCGCATCAGTGGTGGTGCGATTATCGTTGGGAGCAAGACGAACCTTCTCATTGATCGTAAGGGTGCGTATCGTGCCTTCCCAACCACCCGATTTTATAAGCTTGAATGTACCGATGACTGCCATGAACTGCCTTTCCGACTAGACGACACGCACGGAAAATCCGGACGTGAAGCGTCAAGGCTGCCGCATGTTGAAGGTATTCGTTACACCCTTATACCCCTGTAAATGCACGCAAATATTGTCGCTGACATCGGCCGGTGTGTGGCCCTAAGGCGACATTCGACCCATTTGGGAGATCGAAAAAAGCGGAAGCGTAAATCGCTAAAGGCCGAAGAAGGTAGTCTGCCGCGGTGCGCGTTTTTGGGATCCTTGAGTCTAAAGATGCGTGTATTTTGGACGGCTTAACGGAAGTTGGTCGCTCCGCCAAATCGGCGTCTCTCTAAAGCTTTGACGCACTGAAACGGTTCGAGCCACGCTCGTATTTCTGCACATGCTGGAACGTACGGCCAACCAGATCGACTACCGGTGGAATGACTACTAAAGGAATTTCGCGGGCGCATGACACTGTCCATCTCAGCAATCTAAGTGCCGATCCAGTGATATTGCTGCGCAGTGTTCCAGGGAGTGAAAGTTTAGGCTTATCCGTCTCGTTCAGTTGGAGCAAATCGTTCGTGGGGATCGTTTCGACCGACATTATAGCCGTGCAAAGCTCTCGGAAAATTTCACCTCCATTGGCCAAAAGCAAATCATGGTTCGCTTCAAGCAAAGTGAGAGCTAATTCTGATCTGATGACGGCCAGTATCGCTTGGCGGCGCCAAGAGCTATGCGCCTCGGCAATTGAAAGGGCCGAGACCAAAGCTGACCATTTCGCAGAGTTGTCTTGCCGTTCGAGAGCCATTCGAGCAGCTATCTCCACGCCGCGTGCGTACCGTGAGGATACTGGCTTGCTCAGAGGCAAACTTGAGATCGTTGCCGGATCTTCGTTGATACGAGATGCAATTGCCCAATCGCGCAATGCGTCGTGATAAAAAGCAAGTTGATCTCGTTTCAGTTCGCGGAGAGACAGGGAGCGGAGCAGATGTGTTCGAGCTTTAGAGTCTTCAGGCAAATCCAAGAACTCCTGCCCGGCTAACGCTTGATCTCCGAGTGATGCCAGTATCCGCTGACAGGCACGAATTTCCAGCGGCGGCGCGTTGTCTCCTGTGGCCAACGACGACGACTCACAGTGACAGAGATTGGCAGTGCAATTCTCGAAGCGAATGGCAAACCCGTATATGAGCCAGCGCCCGCTGTGGGAGGGAAAGGCTCGCGCCGCCGCCTGAAGATGACGATGGGAAGCGGTCGAAAGTCTGGGGCGTCGACCTGCCGCGCGCTCTGGAGGAGGCCGGCGCAGTCGTAGGTGAAAAAGTGGTCGTCGCCTTTGGCGGCCGCAAAAGAAGTGACGATCGACAAGCCGATAAAAGACGATAACGGCAAGATCGTCGGTTATGAACGGGTCGACGTCATGCGCAATACCTGGGACGTCGCCAAATTCGACCGCCTTCGGGAAGATGCGCAGGCGCGCGTTGTAAAAGCGGCCAAGAACGTTGAAAAGCCCACGACACTGAACGTCTTCGACAAATCTGCTCCCAGCAAAGCGCCACCACAAAAGTTCCGGCCGGACAATGGACGGGGCCAAGAAAGGGCGGTCTAGTCATGGCCGTTTGCTAAGAGGCACTACCAATCTTTGACTTGTTTTCAAAATGACCTAGGTTCATGGTGTGGACGCTTAAAAGAACGATGAAAATAGGCCTTGAGATATATCCATGAAACCACAAATTTGGATTTCTATAATCGTCTCTCTTTTGGCCGTTAGCTTGGTAGCTTGTGGGGCAATCGGCTATCGTGGCCTACCTACTGGTCAAAGCGGTTCTTGGAGCGTCTCTTCTTGGCATAAGGCCGGGTGTTCTGCTAGTTCGAGTATTTCCCAATTAAAACGCGGTCAATATCCGAGCACACCCACACCAGCGCAAAAAGAAGCATTATGCGAATAGATCAAAGTTAAGCAATTAAATGACGATTTAGATTAACTTTGGAAAGTGCCGTTATTATATTTTCATTGTAAATTTAATACATTGCCGGTTTTGACATCATATATGTATATGAATTCCCGTCTGGAAATATTTCGGAAAGTTGGTTTTCGGTTTGAATCCATAGGAAATCATCGTTTCCGAACTTCGCCCTTTCGGTATATTTATTTTTGGTAATTGCACTCCAATATAATTCTTTTCCATCCAAATGATGGACTGGCATCCACCATCCGTATTTCTCAGTAGTGGTATTAATTCCCCAAAATCCAGTTTGGCCAGAATTTGTTCGTTGTCCTAATATTACAAAATTATGAGGGCGTTGATTCCAATATCTCCGACAACGGCTAATCTGACGGTCAATAAAATTAGATATACATTCTTTGCTATCTGCTTCCGGCTTTGATGCGCGTTTAATCTCAATCTCCGCTGCTTTTGATGCGACATTTAAATACATATATGGCCGCGGTCGGAACCAGTTATAAACACTTTGCCAAGTTAGTGAGGTCGTTCTATCTTTCACATGCTTATCAATTTCCCGGTATAGAGCGATGGCTGCCTTCCGCTCTTTTTCATTGGCAGCATAATTCTTCTCGCCCTTTTTTAAGAAATCATAGAACCAAGGCAGGCGGAGGTCTTCCGGGTCGTCAACTTCTCGTCTCTGTTCTTGTTGAACAGCGTAATAATTCTGAATGCTTTGTAAAATGTTTTCCTTATATTTGTTAGATAGACCCAAGCTCTTTGCGCAGCAATCAAAAAACCCAGACTGTGTTGCTTCATTAAAAATGGAGAGAAGACTTTCTGAACCAGGAACCCGTTCCTTATTCAGGGAATATTTTGTAAAATAAAATGACAAAGATTTTGCCGCTGTGTCGAAGAACGCACCTTCATTACCGAATTCTTCTCCCAGGCGGCCTGTCAAACATCGCCAGTTCGCAACCGAGCGGAAGGCGCCGAAATCCACCAGCGCGCCATCTATGGAAATATTAGACGATAACAGGCGGCCCTGCCATAATCGTAATGCCCGAGAAGCTCCTAACTGAAAGCCGATTCTGCGGAACAGTTCTGTCAAGAAATGTTCTATGCTTGGTTGCTCAGACTGATATTGCGTTACAAAATCTATTGCAGTTTTGACCCTCAGAGCATCCTGATACTGGTCAGAGTCCTTCGTCCCGGCGCTGCCGAAATAGATGCTTCTTTCAAAGTGAGCCGGCCGGATAAAATTTGGACGAATGACGATGGCGCAATGTTCTTCGGGGGAAGCTTCATTGCGTTTAAATCGCATTCCGGTGTCAATAATAGCGACAATTGGAATAGCCCCATAAGGCATTTCGGCTATAGCGACTTCGCTCGCAATCGCTTCGCGTATAGCCTCGCTGAGCCACAAGAAACCGTGTTCGTGATGCCAGTCGAAGCTCATGTGTGGCACCAAGGGCGTGCGACCAATCCCCTTGGCGTTATACCCGCCTTTTATTCCGCATCTGCCGCTGCCACCATGCGCGGCTCCGATGCTCCCCCCATACCGATCAGCGACAAAGGTAGTTGCAGCGTTATCGGTAGAAGCTGATGCCTCCAAATTTTCTGGAGCCATAACTCCATACTCATCAAGTAGATTTTTAGAAATATCCTCATAGACATCTTTGTCAGTCGCGTTTATGCCGTTTTCCAAAAAATATCTGATATTTAGCCACACCAGTTTTGCAGATCGAAGACGGTGGACTGGAAAAGGGACACCAATATAATTATTGGATGAATAGAATTCATTTGTATAAGCAATCATTTGCAATCTTTTATTGGTCTAATATTTAGGTTTACTAATCTCGTGCCATTTCCATTTTTCTTATTTTTTAATGCCTTAATATTATTAAAGGCCGATAATTTTTCTTTTCTTAATTTCCTAAGAAAGGGAAATGCATGGCCAAATGGCGCGGCTATATCCATCAGCCATAGATTAAGCCCATCGTTCCACTCGCTCAAATGAAGAATCCGTTCACTACCCGCTTGTAATTCCGCGACGACTTCATCGCTAACAAATGCCCAAATAGCATAAGCAACTGGGACGCCGTATTCATTACAAAATATATCCGCCTGCAATAACCTTACGGCGGGCATAATCTGAGCGTCAATTGCTGCAATTCGAAATTTATTTCTGGGCGTGTAAAAGAGTACACGAGTTATTGCGCCTATCAATTTCGAAAGGCGATCCTCATATTGCATCATCTTTACCCTTAAAACGGATCATAATAGGCGTGTTCACGCCGTTTGGCATCGTCCGCATGGTCAAAGGTGATCTCGATGGTATGCCCGCCGGTATCGAAGGTTTCAAAATCCACTGGACAGCCCGCCGCCTTCAGCTTGTCGGCGAAAGCGACAGCTTGCGAATAGGGGGTGATATTGTCATTCCGGGCATGGAGGAAGCGGAAACGCAGATGCGGACAGGCGGCCTTGATCGCCTCGCTACGCTGACCAAGATCGTCAGCCCCCTCGAAGAACCGAAAGCTTGCGGTCGTTTGCGGACTACCCGAAAGTTCATACATGCCGGAATATCCAATTACGCCCGAGAACAGACCAGGATGCGCCAGCGCCGCCGCCATTGCCAGCCAACCGCCGGCGCTGGAACCGCGCAGTGTAGGTTTGGCTTTGAGGCCGGGGAAGGAAGCGCTGACGGCGCGGGCCACCGCAGTCACATCTTCGACGGCCTTGTCACGGTTCGGCGCCGCGGAGGCGACGCCATAGGCGTACCCTAGATCACCGTCACCGCGAACGATCGGATAGACCAAGGCGGTGTGCGTTTGCGCCAAATCGGTCGGAATGCTTCCCGTTATGTAGGGGAGGTCCCGTGATTTGCCATAAGCGCCGTAAATGTCGATCAGCACATGCTCGACAGGCACGCCTTTCGGCGCGGCGATCAGGTACGGGATTTGCGTCCCGTCCGGCCGCGTAACGTGTGCAGCAGTAATATCTATTTTGTCGGCATTATTGGTTTGCGGGATATCCAGATCGGTCAACGTCGCCTGTGTGTCGGCGCAAGTGCGCGATTTGTAGCCAGGAGCGCCTTTCAGGGACAGGTACGCGAACTTCGCCGAATGTCCGAGATCATACTGAACTATGATAAAACCTTGACCCATCGCCTGACCGATTATCTGCAACGTTTCAAACGGAGCGAAGTCGGCGATAGATTGAAAACCCGTCTGGCCGTCAGCTTTCCGGCATAAAACGCCGAGGCTACGTGCGTGCGGCCCCGACAGTTCGGCGACAATATCTTCGTTGACGTTTATCGCCACGTTGTTCGGGTTGAAAATCGATTCACCGTTCACCGGCATGGCGACAATCACACGTTCGCCTGGCGAAAGGACAACCTTTGCACCTTCAGGGGCCTGCACTTTATGAAGCTGCGCGGTCAGGATCGCCCTCTGCCCCGGCACCTCTTCGGTTTGAACCATCCAGGATTCGGGAAGCAAAAGACTATCTTTTGTAAAAATCTCGCCATCACTTCGTCCCAATTTAAACGGGGGAAAAGCGGGGCTGACGGCCACTTGACGAGCTATGTCGTCTTTGAAGGCCAGAGCGGTGAGTTGACCGTCGACAGGCACGAAAGACAGGCCCTCGTCAGGTTTGACCGTACCGACAAAACGCGTGCTCATCTCGGCGAAACTATAGACCATCACGTCCCAGTTTTTTTGATCCTCTCCCAGCGCCAGATAATAGAGGTGGTCCCGCGACGGAAAAGCTGAAATATAAGGCACCGAGATAGGAAAGGGGGCAAGCGTCCCCGTCCGGGTCTGGTATATGTCCGTGTGCGGCCCATTCACATCATGATAGCTGATAATGCAAACGCCGGAAGCATCGCCAGCACAGACCAAGTTGTCCAATGCCGCCGTTTTGCTGAGCGGTACGCGCCGCCATGCGTCCGAACCATCAATAGGCAGAAACCAAATGTCGTGATTCGTCCCCGACGCCAGTACGCCATTCGCCACAGGCACTACAATTAATGGCGACGAGCCAGGACCGCCCTCCGCAAATGAAGCATCAAAAAAACCGTGAAACAATATGCCCACTATGGCTAAGAGAAAGCCTTGCCAGACCCTAATCATTCTTCACCTGGATAGTACGACGAAAAAAAGCCGGCAGCCACATGAGCTGCCGACAACCTTTTGCTTAGCTTTAACCGCCCGAGCCGATGGGGATGGAATAATGGAGATTCCCGGATACACCATTGTTCGTAGGCAGCCCCACAGGAGAATAACTGGGGTTAGCGGGTGCCCCGGAGGCATCTGATCCTGTAGAAAGGGTGCCGGTGAGCGTGCCAGGTCCGATTTGCATTGAGCCGGTGGCGTAGATGTCACCGCCGTAGGTCGACTGAATCGTAAAACTTGTATTACTACCTTCGTACTTTACCCCGAAACCATTCTGATCCACGGTGGGACTGACCGGCGACGGAGGTCCCGACTGTTGCCCTTGTGTGGGCTGAGGCTGCGTTTCCTGTTGGCTTAACGGATTAACGCCCCCCGATACCAGTTCGCATTCAGCAATAGTAAGATCGCGCATAATTTTACCCTCCCTAAATCAATATGGTTACGCATCAAACTACCGTGATGCGTGTATAGCTGTGCAGAAAGCCGGCCGACTGTCAACTTCAAATAACGCCGTTGCAAAAAGTTGCTCTCTTTGTATGGTTGAGTTTGAAGAGAGGGATTTATGGCTTGGGGATCGGTTTTTAGTTACCGTCAAATTTTACAGTCTGAAAGTGCTGAGTGCGGTCTCGCTTGTCTCGCAATGGTTTGCGCCTATTATGGCCGATCTGACAGCCTGACAGAATTGCGGCGCAAATTTCCGGTTAGCTTAACGGGGTCTAATCTTAAGAGTCTTATGGCCATTGCGGATGGGCTGGGCTTTTCGACCCGGCCCGTTAAGTGCGAACTGGACGAGCTTTCAAAGCTGACGACGCCGGCAATTTTGCACTGGGATCTTGACCATTATGTCGTACTAAAGAAAGTTAGCAAGGCCGGTATTGAACTGCTGGACCCGGCGCGCGGATTGCGCCGACTTCCGGCAAGCGAAGTGACGAAACACTTTACTGGAATCGCTCTTGAGCTTACCCCGGCCCCGCGGTTCGAGAGAAACAAACGGCCTGAAAAGGTTGAACTTAATGATCTTTGGTCCAGACTATCCGGCTTCAACAAGGTAGTTGTCCAGCTTCTGGCTCTTACCCTGATCATGCAGCTCTTTGGCATGTTAATGCCAATTGCGAACCAGATTGTTATCGATGATGTAATTGGCGGCGGCGACAGAACGCTTTTGAAAAGCGTAATCATTGGTTTTGCCCTGATCGCCATAGTGCAAACAGCCATAGATCTCTTGCGCGGCTACATTCAGCTCTATGCAGGGCAGAGACTTTCCATACATTTAAGCGGCAATCTCCTAAACCATCTCTTGAGACTGCCGACTGACTTTTTCGAGCGCCGTCATGTCGGTGACATTCTGAGCCGCTTCGGCTCTCTGGCGCCCGTGCAAGGCTTTCTTACAGGTGGCATCATAGGCGTCACACTCGATGCGATAATGGTCATACCAGCCGGTATCATAATGTTGATCTATTCGCCGCTACTATCCGCTCTGGTTGTACTAGATATTGTCATTGTTTTGGTGGTTCAGTGGTCTACCTTTGGTAGAAATAAGCGATACACCGATGAAGGCATTGCCTTGTCGGCAAAAACACAATCCATCTTTCTTGAAACCATCCGCGCCGTTCGCGCGATTAAACTTGCGGGTCGTGAAACCGAGCGGCACGCCATATGGCAGAACTCCGTCGCTGAACAACAGAATTTGAGCTTTCGCCAGGCCATTTTCAACATGTGGGGCGGCTCAGGCTATAGCCTGCTTATGGTGGTTCAGGGGTTGGCCATGCTTTTCCTCGGCGCGATGCAGATACTAGACGGGCATATGACCCTGGGTATGCTGATGGCTTTTCAATCTTACGCGCTACAATTTTCCACGAGAACCAAATCTTTAATCGGACAAATTTTCACATTTCGGATGCTCAGTCTTCATTTGGAAAGGCTCGGTGATATTGTTCACGCCGATCCGGAGGCCGGTGCGGATGGCGTGGCGCTCATACACCGCCCTTTGGACGGCAGCATAGAACTAAAGGGTCTGGATTTTCGATATTCACCGCAAGATCCGTGGATTCTTCGCAATGTGAATCTCAAGGTTGAAGCTGGCGAGAGGGTAGTTCTTGTCGGTCCGTCCGGCGGCGGAAAATCGACTCTATTGAAACTGCTCTGCGGGCTTTATATTCCAACTGAGGGACAGGTTTTAATGGACCATAAGCCACTATCGGCTTTGGGTCTGAAAGGGGTGCGATCCCAAATCGGCGTCGTCATGCAAGACGATCAACTTTTGTCCGGCACCATAGCTGACAACATTGCTTTCTTTGATGCGCACATCGATATGGAACAGGTTGAATCGGTATGCCGATTTGCGCAGGTCCACGACGACATTTTACGCCTTCCGATGGGCTATCACTCTTTGATTGGCGACATGGGATCGGTATTGTCTGGTGGTCAACGCCAGCGCCTTTTACTGGCCCGCGCACTCTATCGCCGACCAAGGGTTCTGTTCATGGATGAGGGCACGGCCAATCTGGACCCTGAACTCGAAGACGTCATCCTGTCAAATCTCAAGGAACTGAAAATTACGCAGATCATGGTTGCTCATAGAAAAGCAGCCATCGACTTTGCAGATCGCGCGTATAGCGTCATTGATAGCCAGGTCGAACCAGTCGCCTCCCGATATGCGGAGAAAGGAGAGAGCGTTGAATCTGTTTCGACCTGAAGTTATTGAAGCAAAGCGGCGCAGGCTCTGGGGCGAAGTGAAGCTTGCGCAACCACCTTCGCTCACATACTGGACGATTGTCCTATGCTTTGCCGGCGTGATTATGGTCGTTTGCCTGGTGTTCGGCACATATACACACAAAGAGACGGTATCCGGATATCTGGCTCCTGAAGGTGGCATAGTTCAGATTTCAGCCTCCAGGAGCGGCCGGCTCACCGATGTTCTGGTTCAGGAAGGCCAACATGTCCAATCCGGCACTCCCCTTTTGGCTTTTTCGGGAGACACGGTTGGGGCTACGACAGGTCAGGTTCTGGCGGCTCAACTATCGCAGGTCACAAAGCAAATCGACAGTGCTGTTACACGCCGCAAAGCTTCCGATAGTGAATTAGAAGCCGAGAAACAACGCCTTGGAAGCCAAATATCTTCAAACCTCAGTCTTATACAAATTCTTCAGCAACGAATAACGCGTCAGAAGGAAATGGCGAATATATCTCGTGGTCAATTGGCCAAGTATGAAGAACTCGGCAAAAAAGGATATGCGTCTCAATTCCAGATCGATCAATTGCGAGAGCAAGTACTTGTTCAGGAGAACGATATTGCCGGTAGTGAGCAGGAATTGAAAAACACTGAAGCTTCTATTGACGACTTAAGGATACAACTCACATCGCTAACAGCGCGCCGCACGGACGCATTGGCAGGCGCAGATTCGGACCTATCCGTCTTAGAACAAAAAAGAATCGACCTTTCATCAACTGAACGATTCATCGAACGCGCCCCCATCTCGGGCATCATCTCCAGCTCCCAGGCGGAAGTCGGTCAGTCACCGGCAATAGGTACACCGCTACTGTCAATCATGCCTGACGGCTCAGCCCTGCAAGCTGAATTGCTCGTGCCGACTAAGGCGGCCGGATTCTTAAAGCCGGGCCAGACTGTGCGGCTTCAAATCGACGCATATCCTTATCAGCGTTTTGGCTTTGTAGAAGGTCGCATCATAACGGTTTCGCATTCGGTCATTATAGCCGGTACGTTTCTGGCGCCCATTCCTGTCACCGAATCCGTATATCGGGCGCGAGTAACCTTGGATAAGGATTACGTCGTCGCCTATGGCCAGAAAAAAAAGCTTCAAGCCGGTATGTCGTTGAAGGCGCAAATTGTCATCGACAAAAAGCCTTTTTGGCGGCAACTGTTCGACCCACTGGTCGCGGCTACAGGACACATGCAGTAGATAAGGTCAAGCCGGGGTTTTGTCCCAGTCCTTGCGTTCCGCAACTTCAAACGGCGCGAAAGCATACCAGGGAATTTCATAATCCGCGGTCTTGAAAAGTATTGTTGTGTTGACCGCCGCCGATCTGTGTATCTGGTAATTAGGTCTGTTCTTTTCGATATAATTAATCGCCGTCTCGATAGCTGGATAGTCGGCATCATCGAATATAATATACCCGCCGACACAACAGAGCGCGTCGGCCCAGAAAAAGTCGACTATGACGTTTTCGAACGTGTGACTGCCATCGATAAAAATTAATCCGACGCTGCCGGCGCCCGCATTGTCGAATAGCTGAGCCAGGCCAATCTCAGAACGTTTATAGATACGTTTAAATGCGTCGCCAAATTCGGTTTCGAGATAGTTCTGTACGATCGTTCCGCGGTTGTCGGGAAGGCCATAAGGGTCAAATGCCAGATGTTGGAAGTCCGGCCCCTCCAAGGCGCGGACTCCGAGAATAATGGCGGTCGACGACCCCATTCCGAATCCGATTTCGATGGATAAGCCTTGCGGCGCAATATGAGCCAGATGGGCCAGCAACGCTAACTGCGAATGAAAAAGCGAAACATCTCCTAGTTCATCAGTTCGGCCGTCTGGATGCGTGAAAAAACCGGATTTGATAGCGGCTAGACCTCTTGCCACGGCATCACTACGGACGGCCAAGCTGTCAAGTTCGGCGAGGAGCGTCGTTTGCTCCGGCAGGACAAATGACAAGGCAGGGGTAAAATCGGTCATAAGGCTGGCTTTGGATTGATATGGAGGTAAAATTCACGTGGTCCAGGAGATGTAAAATTAAAGTCTTCCAGCCACTCGGAAGCCGAACAAAAAAAGAAGGCGCGTTTAAGAGCTTAACTCCTCAACAAAGGAAAGCGCGTGTTCGACAAGACGAAAGAATTTTTTCTTACCTACAACAAGCTCTTTTGAATCGGATTCACTTAAAGCGATGGATAAATCCATTTCTCCATTGCTAACCTCTAATGGTTGCTCCGTTCCCGCTACGTTGTCATCCATAAGGTCGCCCCCTTAATTTATATTTCTAACATAGATAGAAAATTAAATAGTCCCTACGGTCAAGCGGAAACTTGAAACACATGCGCATCTCCTGCTAGGCTCACGGGAATTATAAAAATCAAAGACCAACGGGGCAAAAATCCAAGTATTTTACTGCCTTTGACGGGGGGCTATTTCATTGAATAAAAAAGAAATTATCATTTGTTCGCTTGGCACCCGTGGCGACATCCTCCCTTTTCTTCCGTTCGCAAAAGCATGGGTTACGCAAGGTTATAATGTCACCATCTTAAGCAATATCGGATGGAAAGAGATTGCAACTGAAACGGGAGCGTCATTCCACTCCATAGCGCCCGATGATCCGAGCCAAAGCAACCGCGACAATTTTCGTTTCTTTTTAGAAAATATTATGCCGTCGTACCGGGCGTCTTTCGATTTTATAGCGCGGCGCGTTGCGGCCGGTGAACGCCCTATATTATTTTATCGCAACAATATGCTCGGGCCAGAATGTGCCGCAGAGGTCTTTGACCTTCCTAATGCAAAAGTGGTCTTACAGCCTTCGGGTATTCAATCCAAGCATCGGCCGCCATGGCCCTGGACTCTTTTGGCGTCCGGTCGTTGGCGATGGTGTTATAATGTCGTTATCTTGCCGTTGCTGCTTATAATCGGAGCAATAGGTAGGTATCGCCGTGCAACCAACCGATTTCGCAAGGAAGTTGGCGCAAAGCCGATACCATTCAAAAATACACGTTTAGACGACACTCTCACCTTGCTTTTGTGTCCCCAATGGTATGCAAGCCCACAACCAGATTGGCCACCGAATACGCATTGTATTGGATTTCCTGATAAACAGAATGAAGTTGAAGATACTGCGCTGCACGATTTTATAGCGCAATACGGCAAACCGATTGTCTTTACACCTGGTACAGGCGTCAGTGATGTGTCCGGGTTTCTTAACTTAGCTCACTCGATATGTGGCGCCCTGAAGCTCCCCGGCATATTTTTGAGCCGTCATGCCCATCTTCATAGCTTCGATGGCGACGCCTTCATTGTCAGAGAATATGCCGATCTCGGATGGTTGGCTCGACGCTCACGCTTGCTTGTTCATCACGGCGGCATCGGTACGACGTCGGAAGCGCTTCGGGCAGGGATACCGCAAGTCATTTTACCCGATAAATTTGATCAGCCAGACAACGCTATGAGAATTGCCGGCCTCGGTTTGGGCGGCGTGATCATGAATGTCGAAATTGGAAGCCAGCACTGGCCGAAACTGATCGAGAAGCTGTTATCTGACGATCATCTTCATGATCGCCTGAATAAGGTAGCCAACGCTATAGCCCAGGACCGATGTGTCGAACGCGGTCTTAACCTGGTCGCGGCGAGGGCCGGAATATGAGAAATATTCTGGAGATGAACAGACCTGCGTTGCAGCATGGGCGACTGAAAACTTCGGGAACAAAGATCGTGGACGAAAGGGGTCAGCCATTCGTTCTCAGAGGCGTGTCGCTGTTCTGGAGTCAATGGATGCCGCAATTTTATAATGCCGAACTGGTCGAATGGCTGGCGCACGATTGGCGAATTAACGCGATCCGCGCCGCCGTCGGCGTACATAAGGGAGGTTATATCGAAAATCCGGATGCGGAGTTCCAAAGAGCTTCGGTCATTATAGAGGCCGCTCAAAAAGCCGGTATTTATGTGATTGTGGACTGGCACTCGCATTTGCCAGAAATAGAAGCGGCGGCGGAATTTTTTGATCGTCTTGCAAAAAAATATGCAGACTGCCCCCATCTAATTTTCGAGTTATGGAATGAACCGGCACGGTCATTTAGCTGGCTCCAAGATATCAAGCCTTATCATGAAGCTATTTTACCGGTAATTCGTAAATACTGCCCCGATAATTTGGTGATTTTAGGAACAGAGAATTACAGTCAGCGCGTCGATGTCGCTGCAAGTGATCCTATTTCTGATAATAATATTGCCTATACACTCCATTTCTACGCGGCAAGCCACCGACAAGGACTTAGGCAACGTATTGAGCGCGCTATAGATAATGGTATAGCTATATTAGTCACCGAATATGGCGTTTGTGAAGCGAGCGGCGATGGGAACATAGATAAAAATGAGGTAGAATGTTGGTGGGACTTTCTTAACACTAAGGGGTTGGGTTATATAAACTGGGCAATATCTGATAAGGCGGAATCTTCTGCGGCGCTTGTACCGGGGTCACCTCATAATGGTAACTGGGACACTACTTGCCTTACCCGCTCTGGCCAAATGATTAGAGATCATATTCGTACAATGAATTTAACAGCAACAGACGTCAGAAGCGGCCTGACGGTGTAATATGCTGTAGGATGGGTGGAAGCTTATCGGTCAGGATCAGAAGGACGGTTGATCTGGCCCAACTGACTCTTAAAAGTCTTCAGATATTCCGGGGCCTGTTTAAACCGGGCGTTCAGACCATGCAGAACCTCGGCTTGAGTCTGGCTACTCCCGGCGTTGAATTGGTCGACGAGCACCCGCAGGGGCGTGGGGACATTACGCCAGTCGCTACCCTGATCTGAAAAACCGGCGCGCTGCTGCTTTCGCTTCTCGGCCAAGTCCAGAAAACGCGCTATTGCGTCCTCTGTCGGCGTTAGAACGCGAGCTTGCGGATTTTGGCTTGCAGTTCGGGATTTTCCGACAGCCCGCTCAGCGCCGCCGTCATTTCCGCGCGTTCCTGCGACCGGATCGCTTCGCGTTCTTCCGTGGTCCAGGACTTGGGCGTAGGCGTCGGGACTGAGTTGTCCACCTCGATTAAGGTCTTCGAGACGCTGATAAAGTCGATTGTAGATGGCATCTCGATCTCCTTCTTTCCGAAGTATCCGTTCAGTTACGTCCCAACCACCTTCAAATGCGTACACACCTTGGCCTGCCAACCACTTAACCAGCCGGAACTAAAACCAAGCGCTATGCTCGGTTATGTCGAACTTTGGAAATACCCGGCGTGCAAAGAAGAAGGGTGAAATAGGTGGCCGGGAGACCGTTTGGTCAAGACAGTCTTCGTTGCCCGAAGATGCGTGCCGGCGGTCAGCACATTGTCGAGTATGCTGATGGACTGATGTCCGGTTGTAGGCGTGTCATGCAGTCCAGCGCCACATGTCTCCTTGGGGCGGATATTGTTGAAAAAGTCGGTATTGCCGCGGGCCTGAAGTCCTGATTCACTCCCTTGAATAGTAGGGAGAGGCCGCAATGATGGGTGAACGGGCTGTGATGCAGGGGGCGCTGTTTTACGAGTTCGACCTTGAGCGCCATGTGCCGGCAGATCATTTGATCCGTTCGATTGATCGGTTCGTTGATCTGTCCACCATCCGCGAGCACCTTCGCCCTTTCTATAGCGAGATAGGACGTCCGTCGATCGACCCGGAACTGATGATCCTCATGCTGCTGGTGGGTTATTGCTTCGGTATCCGGTCTGAGCGCCGGCTGTGCGAAGAAGTCCATCTGAACCTGGCGTATCGCTGGTTTTGCCGGCTGGGGCTGGATGGTGACATTCCGGATCACTCGACCTTCTCCAAGAACCGGCATGGGCGTTTCCGCGATAGCGATCTTTTGCGCGAACTGTTCGAGCTGACGGTTCGACGCTGTATTAATGAAGGCTTGGTAGGCGGCGATGGCTTTGCCGCTGATGCCAGTTTGATCAAGGCCGATGCCAATAAGCAGCGGTCTGTGGCCGCAGCCGATGAAGTCGATTGGCAAGGCCTGGCGGCGACACGCCGCTCGGTACAGGAGTATCTTGAGGTGCTCGACGATGCGGCCTGTGGTAGGGCCAGCGAGGTGAAGCCGAAGTTCGTGTCGAAGTCGGATCCGGCTGCGCAATGGACAGGGGCCATGAAGGGCCTGGCCTTCTTTGCCTATGCCACCAATTATCTAATCGACCTGAAACATGCCGTCATTGTTGATGTCGAGGCCTCACGCGCTATCCGCCAGGCCGAGGTCGGTGCCGTGCGCACCATGATTGACAGGGTGGATGATCGCTTCGGCCTGTGCCCAGAAAAGCTGGCTGCTGATACAGCCTACGGCACGGCCGAGATGCTGGGTTGGCTCGTCTATGAAAAAGGTATCGAGCTGCATATCCCCGTGTTCGATAAATCCCAACGGGAAGACGGTACCTTCAGCCGCGCCGACTTCGTCTACGATCATCAGAATGACTTTTACCGCTGCCCCGGCGGCAAGGCGCTGAGACCGAGCCAAAGAACTCGTGGCCCGTCGGTCGATGAGGACGGGATGTTGCGCTACCGCGCCAGCAAGATGGATTGCGATGTATGCGGACTGAAAGCACAGTGCTGTCCAAACCAGCCGGCACGGAAAATACCACGTTCGATATACGAAGGCGCTCGCGACATGGCCCGGGATATTGCCGAAACAGATGCCTATGTGACATCCAGACGAGAAAGGAAGAAGGTGGAGATGCTGTTTGCCCATCTCAAACGCATTCTTAAACTCGATCGGCTGCGATTACGCGGTCCGAATGGCGCCAGAGACGAGTTCCTACTGGCAGCCACTGCGCAAAATCTCAGGAAACTGGCAAAGGTTCTGCCGGTCCAGAACCTACAACCCGCTTGAAGACAGTTCGGGGGGATTAAAACACCGCCGAGCCAAAGGCCGCGACAAGTGCAAAGCCGACTTTTTCAACAATATC